>Ga0315282_10001530_pt1 | contig 43283 bp, 55 predicted proteins | sample YL17G07_20_MG_FD_203693 | JGI IMG/M metagenome (GOLD analysis project Ga0315282, IMG submission 203693) | Sediment microbial communities from Yellowstone Lake, YNP, Wyoming, USA - YL17G07_20 | ecosystem: Environmental > Aquatic > Freshwater > Lake > Sediment | place: USA: Wyoming | collected... | reverse complement strand
GTCCAGATTTTCATTACAGAGCGTCTCTCGCTGTATACTGGAGGCTTTCCCCGCATACTAATACCTGGGGAGAGTCTCTTTTTTACTTATTGCACTAAATAAGCTATTGTTACTCAACAAAAGCCTCAATTATATCTGATAACCTAGCACCTTTATCCTCTCTCCCTAGGCAGAGCACCAGATTGGCAAAGGAGAAGCCCCACAAAGTATGCCATGGCTTCCTTTGATTATCGCTGCAATTTGCTGAAGGTAAGCAGTTCATGATATAAAGAGCTAAAATAATGCAAATAACCGGGAAGAAAAATGACTAGCAATCTTGCGGTAGTAAAGGGCATCTGTCCAATGTGCCTTAAGTCTTGTGGGATAGATGCTCATGTAAGCAATGGCAAGCTGATCGGTGTCACTGGCATGGAGGAGCATCCCTTTAGTCACCTTTGTGTGAAAGGGAAGGTAGTGGTGGACTGGGTATATTCGTCAGAGCGGGTGACGCAGCCACTCAGAAAAATAAACGGCAAGTGGAAGGAGATTTCATGGGATGAGGCATTTCAGTTCGTTGGTGAAAAGCTGAACCAAATAAGAGAAAACTCTGGACCTAAAGCGCTGGCGGTACATCTGGGTAATCCTTTCATTGGCAGTCACGTTCCTCTATTAGCGAAGCGTTTCTGTAGCCTATATGGTACGCCCAACTATACCTCATCAGCCTCGCTCTGCTTTGCCGCCAAGGCAATAGGGCATGGCATAGCACTCAGTAGCAGGATGTTGCCTCTCTTTCCGAACTACAAAGGCACCAGGTGTGTGGTAGTATGGGGTTTTAATCCAGAGCAGTCTGATATAGCTGAGGCAGCTAATATTTCATCAGCCAGGCGGGCTGGCGCAAATCTGATAGTCATTGACCCACGTCGAATTCCGCTGGCAAGGCGAGCGGATATATACGCTCAGATAAGACCCGGCACGGACGCAGCCTTAGCTCTCGGACTGTTGAACGTAATTGTGGGTGAAGAGTTGTACGATAAGCAGTTTGTGACTGATTGGGCTATTGGCTTTGATGAACTGAAAGAGCACGTTAGAAAGTACAGCCCTGAAGCAGTGGAAGGGATAACATGGGTCTCAGCTAAGACAATCAGGCAAATAGCGAGGATATACTCTACCAGTAAGCCAGCTACTATTGCCCAGGGTGTTTCACTCGACCACTCCACTAATGGTGTCCAAACCAGCCGAGCAATTTCCATTATGGTTGCCATTACCGGTAATCTTGATGTACTTGGCGGCAATACCTACAGCTTCCCGTTAAGGCAAACCAGTCTGAGGGTAAAGGGAAGGGTCTCAGTTAGTGACGCCATTGGAGCCAAATACCCGGTGTACGGCAGGTTTACCGCCGAGACCACATCAATACCGGTTCCTGAGGCTATACTTACCGGGCAGCCATATTCTGTTAGAGCCTTGATAGTGCAGGGAAGCAACCCGGCGTTGACCTGGCCCAACACAAGTAAGGTTATCAGTGCCCTAGAGAAACTGGAGCTGCTGGTAGTCTCAGACCTCTTTATGACTGAGACAGCTGAACTGGCTGATATCTTCTTGCCCGCCGCCAGCTTCTTTGAGGAAGATGTACTCAAAGATTACACCATGATTGGATTGCCGCTGGTGGTTATTGGCAGAAAAGCGATTGAGCCACTGGGGAATTGCCTGGAGGACTGGAAAATATGGGCTGAGCTGGGCAAAACGATGGGCTACAATGAGTACTTCCCGTGGCGTAACACAGACGAACTCTTTGCGACCCTGCTTGAGCCAACCGGCATGACGGTGGAGAAAATCAAGAATACGCCGGGCGGGATAGTGTTCCATGAAGTAGGTCAGAAGGAGTATTCGAGGAGAGGGTTTGATACGCCGTCAGGGAAGTTTGAAATATCCTCTTCAATCATGAAAGAGGAGGGCTACGACCCATTGCCGACATTCATTGAGCCATCAGAGAACTCGGCAAGCCAGCCAGCCTTGGCTGACAAGTACCCATTCGTATTGATTTCAGGACCAAGGATAATCGCCTATACGCATTCCCGTTTCCGCAATATCAGTCGGCTGCATCGTCTAGCACCTCACCCTGTAGCTGAAATCAACGCTGCTTCTGCTAGGGAGATGTACATAGGTGATGGCGACATGATAGATGTGGAGTCACCTAGAGGAAGCATTACACTAAAAGCTAAACTCACTGAAGGCATTCACCCCAGAGTCATAAGTATAGCGCATGGGTGGCGTGAGGCAAATGTCAATACGCTGACTGATGATGAGAGGCTTGACCCTGTATCGGGTTTTCCCGCGTTTAAGTCGGTAATGTGCTGCATTAACAAGGCCTGTTGAATAATTTAGGCAAATGTCACGCGGGCTGTATCCAGAAATTATTGTTATATGGCTGACTTCTCTGATAATAGCCAATCTTTCATTGCTTCAAAGTTCGGATACATAGGATATGTAGAGAGACGCCAATAGCGATTAAGACCAAAATCAATCTAATGACAAAACTCTGAACCGCAAATGCAACTGAAGATCCGATTGTTATCCACAACAAAGTAATGGTTAGGACTTTTACCTTTAGTGGAACTCCTTTTCTTTCTAGATAGCTCCTAATGTAATTTCCAAACCACTTGTTGTTTAAGAGCCAACCATAGAATCTTTCTGAACTTCTTGCGTAGCATGCAGCCACTAGTAGAAGAAAAGGAGTCGCAGGTAAAACAGGCACAAATATCCCCAGAATGCCCAGCCCCACAGAGAGTGTTCCCGCAATAATCAGCAGTATCCGAACCCAAGTTCCTCTTGCTTTTGGTTGGTTATCGATTCCCATAGAATAGTCAGTATTTTAAGCTTTTTGGACTATTGTTGGTGTCACTGCCAAAGATAAACAGGGTGGGTGCTGACAATATCGGCCTCGCAGATCATCACTGTCTCCCCTTCTATGCCTAGTGAAGTGCTAGTCAAGCACCGGCCTCAGCAGCTACAACGACCCGAGCTACTGGCTCCGAGCATTGAACCCGACCCAATACCACCTTATTAATCTGGGGATGCCTTCTCTCCAGAATCTTGATGGCTAAATCTTCAGCCTTAGATAGGTCCTCCTCCTTGTCCAGCTTATTAATGAGTGGAACAATTCTGGCATGGGCAGGGCTTCCCTTAATTATGCCCTGGGTATGAGTTATTAAAGTAGCCACGACCTCTGCTGAGATTATTCCTCCCAACGGCAAACCGGTTAATCGGGAAATGATTTCGGGTCTAAAGGCGTTGTCTTCTGTCAACTGCCGCTCTAAGGCATCGATACCGACCACAGGTATCACTACAGAGCTGTTCTGCGGGATTACCGGCTCGGTAGCATTAGGTGCCTTCAGTGGTCTACCCTTAGCCCCATCCGCTTCTACAATAATACCGAATACTTGTTTGAGCTTGGCTAGCCGGATTACCAGCGCTGGGCGAATCCCATCCACCTTACCAGCAGAGCCCAATCTTTTAGTAGCCAAAGTAATATGTCTATACTTCCCCAGCGCCTCGGGAACCAAAGCCAGCATCTTTTCTTCGTCAGGCTCCAAGATAAGGAACGTTTCTGAAGGTGATGGTTCAAAAATCTTGGTCGTGGTAGTCGTAATGACCGCTTCACCGGCCAAAGCTAACTCACGAGCTAAAGCAAACATAAGCGTCGTTTTACCGCCGGCACCAACCAGGCTGATTACTTCCCCATGATTAATATCAAAGGCTTCTCTAAGGGTGATGCCTTTGTTGGGTACCAAGCCCTTACCCCCGCTAGTCGCTATTTCCGGATATCTATCCAAACTCCACCCTCCTCCACAATATGGCAGTTATTAGTTAGTTGCGATTTTTCTATCATCTCCTCCAATTCCGCTATACTGACCCGTCTTCCACCCAACTTCCTGTGCAACCGGCGAAGCTCAGGGGCAATTTGGTCAATGATCTCCTGGGGCACTCCCTTACCGTGACCACCACCGACAAAAGCAAAGCCACCCTCTCTTAATACCCGAAAGATTTCCCGAAGAAGGTTTCCCCTTTTATCCAGGAAAAAGAAGGCACCTCTAAATACCACCAAATCAAACTGGGAGTCACCAAAGGCAAAATTATTTAAGTCCGTTCTCTTCACCTCTATGCCTCCTAATCCATAGGCTGATATCTTCTCTCTTATATAATCTACAACCTCAGCAGATTCATCGGCGATGGTAATCTCAAGCCCCGGGTATAATCTGGCTAGCTCTAGGGAGATACCGCCGGAGAAGGGTCCTAACTCCAAGACTGAGCCAGAATCGCTTTGGTAGCCCTCCATTATCTGAGCTGCCAGATAAGGAAATGTTCTCCCCCACAAACTGTCTAGCTTCAATAAATCGTCAACACTCATAAATTATCTCACCTGTTAAAATGAGACAGTATCGCCTCTAGGACTCCTCCAGCAATTGCCCTAGGCTTGTCCGTGATGGTGTAACAATAACTGTCGATCCCCCGGGAGTCCACGTCTCCCGACTTCATCCCTTGGTGAACCTGTGTTCCATCCCTCAGAAGCCCCCGGATGACACCCCCTATTAAGGCCTTTACCGGAACCTCATCAACGAAGGCAACCACATCACCCTTCTGGACATGGTCACCTATCCTCTTAACGGTTAGAAATCGGCCAGCTTTAGGAGCCCGAAGCACAATATCAGCCGAAAGAGCAGTGCCTTCCCCGGGAACACCAGTATCCGGCTCGGCCCATCCCTCCCGAATTACCCGCCCAAGATTGTGGCCGCGGTTGGTCTCGATAACCACATGAACATCCTTACCTGCCTCAAAACCAACGCCCAGCCCGATAACCAGCGGGGCATCGGTTATCTTGGTGCCCAGGTTCTTCTTGGCCATTATGGCGTCAACCAGAACATCGGGTTTCACGACGTCCTTAACCTCGGCCTCAGGGTCAATCATGAGGGGCAGCTTACCCTCCTGCCAGGTGAGGTAGATCTCGTCTGGAGACGAAACAAGCTTGGCCACTACGCCTTCCACCTCTTTCTCCCTTTGATAAACCGCTTCGCAGAAAGCCACCTCCCTTCTGACTGCCAGAGGCTGGGGGATTTCGGTCATCAACACCCTAAAATGGCACTGGCTCAATCTGTGAGCCACGCCACTGGCCAACTCCCCCGCTCCTCTTATCAGAACCTTAAGGTTGTTTCTGACCATCTCTACCTCCTCATCCCTCCCTAATTTTAGCACTTCACGATGTAGCCAAATTTTTGCTTTCAATCTGGCTACCTAGACTCACTTGCTCAGTCGAGTTCGACTACGGTGCCTGCCTTGTTGAAAAAGAAGCTCTCCCCAAACTCTTGAGCCAGCACGCTGGCAGCAGGCAGGTCAGTGCAATGGCACAGGCCCAGCCTCTGGACTCTCAGCTCCCTGAGAGCATCTACTGTCTGCCACAGCCGCTCCTCAAATGTATTTATCAGATGCGACCCACCGAACACCGCATATATCGTTTCTCTGCCGGTAAGTTGCTGGGCATAGTGGAGAGTGTTGACAATGCCGCGGTGGGCGCAACCAAGAATGACAACCAACCCCGGCTCCCTATTTACAATCAGTGCCTGGGCATCGAGAAGCTTATCTTGCTGCCAGCCGGCATCTTCCTTGACAAAGAGGTCGGCATCCACTTGTTCAAAGCTTGTTACCATTGGAATCTCACCGGTGGTCATTATGGAGTCATCTATTCTCACCGGTTTTGCCGTGAGATTAAAGCTAGCTCCAAGACTTTCCAGCTCATTTCGCTGGAAAGGGATGCCAATATATCTGTCTGGTTCATCCTTTCGCCGTGCATATTTCGCCTGCCAGATGTCAGGGTGGGCAACTATCTCTACCTCTCTCCTCATCTTCTGAAGGAGTTGTCTCAGACCGCCGGTGTGGTCGTAATGGCCGTGGCTCAAGACTATCTTATCAATCCTACCGAGTTCGATGCCCAGTGCATCGGCATTGTGGGCAGCCGAAATGCTGCTTCCGGTATCAAGAAGTGCAGTTGTCTTTTCAGTCTCTATCAGGATGCTCAATCCCCACTCAGCCAGAAGGTTACCCCTGCCGGCGGTGTTTTCACTTAAAGTAGTGACACGTACAGACATCATCCTTCCTCCTTAATGTATGAATTTTACCATCAACATGATGGCAATACCGATGATAAAGACTCCGAAGTGTAGCATTGACCGGCGCAGGCTGACCCGGTGTTTGATTTCAGGGATGAGGTCAGCCGCGGCAATGTAAATAAAGTTACCAGCAGCAAAGGGAAGAAGGTAAACAATAGAAGCTTGCAGAATGGAGGAGGCAAAGTAACCGATAATGCCACCGAGGATTGCAGTCAATGCCGAGACGAAGTTGAACGTGAGGGCCCGCTTTTTGCTAAAGCCACCGTAGACCAGTACGGCGAAATCACCCAGCTCCTGCGGTATTTCATGCAAGGCTACTGCCAGGGTAGTGGCAATACCGAGAGGAAAGCTGGTAACGAAGCTGGCGGCAATAATCAGACCATCAATAAAATTGTGCACGCTGTCACTGACCAAAATTAAGTGGGAGAATGGCTTTACCTGTGGAGTTGCTGTGTGCTGGTGACGCCACTGCAGGAACTGCTCCAGTATGAAGAAAAGACAAAAACCTAGAAGAAGGTACAGGAATATTTCTAAGCTCCCGCCTACTTGCTCAATGGTCTCTGGTATTAAATGCAGGAATGCACCTCCAAGCAGAGACCCAGTGGAAAGCGCCACCAGGACTAGCAGAGCACGGTTCAACAGCTCCTCTTTGAGAAGAAAGGCGAAAATACCAACAAACGAAATAAGGCTGATGACGAAAGTAGCAACTAATATTTGAATCAAGGTCATAAATTAAAGTCACCCCCCTAGTTCTTGGCAGCAGGATAAGTTCTTCGAAACGCTACCATCTTTTTGGCACGAATGCTTTGTCTAGTCGTGGATAGCCTCCATTGCTGCCTTGCATACGTTCACATCCTGCTCCGGTGTTCCGCCACACACTCCAACTGCGCCAATGACTTCACTGTCAGATTCGACGGGTAGCCCACCAGGAATGGTAGTCAAACGATCATTCCAGTTCTGCGTATTGAAACCTGAACCTGGACTCGAGGGATTGCCGAATTGGCCTACGGTGGAACTCGGCATTTTGAAAACTGCTGCTGTCCAGGCTTTATCACGAGCAATATCGGCAGTCGGGATCAGGGCTCCATCCATACGGTGGAGAGCGACTAACCAACCGTTATCATCAACAATGGCGATGCTGCAGAGAATGCCTAGCTTCCGGGCTTCTTTCTTACCGGCACTGAGCATCTTCTTAGCTGTATCCAAGGTTATTCCCATAACGTGACCTCCATATCGTCTTGGGTTCAATCATAGAGAGCCGAGATACCGGCCTGGCTAACGCTGGTATCGCTAATATCACCTACAGCCGAAGGAATCCCACTATTGCCTATGCCACCAATAATATTTCCGTCATCACCGGTAACGGGTATCCCCCCGGGGATAAAGCAAAGCCGTCCCTTGCCTCTGCCCACCATGCCAAGAGCGTGGTCTCCCAGGAGCTCACCAACATTGCGGGGGTCAAGCCATCGTGACATCATGAGCGTGGGTATCTTGAATGCTACGGCAGACCATGCCTTTTCAATCGCTATCTCGGTGGTAGCCATGGCAGCCCCGTCCATGCGATGGACAGCAATGAGAGCCCCCGATTTATCAACTACAGCAGTACTGCAGGGAATACCAGCAACATCTCTCGCCCACCTCTCAGCAGCCTCAAGCATCTTCTCTGCCATTTCCAGAGTCAATTCTTTCATTATGTTTCACCTCCATAGCCTAACTAAGCAGGTCAGCAGTCGCCATCACATCAACTTCGATCCCGGACGGTTTGGCGGCAACGACCTCACCTATTTTGATTGGTGGTTTTACCCTTACCTTAGCCAGGATTCTTACGGCTGACATCATTTTTGCCTTGGGTATGGGCTTGGCCGTCCTTACCGGCAACAGGCGTTGAGAGCTTCCCTGGGTGAGTAGAGTGGTGGTTAGAATTCGCACTGGATTATGATATTCCTCTAGGACATACTTCTCCCCTTGCTTGCACTTGTTACCATCAACGGCCATCACCTCTCTGTTGCTGATAGTAAGGGTTACCCGGCAGCCCATCGGACAGCCAACACAGATGATCTTCTCCTTGGTGGTCACTGTTTTCGTCTCCTCTTCTCACAGTTGATGATGATTTCAGTCGTTCCCTCCTTGATTCTCTTCAGGTGTTCTGACGAAAGTTCTATTTTCAGCATCTCACTGGGCTTCACCACCCGTAATCCTCTACTCAATATATCACCAATCTGAAGATGGACATTTTCCTCCATTTCGCTAACCCGCATATAAAGGGTTACCTCACTTTGGCCACTGATTGTTTGCGGCACGATGTATCTGATGTTTTTACCTGCCCTTAGTCTGACTTTCCCCTCAACTGCTTTAACACCTGAGGCAAACCGGGCAGCGCTTTGTCCGGCCAGCTCGCTTTCCCAGGAAACGTTATCTACCAGGTCATGAACATGAACCACATTGCCGCCAGCAAATATACCGGGGATGCTGGTCTGCCTCATCTCGTCCACTATGGGTCCCGCGGTTATCGGGTCAATTTTCACTCCGGCCATTAGCGACAGCTCATTTTCAGGGATTAGCCCGACTGATAGTAGCAGGGTATCACATTGTATTATTCTCTCTGTGCCAGCGACTGGTCTTTTACTCTCGTCCACTTGGGCTATGGTTACTGCCTCTATGCGCTGTTCACCATGAATCTGGGTAACGGTGTGCTTCAAGAGTGGGGAGATATCAAAGTCATGCAGACACTGAACCTCGTTTCTGATTAGACCGCCCGTATAGGGCAGTATCTCTACCACCGCCTCTACCTTCGCCCCTTCCAGAGTCAGACGGCGTGCCATTATCATCCCAATATCGCCTGACCCTAGGATTACTACTCTCCTGCCTGGAACGTAACCTTCAATATTCACCAACCTCTGGGCAGTGCCGGCGGTGAAGATGCCGGCGGGCCTGGTGCCAGGTATGCCCAAAGCCCCTCTTGTCTTCTCACGGCAGCCCATCGCCAGAACTATCGCCTTGGGCTTAAAGGTAATGAAACCTGCCTCTCTACTAACCGCCTTTATCTCCCTATCGGGCGAAATTTCAGTTACCATAGTCTCTAATAGCGCCTTCACGCCGGTGTCAATTGCTTTCTCTATGAAGCGATGGGCATACTCCGGACCGGTAAGGTCTTCATTGAAGTAGAATAATCCAAAACCGTTGTGCACACACTGATGAAGAAGACCTCCCATCTGTTCGGTTCGCTCCATGACAATTACATTGGAGGCACCGGCCTCTTTTGCTTTGATAGCAGCAGCTAATCCCGCTGGCCCTGCCCCTATTACGGCGACATCCACATCGCGTAATTTCATGCTATCGCCTCCCCTCTATCAATTCCTTGCTCTCAAATAGTAACTGCCGGGATTCGTGGCCCTTCTTGGTTATATCTTTCGGTGGAATGCCAAGCTCGCGAGATAAGATACCTACTACTCGGGGCAAGCAGAAACCACTCTGGCAGCGACCCATTCCAGCCCTCGTTCTGAACTTAACCCCATCCAGAGTAGTAGCTCCACGCCTTATTGCTTCCACTATCTCTCCCTCGGTTACTGTTTCACAACGGCAGACCACATGCCCATACCGGCTATCACTGGCAACAAGCTCTTGCTTCTCTTCGTCTGAGAGCTCGCTGAAATCAGCTATTGCCTTGCGATAGGCGTTAAAATCCGGCTTCTCTTGTAATTTGAGTCCTTCCTGGCTTAATAGCCTGACCACCTCCTTGGCAGTAGCTGGGGCAGCACTTACCCCTGGGTAACCAATAGAGACATTAATAAACCTGGGTACATTTCTGGATGGGCGAACCACGCACTCGTGCCATCCCAGCTCCCAGTTACGGAACATGAGAAAGCCAGTAAAGGAGTTGATGATATCCTTTTCTGATATATCAGGTACCAGCCGTCGCCCATTACTCAAGGTCACTCTTTCCATTTCCTTGGTAGTGATGTGCTCTCCCCTCTTGGCTAGCTTCATCGGGGTGCCAATAAACAAATTGCCATGTACGGTAGGCGTGATTATGTTATTCTCCCCTGGAGCTTCCAGCCTGGCGTGCACTTCATGGTTGACTAAATCAGCCACCTTCTTATCTAGGACAGCTACATAACCCCTTACCGGATAGACAACGAAGTCATCAGCATTTACCATAGCCGCCACCTTGTCTACTGATGTACCAGCAGCATTGACGATGAATTCGGTGGAAATAATACCCTGGCTGGTTTTCACCTCAAACCCATCCGTACCTTTGGCTATAGCCTTCACCTCTGTGCCAGTTATCAATTCGACTCCGTTTTGCCTAGCATTTTCCGCCAGGGCTATGGTTAATCTCACCGGGTCAGTGACGGCTATGTTGGGATCATATAGCGCCCCAATAGCTCCTTTAGCTATGTTCGGCTCCATGTTACGCAGCGCATCTCTGTCAATAAACTGGTGCGTGGTTATGCCAACGCTTTCGGCACGGGCTTTCATCTTCTCATATTTGGCTCGACCCTCATCATTAAAGAAAACAGCCAGCTCACCTATGCGTTTAAAGGGGACATCAAGCTCACTACATAGGGATTCCATCATTGGTATACTTTCTTGGACAAGCCGAGTCCGATGGTACTCTTTCCTGAACTCTAGACTGTCGGCACCCTGGCAGACGATACTCATGTTAGCTTTGGTACTGCCCCAGCCAAAGTCAACATCTTTCTCCACCAATATGGCCTTAACCTTATAGCGGGAAAGCCCCCTAGCAATGGCAGTACCCAACGCCCCACCACCAATGATAAGCACCTCAGTTTTAAGCATATACGCTTTCACCCCTTTCTTTTTGGGAACTGGAGACCATATGTCTCGTTTAGGGCTAGTCCGCCCATCCACCGATTCTCCATTGCTCACAAGTAGCTAATGGAGCATCGCTAGATACTCGTCAGCGTACCTGCCGTTCTTGGCTCCCTCAAACATTTCGCCTCGCTTCACCTTCTCCAGTGCCAGGTACTCGCTGACAGCCATGCCGGCAGAAGCTCCTTCGCTGGCTGCCGTGATGAGGTGGCGCTCGCTGCCGGTGATCTCTCCGCAGGCAAAGATTCCTAGCTTGGAGGTCATCATCTTTTTGTTGATTATTACAAAAGCTCCCACCATCTCCAGCCCTGTTTCTCGCGCTAACCTAGTATCAGGCTCCGTCCCGACACAGATAACTATCCAATCAACTGCTATTTCCTTCCGCTCGCCAGTCTTGTTGTTTGACAAGACTGCTGTGTCCACGCGGTCACCACCCTTTATTTCCTTTAGCTCGGTGTTATACCAGATTTGAACGCCTTCTTTTTGCAGTCTCTTGGTCATTGCAGGATATGCTCGCAGCGACTCTCTTCGATGTATTAGGGTAACCTCGCTGGCTACAGTTTTGGCTAACAGCGCACTCTTGGCGGTTGAGTTCCCGCCGCCTACCACCAAGACCTTCTTGCCGCTGAACTGATTAACATCACGCTTGGCGTAATAGGATACGCCCTTGCCCACAAACCTGTCCTCATCCGTTACACCAAGCTTCTGCATGGTACTGCCAGTGGCAAGGATGATTGCCTGCGCTTTGTATTTGTTTGCCTCTGTAGTGACAATCATGTCTTCGGCACTAAGGCTGATAACCCTTTTGCGCCTCAGTTCTGCCCCTACTCCTGCTGGAGGCGATGAGGTTACCTGCTTCTCCATATTTTCCATTAGTACTGCCCCGTCACCAGGTGGGAAACCGGGGTAGTTGCTTACAGTATAGGCGATGGCGCCTTGGCCGCCTACCCAGCTACCTTCCAGCACCAGCGTGCTCCAGCCGTCGAGTTGAGTGAAGATTGCTGCCGATAGTCCAGCAGGGCCAGCTCCGATAATAACCACATCTCTTTCTTCCAATATGACACCTCCTCAAAAGATTACATGTTTTCGATTCTAGTCATTTTTGGGGTTTGACCTCATCTGAAAGTAAAGCTAATAGACGGTCAAGAGTTACCGGGTAGGGTTCTAGGGGAATTCCCATCCAGTCGGAGAACTCCAGAAGCTTTTCCGGGTCATTCTGCGCAATTTGATTGTAATATCCTACAGCATCCAACATGATTGCTCCGCCAGTATGCTTGGGGAAATTCTCATTCGCCAAGCCCTTGTCCCACCCCTGGTATACGTAGTGGCGGTATTTCATCCATCCCGGTGTAAGCCAGTAAACATCCTTTCCCTCGCTTATTCGTTCCCTCTCTTCCCCACTGGCTAACATGTCAACGCAGTGAGTGGCTTTAATTCTGGAAATCTTTATACCAGGTTCTGTTTGCTCTTGAATTATGGTATCGATCTTGCGGTACGGGTCATCAGCATTAACGTAGCAGAACTTACCGCCGTAGACCACGATAATATTCGGAGAGTATGTCTTAGCTGTTCCTATCTGTCTGATAAGCTGACTCTCAAGCTCCCGAGGTGCCTCATGACGGCCGGGCTTGGTATAGAGAATTTTCTTGACATCCAGAACACCGCTATCTTTAAGATAGTTCAGCTCCATATTAAGTGTGCCACAGGCAACAATGGCATAGTCTTGAAACGAGACACGCTTCTCCATGTTCACCTCCCAAATCTCACGTTCAACCACCTCCTGACTCAAGCTTATCTATCAAACGGTGCAGTGGAACAGCGATCTGGTCTTCCTGGATATGAGGTGAGTAGCTGCTATCAATCTGTACCAGCTTTGTTAAGGGCATTCGGCAAGCAATAGCCACTGCCAGCTTGTCTACCGTGCCCGACACTATTTCCTCGGAGACTATCTGCGCCCCGACAAGGGTCTTCGCCTTCGCATCAGCGATAAGCTTATAACGCGCCGGCCTGCCATTGAATCTTTCCCTGAGCCGAGAGGTATCCACGACGACAGAGACTGTTGCCAGCCTCTTCTCCTGCGCTTCTCTAGCCGTAAACCCGACCGCTCCAATTTGGTGACCAAATATCTTAGTAATGAAATGCATGACTGTCCCTTCATACGTGAGTTGATTACCCAAGACCGCATTTCTGCCAGCTATATAGCCAGTTCTGATAGCGTTGGTGGCAAGCTGATGCCGCCTCTTAGAACCAGTAACGACATCCCAGTTTTCCATGCAGTCACCAATGGCATAGATATCAGTGTCGCTGGTCTGGAGGTACTGATTAACCACTATGGCACCTGATTCGCCTATCTCCAGCCCGGCTCTTTGAGGCAGCTCTACATTTGGTTTAGCGCCGGTGGCGAAAAAGACGAAGTCAACTTCTAACTCCCGGTCAGAAAGAGTTATGTATTTCTTGCTTCTTTTGGTGGCTATTTTCTCTATCCTGGATGGCAGTATCATCTCTATCCCATTCTGCATTACCACATCTTTGACTTTTTCCGCTATGTCCTCGTCCAGATATGACCTCAGGATTCCCCGTCTTACCAGCAGGTAGACTTTGCCGTAGCCTCTTGCTTTGAGGGCGGCAGCTATCTCCAGCCCGATAAATCCTCCACCGACAATGACTGCTTTCGAGCATCTACCGATCGCATCATCCAGAGCTACGCCATCAGCCATGTCTGTGCTCAAAGTGAATTCATTCTTGCCATCCAACCCTGCTAGGGCAGGAACTTCAGGCGTGGCACCCAGAGCCAGGATGAGCTTGTCGTACTCATACTTCTTGTCACCGGCGACTATGTACTTTTCCTGCCGCATGATGTCGGTAACCACGGTATTCAAGTGTAGACCAACATCTCTTTTCTCCCAAAACGATTCTTGACGAAAGCCACGGATTAGCTCCTCCCAAGTAGCGACTTTCCGGCCAAGGACCAGTGGCATCTCGCAGGGCGGACACCCCAGCGAGTCTCTTTTGCTGAAGATGTCAACCTGCGCCTCTGTATCTAGGCGACGGATCTGATTGGCTGCTGTTGCACCGCCGTCACCGGCTCCGATAATGCACACTCTCATGTCTTACCTCCGCTTGTAGAGTCCACTCGTTTAAATGCTGTTGAACCAGTTTTCGCGCCACTTCCTCATGTACTCCTCGTGAGGATAGGTTCTAGCTACATCCTCTTCCTTGAAGCTATATTTGTAGTTATCACAATAATCCATGAGCAGCTTGTATGCCTGATTCAATTTCTTCATCATTTGTTCACTTTCTGCCGTGGGGCTGCCATGCTTGTCAGGATGATGCCGGTGAGCCAGCCTGCGGTAGGCGCTCTTAATTTCCTTTAGCGTCGTTGCCTCGCCCAAGCCCAGCAACCTTCGGGCCTCGTTTATCTCGTTAAAATTGACCATGTCACTTATCCCGCCCCGCACAACTAGAGGAGGGCCTTTACCTTCGGTTGGAGCATGCTTTCCGGGACTGCTCCTAAGACACTATCAACCTGTTGACCATCTTTAAAGAAGAGTAAGAGTGGTATGCTCATCACCTGATATTTCCGGGCCATCTCGGGATTTTCATCCACATTTAGCTTGCAGAATTTGACCCTGTTAGCATATTCCTCTGAGAGCTTCTCAGTCACCGGAGCAATCATGCGACACGGTCCACACCAGGGTGCCCAGAAATCAACCACCACCGGCATATCACATTTCAGGACTTCGCTCTCGAAGTTCCGGTCGTTGACTGCGGTTACCATGATATCCTCCTTGAATACAGACTTTGTTACTTTCGGCTTTAGGCATTCTTCTGTTGCCTGAGCCTTTCAATACGCGTCACGAGGTCGTCCGCTTTTTGCCTCAGTGAGCCGACCATGGTTGCCAGTTCTGCCTCTGACACTGGAGCAAACTCAATGATGGCACCCTGCGGGCAAACTTCAAGACACAGGCGGCATTGGTTACACCGGCTTTGGTCTATCTCAGCCATAGCCGAGACAATTGAAATAGCCTGTTGCGGGCAGCTTTCAACGCAAAGTCCACAGCCAAGGCATAAGCCTTTTCTTACCCTCAGCATTGTCTTATCTCCTTTGGTCAGCATTGTGCTCATCGTAGTCAAAAGGAACCAGGTATATGCTGTCGCCCTCCTTGTATCCTTTTACCAGTTCACAATGCCTCATGGTAGCCAAATGCCTCTGGAGATCTGCCTCATTAAGTTTGAAGTATTCAATCAGGCGCTCTCTGGTCACCTTTTCATTTCCCTTGATGAACTCGTAGATTGCCTTCTGCAGCTCGGTTAGACCCTCGGTCCCCTTTAGTCCCAGGGTTTCTCTCGACTTGGTGGCAGTATAAACAGCCCACGGGTCACAGGCTTTGGCCGGATACCGGATATCGATATAACAGTCCTCACACAGCGTTTGGTCAAGGTGCTGGTAGCTATTATCCTCAGGGACTTCACGACCGCAGCGATTGCACCTCATTACCGTCACCTCCGGTGTTACCCCCAGCCACCTCTGGTTGAATCTTGTGGAGTTTTTCCGGGCTTTCGATATGGTCTATATACAAGACACCGTTAAGGTGGTCAATCTCGTGCTCAAGGGCTTCTGCCATAAGACCGGTAGCCTTAATTCGGATGGCTTTACCCTGGCGGTCCTTCCCTTTAACCGTGACTTCCGCCGACCGCTTTATCTCACCATAATAGCCGAGGACGCTCAGACAACCCTCGGTTATCTCCTGCTCCCCAGTACGTTTAACTGTCTCCGGATTAATGAGCGCAATTGGTTCCTCCCCAGGCATTTGGATAACGATTACTCGCAACGGCACCCCTACTTGAGGTGCAGCCAGCCCTACGCCATTTGCCCACTTCATCGTCTCAATCATGTTATCTATCAACCGCTGAATTGAGCTATCAATGCGGGGCACCTTCTTAGCCTTCTGTCTCAGGACTGAATCCTCAGTAAAATGACGAATCGGAAGCACTGTCATCGGTACACCTCGGTTTCTCTATTTATGCCTGCACCCGCTGCACTAGCTATACGGCGGTCTCCTGTCTCACCACCCTTGAATGCCAGAGCGCCAACCGGGCAAACCCTGACGCATTCACCGCATTCCTGGCATTTGGACTTGACAAGAGGGTCACCAGCGAAGGTGGTGACTACTCGCTGAAAGCCACGGAAAGCAAAGCCCAGCACGCCAATGCCTAGTTTCTCCCGGCATACCCAGATACATCGCCCGCAGAGGACACATTTGTTTGGGTCGTAATTGAACAGCGGATAGCTGTCATCTACAGGCAACTCACGAGCAAGCTTGCGAAAGCGTTTGGTTTTAAGGCTTACGCCGAGGTGACGGGCTATTTTCTGAAGCTCACACGAGCCGTTGCTGGCACAGCGGGCGCAGTCTACCGGATGTGAAGCCATTATCAGTTCAAAGGCGCTCCGTGCCAGTATCAGTGCTCCCTCGCCCTTGGTATTTACCACCATGCCCTCCACCACCGGCTCGGTGCAGGCCGTAACCGGCCGCTCTTTGCCGGCGACTTCCACAAAGCACAGGCGGCAGGCTGCGGCTGGTTCATCACCATCCCGAATGGCACAGAGATTGGGAATGTAGATGCCATTATTAAACGCCGCCCAGAGGAGCAACTGGCCTTCAGGAGCGCTTATTTTTCTGCCATCAATGGTCAAACTAACCGTCTTCATTTCTCTCTATCCTGCCACCTCGCCTGGCGGAGATAGTTTTGTCACAGCATTGTACTGCGGAGGGCAGGCATCAATACAGGTACCGCACTTGACACATTTCTCCTGGTCAATAATCTTGTACCGCTTCTTGGGATGGCTGGATATCGCCTCCACGGTGCAGGTCCCGACGCAGGCATCGCAGGAGCGTTCGCATTTCTCGGGGACGATATGGAAAGTGATAAGTTCGCGACACATGAGGGCTGGGCATCGCCCCTCCACAACATGCACCATGTACTCGTCCTTGAAATAGCGCAGGGTAGTCAAAACAGGATTGGGTGCCGTCTTGCCTAGGCCACACAGCGAGCCGTTCTTTATATCCTGCGCCAGTTGCTCAAGCGTATCAATATCCTCGATTTTTCCCCGGCCCTTGGTGATGTCATTCAGGACTTCAAGCATTTGTTTTGTCCCCAGGCGACAGAAGGTGCACTTGCCACAGGACTCCCTCTGGGTAAACTCCAGAAAATAGCGGGCTATCTCCACCATGCAGTCGTCTTCATCCAGGACTACCATCCCCCCGGAACCCATCATCGCCCCGGCATCGCGCAGAGAGCCAAAGTCAATGGGCAAATCAAGGGCAGATTCGGGTAAACAGCCCCCGGACGGCCCTCCAATCTGTACCGCCTTGAAGCTCTTACCTTTGGGAATGCCACTGCCAATGTCAAAGATTACCTGGCGAAGGGTAGTCCCCATCGGTACTTCAACCAGCCCGGTGTTGACTACCTTACCGGCGAGAGCAAAGACGGCGGTTCCTGCGCTTTTCTCAGTGCCTATACTCTTAAACCACTCTGTACCGTGCTCAACAATATGCCGTACATAGGCTAGGGTCTTGACGTTGTTAATAAGGGTAGGTTGTCCGTGCAGCCCTTTGATTGCCGGGTAGGGTGGCCGGTGCTGGGGGATGCCCGGCATGCCCTCCAGAGAAGCTATCAAAGCCGTTTCTTCGCCACAGACGAAGGCTCCCGACCCCTGGAACAGCTTTATATCAAAGCTGAAGTCGCTCCCCAGAATATGTCTACCCAGTAGATTCAGCTTTCTTGCCTGACGGAGTGCCGCTTGTACTCGCTGCACGGCTAGAGGATATTCGGCACGCACATAAATATGACCATGCCTGGCACCCACTGCATAAGCGGCGATTATCATCCCCTCAATCACGGAGTGCGGGTCACTTTCCAGAATGGCACGGTCCATAAATGCGCCCGGGTCACCTTCGTCCCCGTTGCATACAACGTGTTTTGGTCTGCCAGGGGCCTTCCGGCAGATTTCCCACTTTGTCCCGGTGGGATATCCAGCACCGCCTCTACCCCTTAACCCAGAGTCTTTGACCTGGCTGACTATCTCGTCCGGATGCATCTGGAGTGCTTTGACCAGGGATGAGTACCCTCCATTGGCAATGTAGTGGTCTATGTTAGTGGGGTCGATCTGGCCGCAATTCTTTAGAATAATCTTCTTTTCATACTGGGCGCGGGGAAACTCGGCAAAGCTGGGGATAATGTCATTCTCTTCTAAAGCACCGAGTACGAACTCAAGGCAGGGGTCATCACTGAGAATATAATCCCTGACCAGCCTTTGAGCAATTACCGGGTTGACGCGCCCGTAGCATATAGGGGGGTATCCCGACTTGCTTATTATCACAATGGGCTCAGCATAGCAGTGCCCCATACAGCCCACTTCAATAACTGGGCAGACCAGCTCCTGTTTTTCTACCTCCTCCTTTATCGCCTGAACTACCTCGAGAGCACCAGCGGCTCGGCCACAGGTGGCGGTACCCACCATGGCCACCGGGTTACCGCTGTTCCACAATTGCTTCCAGTGCAATTCGGCGCGGCGCCTTATTTCCTCAAAGGTAGAGGTTATCGTTGCCTGTTCAACTACTTGCATCGTTTTCCTTGAGTCCCTTCTGGCTTTCATGTCCAAATGCTAGAAGTAAGCCATCTACCCTTGTCGGGTCAACCCTAGCCTCCGGTTTGCCATCGACAACGGTTACTGGTGCCATGGTGCAGCACCCCACACAGGCTACGGTATCCAGGTCAAACTCCCTATCTTCAGTGGTTTCACCGGGGCCAATGCCTAGACGCCTCTTCCAGGCATCCAGAGCAATGTATCCGCCCTTCATATGGCAGGCAGTCCCCAGGCAGACTCTTATCGAATGCTTCCCTGGTGGATTAAGCCGGAATTGATTATAAAAGGTGACCACGCTGTACACGTCCATCTCCGGTATGCCCAGGAACTCGGCAATCTCCAGCATGGCTTGGCGCGGCAGGTAGCCAAGTTTCCCCTGGACTTCCTGAAGAATAGGGATAAGGTTGTCCCTCTTCCGACTAAACCTCTTTAGTATCCGCCTTGTTTCTTGCCCAACTTGGGTCTCTTCTTCTAGTGTAATTGTCACAATTACCACCCTAAGATTGATTTCTTATCCTGTTTGCCTAGCCAGAGCAACCTACTCCTTGATATCTGACAACGGTCTGGTAAACGGGTCAATGGCGCTGGGCATTTTGGCGGGCGCCTCAAAATACTTATCGGATTTTATTTGAGGAATAGGGGGGATTTCAGAATTGCCAGGGTTAGTTCCCCTCCTGTCTCCCCCTGGCTTTTCGAGATGCCCCCGATATTTCTTACTGAAACACAAGTAGTAATGTCTGCCCCGGTAAATGGGACATTCCCGGCATAATTTCCCCGTGAAGGGACATAGCATGTCTTCCTTAGCCATGAGCTACTGCCTCCAATCACGCAGTAATAACCTCTGGTTTGCCCGCCACTATTATCGTAAATCCAGCACTGGAAGAATAACCCCTATGTGGCAACTCCATACGTTTTACTCTACCTGGCCTTTGAAAAAGCGTTGAAATAACCTGCTCAATCGAAAAGCCAGCTTGCTCTAGCAGTTTTGCAACCTCATCGTATTTGTAAAAGGTGGCGCATTTGTAGAAGCGGTGCCCCTTCGCCTTCTTACGCTGATAAAACTGACCCCAAGGGCTTTCCTTTAAGACCAGCCCCAGTACTATCTTGCCGCCTGGCATCAGGATACGGTTGGCTTCCTTCAGAACCCCAAGAGGCCAATTGAGGAAACACAAGGTGACAATTAGAAAGACCGTACCGAACGATTCCTCGTCAAACAGCTCCTGTTCTCCCCGCCCCAGAAAGGCAGTTACACCCCTGTGCTTTGCCATTTCAACGAGCTTGGTTGAAGGGTCAACGCCGGTCTCTATCCCCAGCGCCTGGGCGAAACGGCCGCTGCCGACGCCAATTTCAAGCCAAGGCTTCGGCAGGCTTGGCAGGAGCGACTTAAACGCCTGCACCTCAATGAAGAAGATTAGGCTTCCCTCTCTATCAAACCAGGCATCATATTCAAGGGCCAGGTCATCGAATGGAGACCATTCGGTCTTGTTCTGCCGTCTCCTTGTATTTGACCCTCGAATCTGGTAATTAGGTGATGACATCCCTCCTCCGTTATGAGAACCCATCGGGTTCAGGGTGCTCATCCAGTAATATCCTGGAAGCTGCAAAATCCACTTCAACTACATTACCTGTTACGACCTTTTCCTCACCCAGCAGGGTCTCTAGTTTCACTCGATCTTTATGTACGCGCATACGTGCAATATCCTCGAGGATTGGTTGCTTGCTCGAATTGTTTATGAATGCCTTCGCCAGACACACCTCATACCTCCTTCGCTCCAGGATGTTGGGATATACCCACCATCAACTGCATTACCTTCTGATTGTCCCCGAAGCTGACTAGGCAACCCTACCGGTCAGGAAGGTCACTCTGGCAGCAACGTACTCGGCTGCCTGTAGTCTATCAGTTGCTGTGGCTAGCTCACTAGCTAGCCTTTCATCTTTGATTACGTCTCTCACCCAGTTGCTGAAGTCCTGCTTTTCGGAGTTCGAGTGATAGGTAAACGTCTCATCCGATATGACCACCAAGCCTTCAGCCAGCTCCTTCATGCTTCCAAATATGCTTCCGTCACGACACCAGAAGACGGAATCCGCAGGAACCTTAGCTAGGAACTTGTCGGCCGGCTCCTTAAGTTTTGCCTGCGATTTCACTTTTTTTGCCATATTCTGTACCTCCTTGAACCGATGACTATACATATCCCAAGCCTGCACCATGTGCTATGTGCAGAATTAAACAACAATGCTGCCTGAGGGGACTATCCCCGCCTTGAACGCGCTGGCCTCCACCCGAGGTGATATCTTGCATCTACGGCCTATGGCAGTGTGGTCTGGCACCGTTACGTCTTTCCCCAGCACCGTAATTTCCCGGTTACCAGGTACCAGTCCACTCCCGAAGCCAGCATAACAGAACTTACCTACATTCACTCCCTCGTCCAGGACACATCTGTCAATTACACTGTGATAGCCAATAGAAGCACTTGCCATAACCACAGAGTCTCTTACCACAGCATTCTCCTTAACCCTGACCCCCGGCGACAGGATAGAGTTCTCCACACGCCCCTTAATCAAACACCCCGGACTTATCAGGCTGTTATCGATACTGACCTCCGGGTTGGGCTCAGCCGGCAAGGCATTGCTCGCGGTGAAAATCGGCCAATTGCTATCAAGACTGAAACGCGGTTTAGCCCTGAGAAGTTCCATATTTGCCTCGTAGTATGCTTCTACAGTGCCGATGTCTTGCCAGTATCCATTGAACTCGTAGGCGAATATTCTATCCCGTTTTACCATTGTGGGCAGTATGCTGTAGCCAAAGTCGTGAGGTGAGGCCGTTTCACTGGCGTCCTCAGCCAAGCGCATCGCTAGGAAATTCTTGTTGAAAACGTAGATACCCATGGAAACAATGTTACTCTGAGGTCTTGAGGACTTCTCCACGAACTCCCTTATCCTGCCTTCGATGTCGACGGCAACTGTGCCAAAGCGATGGGCCTGTTCGACAGGCACGTGAACAATTCCAACCGTGGCATCCGCTTTCACCTTCTCATGAAAAGCGAGCATATTGCGGTAGTCCATCTTGTAAACGTGATCCCCGGCAAGCACCAGCACCGTGTTAGCATCCTGTCTCTTTAGATAATTGAGATTCCGATAGACTGCATCGGCAGTTCCCGCGTAGGAACTAGCTTCAGGTGCTAGAACCGAAAGGCCGTCTGCGTCGCTATTCGCTGACCGCCATCTTCTTAGGTACTCTGCCATATCAGCACGCTGGTAGTCCACGAGCACGGCGATGCTCCTGATTTGAGAGTGAATGCAGTTACTCAAGCTGAAATCGATCACACGGAACCTGCCCGCAAAGGGGAGAAGTGGCTTCGGCTTCAGGTAGCACAGAACATCCATTCTTTTGCCTCGTCCACCAGCGAGAATCATAGCTACCGTTCTTTTCATTACTTTTCCCTCCCTTCGCTCCAAAATACCAAGGGGGCTGCGTCATTCACCGGCTTCGTGACCTGGAAAGGATAACATCCAGCACTTGTTTAATCTCCCACACAGCTACCCCATCCGCCGGGATTCTGCCGTTAAGGCTCGACCTGAAGATGTCGGCGTCAAAATAAATACACCCGACCACCTCGATGCGCCGCTTCTTTAGTTCTTCTTTCAATCTGGTAGATATCTCTTCGGTTGGCACTTTGTTCATAATAGCCCAGACGTGCTTTATGCCGATCCCAGAAGCCAATTCATGTATTTTCTGACCTACATTTACTGATTCCAGAGGAGGCTCGACTACAATTAGTACACTGTCAATACTGGTGTCGACGCCCCGGCCGAAATGCTCCACTCCCGCTTCCATGTCCACAATGGCCAGTTCGTCTTCCACCAGAGTGAGCTTCTTTAAGAACTCGCGACTTAATACCCCCATAGGGCAGGCACAGCCTTCCAAAGACTGAAGTATCTTGCCGATGCTGACCAGCATGAGACCATTTCTCTGAACCAGATGCTGGTCAGGAATCTGCGCTGTTGCAATCTGGGTCTCGCTCAGGACGTTTGTCTGAGCCATCTTTTGCTTCAGGCTCTTCTTGCCACCGACAAGCTCCATGAGGGGTACAGGTGGGTGGTCAAAGTCCAGCATCCGGTAAAGCCCCGAATTTGATTCATCGGAGTCCACCACCAGCACACGATAACCCCTGGCTCGCACTTCGTTCGCCAGCAGGGCAACTATGGTACTTTTGCCACTGCCTCCTTTACCACAGACCGATATCTTCATCCTTCCCCCGTTTCCCTTTTTTACATTCTTACTATTTCGATTGCCTTCAGGGGACAGGCACGGACACAGTCGCCGCAACCCTGACAGACAGACGGGTCTGTCATCGGTATATCATAGGGTGCCTCCTGCTTGAGCAGCTTATGAGAGCATGCCAGAGTGGCAGCACAAATGCCGCTATCACACCTGTCAGGATGGCATTTATTGTAGTTGACTAAAGCCATCTTCCCCAGCATAAGTTTTCTCTGCTCCACTCGCTGCATTAAGCAGCTTCGAGCGCTCGCCTCATCGCCATGTCGTACAGAATCCTTTCCCGTGCCTTGTCAAGGCCCAAAGCCTTGCGTTTCTTGTCGATATGGGCAATCATCAAGTGAGCGCCTTTAATGGGGTCGGGCTCAAAAGCCCACATCCCGCCGTACATCTGCTCGAAATCCTTAAACAGAAAATCAGTGACTTCATTGCTTCCCAGTGTGGGCCAGGTGACGCCGAACACAGTGAATACCCCTGAGGCAACGAAGTACTGACCGATGGAAATCGCCTTCTCACTCATCCATTCCGGCGCGGCTCCGGCTACCGGCAGGTCACTGATGTCATCACCCAGGCCGCCATCCTTCACCATAGCCGTTGCTGCCATCAGGATGCGGCTGTTATCCACACAGGAACCCATATGGAGTACTGGCGGGATACCCACTGCTTCACATACCTCAGCCAGACCTGAACCAGCGTACTCGGCAGCTGCCTCTGGAACCATGAGACCAGCCTCCCCGCAAGCGATGGCGTTACAGCCCGTGGTAATGACAAGCACGTCGTTCTTTAGTAGCTCTTTTACCATGGCGATGTGGGCCTCGTTGTGCTTGACCCGGGCGTTATTGCAGCCGACGACTCCCGCTACACCCCTGATTCGGCCGTTTATAATATTGTCATTTAGGGGACGGTAGGAAGCGCGAAACAGACCGCCCAGCAGGTAGTTGATGGTTTCGTGGCTGAATCCGGCAATCAGGTCGGTCTGCTGGTCAGGTATGCGGATGTTACTCCCGCGGTTGGAGAAATTCTCAATGGCTGTCCTGACTATGATTCTGGCCGATTCCATCGCTTTATGCTCGTCAAACTCGATATGAACGGCACCCGGAATCCTGGCCTTGGTCGAGGTGGTGATAATCTTAGTATGGTAACATTCGGCTACCGTGGTTATAGACTGCATGATGCACTGCACATCCACCACCATAGCGTCAACTGCCCCGGTCACTATAGCCAGTTCCTGTTGCAGGAAGTTGCCGGCGATGGGCACGCCATGTCGCATCAGTATCTCATTGGCAGTACAGCATATCCCGGCTATGTTGATTCCTTTTGCACCCTTGGAGCCAGCCAGTTCGACCATCTTAGGGTCCTGAGCTGCAGCCACAATCATCTCAGAGAGCAAAGGCTCGTGCCCATGAATGATGAGATTCACTTCATCCTTCTTGAGAACGCCCAGGTTTACCCTGCCCAGAACCGGGGCTGGTGTGCCGAAAAGAATATCCTGAAGTTCTGTAGCCATCATGCTGCCACCCCAGCCGTCGGCTATTGATGCTCTCACTCCCTGCTTGAGCAGGTTATGGTAGTCTTGGTCAACGCCAATATGGGTTCGGTGCATTATCTCAACTATCTCCCTATCTACGCCGCGCGGAGCTACTCCTTGCTGTCGCCACAGCTCCTGCCGCTTCAGCGGCGCCATTTTCAGAAAGAGTAGCTCGCCTTCCTGCTTACCATACTCAGCCAGAGCCTTTTCGCCGATATCAACTGCTATTTCATTATTGCTCCGGTCGCCAATCTCAATACCCCAGTCCAGGGCTACCTTGAGAAGTTTCTGCTCATCCTTTATCTCATAGCCTGGGGCTTCACCTTTGGCCACTGCCAAGAAGAGCTCGGCTACTCCTCTCCCGTGGTCTGAGTGAGCAGCGGCACCACCGGCTACCATGCGAATAAAATTACGTGCGGCGATGGTTTCTGCCGTTGCGCCACAGACGCCTCTCCTTTTCTGTTTCTCCTGCGGGGTTTCCTCTTTCCCTTTGGGTAAAGGCACCCGGCATGGCCCCATGCCACAGTGCTTGCAGCAACTGCCTACGGCACCTATCGGGCATGGCTTCATCGTCTCCGCCCGGTCAAAAGCAGTGTTCACCTCATCAGTCGCTGCCTTCTCTATCATCTCAATACTGGCCTGGTCATAACTCTTCATTGCTGCTTCTGCCATTTCTGGTTATCCTCCTTTGAATCCTTCAATTTTGTAAACGTCGTCATTTATCTCACCACCAGAAACTGATATCATCCTGTCAAGTGCAGATTTTGCTCCAACTCGAATCCCTTCCGGCACCTTTACCTGTGGTTGCACTTCCTTCAGAGCCTGCGCAACCTTTTCTAGTGTAATCAACTTCATATCGGGGCAGACTGCCTGCTCCGAGGCCGGGATAAATCTCTTGTCCGGCCTCTCCTTTCTGAGTCGATGCATTATCCCTATTTCGGTTCCAACTATCAGTTGCTTGACATCGTCCCGCCTAGCATAACGGATTATGCCGCCTGTGCCGGATACCTCATCGGCAAGAGCTATGACCTCAGGACAGCACTCGGGATGGACAACAACCTTAGCGCCAGGATACTCGTTTTTCAGCCTCAAAATATCTTCGCGCTTTATTCGGGTATGGGTGGGACAGTATCCGGACCACAGGATTATGTGTTTCCCCGTTTTGGTAGAGACATAACGCCCTAAGTATTGGTCGGGAACAAAAAGAATCTCGTCGCTATACATACTCTCTACAACCTGAACCGCATTAGCTGAGGTGCAGCATATGTCCGCTTCCGCTTTGACCTCGGCTGGAGAGTTCACGTAGCAAACCACCGTGGTTTGAGGTAAATCCTTTTTCCTTTGCCTCAGCTGCTCAGCAGTAATCATGTTAGCCAGCGGACAGCCGGAGTTTATATCCGGCAGCAAAACCGTCTTCTCTGGGCAAAGAATCGCAGCCGTTTCCGCCATGAACTTGACACCGCAAAAGACGATTACCTCGGCTGTGCTTCTGGCAGCCATCTGGCTCAGCTCCAGCGAGTCGCCAACATAATCGGCTATATCCTGAACCTCACCCAATTGGTAGTTGTGAGCAATTATGAGCGCATTCCTTTCACGCTTTAGCTTCAGAATTGTTTCAGTTAAGGAAGCTGTCTCAGTTACACTCACTCCCTGCTCCCTCTGCCCTCGGACCTCTTTGTTTTCTCCAGCTCGTCTTCTAGCTCCTCCAGTTGCTGCCACATTGATGGCGGAACGGAGTGAGCAGGCCATCGAGCCTTGAGGTCAGCTATTTTCTCCTCAGTCTCTCTTACTATTTCTTTACTCACTTTCTACCCCCTGCGGTTCATATGCAGGGGTCTCGCCAGGATGCAAGCTGCGCCATTTCTCCAGCAACTGCTTCTTGCCTTCCTCGTGATCTGGATCAGGCACGCAGGCATTCACCGGGCAGACCTCGGCACACTTTGGTGACTCATGGTTGCCAACACACTCAGTGCACCTGTCAAGGTCTATAACGTAGGTCTCCTCACCTTCGGATATCGCTTCATTCTTACATTCAGGTTCACAGGCTCCACAACTTATACAGTCACCAGTAATCTTGTATGCCATTTCTTTCCTCCATTTGCTTTTTAGTAAGGCATCTTACTATGCTTATGTTATGCTTATGTAATATCTAACTGCGACGCGAATAAGCCTTATCGTAGCTTACTCCTCTATCCCATTTTCCTTCTCATCGCCCCAAAGGGGACACTGTTACAGTCTTTTCCCCTGCTTGAGGCGTTTTACTAGTGATGGAAAGATACCTGAATAAACAGTGTAGTAGGGGCCATTTAGCATATTGGCTTCAATCCACTCCCCTACTTCTATCCTGGCCGCCATCTCCCCTGATTCCCGTGCTTCCAAGACGGCTTTGTTTAGCTCATCCTCTGTCACCAAAGACTTACGTCCAGCGTCGGTTTGTTTCTCTTTCACGTCGCTTCCCTCCTCCGATTATCTTAGTCGGACATTGGTCTATTTGGGTTGTGGCAGACTGCCTCCTGGCAGTTTGCGCATATAGAACTTTTTTCCTTGATATTCCAGGTCTATGAGACTACCATTGTCAATCAGCTCTTGGATAGTGCCCCAATTGGTTCTAGCATTCTTCAAGAATTCTGCCACAGCGTCTTCCCTCATCGGGTGCACTGCGGTTATACTCAGGAGGTCCTCCTGAACGCCACCAGTGCCGGCAAATGTATTTCCTTCGTAGCCAATTAGGTATTCAACCCCGTCCAGCCTTTCTCTAAAGGTCTGGTATGCCGCATTTATAGTCTGCTCAGTGGCCAGCTCTACCACTTCCGCCGGTGGGCGCGTCGGGATGGCGATATAAGCTACGGCCGGTTTCAACTCCGCCAGGAACTCAGCTATTTTCTTTATCTCACCTAGGTCGTCATTAAAACCTCTGACTAGCATGGTCTCTGTCGTCAGTTCACCCTCAAAGGTCTCGACGAATTTGAGCATTCCTTGTAGAATCATTTCGAGCTTTAGTGACCTATGCGGTCTGTTGACCTTGCGCCATATCTCGTCACTGACTGCATCCACTTTCAAAGACAGCCAGTCGGCTCTCAGTAGGTTTTGTCTCACATCTTCACGCCAGAGCAGCGACCCATTGGTGATAACAGCGACCCTGACTCTCAGCCCCTTTAGAATATCTATTTCTTTGCCAAGGTCAGCATCCAGAGTAGGCTCGCCATCCGGGACAAAGGTCACGTAGTCTACTGGCTCTCCTTTTTCTCTGGCTTGGTCAAGTTTTGTCTTCGCTTCTTCTGTTATCTTGGCGGTACTATAGAACGGCCTCGGTTTCACCTCCATCCTCAGAGTTTTCCCAAGCTGGCAATAGACGCAGGAGTAGCTACATATCTTGGGAGGGACATTATTTACCCCCAGACTGCGCCCCAACCGCCTGGATGGGACAGGGCCATAAACAATAGAACTAGCCAATATCTGGCACCTCTAGTAGCCAATGTGTTTTTGGTATGCTCTTTTCCAAGGCTCCTTCTTTATTGCCAAATAGTCTCTTATGGCTGCCTTTAATGTATTCGCTGCCAGCAGGGCGCAGTGCTCGCTTTCTTGAGGCAGCCCACCCAAGGCATTCAGTACATCGCGTTGCGCTATTTTCTGGGCTTCGCTGATACTCTTGCCTTTAGCCATCTCGGTGACCATGCTGCCAGAGGCGATGGTAGTGCCACAGCCATCAGTCATGAAATTGGCATCGCTTATGGTGCCATCCTTCACCTTGAGCCACATCGACATAGTATCACCACATGGTCCGGTGACCCTAGCAAAGCCATTGGCGTCTTCAAGGTCGCCCAGGTTCCTCGGATTCATGCTGTGCTCGATTACGGCCTCGGAGTATATCTTTCTCATTTCCTGCTTAATTAGTTCCTGGAACTTCTCCCATGATGAAGTCATGATATGCCTCCTCTAGCCAGTTTTGCCCGAAATGGTTTGGATAAGAGACTCACCGAGTCTGGTCACTATTTCACCATCATATCGTTCGATGTTACCCTCATCGCAGAGCTTAGCTAGAGGCGGGTCTATTGGTAGCTGGCCAAGAAGCGGGGCGTTAGCAGCATGCGCCATCTCCTCACCCCGGCTCCGGCCAAAAATCTCAATCCTTTTGTCTATCTCAGGTACATACAGGTAACTCATATTCTCCACCACCCCCAGAATAGGCTTGCCCATTTGCTGAACCATCTTTACTGCCTTCCTGACCACCATTGCTGTCAGGTCCTGCGGGGTGAAAACGATGATTACCCCGGTTATCGGTAAGGTTTGCATCACGGTAAGGGGAGCGTCAGCCGTACCTGGAGGAAGGTCTATGATCAGATAGTCCAGCTTTCCCCAGAGCACGTCTTCACCAAACTGCTTGATCGTGTTCCCAATTAGAGGTCCTCGCCAGATAACAGCATCATCCTCGCTGGGCAGAAGAAGGTTAATGGACATGATTTCAACCCCTGATTTCGACAGTACCGGCAGTATTCCACTTTCATTGCCGCTTGGCGGAACCTTGAGGCCGAACATCTTGGGTATGCTTGGGCCGGTGATATCGGCATCCAGAATGCCCACTTCATAACCCCGGCGCGTCAGCGCAATGGCAACCAAGCTTGATACCAGGGATTTGCCCACTCCGCCCTTGCCACTCATCACGGCAATAATATGGTCAATCTTATTTAATTCCTTTGCCTTAACGTCAGTGTAATTAATCGTCACCTCCTTAACTTCCGGCAGCTTCTTAATGACTTCCTGTGCCTTGGCTTTAATCCAGTCCTGTGCCTCTGGAATTAAGCCAGTGGATGCCAGAGTGATTTCTACCTTGCCATCAGAAATAGTTACCTCGCGCACCATATTTAGCCCGACTATGCTGCGCTTAGCTGCCGGTACCAGCACTGCTTCTAAACTCTCAAATATTTGCTCCTTTGTCGGCATTTATTCCCTCCGTGCTTCTCTTTCCCTTACCAGACTGAAATCCCAACGTAGTTACAGATGAATTTTATGGCTACATAGAGAAAATACACGCCAAATATCAGTTTTAGCGTGTGTGGTTTGAATTTCATTATAGTGGCTGCCCCTATCTGGGCCCCTACAATTGTTCCAATCGCTAAAAGCAGAGCCGCGCCGAGAAAAACATAGCCCTGAGCAAGCTTAATCGAACCGCCAACAACAGCCAGCGGCAACATCACCGCCAGTGAGGTCCCCATCGTTATATAGACGGCGGCACCGAACAGATAAATGAGACCGGGGACAAGAGCATAGCCGCCGCCGAGCCCCACTATCCCGGTAAGAACCCCTACGACGGCTCCGAATGTCGATAATTTTGCCGGATGGCCTTTAATCGCTTGACCCTGGGGAGCTGCAGATGTACCTGCTGCGGATTTACTTTTCTTAAAACCAATGATGCCTTCCCAGCCCATTCTGATAGCAGGCCATAAGAAGACTATCCCGATAATGAAGCCTAAAAGAGCCGACTGGCTGGAAAGAAACGTGAAAAGCCATGAACCGAGTATAACACCCAAAATCCCTGCGCCCCCCATCCATAGCGTAACCCGTTTATCCAGGTTGCCCCGCTTGAAATGCCCGTACCCGCCTGATAAGGCTGTAAAGATAACGGCAAAGAGCGTTGTGCCCACAGCTATGGACGCAGGAAAATTAAGCCAGAAGTGCAAAACGGGAAGCATTACACTGCAGCCGCCCGTGCCAATCCAGCCGCCTAAGAGTCCTGCGGCTAAACCCACGACAATGAGGATAATCATCATGGCGCTATCCAAATGAGGAACGCCGGATATTGAGGGTTTTTCTAACGATAACACCACAATTGCCGCGACTATCATAATCGCAAGCAGAACAATCGTGAAATTGTACTTGTCCCAAAAAGATTTCGTGTTCATTACGCCCGGTTCTCCAAAGTTGATATTCGTGGCTAAGCAACGTGGAATTCTGTCTCTCGGCTTCTTTCCCCGTGCTTATGCGCCCTGATAGCAATTAGCTTAGTGATCACAGACATTATCTCCAACAACTAGCTGGCCATTGAGATAACTCATAACTGCCTTCTCCGGGTCGCTTTCCATCGCGCCGATGATGACTCCAATGCGATTTTGTTGGAAAAGGCTCTGCGCCCGCGACCCCATCCCACCGGCAATCACAAAGGCGACGCCTTGCTCTGCCAGCCATTGGGGGAGAAGGCCGGGCTGGTGTCCCGGTGATGGAACAAGCTCCTTCCTCAGAATCTTCTTTGTTTGCTCATCCGCATCAATCAAGGCAAATTGCTCACAATGACCAAAGTGTGGTGATACCATCCCGCCGCTTACCGGTATCGCATACCTCATAATGACCTCCATCTACTTATTTATTTTTAGTTCGTATTTTGGTTTACTGTCCTCAAAAGATACCCTGACAGTCACCTGTTTCCCCTCAGCAAGGTACCTTTCCGATTCATCTCGCAGCTGACGTGACTCAGGAGATTTTAGAAAAGACACCAGCATCTCAAACCTCTGCGCCAGTACCTTATCGTCTCCCTCGGCTCTCAGCAACTCAAGAAGGCAATTATTAAGCTCCTGTTCCGCCAGGCACTTTACACATTTCCCGGGGATGTCTCTCGTCGAATACCGGGGGTCAAGATTGATTGGCTCCACTTTTATTACCTCCTTAGCGCCGACGGCAAGTGTCTCCGGTGGAACAGGGCGGCGTATCACAGCGCTCCGCCCGACCGCAGCAAGTTGTACCTGGAGCTTGATTACTCGTCCTAACCATGTAGGATGAGGACATGAGCCTCTCCAGGTTGCTGCTACCGCAATCGGGGCAGCGAGGAATCTGGGTACTACCTCGAATAAATATCTCTGAAGTCTTGCCGCATTCCAGACACTTAAAGTCATAAATCGGCATCGCTCACTCTCCTCCTTTCAAGCACTCGCATTCATAGATTGGCATGGTACATTATCCATTGCCACCATCCTTTAGCATCGCCGAGAGAGTGCGCCACATTCTTTCTATCTCTCGGCTGACTTTGCCATTGGAATATTCCACCACCGGTACCCCCCGGACAATTGATGCAGTAACAACGTTATCAAAGGGGATTTCCCCGGCTACCCTTACCTCGTGGTTAAGACAGTAGCTCTCAATCCGGTGGCTGTTTTCTTCGTTTATATCATACTTATTGATACAGACCAGGGGTTGGACGCCAAAGTGCTGGCACACGCCCAGGACTCTCTCCAAGTCGTGTATCCCGGATAATGTCGGCTCAGTAACCAGGAGAGCCAGGTTGGCTCCGGAAAGTGATGAGATTACTGGACAGCCAATGCCCGGTGGCCCATCAACAATCACGTACGCCGCTTTGTGCTTCTCAGCTAGCTCTCTCGCCTGCTGCCTGACCAGTGCTACCAGCTTACCTGAATTCTCCTGGGCAATGCCGAGTTTGGCATGAACCAGCGGGCCGTACCTGGTATCGGAGATAAACCAATGCCCGGCGAGGTTTTCTTTCATAGTTACGGCTTCAACCGGGCAGATGTGAAAGCAGAAACCGCAACCCTCACAGGAAATCAGATCAACCTTAAAATCACTGATGGCGTGAAATCGGCATACGTCCTGACATAAGCCACATTGGGTACACTTGTTCTCATCAATAACCGCAACCTGCCCACTCCAGAACTCGTTATCTTCTTTGACAGAGGGACCAAGCAACAGGTGTAGGTCGGCTGCATCCACATCGCAGTCAGCCAGCACCTTGCTTTGAGCTAGAGCAGCCAGTGAACCAACGATGCTGGTCTTTCCGGTTCCTCCTTTACCGCTTAATACGACTAACTCTCTCATTTGCTATCTCCCGAACTCCTTCACATAGCGCGACGAAACGCTCTTTCCACTCTGGCATACCCTCAACCAAGGTAGTGCCCCGCGAGTACAAACGGGCAATCTCTGTATCCAGGGGTATGGTGAGCAGGATAGGTATATTCTCTTTTCGGCAGTATTCTTCTACCCCGACGTCGCCAACACCGGCACGATTGAGCACAACGCCGCATGGGATACCGAGCTGTCTCACTGTCTCTACTGCCAGGATAAGGTCGTTGAGCCCGAAGGGAGTCGGCTCAGTTACCAGGAGACAGAAGTCGCTATCCTTGATTGCCTCCACCACCGGGCAGGACGTCCCCGGCGGGACATCAATAATAACAGCCCCTTCGTTGCTAGCCTGCTGTTTCACTCTTCTGATGACCGGTGGCGCCATCGCCTCGCCGACGGTGAGCTTGCCGTGAACAAATGCCATCCCATCCGATTGCCCCGTCTCTATGATGCCAATCTCTCTTCCTTCCTCGGAAATTGCCTTTTCCGGACAGAGGTAGCTACAGGCACCGCAGCCGTGACAGAGCTGGGGAAAAGCCAGCACGTGATTGCCAAGTACGGCAATGGCATGATAGGCACAGACCTCGGCACATTTGCCGCAGTAGGTACACTTGGTCTCATCTACCTTGGGAACTGGTATTAAGACTGGTTCGCTACTGGTAATTTTCGGCTTCATTAAGATATGGTCATTTGGCTCCTCGACATCGCAGTCTAGAAGCATGACTTTATGGCTATCTTTCAGGGAAAGGGCAAGGCTGGTAGCTACCAGCGTCTTGCCCGTCCCACCTTTACCGCTGGCAACAGATATGATCATCTAGCCTCTGACCATCTTTGTCCCACACTTGGGACAGCTAATATCGTAGCAAGGGGTGCTCACCTGGTGCGGGATTCTCGCCCCGCAACTGGGGCAGACACAGTCTCCGCCGGGGCCGGCTCCGGGACGCGTATCCCTCATCCTGCCGGCACCCCCTCTACCCCTGCCACCACCTCTTCCAGTACCTGGGCCGCTCCCCCAGGGAGGTCCGGTTCCATCTCCTCTAGGCATAGTTACACCTCCAAAATAATTAGCTCTTTACTACATTTGCGGTAGACCACACGTTCCCGTAGTGCAAGTAGGACAGCTTGTTTCTGAAGGCTCGGATGCACTTGAGCCTGGGCTGAAGAATGAGGAAAACAGTCGTCTCGGATTTTTAGCCTTGCATTTAGGGCAATCTAATTTGGAGCCATCCTCACCTACGGACTGACGAACTTCAAACCTCTCCCCACACTGGGTACACTGGTATTCATAGATTGGCATGACTTTTACCTCATCCTCTTCTTCTTCTCCCGCCCATCAATCCTCCGTTGAATGTCGGTTAGCTGTTGCGCCAGGGCCTGTGACTGTGCTTTCAGGGCATCTAGCTCCTGCTCTGGGCTTTGTGGCTGTGGCGCTGGGCCTACGGGTGGGGTCATACCAAATCCCATGCCCATGCCTCTTCCCATACCGCGACCCATGCCTCTCCCCATGCCGAAGCCACCTCCCATGCTTGGCGTAGCTCCCATACCAAAATGGTCAGGCACATTGGGCTGAGCGCTTGCCCGGAACTTTCCCGATTGATAAGCCTTAATAGCATCCTTCACCTTGCCGGAAACACTGGTTATTATTTGAATCCCAGCAGAGGCCAACACCTGATAGGCATTGGGGCCACAGTTGCCAGTCAGGACTGCTTGCACACCCTTATCGGCAATCATCTGAGCGGCAGAAATACCGGCTCCGCCGGCGGCCATGGCACTTGAGTTATCAATGGCCTCAAATTCCATCGTTTCCGGGTCAGCGATGATGAAATACTGGCATCGCCCAAATCGGGGGTCTACCTCACTATCCAGGGTGGGGCCCGTAGCCGAAATCGCGATCTTCATGCTTCCTCCTTATCTCTTCTTGCTTGTTAAGCTTCGTATCTGAGCCTCTATTCCCTCCAGATATTCCCTCAGGACTTGAGCTTGGTTTCTCAAGAAATTGAGCTCATCTTCAGCGGTAACCCCGGGTGCAATTCCGTAGTAAGGCGCAACCCAGCGTCCCGGGTATGGTTTGTAAGCCATACCTCCCGTAAGTGCTGTCGAACCTCGTGGTAGCAACACAGCACAATAACCTCTGCCACCTCCAGTCATGGAACCCATCCCACGAGGTCCAGTACCATCAAATCCGGGCATTGTACACCTCCTTTGCTCAGTTATTATTCCTTTTGGGCGCTCTCTAGGTCACGCATCCTGGTTTCTATCTGCCCCAGTTGCTCACTTATCGCCTCAGCCTGGTCTCTTAAGTAATTAAGCTCTTCCTCTTTGGTCATTTGAGGCGTATAGGGCGCATACCCAGGAGTAGCTGGCATTCCTGGATAGAAGGGTGGCGGCTGATATGGCCACGGTGCCAGCGCACCAGTGCCACCTAGGAAATAGCCGCACCGAGGCAGTCCACCTCTGCCCCGACCTATATATGGCCAGGGTGGGGAAGCACCGCGAAAGCTAAAGCCCATGCCCCCGCCAAAGCCCCGTCCAAGACCTCTTCCTCGTCCAAATCCATTAGGCATATTCTCACCTCCTTCCCCACAGCTTATTCTTATGTTTGCACTCTGTTATCGGCCCGGGTTAACATCTTTCCCTCCGTTCCTTAACATAGTGAGCTGCCGAATGCCTTTTATTTGCCGGTATGTTGCTCCTTCGCTCACGCAGCGCAGGGTCAGCTCAGGGTCGATCACCTTGGTGCCGGATATGGCATCAATACCATAGTCAAAGAGAACCTGGGAGAGAGGAGCGGTGTCCCCGAGTATGACCACATAAGCTTCAGGGCGACATAGCTTGAGCAGCTTCTCAATACTGTGGTTGGTAAAAGCAGTCCCGGTTATGCCAACCACATCGGCCTGAGGGATAAGATTTTCTGCCTCAACCTCGGGGAAATCGCCCTCACGCGGGTTTTTCTCGATCACCCAAAGTTCTTTTACTATCTCCCGCAGCTTGGGAACAAAGGGGAAATGTCCCACAATAGCCACTTTCTTACCCTTTCCCTTCTCGGCAATGAGATCTCCGGCATTGAGGCTTTGACAGTTCCCTTCGTCAATCTCGAGAAGCGAATTAATTGTCGCCATGCCAATAGCCGCCTCAAGTATGCTCTCTGAATAAGCCATTCGGACTAGTTCTAAGGCGTTCTTATTTAACAGGAAGCCTGGCTCCCTTGCCGATGGCTGCTCCTGCCGGAGGGCATCCCGAGGGAGTGTCGCTGCCAGCCCGCAGTTGCGAGTCAAAACCGCGGTGTGAAAGAGACCCATGCGAATGTCCCTCACCTTCGCCTCGGTGTTCAGCGCTGATATCAAATCATCAAGGACCTTCGTACTTGCTCCTGCTGCCAAAGCCTCATTGAGCTCTTTTACCAACTTCGTCTACCCCTGAGCCGCCCGCCTTGGCCGCCCATACCCCAGCCGAGCCTCCAGGGCCAGAGTGCCATGATGTCTGGTGTACTACAGGTAGGGCAAAGCTCCGGCGGCTCCTTTATCATTACTTCGAAAGGTACTTCCCACTCGTGACCGTTGCCGCAGCGGAAGCGGCGCACTGCCATCTCATAGTTCCCGCCTTCGATTCTTAGCGCCTTTCCGTTGAGCAGGGCATCAGCCATCTTCTGCCGCGCTGAGAGGAGTATGCGGGCAAAAGTGGGACGTGACACGCTCATCTTCTGGGCACAGTCCTCCTGCTCGAGACCCTCTACATCCTTCAGCCGGATCGCTTCCGCCTCCTCAATAGAGAGCCGCACTTCCTGAAGATGAGCCAGAGGTATGCCAGCAGGCTTGAAGTATGTCACCTGTGGTAGAAAGTCTACCCGGCGCCAAAGTGGTTGTCTTCCCATGAATCTTAATCCTAATTCTTTAAGTCATATGCCCATCAAATTGGATGAAGTACTGAATTATTATGGTCATACGCCCATAATTAATATTACCCTATTATTTCTTCTTTGTCAACCCCATATCCTGCAGTTCTGCCTAACGAGTCTTCAGTTCAGAATTCGAGTATTAACCCGGCACCACATTCCTCGTAGCTATCCGGGAATAGACGGCATATTTCTGACTTGTACTGAGTGCAGTGGCAGGGGCATAAGAAGGATAGACCCCTGAGTCGGGCAAAGTCATGAAAGCCGTGAAGACCGCCGACAATGCCAGATATCTTGCCAAATCTTGAGGCTGCTTGAAGAATTTCGCTCACTCCGGGATGAGAACATCCTGCCACCACTATAATTCCTTTATCTGTCTTCAGAGCTAAAGACTGCTCTACTCCGTCAAGTTCGCCAGTGGAGAAGACTCCGGCACAAATCTGCACTGGCCCGGTGACTGCCGTAACCTTTCTTCCCGGTAGACGTCTCCACAAAGAAGACGGGACGTAGATTTCAGCATAACCATTAGCTTCTAAAATTGACTGGAGACCGCCCGTGTGGTCACCGTGGGCGTGGGAAATGACGATTGTCCCGATCCGACTGGGGTCAATGCCAAGCTCCCTCATGTTGTGCAGCAACACCGAACCGTCACCGCCAGTATCAAAGAGGATCGGCAGTGCCTGCCCCGTTTCAATAAGAGCCGAAAATCCCCACCCCGACTTTAGTCCCTGGGTTCTCACTTCGTTATCATAAACAACTGTCAGCTTCGTGGTTCTCTCCTTACTCGGAAAGCGCCATTTCTACTGCAGCTTCGGCGTGGAGCCGCGTTGTATTGAAGACCGGTACTAGGATATCATCGGGGCGTATGAGCAAGGGTAGCTCGGTACACCCAAGAACGATGCCTGCAGCGCCTCGTTTGGTCAGTTTTTCAATGATCTGCAAGCAGGATTGACGGTCTAAATCCCTTACCTTGCCCCGGCAAAGCTCGTCATAGATTATCCGGTGAACGACGGCTTGTTCATCTTCTGCTGGCACAACTACGTCAATATCGAAGTGCTTTTTGAGTCTATCCCGATAGAACTGCTCCGCCATGATAAACCTTGTTCCGAGCAGCCCCACCTTGCTCAAGCCCTGCTCCCTGATGGCATTGCCAGTTACATCGACAATATGAAGTATAGGTAGTCCAGCTGATTCACCCACCTCATCCGCAACCTTGTGCATCGTATTGGTGCATATAAGCAGAAAGTCGACGCCTGCCCGCTTCAGTGCTATGGCAGCCCTGGACAGAATATCGGCAGCATCATGCCAGCGTGACTCCCGCTGAGCAAGCTCTATCTCTTCAAAGTCCAGGCTGTAGAGCACTAAGCGGGCGGAACGAAGCCCACCCAGCTTGCGCGACACCAGTTCGTTGATAAGGCGATAATACTCCAGAGAGGAGTTCCAGCTCATGCCCCCGATTAACCCGATTACCTTCACAGCTCTCTCCTCGGCCGATTCGTTCTCTGCCTGTCTGGACGGTTATCTTGAGTAAAGCTAAACAGTGACCTCCACTCCGCTTAGGCTCAACTCTTGGTCGGTAACCGTTCTCAAGGGTGGAAGTTTAGTTGCATCCATGCCTGGCTCGTAATTAAAAATAGCCCCAATTTTCTTACTCAGGAGAAATATCAAGCGGGAAAGAGGCAACTCCATAGTGCAGGCATCCTGGCACTGCCCGCAATTGACGCAGGAGTCCATAACGTGGGTAATCCTCACCATGGGAAACATGACATTAGGTGGGACTTCCCCCGGCGTTATGAAGCCCCGGTCTGCTTCCAGAATGCAGTGCCTACAGTAGCAGATGGGACAGGCATCCCGGCACCCGTAGCACTTGACACAGTGGTTGAATTGTTCGGACCAGTAATTAAATTTCTCATCACGGCTCAGCTTTTCCAGGGTAGCAAAGTCCCTCTGCTGCCACTGCTGTGCCAGCTCTCTGGCTGCCTCGTCCTTTTTCTTCCTGTTTTCTATAGCATCGGTGGTTGGTTGTTCTACCGTGATAAAACCAGCCCCAATGGCGGCTTCAATAAATTGAGACCCCTTCTCAGAACAGACCTCAATAAAGCTCGACTTTTTGTCCGTAGTCCCCCACTTGCCGCAGGCAATATCGGCCATAACCGGAATGTTGGTCTCACAGCGGCGGCAGTTCTCACGCCGGCCATAACCTTTCTGTTCCAATTCGGCTAAATCTTTCTTCTTCTCACTCCCGTCCTTTAACCTGATTATCAGCTCGTTGTCTTCAATATCTTCACTGACAACGTCAGAAGGCTCCACTTCAAATTGCTCCTTGAACATCACCTTGGCTTTCACCGAAGGCAGGGTACCGGTGCAGTTGACCCCAATCAGGAGCAGATTACCAAGGTTAATCTGCTCTCGCTTGGCAAGCTCAACAATTGCCTTGGCATCACAGGGCTTGACGACGACAGCTATTTTCATACTAGAAGCGCCAGCCAGGTATTCCTTGAGGAAGCGAGCTATGTTGGGCGAGACACAATGGAGTGTCCCCGAGGTCTCCATCACTTTCTCTGGTTCAGTAATTAAGACCGGTATGCCGTCGTACCGGTTGCCATCCCTAGCCTTTACCGCAACCACCGCGTCTACCCCTTTGCTCTCCAAGGCAAATTTAAGTAGAGAGGTAACCACACCACCGTGCTCAGCCTTCTCCAGTATCCCCTTGTCCGAGGAGCGGGCGATATACATATCTCCTTTCATGCCTTCACCTCCAATTTAACGGCACATACCTTAGTTTCAGCGCACTTGCAGCCTGGGTCGAGAGCCGCATTGGTCAGCACATTGGCACAAGACTCGGCAAAGTGAAAGGGAATAAACAGCAGTCCCAGTGGCACCTCGTTAGTTACCTTGACTTCAGCTTCTATGCTACCCCGCCTTGTTTTCAGGGTAACCATATCGTTATCTTTGACCCCTGCCTTGCTGGCATCTTCAGGGTTGACCTCAACAAAGCTGGTTGGGACTTCGTCGTTCAACTTTGGGGTCCTTCGCGTCATTGTCCCGGTATGATAATGGAATATGCTTCTACCGGTGGTCAGCACATAGGGATATTCGTCATCGGGTAACTCGGCAGGGGGCTTAAACTCCACTACCTGAAAGTGCCCCAGACCATCCGCAGTGTTGAACTTTTGCAGAAACATGGTCGGCGTGCCGGGGTGGTCTTCCGAAGGACAGGGCCAGTGAATCCCGCCGGCCGTCTTCTTGAGTCGCTCGTAGGTTATCCCCTTGTACTGAGGCACACAGCTTCTTATCTCCTCAAATATCTCCCCGGTTGAGGCAAAGTTAAACTTATTCTTATAGCCCATTTTCTCTGCCAGCTGACATATAATCCACCAGTCAGGTTTGGCTTCACCGGGCGGGTTAACCACCTTATTTATCTTCTGCACCCGCCTGTCTACATAGGTATGGGTGCCTTCCCTCTCCACCCAGGTAGCTGCCGGTAATACCACATGAGCTAGCTTAGCTATCTCAGTAAGGAATATGTCTTGAACCACTAGGAATTCGGCCTTTTCCAGAGCCTTCCTCAGGTTGTTTACGTCAGGGACACACATCATCGGATCGGTGCCTACAATATAGAGGTAGGGACATTTGTACAGCATATCTATATAGGTAAAGCCAGGCTTGGTAGGCAGGTTACTCACTCCCCATGCCTCCTCAAAGAATTTGGCCGAATCCTCGCCAACACGCTTAAATCCAGGATAAAAAACGGCGAGGCAGCCCATATCGCCGGTGCCCTCGCCGCTTATCTGTCCCCTCATTGAGTTAACACCGGTTCCGGGTTTGCCCATGTTTCCGGTAAGTAGAGCTAGGTCAGCATGAACCTTGACATTGTCGGCACCGACAGTATGCTGGCATATACCCTGGTCATACAGTATGCACGCCCTCTCTGCCTTGGCGTAGGTGATTGCTGCTTCCTTGATTTTTTCTATAGGCACACCGGTAATCTTCTCCGCCTCCTTTAGGTCCACCTTGGCGAGAAAATTCTTTAATTCCTTAAAGCCGGCGGTCCTTGAGGCGATAAACTCCTTATCCTCCAGCCCCTCATCAAGGATGATTCGCATCATGGCATTTATCAGGGCTACGTCTGTACCCGCTTTGAGCGGCAGGTGAATATCAGCCAGATGCCGGGCGGTGGTTGTTTTCCTCGGGTCGGTGTAGATAACCTTAGCCCCTCTGGCTCTGGCCCTGAGCACCCTGCGGGCTATCATGGGGAAGGTTTCCCTGATATTAACCCCCGCCAGAAAGATGCAGTCGGCAAGCTCAATCTCAGGCTGGGATGTCTGCATTACTCCGGAACCAACCGCAGGAACCAGGGCGGCTACCGCCGAGGAGTGGCATAACCGGCCCACGTATTCCACAGTATTGGTGCCCATCACCACCCGGACAAACTTCTGTAATACATAGCTCTCCTCGTTTGAGGTCTTGCCCGAACCCAGGGCACCAAATGTCTCTGGAGTCGCCTCCTTAAATTTAGACGCAACCAGGTTGAGGGCTTCATCCCAGGAAGCCTCCTTGAGCTTGCCATTCTTCCTGACCAGTGGCACCTTCAGCCTGTCTTCACTATAGAGGAACTCATAAGCATTCTTGCCCTTAGGGCAGTTTGCCCCTTCATTTATCGGGTGCTCCTTCCATGGCTCCTGCCTGATTATCCTGCCGTCTTTAACAACCAGGTAGATGCCACAGCCACAACTACAATAAGGACAGATGGTAGGCACATAATCAATACTCATTTCGCCTCCTGTTAAGCGGACTTGGACCAAGACCTTTTATAGTTTGGGTGAAGCTCTTAACTGTTTTCGCTACCTTGGGCCCTTCTGATGCTGAAATCCACTCCAGCCTCAGCCTCTCACTGCCAACACCTATAGCCTCAAGGAAAGGCTTTAACCCGGTGACCCTTCTCCTGGCATTAATATTGCCTTTCTGATAGTGGCAGTCTCCCGGATGGCAGCCGCAAACCAAGACTCCATCAGCACCGGCGGTGAAGGCTTTGGCTATTAGTTTTTCATCCACCCTACCCGAGCACATCAGCCTTATAATCCTCACATTGGGTGGATATTTTATTCGCGCTGTGCCCGCAAGGTCAGCGCCGGCATAGGAGCACCAGTTGCAAAAGAAGCCGACTATCTTTGGTTCAAATTCGCCCATGGTCACCTCCTTTACGCATATTGGCTGACATCCGACCGCACTTAGTGGTAAAATATGCTGAGCTAAGGGAAAGTTATTAGCCAGCGAGATTATACCCTACGGGGTATGGTAAAATCAAGAGCCAAATTTGCGGAGGATACAATGGTTACAGAGGAGAACTTAAAGGTACCGCAGGAGATGCTGCTAAAGCGCCTGCGGAGAATCGAGGGGCAGATTCGCGGCATCGAGAAGATGATTGCCGAAGACCGTGATTGCATGAGCATAGTGATGCAACTGGCGGCGGTTCGTTCTGGCATTGAGGGCATCGGCGCCCTTGTATTGAATAATTGCATGAAGCTTTGCTTTTATAAAGGTGCCGAGGCTACGACTGACATTGATTCTCTGGCAAAAGCGGTGGCAATCTGGGGGCGGGTACGGGGTGGCGAGGGTAGGTAGGCTTCTGATAATCGGTCGCCGTGTCATTTGTTATCAATCAATTAGAATAGGTTAACGGGAAGTCAAGAAATAGAGCGGGATTTGTAATTGGTAATCTAATGTACCACAATTGTTGAGCGTAAAAGAAGAAGGAGAAGCTATGAAATGTCCTAAGTGTGGAAGTGAGGATGTAAAGGTCTTCACTATATCGAATACGCTATATTGCAGGTGCGATAAGTGTGGCTATACTTGGAAGACTGATTTATAAGCGGGTTTTGGTAATAGTCAAAAAATGGTCGCTAAAATTGCGGGGAAGTTCTTGATGGAGACCGATTGGCTCAAGTTATGGCGCAAACTAGCGCTGGTCGGTCCTCCTACTTCCAGTAGCGAACTGGCAAAAAGGTATAAGGTTCACGCGCACAAAAGGAATGAAAGGCCTGATCAACTTCTTGACTTTATTTTAAGAGAAATTGATGGCGAGACTACCGTTCTCGACATAGGTGCGGGTAGTGGACGCTGGACTATACCTTTAGCCCAGACAGCTAAGACCGTTACTGCCATTGAACCATCTAGCGATATGGTAGATAACCTTCGCAGGAATATTGCTTCTGCAAAGCTAAATAATGTACAGATAACCCAATCTTCCTGGGAAAACGCTATTGTGGAAACACACGATATTGCAGTCTGCGCTCACGCGATGTATACTAGCCCTGACCTGGCTTCTTTCGTCCGTAAGATAGAGCGATATACCACCAGGACTTGTTACCTGGCTATACGGTTGCCACCTTTCGATGGCATTATTGGTGAATTATCACTCTCTATTTATGGGCGCCACCATGACAGCCCAAATGCCATCATAGCCTATAATGCTCTCTGTTCGATCGGTATCTACGCCAACGTGCTGGTAGAGAGTGATAATTACCACTGGGCAGACACTACCTTTGAAGAAGCTTTTACCAGAGCCAAACGTCATCTTCGTCTTCAGTCATCCACCACCTATGACACACTCATTCGCGATACATTGGCCAAGCGCCTAAGTCTACTCAATAACTGTTATGTGTGGCCTGACGGTATACGTTCCGCTCTCCTATGGTGGAGTCCATCGCCTATTTCCAAATAGGCTTTCTGAAGAAATTCGGACTTTAGTCTCAAGTGACCACAGTCAGACAACAAACCAGAACGTTACATTCTGGGCTCTCATTCAATGCATGGAATTGCACGAATGTCATGTATATTATCCCTGATGGTGATGGGTAGCAGGGTAGCATGTAGGGAGTAGAATTAGCCTGACGGGCTCCGGTGAGGTGCACATTCGTCTGGGGAGCTTAGCTGCCCCGTCAATCTGATTGCCTGCCGGCCCTCAGGTGGCCTGCTTTAGGAAATTGGGGGAGTCCTGTATAGGCTCGCCCCGTATCAAAAGACATGAATAGGCAGAGGGATCCGGCCAAAGCCCCACCGAGCTCGAATAATTCGTCAGGAGAAGTGAATGATCTATAGCGTGGGTATTGATCTCCACAAGGGAC
>Ga0315282_10001529_pt1 | contig 43286 bp, 27 predicted proteins | sample YL17G07_20_MG_FD_203693 | JGI IMG/M metagenome (GOLD analysis project Ga0315282, IMG submission 203693) | Sediment microbial communities from Yellowstone Lake, YNP, Wyoming, USA - YL17G07_20 | ecosystem: Environmental > Aquatic > Freshwater > Lake > Sediment | place: USA: Wyoming | collected... | reverse complement strand
TTGGCTGTGACCGAGAAGCCCCTTCTCTTCCAACTGGTCCAGCATTGACAGGTACGCGTCAGTCAGCCTCGCCATCACCCTGTGCATGAAATCCGGCCGCATCGCGAGGTCCATAAGCGTGTTTTCAGGGCCATGCCATGTAACTATGCGGTCCCATGGCGCGAAGAAGAGCGTCTGCCGCCCCTGCATTCTCACTGTGAGGATGCCATCGAAGACCTCGTGAGCCTTCGCCTCGACCTCGGCGGTTCCAGCCTCGTCGAGAGACACAACCGGCATGCGAATCTTATGCAGGTCGTCGCCGGTCGCCAACTGATCAATGAAACGGTGGCCGACAACGTCGTTTGCAGCGTCAGTAACTGCGGTTTCGTCGATCGTTTGGATGCCGAAGTCGTCGCCGCGGATGACCTTCCGAATGTCGATAAACGGCTCGACCACCATATCCACGCGCATGTGCTTCCACTGGTAGAGCGTCCGGCGCAACCTCGTCTCGATGTCGCGGCAGAACTCGTCCTTCGTGCGAAGGGTCAGCTCGCCATCCACGTTCATCTCGTGCCACGCGACCTGGTCGATTGTCACCATCGGCCGAACAGGCTTGAGACCGTTAAGCGCCTTCCACAGCGAGATGGTTTCCTGTTGAACCGGCAGCGCGGCGATCTCCGCGATCTCCTTGGCCAGTTCTCTCAATACGTCTCTGTCTTTCGCGTTCATTGGTACCAATCGTCTCCCGTCACTTGAGTATGTCGTGCGCTTTCTTCAGTTCGCTCGGAATGTCTATCTTCTGCGGGCACTTGGCCAGACACGCGCCGCACTCGGTGCAGAAAGTCGCGTTCTTGTATTCCTCGAACGGCCAATCCACGTTGAAAAGCGCATAGTCCCGGCGCGCCCCTTCGACGAGCCCATATATCTGCGACATATTGGCCAACTCAAACGCCGGCGCTATGCCCACCCCCTGCGGGCACGGCATGCAGTAGCGGCATCCCGTGCAGAGTTTCTCCGAATCCTTCTTGAAGCGCTTTAGCACCTCGTCGACCGCCGCCATCTGCGTCTTCGTCAGCGGCTTGAAGCAGCTCGCGATCCGTACATTGTCCTCTATCTCGCGATTGCCCATCATGCCGGAGATGGCGCACGTGACGGAGGGGTTCGAGAGCACGAAGCGGAACGCCGCTTCCGCGGTGGTCTTTATCTCCCCGCCGCCCATGAGCTCCCTGAGGACGTCGGAGTCATAGCCGAGGAGCCCCCCATGAAGCGGTCCCATTATCACGACGCCGATCCCGAGATTCCCCGCTTCGGCGATCGCAGGCTCGTTCTCCCGCTCGATCATGTTGTAGATGCACGTCATCGATTCGAATTCGCCCGTGCGAAGAAGCTTGATCATATTCTCCGGCGTGTCATGGCACGTGAACCCGAGATGGCGGATGAGCCCCTCTTTCATCGCCTGCCTGACGCCTTCGAGTGTGCCGCCCTTCTTCGCAGCGATATCGTTGAACGATTCCCACGTGAGGCCCCAGAACTGATAGAAGTCGAGATAGTCTGTTTGAAGCCGCCTGAGGCTCTGATCGATGACCGCTCTCACTTCGCCTGCCGTCGGATAGCGATTGCAGCCCGATTTGGTCGAGATGAAGGCCTTTTCCCGTGGGAAGCCTCTGAACCCCTCGCCGATCTTGATCTCACTCGTGGAACTGCAATACCTGTCCGACGTCTCGAAGTAGTTGAACCCGGCATCCGCGACCGCGCGCACATGCTTCGCCCAGTGCACCGTGTCATCCCCATGCATCCTCATGCCGCCAAAGCTGATTGCCGTGAAGTCCAGCCCCGTTTTTCCGCACTGTCTCTTTTGCATGATGCCCTTCTCGCCGAATCCCCTATCCTCTTGTTTCGTAGGGGCGGGGCTCCGTATGTACCCGCCCTTGCCGGACCGCCAAGAACCACTCACACTCCCACTTCGTGCATCCCCTCTCCCTCTGGGAGAGGGCCAGGGTGAGGGAGCGCTCCACAATGTACTCTGTGCGGGCGGCCCGGCTTCACCAACGCACTGCCCCTCTGCTGGACGCCTTTCCTCCTGCCTCCAGCCTTTCTCCCTTCACACCCTTCACACCCTTCGCACCCTTCACACGCGCCCCGCGCGCATCACTTCAACAGCTCATGCGCCCTTTTCAACTCGTTCGGCACGTCAATCCCCTGCGGGCACCGTTCCACGCAATGCCCGCACTCCACGCACGGCGCGCCGTCCGAACCGCCCTCCGTCCAACGCTTGACGTAGTTGGCGTATTGCCTTCTCGCCTCCTCCTGAAGGCCGAGAAGCCTCGACGCGTTGGCCAGAGTCATAACGTCAGGGATACAGATGTCCTTGGGGCACGGCATGCAGTACTCGCACAGAGTGCAGACTTTCCCGTTCGCGGCGGCAAACGCCTTCGCTCGCGCATCGACCATCGCCAACTCATCTCTGGTCAGCGGCCTGAGCCGCTCTGCAATCCGCGCATCGCTCTCCACGTCCGCAAGCGTGGCGACTCCCGAGATTGCGCAGGTTACGCCCGGGTTCGAGAGCACAAAGCGTATCGCCACTTCCGCCGGCGATTCGCCCGCCTCTTCCGCGACGAGTTCGTCAACAAATGATCCCTTCGTCGCAAGTATGCCGCCATGCAACGGCCCCATCGCTATTACGCCGATCCCTTCCTCCGCTGCAAACGCTATCACGGGCTCCGCCGTTCGATTCATTAGGTTGTACTGAACTGTGACCGACTCGAACTCGCCTGTTTCGAGAAGCCTGATCATATTGTCCGGCGTGTCGTGGGTCGTGATGCCGAGATGGCGGATAAGCCCCTCCCCCATCGCCTTCCCTACGCCTTCGAGTGTGCCGCCTTTCTTTGCAGCAATGCCCTGAAACTCGGCGAGCTTCGTGTCCCACAGCTGATAGAAGTCAAGATACTCGACTCCGAGCCTCGCGAGGCTTCGGTCTATCACTTTGCGCGCCGCGTCTGCGGTTGGATAGTCCCTCGGCGCGCACTTGGTTGAGATATAGACCTTCTCTCGCGGGAATCCCTTCAACCCCTCGCCGATTTTCACTTCGCTCGTGCCGCCGCAGTAGCCGCACGACGTCTCGAAGTAGTTCATCCCCGCCTTCGCCGCTTGCGCCACTATCTCGGCAAAGGGCTTGATCTCCTTGCCGCCGATTCGCATCCCCCCAAAGCTGATGATGGAGAACTCCAGCCCCGTCTTCCCGCACTTCCTCGTCTGCATCATGCTCTTCCCTGATCGCCTTTCATCCTTTTGTGCTGTAGGGGCGGAGCTCCGTACCCGCCCTTGCCGGACCTCCCACGAACCGCCCACACCCCAGCCGCGTGTATCCCCTCTCCCTCCGGGAGAGGGCACGGGTGAGGGCCGTCCCACCTTGCGCTCTCACATCCCACGCACGTCCCTTCTGAGCAACGCTTGTTCTCAGCGGTGCAGTTCCTTCGGTCTTCGGACCTCAGACTTCGGACTGGTTTCCTTCAGCCTACTTCTTCACCGCTGCCACCAACGCCTTTGCCGCCTTGTGCAGTTCGTCCACCGTCTCTCCTGCCGGCGCTTCCTGGCTCGTGACGCAAGGGGCGATCAGTTTGAGTCCAATAGCCTTCACGAGGTTCTCCAGCGGCCCCTTCGCCTTCCCACCGCCTCCGTGGCTCAGGAAACATATCGCGGGCTTATTGCTTATCTCCGGCTTGATGGCAAGCGCCTCGTCGAAGATCACTTTCACGTATCCGGCAGGATACGAGAAGTAATCCGGCGACCCGATTGCAACCGCGTCGGCCGTCTTGAGATCATCATTGGTCGTGTCCTCGGCGCGCTTCGAAACAACCTGCGCGCCTGCCGCCTTGGCCGCCGCTGCGATGATTTTGGCCATCGCCTCGGTATTCCCGGACTTGCTGTAGCACGTAACGAGTACCTTTGCCATACGCGCCTCCTTTCGGGCAGATCTGCAGTGAGTCACCGACGTATGCCTCATTGTAGGGGCGACGCATGCGTCGCCCGACAGTACGATCCGCCTGTGGCGGACCTGTCGACCTTACTTCTTCTCAGACGCCTTGAGCACCGCCTTCAACTCCTCCAGCCTCGCGATTATCGGCAGCGAGTTCGAACATTTCGGCTCGCACACCCCGCACGCGATGCACTTGTCGATATTCGATGCCTTGCGGAAACTGTCGCGCGTCTTCTTTGCCCACGACTCAAGATCCACATCGTAGAGTTTCCAGTAATTCCACGCGAGCATTGCCTGAGGGATATTGACTCCCTGCGGGCACGGCATGCAGTAGCCGCAGGTCGTGCAGAAGTCCTTGCGGAGTTTGCCGAACTTGACCGACTGCGCGATCGCCGCCGCCTCCGACGGCAGGAAGTCCGCTGCTGCCGCGTCCTCTTCCATCTCCTCCGGACTTGCCGCGCCGCAAATGGCCGTCGTGACGTTGGGGTTCGCGAGGAGGAACCCCAGCGCCGCCATGATATGCGGCCTTGGGCGCTTCCCTTCCTTCTGCCCGCGCGGCGGCTTGGCAAGCATTCCGCCGGCTAACGGGTTCATGATCACCACGCCTACCTTGCGTTCGCCGGCATAGTCGATGATCTCCTCGTACTCACGATTAGCCATGTTGTACGAGATCGTGACCAACTCGAATTCGCCAGTCGCGACCATCTCTTTTACGAGCGGCAGCGGCGCATGCGTCGTGATCCCAATGTGATCGATCAGCCCGCCCGCCTTGGCCTTCTTCGCCCCGTCCAGCTCGCCGCCCCTCTTGATCACGCCGTTCCAGTCAGCTTTGTTGCATATATACCACATGTGGTAGAAATCAATGTGGTCGACGTCGAGCCGCTTCATGGACTTGTCGATCGCCTTGCGGATACCCGCTTCGTCAGGGGCATCATTGGGGTGAACCTTGGTCGAAATGTAGACCTTCTTGCGAAGCCCCTTTATCCCCTTGCCGATCTTGATCTCGCTATCGCCGTATCCCGGCGCGGTTTCGAGGTAATTGACACCCAGCTCAATCGCCCTCCTCACCGTCGCTATCGCCTGCTTCTCCGAGACCTTCGGAATCCTCATCCCGCCGAAACTGATGCAGGACAGCTTGACGCCTGACTTGGGGACAACGCGATATTGCATGGATTGCGCTCCTGGCACATAGGGGCCCGCAAGATAGGCTACTTGAGCCATTCTACCAGTCGCCGGCTGCCGCACAAGTGTGGCAGACAGCCGGGTAGCGAGGGAGGCGGCGCGACCGAAGACACAGTCCCTCTATAGATAGGAGGGATATAACCTTTCTATGCTCTTGCGAAGATGCAACTCTAATACGTGATCTCCGGAACATGAACGCAAGGTATTGCGCGGCAAGCCACTTAGAGAAAAAACGTAGAACGCGGATTTTTCTTCCGGCGCATATAACGTTCCACGGCGAGTGAAAGAAGCGCGGTACAACATATAGGGGTTCGCCCATCCATGTCCTTAAGTGTCTCCCTTGTGCCCGAGCATCTCCCGCAGCATTGCCACTTCAAGCTGCGTCCGCTTCTGTTCGAGTAAGATGTCTTCGCGGTGCCACTGTGCCTGACTGTGAAGCGCGAAAAGGATGGCCGCGCTCCAAAGCACAAACATGTGCGCGACAGTCAGGATGAGTCTCTCCGTTGAAAGGCCGCGGCCCGGAGCGGTCAGCAGCGTGATAACCGTGATTGCCAGTGCAAACGCCAGGACGCTGAACACAAGTATCCTCTGCTGGCGCCGAGGCATCGGCACCTGCCGCTTCATGTGGCCTATGCGGCTGTAGGCTACCCATATAAAAACGGCAGACATTGCTGCGCACACAGCGCCGAAGATGACGCGGGATGCCAGGGACACGCCCTGGTGCTCTCGCATCACGTAGATGCCCGCGAAGTAAGCTATCCCTATACCGCCTGCGCCGAGGGCGACTGCCTGGACAATACGGCCTGCTTTATCGTCAGGAGACAGTGGCTCCATCGTGAGGGTCTCCGCCTGCTTCTCGAAGCGTTCGCGAAGCGCCCCTGTAGGCTCTACGCCCGACAGGAGCGCTTCTTTCATTCGTTCTTTCTCACTTGCCATCGCCGTACCCCTTCTTCGTCAACAGCTCTTTCAGCTTCATTCTTCCATAGTGCAACCGCGACTGCACCGTCCCCACCGGCGCTTCAGTGATTCGCGCTATCTCGTCAAGCGTGAGTTCATCGAGATAGAACAGCGTCAGCGTTCCGCGCTGCGCAAGCGGCAGCCGCGAAAGACAATCCCGGATTACGCTCGCATCCTCTGCGGCGAGAATTGACTCATCAGTGCTCTGTGCCGGAGCGGGAGGGTCTTCTACCTCGCTGGCCAGGCCGTCCTCGCGTGCTTCCATGCGTCCCTTGCGCCGCAGGTGCGAGATGCTCTTGTTGTGCGCGATACCGTACAGCCACGGGGCAAAGGCCCTTACATCCGCCTTCTTCCTCAGGCTGCTCACAACCGCTATCCATACCTCCTGCGACACATCCCAAGCTTCCTCGCGGTCCCCGACGATCGCCAGGATGTAAGCGTACACCCGGATCTGCCACCGCGAGACAAGCCCGCCCATGGCCGCGCCGTCCCCCGCCCTGTATTCCAGAATCGCTATCTCATCCCTGAGTTGATCGATGTGGTTTGCCAAGCGCGGGCTCCAGTCCCTCGGCTGCCGTCAACGGCTACGACCTCCGCTGTAAGAGTCGCCTGGGCTCAGCGACATGTTCAAGAAAACCCGGACACGCTGCCACTATTGCTCTCTTGCGCGATCTTCGGTCGCCTCCCGCAGAAGCGCCATTTTCAGTTGCGCACGCTTTTGTTCGATCAGGATGTCTTCCCTATGCCACTTGGAGTAGACATAGGAGGTTGCCGTCGCGAGGATCACAAGAAACACCATGAACCACAGGCTCACCCAGACTGCCGCGACGGCAGTCGCATGCAGATAGGGTATCAGCACCAACAGCGTTACAAAGCAGATGCCGAAGAACCCGAAGCCCAGGTAGATGATTACCTTCGCGTCGGCCCGTGCGTCGCGCCTCCTCTTCAAGCTGGCCAGGCACACGCAGATTCCGGCCACAAGAAAGATGATGCCGGCCGCAAACGCGATCAGAAGGCCGACTCCGAGCGGCGTCCAAGACCCGCCTGCGCTGACCACAAGTCGGATGCCCCACACAACCAAGCCGATCCCGGCGAGGAGCAGGCATATCAAGAGCACGCGTCCGATCTTGTCCCATGTCGTCAGCCCAGGCGCAAGAATTGCCGCAACCTGTTCGTCGAATCGCCTTCGCAGATCCTTTGCCGACGCCTCGCCTGAGAGCATGGCCCCTCTAAAGGCGCTCCGATTATCCCTTTCCATCCCCCAATCCTTTCGCGTTCAAGAGACTCTTCAGCCTGAGCCTGCCGTAAAACAGCCGTGACTGCACTGTCCCTGTGGGCACGCCGAGAACACCGGCTATCTGATCCAGCGAGAGTTGGTCCACATAGAAAAGCGCTATGGCCTCGCGCTGCGCCAACGGCAATTGCAGAACGCACTCGCGAACCGCTGCCGCATCCTCCGCTGCGAGCGCAATGTCGTCTGCTGCCCCTGCCGGGTCGGCCGGCTCCGCAACGACATCCGGCGTCTCCTCTTCATGCGCCCTGATTCGTCCCGCCCTGCGCAGGTGTGACATGCACTTGTTATGAGCGACTCCGTAGAGCCAGGGGCCTAAACTGACTATCGGAGCGCTGCGACGCAGGCCCTGTGCCACCGCCAGCCACACTTCCTGCGAAACATCCCAGGCGTCCTCGCGATTGCCGACAGTCGCAAGAACGTACACGTAGACGCGCTCTTCCCATCGCGGCATGAGGTCCGCGAGTGCCTGTGTCTTGCCCGCCCTGTATTCGAGCACCGCGATCTCGTCGCGCAATTGCTCAAGGGAATCGCTCATAACGCGCCCCGGGCCCTCAGTGGCTGATGGTTACAACCTCTATTGTATGAGTCGCCCGCAAGCGGTGGTATGTTCAAACAAAGAAGACGTGTTTGCTCTTGCCTCCGGTCCCCAGTCTGCAGTCTCCAGTCTGGTTTCTTCAGCCTTCGGCCTTCAGTCTTCAGCCTGCCTCAGTCATGCCAATCCGTATCGTACGCGTCCGCGAGCCCCAGCCCCGGCCGGTCCGGCAGCAGCATCTCACCGAACGCGCTGATGACACCGCGGTAGGGGTCATTGGAAACGAGGAGGTTGCCGTCGAGATCGAGGTGGTCCACGAGCGGCGATAAGTGCGCCGACGCGGTGATTTTGACCGACGACGCTACCATGCAACCGAGCATCGTCTTGAGGCCGCACGCGCGCGCCGTGGCTATCATCCGGTACGCCTCGCGAAGGCCGCCGGACTTGGTGAGCTTGATATTGACCCCGTCGCACGCCGCAGCCGCGCTGGGGATATCCTTCGAGGTCTGTATCGACTCGTCGAGATAGATGGGCAGAATCCCGCGCTTCTTGAGTTTCGCGTGGCCCGCGAGGTCCTCACGCCTGAGCGGCTGCTCGACAAACTCCACCCCCACGCCGGCGAGGAATTTCATCATTTTGACCGCTTCCTCGTACGTCCACCCCGCGTTGGCGTCCACCCGGATCGTCGCATCCGTGAGCTTTCGCACCGCCTTCATTATCTCTCTGTCGTGCGGCGAGCCGAGTTTGATCTTGAGGATAGAGAATCCCTTGGCCTCCTCGACCTTCTCCGCGACCTTCTCAACCGTATCTATCCCGATCGTGAAGCTCGTGCGTTTGGCCTCCCCGGCGCCGAGGCCAAAGTACCTGTAAAGCGGAATCTCAAGCGTCTTCCCGACAAGGTCATGGAGCGCAATGTCTATCGCGCAGCGCGCGGACTGATTGTCCGGAAACCGCTCCTCCAAAAGCCGCATCGTATCTTCGATCTGAAAGGGGTCGGACGGCAGCAAATCCGCCATCTTCGTGATGGCTTCGAGCGTGCCCGGCGCGTTCTGCCCAAGATACCCGCACGACGACCCCTCACCTATCCCGGTAAGCCCCTCGTGCTCCAGAAACGCATATACTATGCTCACCGACGACGAACGCCCGCCGTGCGCGGTCTCGAACGGATGATGGAGTATGAGTTTGACCGTCTCAGTGCGAAGCTTCATTCATGACCTCCCTGACTGCATTGAAAAGAGGCGCTACGCCGAACCGTATCACGTCCGTCGCCGGCAACCCCGTGGCCGCGGCCGCCTTATCAACCGCCTTCCGCGCATCCGCGTCGGATAGCCCCAACGTGTTGAGCGAAATGCCGACGACCTTCGATGGGAATATCGGCTTCATTGCCCGCTCGCTCAACTCAATCATCTCCGGCAGCGCCGGCAGCTTCACATCGCGCGGGAACCCCTGCACAAACCTGCGTTTGTGCACGTGGCAGAGCACCATAGCCTGCGGCAGCGTCCCGTGCATGAGCGACAGCGTCACGCCCGAGTACCCCGGATGTATGAGGCTCCCCTGCCCCTCCACAAACACCACGTCCGCGTCGCCGTCATCGAGCACGAGCTTTTCCGCCGCGCCCGCCGTGAAGTCGCTTACCGTATGGTCGATGGCGATCCCCTTGCCGGCGATCATGATCCCCGTCTGCCCCGTCGCGAGGAACCGCGCGTCAAGCCCAGCCGCCCGCGCAGCCGCCGTGAGCTCGAGAGCCGTCACCATCTTCCCGCTGCAGCAGTCCGTCCCGATCATGAGCACGCGAAACGCCTTCGTCTCCATCGCCTTCATGCCCGCAATCGGCAGATTCTCAGGCGACTTGCGGAAGTCATATATCCGCGCTCCCGTCCGCGCCGCGATCGCGCTCAACTCCGCGTCCTCGCCAATCATCACATGAAGGCCGCTTATGACGCTAATCCCGGCGAGAAGCGCTTCCTTCACCCGCTCGCGCCACACGCCTTCGAGCCCGCCGCCCACCGGTGCAACGCCAACCACTATCTCAGTCGGTTTGACCGAGAGCGCTTCCTTGAGCGTCGCGAATATGGGAACACCCTCCCCGAATCCTATCATCTCCTCGATTCGCCGCCCCGCCACCTTTGAATCGAGTACGCCGGCCACCTCATCACGGCAGTAGCGAATGATCGATACCGCGGTCTTGGATGAGTAAACGCCGAAGTGCCCCTCGGTTAAGAGGAGCATGCGCCGCTTTGGCATGTCAGATGCCCTTCTTCCCGAATTCCACAAGCGATAGCTCGCCGGATGGCAGTCGCGCCGACTCCGGCCACACCCACCAGCTTCCGTCCGCGCGCCGGCCGGCAAGCGATACAAGCCTTCGCCCCCTGTTCCTTTCCGCCGTCGCCTTGCTCGTCATCCCCCACGGAATGCGCATCTCATAGTCGCGCCCGCCGAATGCGTTCGCTCGCGACGATGCCGCGACGCCGGTCGGGACGCAGTCCATATCGAACACGATCCCGCCGGCCTCTGAGCCTCTCTCGAACTCGATCCTGACAGGCCGCCATGAACCGTTATCAGCGCCCCCGGCCTTTTCACCGAAAGTGCGGACTGCCACGGCAAATCCATCCGGCGAAGCGCCAAACGCGAATTGAGCTGCCACATCGCCCGGACCGGCCTTCACTTCCTGCCACTTCGCGTCCCCCCAGTCGGAAAGGTCTCCGTCGATGACCACGCCGGTGCCGTCCGCCGTACGGACATCTGCATCATCGCTGCCGCCGATTTCAGCCGTGCACTCCTGTGCACCGTCGCTCGACAGCACCGGTATTACCCTGTTGGTAGATGCGTCGCCCCACGTCGCCCGCAGCACCCCCTGGCGTCCCGCGACCGTAAATGCCTCTTCACTTGTACTCTCAAACGCGACGGCGCCGTTTTCACCTGTCACCGGCAGATCCCATAGCCCGAGTTCCTCGCCCGTGGCGGCACTGAGCTTCGCAAGCGCAATGCGCTTGCCGCTTGAGTGCGCGTCGTCGCCAAGAAGAGCATACAGAAATCCGCCATGCTCAAGCCAGTCGAACGGCTGCCGCTGTGAACCTTCGAGCGACACGTTCTTCGACAGTGTCGGCTGCTCTGCCCCGCGATTGTACCTGCAAAGCTGCAAGTCGTTCCCCACGACCCAGAACGAATCCCCCTCAAGTCCCACCTTCCCGACACACTTGCCGGATCGAAGCGCATTGCCTGTATCACTGCTCAGCACGACGTACTGCGTCACTTCTCCCTTTGGCCCGGCATATGCAACGAGCCCTCCAGCCGCCTCGAACTGCGTCAACCGGTCGAGCTTCGTCTGCCCGACATGTCGCCATGCGAGCTTTCCCGTTGCGCCATCGATGCAATCAACTGTCCCAGCCGAGGGGCAACATAGGTAGATTCTGCCATCTGCCGATGTCGTTACCCTGCTTCCTTCCGCCTTCTCGCAGCTTTCGCTTCGAACCGCCCTGATCTCGCCGTCCGAAGCACTGTACACGCGCACAATTACGCTCTTTGACCCTTCCGCGAACGCCACCGCAAAGAAGTCCGTCCCGCCGGCGACTGAGAGTATTGGCGCATGAACGTCGGAATAGCAGACAGTCTCGCCATTTCCCGTGTCGACTATCGCGACGCGAGAGCTACGCGAGTACATTAGCCGCCCTGATGCGAATACAATTGTCGCTATCGGATCGACAGTTGCCGTCTCGACAGGCGTGAGCTCCCTCGTCTCATGCCGCCACAACTCATTGCCGTCAGCCGGGTTCAGCGCGTGGATCGTCCACTCGTCTGAAACGAATATCTTCCCATCAGAATACGCAGCATTCGTCGCGCGAAACGGCTCGAACTTCGACCAAATGAGATTCGCCGGACCGGTGATGTCCCAGCAGGCGATTGGCTGCCCAGCAGTAAGCGCATACTGCTTCCCGTCTTTCGCAAAAACGGCCTTCGGGCAGTCGTCTCCCGCCAGCAGATACGAAGACGCCTGTGCCGGGACGGCCCACAAGCCATGGAGTCCCGCGCCGCCAGCAAGGTGCAGTTGCGCAACTGCCGGCGCCGATTTAACTTGTGTCGCTCCGACCGAGCCTTTCGGCGTGGAAGCGATCTTCAGCACCGCGACATCCGATTCGCCAAATGCGACTATCGAATCGCCACTCACGATAAGGTTTCCGCGAGGAGTGCCGGATGGCCAGGGGTACGAGGCGAGTTGCTTGCCATCGGCCACGGAATAGACCGTAAGTCCCTCTACGGACGGGACATACGCTGCGTCACCCCGGACGATGCCCCCGAGCACGCCCCCCGCGAAAGGGGCAGACTTCCACACGGTTGCCCCTGTAGAGGGGTCGATCCCATAGACCAGATCGCCTGCGCAGACCACTATGCCCTTGGCAGCTCCTATGACTTCGTATGCGCCCGGGAGCTGGGCTGATTTCACTTTGCCGCCGACTATGGAGAACACTTCCGCGCTGTCGTTCGTCGCGACCGTGGCCGTGCCATCGGATATTGTGGGGCTGCGCACCCCCCGACGCGCCAATAATCCTCCTACGCCGTCGGACGGCGTAGCCAGATAAGCGCGAGGGTAAGTCCAGGCGTAGCGGACGATTCCGGAAATCGCGTCGACGGAGAAGAGCGCTCCCATGTTCGGCGCGGCAAGAACGGTGTCGCCGGAAACCGCCGGCGCCGCGGCAAATGCCCCCGCGTCAATCTGCGATGAGCCCCAGTAGTTGCTTGCGGCGAAGAATCCCTCGCATGAGCCCAGAAACTGCAGAAAGACCGGCGAGCCGTCTACTGCGTCAAGACACGCAAGGTACGAATTCGGTGTGCCCGCACTGGAGCGCGCAATCACATAGACCCTGTCATACGCCCATGTTGGCGGTGAAACGAAGTCAACGCCTTCGCCAAGCATCACGCCTCGAGTTGCCCAGAGAACATGGCCGTCCGAAGCGTCAACCGCCGCAACCATACTACCAAGATGATTTCTCGCGCCGTCTTCGCGCGTGCGCATCGAGAAGTAGACCGCGTCGCCGCCGACACAAACTGTTGCCGGCGGTATAAAGCCGAGTTTGCGCGCGGAGTTGCCGGCGCGCATCGTGATATCGTCGGCGGTTGCGGGAACTACTCCGGGAGCAAGAGGGGCGCGGGTTGAGAAGACGACTTTGCCGGTTGACATGTCGCGCGCTTCGAGTTTCGCGCCGTCAAAGGCATAGAGTTTGCCTTTGTATACGGCTCCGGCCGCGCGCGGCACGATACCGCCGGGGCGTGTGAGCGTTCCAGCGTCCGCGCTTGTCCCCCTGACGGCGAGCGGCGCGCTCCAGGCGATCTCTATACTGCCGGCCGCGGGAAAGCCTGCTGCGTTTGCTGCTTTGTCATCGGCTGCCGCAAGGGGCGATGAGGCCAGGGCCTGGACTTCCGGCGTTGGCGCGAAGTCGGAAAGAAGTCTGCGCACGGCTAACGCACAGAGCGCGTATCTGCCACGCGATGCGGCATCCACCGCAAGGGCACGAAGCGCCCTTTGCGCAGAGTCGTCGCATGGTCTACGCGCGAGCACTTCGGCAAGTGGCGCGCCCGAGGCCACGGGATTCGCTGATATTGCCGACCTGTATGCGGCCGCGAGTTTGGCGTCATTCGAGAGAAACCGGCCGGCAGCGCAGGAGATACCGACGGCGCAGCCGTCAACGGCAGCAAGCGATCGGCCGGGAGCGTCGAGGGCCTCGACGAGGGCCGTCGCCGCGCGGTCGTACGCGCCGCCGTCCGCGAGCCCCTTGGCGGTTCCGAGTTTCTCAGTGGCGGTGTGGTTGAGGTCGAGGTAGGCGCTATTAGGTTTGATGGCGGACATGCGGTCCGTCTCGGCCTTCACGCTCTCGCGCAGGGGAGCGGGAAGCTTTGAGTCGTCGAGGGAGGCGAAAACGGCCTTTGCGCGGTCGAAGAGGGTGTAGCGCGCGAATATGGTTCCGAGCGCGACTCTGAGCTCGGGCGGACCGCCTGCGTCAATCGCGTCCTGGAGTGCGGCAACCGCGCCGTCAAGCTCGCCGACATCGGCTGCGGCATCGGCGTACTCGATGGTCGCGCTGGGGCGCTTATCATTTTGCGCCTTGCTCGCCGCAAGGATCCGCAAGCGCTCACGCAGCGCGTCAACCGCCCAATGATAGCGTCCCGTCTGGGAGTAGACAGCTGCAAGTCCCGACAGTGCGTCCGCCTGCAGGGCGACGTCGCCTTCTGCCATCAGGTAGAGCCTGCGGTATTCGGTTTCCGTCTGGGCATGGTCATCGAAGAACTCCGCAAGCAACCGACATATCTCTTTCTGTGCGGCGAGGACGTGCTCCCGGTCGGTCGGGTACATCTTCTGGAGCGTGGCAAGAAAGCCGATCCGCTGCCTGCGGAAATTCACTCTGCCTATGCGAAGCGAAACGGAGCATGCGCCTGGTCTGCGCGCGGTAAGAATGAAGACCGCACTTTTGCCCGCCGGGAACGACGCCGGCACGCTCATCGATTCCTTATTGCGCTCCCCGTCGAAGATCGCGCGGTATATTTGCTTGCCGCCCTGATAGACCGCGACGAAGTAGCGCGTGCCGATGAGGAGATTGAAACTTGCGGGAGCGCTGAATTCCACTTCCGCCTTGAGGCAGACCGCGCCGGGCTTCTTCGACCTGATCACCCTGTCGACGTGCACGAGGTCGCCTGTGATCGCATCGTCCGGGATGTCCGCGAAGCTGAGAGCCTTCATGTCGAAGGCTTCCTGCCACGCGCCTTCCGCGCAATCGATGGGACCGCTTATGGACCATTTCACAGACACCTTCGGTTCGGCGTACTTGATCTCGAGCTGCTTGAGCGTCAGGTCCCATTTGCCTGCGTTACCGATCTGGTAACCAGTGTCGTCCCACCACGAGGGGCGCGGGAGCGAGTCGGAAGAGGACGGCAGAGGGCCGGCGAGGCAGGCGGCTGCGAGCAGAAGAATGAGGGCAGCGCCCGGAGCAACGCCGGGGCACCGCCGTGGGGTCTTGTGATGACTGCCCGATTGCATGTCCATATCCCTATCGCAGTTGAGCGTCAAGGTGACCGGTCAGCAGAAAAGAAGACTGGAGACTGGAGACCGGAGACTGGAGGTAAAGACAACAAAAAGCAAAGAACCATACCACAAATCGTACAAGGTGATGGAGGGTGTTGACAAGGGGAATCTGGCGCATGGGCATGGCCTCAGGAAGCGTGCGCGCGTCCTGCGCGGCTGCTTTCGTGACGGCGTCCTCGGAATACCCTTGCCCCGCGGGCGGCCTATATGATTCCTTCATAAAGCACTGACGACAGGTACCGCTCACCTGAATCGGGCAGTATTACTGCAACCGTCTTCCCCTTGAGCTCGCTCTCTCTTGCGAGCCTTGCCGCCACGGCCATTGCCGCGCCGGACGAAATGCCGGCCAGTATCCCCTCTTCGCGCGCAAGCCGCCGCGCGTATTCAATGGCCTCCTCGTCAGTCGCTTGCTCGACCCTGTCGACGAGCGTGAGGTCAAGCACGTCCGGCACGAACCCCGCCCCTATCCCCTGTATCTTGTGCGGGCCGGGCTTTCGCGCCAAGCCGGCGAGGTGCTGAGACAGGACAGGGCTCTTCGCCGGCTCGACGGCGACGGAGATAATCGCTTTCCCTTGAGTCTTCTTGATGAATCGCGAGACGCCGGTGATGGTGCCGCCCGTGCCCACGCCTGAAACAAGCACGTCGATGGCTCCGTCCGTATCGTTCCAGATCTCCGGTCCGGTCGTCGCCTCATGGATTGCCGGGTTTACGGGGTTCTTGAACTGCTGCGGCAGGAAGTAGTGCGCGGGGTCCGACGCCGCAATCTCCTCAGCCTTCGCGATGGCACCGGGCATGCCCTTTGTCCCTTCCGTGAGGATGAGATTGGCGCCGAGGACCTTGAGAAGCTTCCTGCGCTCAAGGCTCATCGTCTCGGGCATGGTAAGCGTGATCGCATAGCCATGCGAGGCCGCTACGAAGGCGAGCGCAATGCCGGTGTTGCCGCTTGTCGGCTCGATGATCTCTCTGCCGGGGGCGAGAAGTCCGCGCTTTTCAGCGTCCCAGATCATCGATGCGCCAATGCGGCACTTGACGCTATAGGAGGGGTTTCGCCCCTCGACCTTGGCCAGAACCGTAGCCGAAAGGCCTTTCGTTATCGAGTTAATCCTGACCAATGGCGTCTTTCCGATGGAAAGCGAGTTGTCGCCATACCAGTTAGCCATGTCTGCACCTCCATTTGTCCGGGCATAGGAATACAGTATTCCTATTGGCATAGTAGGAGATAATATGCCGAAGATATGCCTTTGTCAAAGGAAAATGCCAGAGGATTCCGGCAGAGCCAGAAGTCCTTTACAGGCCAGATCTTATGGCTCGGGTGCTACACAAACGCCGTGGGCCCGCCAATCCTTGCGAGCCCACGGCGGATTCCTGTCAAAGCGTCGCCGCCTTACTGCGCGTCGAGAGGCAGGCCATAGAACCTCAAGCGTCTGACCTTGGCCGTCCCCGCCGCGTTCGTGGTGCGGTAATCCATATCCACCTGCCGCGGCGTCGTCAGGGCACGGATGTCTATCGAGCTGAAGTTCAGGAGATCGTTTGCGGCTTTGGGCTTCATTATCTGGTCCGCGCACGTCACGCTGTTATTGAGCTGCACCCTTATCTCCGTCTGATAGCTTGTGGAGGTATTGAGCACGCGCGCGCTGTTGAGGAACAGCCAGCTGCCGCTCACGCCATATGTCCACGTGGTGGTCAACGCCTCTTGGAATGTCGTCAGGACTGTCGTCTTCTCGGTGCCGGAGCCCGCAGCCGTATTGTTGAACCGGCTCTGCGAGAGCCGCAGTGCCAGTATCCTTGCGCGCCGTATGTAGTGGTTGGCCGTGGAAGACGCCATTTTCCTGCCGGTGATCTTGTGAGTAATGGGCACGCCGGCAGGGGCATTGGCGCAGTAGTTGAAGCTCATAAACGTCGTGTAGTCGCCGTTGTCTGCCGCCCGCATGATCCCTTCGTCGTTGACCACGCCGTTATAGATCGTCTGCAGATCGGTGGACACCGCTGTCGTCGCGTTGAGCTCCGCCGTCGATATCACAAGATAGTTACCTGTCGTCGCCGGCGTCCATGTGAGTACGGCGATATCCGTGCTGTTAATCGTGAGCGGCTTTGCGTTGTCGTTAGCTACGTTCCAGAACTCCAGCGCCGCTTTTCTCACCGCGCACACGCGCGCGTTGCGGACGTAGGCCGCCGCAGCGAGGTTGCCGGAGCGGTACTTCAACTGGATCGTGTGCGCGCCGGCGGTGAGGTTCTTCACCTTGACGCTGATAAACGGCAGATAGTCCGTCGGATCGACCGGTTTTCTTGTATTCTGTGCCTCGCCGGCCCCGTCGATGAAGAGCTGTACAAACGTGGCATAGTTGACGTTGGGGCACTTGAACTCGCAGAACCCGAAGATGATCCAATCGTCGGCCGCCGCCGTGTTGAGCGTCATGTTCACTTTGTTGACGTAGTTGGTATTGGTGGTCGCGGATTCAGGATCGCTCGAGAGGTATTGATAGGTCGGCGCGATGTTCACGGCTATGCTGAGCGCTGCCGTAGCGCTTGCGGGCGTCCCCTGGGAATCCGTAACCTGCGCCGTGAAGCTACATGTGCCGGTAGCCGTCGGCGTGCCGCTGATGGCGCCCGTAGACGCGTCGAGCGAGAGTCCCGCGGGCAGGGCGCCGGCCGCAACCGACCACCCGTAAGGCGCGATGCCGCCTGTTGCGGCAAGCGTCTGGCTATATAGCGCGTCTCTGGTAGCGATCGGCAGGCTTGTCGTGGTAATCTCAAGCTCCCCTATGCCGACAGCGATGGACAGCGCCTGCTCGACGGTGCCGGCCGGCGTGGCCGAGTCGGTGACCGTCACAGTGAAACTGGCCATGCCGGTAGCCGTCGGCGTACCGCTTATCTCGCCGGTGGACGCGTTGATGGAGAGACCCTCCGGCAGGGTGCCGGAACTCACCGACCAGGTATAGGGCGTCAGGCCGCCCACGACGGCAATTGCCTGGCTGTAGCCCATGCCGAGGCAGCCGTCCGGCAGGCTTGCTGTCAAAACGGCAAGGTCCCGCGCGATGACGTTGAGGGCAATGTTGCCGGAGGCGCCGCCAAATCCATCAACTGCAATCTGATATTGCGTACCCGCTTCTGCGCTGAATGTCACGTTGCTCGCGCCACCTCCCCCTCCGCCATCGTTGTCGCTTGCCACGAGCGTGAGGCCCGAGACGCTGCTGCCCGTATAGACGGCGAGAGTCGTGTCAAAGTCGCTGCCGATGGTGTCGATCCGGGCAGTGCCGCTCGTGGCGGGCGTCCACGTCCACCATGCGCTCTTGCCTCCCGCGTCGCCGGCGTGATTGGGCTCGCCCGGTTCCTTCGTCGCGCACACATTCGCGCCCGTGACCGGCCCGCCGTCGGCGCTCACGGTTATCCGATTTGCGAAATCATCGTTAGCGGGCGGCTGAACGATCGCATGCAAGGTAATGCCGCCCGCGTCGGCGCCGTAACCGTCCACCGCAATCTGATATGCCGTCCCCGCCACGGCGGCGAATGAAACCCTGCTGGTGTAGTTTCCGCCGCTCTCGTCGTCGCTTGTCACGAGCGTCAGTGCGGAAACGCTGCTGCCAGTGTAGACACCGAGAAGCGTATCGAAGCTGCTGCCGATCGTGTCGATCTGAACGCTGCCGCTGACCCGGGGCGTCCATGTCCACCATACGCTCTTCCCGCCGGAGTTGCCCGCGTGGTTCGGTTCGCCGGACTCCTTGGTCGCCCCCACGTTCGTGCCCGTCATCGTGGCGCCGTCGGCGGCGATGGCGATTCTATTGGCGAAGTTGTTGTTGCTCGCCGGCACAAGCGCGTGGAGCGTGATACTGCCCGAGCCTCCGCCGTAGCCGTCAACAGCGATCCGATACGCGGTTCCCGCAGCGGCACTGAATGTAACCCTGCTGGCGATGTTAAACATGTCGGCGTCATCGTTACTTGCCACGAGCGTCAGGGCGGAAACGCTGCTGCCCGTATATACGCCGAGGAGCGTATCGAAGCCGCTGCCGATCGTGTCGATCTGAACGGTGCCGCTCACAGCGGGCGTCCATGTCCACCATACGCTCTTCCCGCCGGAGTTGCCCGCGTGGTTGGGCTCGCCGGACTCCTTGGTCGCCCCCGCGTTCGTGCCCGTCACCGTCCCTCCGCCGGCGCCGATGACAATCCTGTTGGCGAAGTTGTCGTTGGCAGGCGGCGCAACCGAGATTACGTGCAGGGTAATGCTGCCCGTGTCCCCGAAAAACCCGTCTACCGCGATCTGATACTGGGTCCCCGCCACGGCGGCGAACGTCAACCTGCTGGTGTTGTTTCCGCCGCTTTGGTCGTCGCTTGCCACGGGCGTCAGGGCCGAAACGATGCTGCCCGTATAAACGCCAAGCAGCGTGTCGAAGTTGCTGCCGATCGTGTCGATCTGAACGGTGCCGCTCGCGGCGGGCGTCCATGTCCACCATACGCTCGTGCCGCCGGGCATGCCGGCGTGATCAGGTTCGCCCGGCTCCTGTGTCGCACCCGCGTTCGTGCCCGCCACCGTTCCCCCGCCGGTGCCTATGACAGTCCTGTTAGCGAAGTCGTCGTTGCCCGCCGGGAGTGTCATATTCAGGGTGACGCTGCCGTAAGCCCCGTCGTAACCATCCACCGCGATCAAGTACTCGGTTCCCGCCACGACCTCAAGTGTGACCTTGCTGGCGACATTGAAAAAGCTCACGTCATCGTTGCTTGCCTCAATCGTCAGGGCCGAGACGCTGCTGCCGGTGTAGACGCCGAGGACCGTGTCGAAGCTGCTGCCGATCGTGTCGATCTGAACCATGCCGCTCACCGCGGGCGTCCATGTCCACCATACGCTCTTCCCGCCGATGTTACCTGCGTGGTTGGGCTCGCCGGACTCCTTAGTCGCTCCCGCGTTCGTGCCCGCCACCGTCCCTCCGCCGGCGCTCACGACGGCCCGGCCGGCGAAGTTGTCGTTCGCGGGCGGCGGCGCGATCACATGCAGCGTGACGGCGCCCGAAGCGCCGTTGTAGCCGTCAACCGCGATCTGATACGCCGTACCCGCTACGGCGCTGAACGTCACCATGCTGGTGCCGCTTCCTCCGCTGTTGTCGTCGCTTGCCACAGGGGTCAAGGCCGAAACGCTGCTGCCCGTGTAGACGCCGAGGAGCGTATCGAAACTGCTGCCGATGGTGTCAATTTGGGCGGTTCCGCTGACTGCGGGCGTCCACGTCCACCACAGGCTCTTTCCGCCGGCGTTGCCCGCGTGGTCAGGCTCGCCCGGCTCCTTGGTTGCGATCACATTCGAGCCTGTTTGGGTCCCCCCGCCCGCGCCGATGGCCTTGCGACCGGCGAAGTTGTCGTTGCATATCTCCACCGCGGAGCAGGCGTTCGACAGGTTTGTCCGCTCGGACGCGGTCCAGGCGAGGTTCAGCGCTGCCTGAGCGAGCGCGCCGTATAAATCCGTATAGTCAGCCCCGCTTGTCAGGAGGTTTGTCTGGACCTCGTAAAACAGGTCGGCTACCCGTGGAATGCCCATTCCGGTTATCGTGTATCCGTTGAACGTCGCGCCGTCCGTAAGGAGATAGGCCAGCTTGCTCCCGACGCCCATGTTGGTGTGAACGCCCCCGTTGTCGCCGGCCCCGGTATACCACAGAGGGCTCCCCATCCTGTCCGGCAGTCCGTAGAGGGGCGGATTCGCCAGACTGCGTATCACACCGATTGACGACGGGAGGTCTTCGCCGCAGAGCCACCTGACGGCCGGCGAGTCGTTGCCCCTGCCGTTGGTGAGGTCGATGAATTCTCCCCAGATGTCGGAGAAGGCCTCGTTGATCGCGCCTGATTCGTTCATGTAGATGAGGCCCGACTCATGCTCGGTAACGCCGTGCGTATACTCATGAGCCACCACGTCATCAACGGCAAACCCCTGCCCGAAATAGAGGTGCTCTGTTTCGGGATCCCAGAAGGCGTTTTCCATGGGGCCGTACCGTACGTGCCCAATGATGGGCATCCCCGCGCCGTCGATACTGTCGCGTTGGTGCTCGTTAAGGTAGAAAATGTAAGCATCGCCAAGGTGATTGTATGCCTTGTCGACTTCGGCGATCCCCGTCGCAGCCTGCCCTTCCGACCTCACAAGGTCGCCGTCGAAGTTCTGCACATTCGCCGCGTCATATATCTGCCTGTTCATCGTGTCCTTGATCAGCGTATACCTCAGCAACAGTGTGCCTTTGTATGCGCTGAGGAGAACCTGTTCGTTAACGATTGGAGCGCCCGTACTGACTACGACCGTTTCCCATGCCAACTCCACCGGTCCTTCGTTTCCGACTACCTGCGGGTCGTAGACGCAGAGCATCGGCGCAGACGCGCTCAGAGCGACCCCTGCGTGCTCGCGGGCCAGGAGCGCCACGGCATTCTTCTGCGTTTCAGAGGACGATGTCGTCGCCGTGAGAGAGAGCGCGCCGCTGTCAAAGCCGCTCATCCGAGTGCCGATATCGGACACGACGGCTTCCACGCCGTCCGCTTCGCTCACCTGCACAACCATCTCTCCGGCGAAGACAGTAATACCCCCGACCTGCTGGCGCAGATGCACGTAGCGGCGTCCGTCCTTGGAGCTGATTCTCCTGGCAGCAAAGTCCACAGACTTGCTTGTGACCCCGAACAGCACCCCATATTCCGAGAGGAAACTCTTCGCGGTGGCCGTGGGGTCGCCCTTGACGGGCTTTGGGGCGAGGAAGTGATATCCCGCAGGCGCGCTCAGCGAACGCAGGTATCCGGCAGGGCCAGGCGACACTTGCGCCAGAGGCAACTGCCCGCCGGACACGCCGACCATTGCGGTCTGGCCCCCTTGGAGCGCGCTCTTGTATTGCACCAGATTGTTCTGAAGCTCGCGGCACTTTCCCGCAAGGTCCGCGCTCTGCGCGAGTGCAGGCAGTTGCGCCGCAAGAAGCAACAGCCCCGCCAGGAGCGCCAACATAACGGTGTAACGCTTGGACATGCCTGTCCCCTTTCCCCACTGTCTGTTCGGAAGCCTCGAGTCCAACTCAGGGCCGGATCAAGCAAGAGACTTCATGCCGTCGGCAATTATAGCTTCGACATGCGCTGCCGACGGCTCTTCCTCTATTGTGCGTAAAGCGACAGCCCGCGGAACCTGCCGCACAGAGATGTTCCGGAGTCCCCTGAATTCTACACCTTATTACCCCGAATATTCAACACGAATCCGGGAATCCAGTCTGGTTTCTGAGGTCGCCGGGCCCAATGCAGGGTTGTTTCTGTTTCAAAATGAAACGACCAACAGGGTCCAGCCTCTGTTTGCAGAGAGAGCTGCGCATGGATCGCGCCATAATCAGCGTGGGGAGCGCGTTTTCTCGCGGGCCCGCGCGGGTTTGATACCACTGACTTCTGCCGCTACTGCTCGTCCAGCGGCAGGCCGTAGAACCTCAAACGCTTGACCTTGGCTGTACCGGCGCTGTTTGTCGTGCGATAGTCCATGTCCACGGTCCTCGGAGTCGTCAGGTTGCGGATGTCTATGGAGCTGTAGTTGAGGAGATCCGTCGCGTGCTTGGGCTTCATCAATTGATCGCCGCATGTGGCGGAGTTGTTGAGTTGCACCCTTACTTCAGTCTGATAACTCGTCGAGGAGTTGCTCAACCGGGCGCTGTTGAGGAACAGCCACTTGCCGTCGGCCCCAAACGTCCATGTGAACGTTAGCGCCTGCTGGAACGACGTCTGCGTCGTGTTCTGCTCGTTGGCGGAAGCGATAGCGGCGTATCTGAACCGGCTCCCGGTTAGTCGAAGCGCAAGTATTCTTGCCCGTCTGATGTAGTGGTTGGTCGCGTCGGACGACACCTTCTTTGCCGCGATCTTGTGGGTTATGGCAACGCCCGCAGGGGCGTTCGCGAGGTAGTTGAAGCTCATGAACGTCGTGAAGTCGTTATTATCAGCGGCGCGGATGATGCCTTCATCGTTAAGGGTCCCGTTGTAGAAGGTCTCTACGTCAGTTGATACAGCGGCAGTGGCGTTGATCTCGGCCGTCGAAATGACAAGGTAATTGCCCGTCGCGGACGCAGTCCAGTCGAGAGTGATCACGTCAGCAAGCGACGACGTCAGAGGAACGCCGCTATCCTGAGCGACGTTGTAGAACTCGAGGCTCGCCTTCCTGACGGCGCATATGCGAGCACTGCGCACGTAAGCAGCAGCGGCGGAGTTGCTCGCGCGGTACATGAGCTGGATCGTGTGCGCGGCGGCGGTGAGGTTCTTGACCTTCACGGAGATAAACGGCATATAGTCCGTCGGGTCAACCGGCTTTCTTGTGTTCTGCCCCTCGCCGACTCCATCCACGAAGAGCTGCACAAACGTGGCATAGTTGACGTTGGGGCTCTTGAACTCGCAGAAGCCGAAGATGATCCAATCGTCGGCTGCGGGAGGCGTGAACGTGAGAGACGTCTTGCCGACGTAGGCAGTGCTTGTAGTCGACGTCTCCGAATCGCTCGCGGCGTACTGATACGTCGGGCCGGGAGCTGCTGAGATAGCGATACCCAACGCCTTCGTTGCGGTGTCCCCCGGCATCTGGCTGTCTGTCACCTGAACCGAAAAGGCGGATGTGCCTGTCGCAGTGGGCGTGCCGCTGATCACCCCTGCGGCGCTGAGACTCAGGCCCGCAGGCAGGCTGCCCGAAGCAATCCCCCAGGAGTAGGGCGGGGTCCCCCCTGCCGCGTCCAGAGTCTGCGAATAGGCCATGCCGACAGTCCCGCCGGCAAGACTCGTGGTCGTTACGCGCGGGACACTGATACGGACCACAAAGGCATCGTGGTCGCCGATGTTGCTGCCGCTGAATCCGCCGGGCGCCGGGAAGTCGGTGGACCCCGTTTCCCCAGTCACCCACATATTGCCTGTCCTGTCACAGGCGATTCCAAAGCCTATGTCGAGGAGATTCCCGCCAAGGTAACTCGCCCAGGCAAGCGTCGCCGACGGCGTGATCCTGGCCACAAAGGCATCTTCCACGCCGTTCTCACTTGTGCTGAATCCGCCGGGCACAGGGAAATCCGTAGATTGGGTGGCTCCTGTCACCCACACGTTTTCTGCGTTATCACAGGCAATTCCGTAGCTATCATCCTCGAGGCTCCCTCCGAGATAGCTCCCCCAGGCAAGCGCTCCCGAAGGTGTTATCCTGGCCACGAAGACATCCATGCTGCCGCTTTGGCTTGTGCTGAACCCGCCGGGCACCGGAAAGTCGGCAGAAGAGGTGTTTCCCGTTACCCACGCGTTACCCGTGCTGTCGCAGGCGATCCCCAGGCCTTCGTCCTGGCCGCTCCCGCCAAGATAGCTCGCCCACGCGAGCGTCCCGCCGGGTGTTATCCTGGCCGCGAAAGCGTCTATGCTGCCGTTATAGTTCGTGCTGAATCCGCCGGGCACAGGGAAGTCGGCTGACGACGTAGACCCCGCCACCCACGCGTTGCCCGTGCTGTCACAGGTAATTCCACAACTGCCTTCGTCGTTGCTTGCGCCGAGATAACTCGCCCAGGCAAGTGTTCCCGAAGGCGTGATTCTGGCCACAAACGCGTCTTCCCCGCCGCCATTACTCGTGCCGAAGCCGCCGGGCACCGGGAAGTTGGCGGACCAGGTTTGCCCTGTCACCCATGCGTTGCCCGTGCTGTCACAAGCAATCCCCCGGCCTCCGTCCTGGAGGCTGCCGCCAAGGTAACTCGCCCAGGCAAGCGTCCCCTCGGGCGTTACCCTGGCAACAAACACGTCTTCCCCGCCGCTGTTACTTGTGCTGAATCCGCCGGGAGTCGGAAAGTCAGTGGAGTAGGTGTACCCCGTTACCCATGCGTTGCCTGTACTGTCGCAAGCGATTCCCAAGCCTGCATTCTGGCTGGCCCCTCCAAGGAAACTTGCCCAGGCAAGCGATCCCGAAGGAGTGATTTTCGCAACAAATACGTCCCAGGGGCCGCTCTTGCTCGCGCTGAACCCGCCCGGCACCGGGAAGTCGAACGACCACGTCTCCCCCGTCACCCATGCGTTGCCCGTGCTGTCACAAGCGATCCCATAACCATAATCGTCGAAACTCCCGCCAAGGTAACTGCCCCAGGCAAGGCATGGGTCGAGCACCAGCGGTACTCGCGCGTCAACCGGGCCGCTTATCTCAAACCCGTACGACCTCTCATCGATAAGCCTGAACCGCGATGCAATTTCGCGCCTGCCGCCGGCCGTCTCCTGATACACCACCGGCGCCTCGTCCACCATCTCGCCAAGGGCCGTCTTCACATGCAGCGCGCCCTTTTCGTCTATGCGAAGAGAGTCTATTCCATCGTACCTGACCGCCACCCGCCGCCAGTCAGCGCCGGGGGCCACGTGAAACTCATACTTGAGGCCCGAGCGCTTACCCCACGTGTAGAGGTCAATCCCGTCGTAAAGTCCCTTGTATATGATCTTCTTGTACGATGGGACGTCTGACTGCCACTTCGAAGGGTCGTTCCCCATGTAATAGTTGACTTGAGTGGATGAGCGCTCCAACGCCGTCGGCCTGACCTGTCGCGCCCCGGCAAACGTTGCGGTGAACACCGCTTGAGCGGTTTCAGGAGCCTCTTTGTCGCCGGAGGCCTTCAGCATCTGGAATACAGGCCCCGAATCGGTAAAGGATACCCTTACGCCCCTGCCATCGAAGCCGTACCGCACAGCCTCATCCCACTGCCCCTTGTTCTCGACAAACAGCGCCGGTGACAGGTCGAATGCGCTGACCGCCTGATGCATAGCTGCTTGCGTCGCAGCAGGCGCTTGAGACGCAGATGCGCCCCCCACACCGAAAACAAGAGTAAGCGCTAACGTCGTAACCACAGGTGTCGTAACAGCTTGCGTCCATCTTCCCGAAATCATGTTGGACTCCCTTAGGAAGTATTCGGGTTATGAAATGCTGCGGGGATGGCAGCTTCCTATGAATCTTGCATATTGATACGTCCAAAAGCGCTGAAGAGTTCTATATTTTCCGTGAATTTGGCGAAAAATAAGACCCCCTCCCCGCCGGGAGCGGCAGGGGAAGGACCGTCATGGACAGACAGAATTGTCTCGAGAAGAGTTTCACGAGGGTCTTGAGGCCGTTGCTGGAGCACCTTAACTCGCTGGTGGCGTCCTTGAGAGGCCGCGTGCCGACGTTTCCGCCTCTGGGGTGGCCATCACGCCAGAGTCACATGACACCGCGGGCCCGCGATCTCTCGCGGGCCCGTGTGCCGGTTTGTGTGCAGAGTCTCTACTGCGCGTCGAGCGGCAGGCCGTAGAAACGCAGTCGCTTGACCGTCGCAGTGCCGGCCGCGTTAGTTGTGCGATAGTCCATATCCACCTGGCGCGGCGTGGTAAGGGCGCGGATGTCTATTGAGCTGAAATTCAGCAGATCGCTTGCGTCTTTGGGTCTCATTATCTGATCGGCACAGGTCACGCTGTTATTGAGTTGAACCCTTAGTTCCGTCTGGCGGCTTGTCGAGGAATTGGCAACTCGAGCGCTGTTGAGGAAGAGCCATTTGCCGTTGACCCCCTGCCCCCACGTGGTTGACAGGGCCTGCTGGAACGTCGTCTGCGTGGTACTTTGTTCGGTACCCGAGCCGATAGCCGCGAACCGGAATCTTCCATTGCTGAGCCGCAGCGCAATTATCCTTGCTCGCCTTATGTAGTGGTTGGCTGCATCAGGAGATACCTTCTTTGCTGCGATCTTGTGCGTTATCGCAACGCCCGCTGGCGCGTTCGGGATGTAGTTGAGACTCATAAACGTCGTGAAGTCGCCGCTGTCTGACGCGCGAATAACGCCCTCGTCATTCATCGCGCCGTTGCAGATAGTCCGCACGTCCGTAGAAACCGTCGTTGTAGCGCTGACTTCCGCCGTTGAGATAACGAGATAGTTGCCCGTGGCTGCCGGAGTCCAGTTGAGGGGCAGAATATCCGTGAGCGCGGACGTCAGAGCAACGCCTCCGTCCCTCGCATTACTCGACCACTGCAACGCTGCTTTTCTCACGGCGCAGATTCGTGCGTTGCGCACGTAAGCCGCCGCGTTAGGATTGCTCGTCTTGAACAGGATTTGCACGGAGTGAGGGGCAGTTGTAAGGGTTTTCACCTTTGCGGTAACAAAGGGCATATAGTCCGTCGAGTAGACTGGCCTTCTTGTGCTCTGCCCCTCGGTGATGCCGTCTATAAGCAACTGCACAGACGCAGGGCAGTTGACGTTCGAGCACTTGAACTCGCAGAACCCGAAGATGAGCCACTCGTCAGCCGTCGAGGGCGTAAAGCTGAGCGACACCTTGCTGACGTACACGGTACTGGTCGTGGGCGTTTCGCCGTCGTTGGTTCTGGATTGGTACGTCGGGCCGCTCGGCGCCTGGCAGGTTGTGAAAGTCCATAGGTCACCCGGCGTTGTATCGAATCTGCCGTCTGACCTGACCTTCCACGTGTACGTAGTGTTGTAGCTGAGGGGGCCAGGATCGAACGTGGTGCTGTCTCTGCTGGTCTGGTAGGCTGGAGACGGTCCCGTTCCAAAGTACACGGCATAGCTGAGCGCTCCCCCGCCGTTTGACCAACTCAGTTTCTGGTTAATCGGCACATCCCTTGCTTCATTTGCCGGCACAGGGTCGCACGCTTTGCCCGGAGGAGGAGGCGTCGGCTCAACGGTGAAGCTCCATGTGGTCCCCGTTATCACGTCAGTGCCTTCGCGCGCGTCCACGCGCCAGTAGTAGGTAACACCGTGCTGGAGGCAGACCGGGTATGAGTTGCCGCCCCAGTCTTGTTGGTATGCGGGCGATGGATTGGTACCGAAGTAGATGTCGTTCCTTGTGACTCCCGGGGCGTTCGTCCAAGTGATGAGCGCAGTATCTATGGGGACGTTTGGCGCCTTATCCGCAGGACACGGGTTTATTGCTCTGCCTCCAGCATATATGCTTACCGTGAATGCTTTCTCGGCGGTAGAGTGGGAATCGGAGACTCTGACTGTAAACGGGAATACTCCCGTACCCGTAGATGTTCCCGTCACTTCGCCTGTGCCTTCATTGATCGACAGGCCGGGCGGGAGCGTCCCTACAGAAACAGACCACACATACGGCGGCGTGCCCCCTGAGGCGGTAAGCAACCATGCATACGACGCTCCAACGAACCCGTCCGGCAGGTTCCCGCCGCCTATGGCGAGGGGAGTTCCTGATGAGACTGCTATAGATAATGCTTTGGTTGCAGTCGCGGATAGAGAGTCGAGTACCCTGACTGTGAAGTTGGAGGTCCCGGATGCGCTCGGCGTGCCGCTTATGGCGCCATTCGGCGTGAGCGAAAGCCCCGGCGGTAATGAGCCACCGCCGGGATTAAGGGACCACGTGTATGAGGGCGTGCCGCCCGTCGCGGCCAATTGCGCGGTGTAGCTGGTTCCAACAGCGCCGCCGGGGAGGCTCGCAGTCGTTACCGAGAGCGGCGCAGTGCTCAGTGAGGCTTGGATCGTGTATTGCCTCGTGGTAGCGGCAGCAGAGACAGTAAACGTTGTCTGTGTAGTTGTCCGCATGTCATCCACAAGGACGTTTCCAGTGCCGTCCAACAAGCGAAGAACAGTGCCGGGCGCGAGGGTACCCGAAGCAGGGATTGTCCATGATATCGTCACTGGATTATGGTTGTCCGGCTTCTCGGGGAATGCGCTCTGCGATACGACGGTGAGAGGCCACGAGACAACGTCTCGGTTCGCTCTGTAGTCTGTTCCAAGCCTGCTGGATTCCTGGAAGTACACGCTGAGAGTCCCGGGCAGCGGTACTTCGTAGGGATAGTCATAAGCAGGATCATATCCGTCGGTGGCATCCGGCTTAACCCCGAATTCAACAGTCTTGTTCGACAGGGCGGGCGCGTTTGGCCACGCGTCCTGATGAACTGTCACCGTGCCTGAGAAATCCGATCCGACGCCGTAGTAGGAAGCCGAGTACTGTCTGAAATCTTGTGCTTGCGGCAGCGGCGATGTGACAGATTGGATCGGCAGCGCTGTCAGCAGTTGCGTTGGCGCGAACGCGTAGACGAGGTAACCTTTGCCTGGCTGCAGGCTCGAGCTGACCATATCTATAGGGGCAGGTTGATTCGCGTCTCCCTCGAGAGAAAACACCCACCGAAGCACTTGCGTATTGGTGGGGACTGTGGTTGCTTGGGTTACGCCAATGAGACTGAAGTTAGCGTGCGTCAGCGAAATCGAGTTGTCAGTCACAGGATCGCCGGATATGGTCTTTGTGGCAGATCCCGTGAGATACAGGAAGTAGCCTTTCTTCGCGATGGCTGAGAATGTCGAGTCGCTGAAGGATGCGGGGACTATGGCGCCGTCGTCATTGAAGTAGAAAACATACGGGAAAAGAACGCTGCTGCTGATCCCGGAGAAGATATCGGAGAAATGGCTTGTTCCGCCCGTGCCTTTTGGAGTGAATGGGAAGGAAATGGTGTTCCAGCCGGGCGAAAGAGAATATGTAAGCGTCGCGGGCGACAGCGGCGCTGTAATGAAACTCGCTTGCGCCCAGTAGCCGTAATTCGTCGCCCGCGCATGTACCTCCCAATAGTACGGCGTGCCGGCCGCCAGCGTGCCAGCGGGAGGCGTGCAGGTTGTCACGTCTTGGGATATCGCTTTATTGAACACAATGCTGCCGTTGGTACCGGGGTCAACGGTGGGATTGGTGGTCAGGTCGGCGGCGTTAGTTGACACTACAATGCGATAACCTTGGTTTCCCGGCACTTGGGACCAACAGAACTGCGTTGTGGTTGGCACGTTTGGCGCATTCGGGGCAGGTTCGATCAGTGTTGGCGGCTGCAAAGGGGCCGCCGGCCGTAGCCAGCCTTGGCAGTAATAGCTTGAATAGCTTGACCCCAAATTCGTACCGTCAACTGTGTACGTTCCGCCCGACAGGGTCATCGGGTAGGCGAAATTCGCGTCCCGTGAATCCTCGGTGGCGTTCTGTTGAATGACTGTTACGGAAGCCGATCCAACGGATCTGACAATCGCTACATGGCCAAGAGTGCTGCTGCCAAAACACAGAATATCTCCGACGGCGGGAGGAGTCGTCCCGCCGTTCGGGAAACGCTGAAGACCGGCTGGGGTGTTGTCTTGATAGAACTGCCACGCGTGTCGTCCCGCTCCGAGGCTCATCCCCATCGCAGAGGAGTAATACCGATTCACATATTCCACGCATTGCCATTCGAGTCCGGTGCTGTTGTAGATGCCGCTGTCATAGAGAGGGTACCCATTCGAGTATGCTGTCACGCCGTTGAACGAACCCATAGCCTGGTTGAACGCCAGTCCCAGCGCGATGTCCGCTGTCCATCCAAGCTGCTTTCCGTCCCCCCAGTTTACCTGGTACCAGTAATAGTAGGCGTCGGAATAATACGCGCGCTGTGGAATTGAGCTGACCACTGTACCCTTCGCTCCCTGCGGCTCGTTATACAGCGCGTTTGTTCCGACGACACCTCCCGTAATGCTGCGGACGAAAGCGCCGGTTGGCAGCTTTGCTTCAACTTTGTCACCGTAATTGAAACTGCCCGCCAAGCATAATCCCGGAATGACCTCCATGTTCGGCAGCGAAAGCAACTCGCTGTTTGCGGCGGAGTGGCCTGCGCGGCACTCCAGCGTGAGATAGGACCCCGCCACCGTGCCGACAGGCATATCGCTGGCAAATACGGCCGCGCCCGTGATGGCAGAAAGCTCATCGACAAAAGCTCTGCCGGCTACGCCGGTGGCCACACAGCACACGTACAAATCCAAGCGGGCGGCGTGCGCCAGCACAGAGCGCAGCCGCTGCAATGCGCCAGCCTGAGGTGGCATCGTTGTCAAGGTCAGTCTCTCATGTTTGCCAATATCGATTGCCCCCGGACGGCCATGAGCCACGATCCCCAAGTGTTCGATCAAAGCGCCGTTATGTGCCGCCGACACCGAGCCAAGGAGATCTGTCAGACCGGCGACGGTCATGCTGTCGCTCTGGTAAACGATCGCGATGGTGCCGGGTGAGGCTGCCCTTCTGATTTGCTCTGCCTGTACAATGGCGTCGCCTATGAGGACGACATTCAGGGGCGCGGCTGACGACGAGCAAGAGATTCCCGGCAACTCATGGCCGCAAGGCGCGCACCACGCCACCTCGGACGCGGAGCACAGATATGCGATTACCAGAAACGAAACCGCCAGATGCCGGAATCTCATAGTGTCCCCTTCCCCTATTGCCGGTCAAGAAATGAGCCTCGCCGACACGAACCGCGAATATCACCGCGAGAAACATAATCGGATGCCGGGCGCTGCTCTCTGCGCATCCTGATGCGCATGCATAGCCGCACAGGATGCTTCAGATCGGCGGGCATTCTAACACGAATGCCGCAAGCCTCAAGGTTAATCTCCCGAAATTACGGTCTTTTTTCACAAGACAGGCGTGAAAAACCACGTTCGGCGATGTGATGGAGTTGGGCAGAACCGAGAGTCCCTCTCTCTGCCCACGTCGACAGAGAGAGGGACCACTCAATGCGAATGGGCTATTTCGAGAACAGATTCACGAGGTTCTTGAAATCATCGTTAAGCACCTTGAGCTCTCCCGTGGCATCCTTGAGGGGCACGCCGACGATGTCGTTGCCCTTGAGGGCGGCCATCTTGCCAAAGTCCTTGGCGATCACAAGCTGAGCGGCCTTGACGCCGAAGCGGGTGCCGAGCATGCGGTCGAAAGCGCTCGGGTTGCCGCCGCGCTGCAGGTGGCCGAGGACCATCGAACGGCTCTCGTAACCGGTGGCCTTTTCGAGCATCTTCGCAAGCGCGTCGCCGACGCCGCCGAGGCGGACGTGGCCGAAAGCGTCGAGCTCCTTTTCCTGGGTGACCATGCCGGTCTGCTCGAACTCCACGCCTTCGGAGACGACAACGATGTTGTACTTCTTGCCTTCGGAGCGGTTCTTCTTCAAGGTCGCCGCGATCGCGTCGACGTTGGCCTTCACTTCCGGCACGAGCGTTACGTCCGCGTCGCCGCAGATACCGGCGTAGGCGGCGATCCAACCGGCGTGGCGGCCCATCACCTCGACCACAAGAACGCGCCTGTGGCTGGCGGCTGTCGTGTGGACGCGGTCGATGGCCTCCGTCGCGATGTTGACGGCTGTGTCGAAGCCGAACGTGAAGTCGGTCGCGGAGAGGTCGTTATCGATGGTCTTGGGGACGCCGACCACGGGCATCTTTTCCTGCGCGTAGAGCTTGGTCGCGACGCCGAGGGTGTCCTCGCCGCCGATGGCGATCAGGGCGTCGATTCCGAGCTTCTTGAAGTTATCCTTGATCTTCGCCACCGCCCCTTCCTTCTTGTAGGGGTTCGTGCGGGACGTGCCGAGGATCGTGCCGCCGGTGCCGATGATGTGGGCGGTGTTCTTCTTGTTGAGGTCGCAGATATTGCCCTCGATGGGCCCCTTCCATCCTTCGAGGAACCCCACCGCGTCAAGCCCAGCGCCTTCGAGCGTCCTGGTGGCCGCCGCGATAACCGCGTTAAGTCCCGGGCAATCTCCGCCGCCCGTAAGCATAGCAACTTTGCCCATTGGTGCCTCCTATCGCTCACAAGTTATGTAGGGTTCTGCCCCTCTTCCTCGACTGCAAACTGTTGCCGCACGGCGGCGAGGTGAGGGTCATCATTTCCTGTCTTCAGCCGGCGCACCTGGCACTCGGTCGGGTTCGAGCGCCATGCGCCCGGCAAGCTTCATAGCGCTACTCCAGCGCCATCACGTTTTCAATGAAGCCCGTGTCGAAATCGCCGCGGAGGAACGTCGTGTGCCCGAATATCTGCTGATGAAGAGGGATGTTCGTCTTGATGCCTTCGACGTTGAACTCGTCGAGAGCGCGCCTCATCGTCGCGATCGCCTCGCGGCGCGTGCGCCTGTGCACGAGGAGCTTTGCCACGAGCGAATCGTAGTAGCTGCTGATCGTGTAACCGGTGTACGCGTGCGTATCGACCCTCACGCCGGGGCCGCCCGGCACGACGAAGTTCGTGATCGTCCCGGGGGAGGGCTTGAAACCGAAACCCGGGTCCTCGGCGTTGATGCGGCATTCAATCGCTGCGCCTTCGAAGCGGATATCTTTCTGCCGCAGGCGCAGCCTTTCGCCGGAGGCCGTGCGTAGCTGCTCCTTGATGAGGTCCATGCCCGTGACGAGCTCAGTCACAGGATGCTCGACCTGGATGCGCGTGTTCATCTCCATGAAGTAGAACCTTTGATTCTTGTCCACGAGAAACTCGACCGTCCCCACGCCGACGTACTTGACCGCCTTGCATATCCTGATGGCGGCGTCCGTGAGCTCCGCGCGAAGGCTCTTGCCGATGGCGGGCGACGGGGACTCTTCGATGAGTTTCTGGTGGCGCCGCTGAATCGTGCAGTCGCGCTCGCCGAGGTGGAGGATGTTGCCGAACCTGTCGGCGAGTATCTGTATCTCCACGTGCCGCGGCTGCTCGATGTACTTTTCGAGATACACGGCCGGGTTCTTGAACGCCGCCTCCGCCTCCGAGCGGGCCGCGACAAGCGACTTCACGAGCGATATGTCGTTGTGCGCAACGCGCATTCCGCGTCCGCCACCTCCGGCCGCCGCTTTGATCATAACCGGGTAGCCGATCCTGCGCGCGACTTCCTGCGCCTGGGCCTCGTTCTCGATCGCGCCGTCGCTGCCGGGAACCACGTGGACCTTGACCTGGCGGGCGAGCTTCAGCGCCTCGACCTTGTCGCCCATCTTGCGGATGGCCTCGGCCGAGGGGCCGATGAAGGTGATGTTGCATGATTCGCAGATCTCGGCGAAATGGGGATTCTCCGCGAGGAAGCCGTACCCCGGATGGACAGCGTCTACGTCAGCGATTTCCGCCGCGGAGATGATCCTCGGAATGTTGAGGTAGCTATCCGCAGCGGACGCCCCGCCGATGCAGATTCGCTCGTCGGCGAGGTTGAGATATCGCGCGTTGCGGTCGGCCTCGCTGTAGACGGCAACCGTCTGGACCCCCGCTTCGCGGCAGGCCCGGATTATCCTGAGGGCTATCTCGCCCCTGTTGGCAACCAGTATCCGCCGGAACATGTCACTCTTCCAACTCGACCTTGAACAGCGGCTGACCGTACTCGACGGGTTGTCCGTTATCGACGAGAACTTCGACGATCTTGCCGCTCAATTCCGCGCGGATTTCGTTCATGACCTTCATTGCTTCGATGATACAGACGGTTGTATCCGGGTTGACGGACGCCCCAACCTCGACAAAGGGATCGCTGTCGGGGCTCGGCGCGCGGTAGAAGGTGCCGACCATGGGCGCCTTGATCTCGCGGATATTGGCCGGCGGCTCCGGCGCGGCCTGCGGCTGGGCCGCGGCAGGCGCGGCGGCGACCGTTGGAATGAAGGCCGGCATCGCGGCGACTTCCCTTGCGCTTCCGAACTTCACGAGCCGGATCTTCTTGCCTTCCTGCTCGACCTCGAGCTCGGCTAGGGCGTGCTCGTCCATGAATTCTATAAGGGTCTTGAGTTCTTCCATTTCCATCGTTTTCGAGTCCTTTCGGAGTCATTTACCAAGCCGCGACAGTGCCCCCAACACGTGCGGATCTCGGGAAACGGTGGTCAGAATCTCGGCGCCCCTCGCCGTTACAAGGACCATGTCCTCAAGCCGAACCCCTCCGATGCCGGGCAGGTAGATACCCGGCTCGACAGTCACGACCATCCCCGCCTTCAGGCGAACCTTGCTTCTTGGCGACAGGGTAGGACCTTCGTGGATTTCCAATCCCACCCCATGACCGAGGCCGTGGCCGAAGAATTCGCCAAAACCGGCCTGAGAGATGACCCGCCGGGCGGCGGCATCCACCCGGACCGCCGATACCCCGGCCCTGATGGTGCGGAGAGCCTCCCTCTGAGCAGCCTTAACCACTCCCCAAATGCGGGCGATGCGAGGCGTCACTTTACCCCATGCCACTACTCGTGTCAAGTCAGAATTGTAGTAGCCTACCCTCGCCCCCCAGTCCACAAGCAGCGTCGATGATACGTAAAGCCTTGCGTCTGTTGGCGTTGCGTGCGGAAGGCTCGAAAGCGGCTCGCCGGCAACTATGGTAGGAAAGGCCGCGCCGGTCGCCCCTTGCTCCCGCATCCAATAGTCGAGCGTAGCGGCGAACTCCGCCTCAGACGCGCCCTTCTTCGTCCGGCTAAGGGCGATCTTGAGGCCGTCCTCGGCCGCGGATATCGCTCGCCTGATTGCGGCTATCTCGCCGGCGTCCTTTATGAGGCGCATTTCTTCTATAAGTCCAGTCTGCGCAACGAGTTGGTATCGCTTTGAGCGCTTGGGGGTGAGGACTTCATGCGCGGAGACGGTCAAGTGGTTAGCCTCAAAACCGATGCGACCGCCGACTTTCTTCAGAATCTCGGCTGTCTCGGCCGCGATCCCCCCTCTTCGCAGATGCACGTCGAAATCAGGCGCCGAGCGCCCCGCCTCCTCGGTAAAGCGCGAGTCGGTGATGAGTACGCGGCATTTGCGGCCGAGGACAAGCCACGAATCCTCGCCGCAGAAACCGCAGATATAGTGGATGTTCTCAGGCTTGGTGATTAAACAAGCGCTCAGGCCCGCTTTCTTCATCTTCCTGATCAGTGTAGCGCATCGCCCGGCGGATTCTTCGCTCATGCTCATTTCCCCCTCCTTTCGCTCCGTGCCGGATACGCACAACCTTGCGGGCTCAGACACCTCCATTTCGGTATGCGCAATCGCGGGAACTGATTGTAGCCCCCAAGCGGGGAAACGCTACCGGAATGGCATGATTTCCATCAACCCAGACGCTGTCGGGTTACCTGCCGAACAGGCGCACAAACGCCTCGAAATATGCCGACTCGAAGTGATTGCCCACTTCGGCCTTCATGATCTTGAGGGCCTGGAATGTGTCCGCTGCACTCTTATAGGAGCGGCGGGTGGTCAGGGCATCGAATACATCCGCGATTGCGGCGACCCTTGCGAACTCGTGGATTTGATCGCCCTTCTTCCCGGCGGGATAGCCCGAACCATCGAGCCGCTCATGGTGCTCCAGAATCAGCGCCTTGCTTGCAGCACTGAAGGGAGAGGACGGATTTATCACTGTAAGTCCGAACTCCGGATGGAGTTTCATCTGCATCCACTCGGCGTCGTCAAGCGGTCCGCGCTTGTTGAGGATCCTGGGGTCCACTTTCGTTTTGCCGACGTCGTGGAAGAGGGCGCCGATGCCGAAGTCGATGATGTCCGCCTGGCCGCCAAGGCCGACCTCATTGGCCAGCGCCAGCCCCATCGTGCAAACGTCGACAGAATGAGTATAAGTGTAGTAGTCATACGAGGTCAGGGACATCAAGTGGTGAAACGCGTCCTTGCCTTGGACGATGTAGCTCACGGCGCTCGTCACAAGACCTTCACTTCGTTTGAAGTTCTCGGGTGCGTCGGGCTTTGCGAATATGTCTTCGGTGAGCTGCACCGAACTGCGGTAGACCGCATCGGCCTTGCGCTCAGTGGGGAGTGCCGGGTCAGCGACGATCTTGTCGAGGTTGTGCTCCATGTAGCGGGCGATGGCGTGCTCTTCGCCAGCCAGAGTGAACAGGGTATTAGAACCGAGCTGAGCGAGACGCTCGCGGTGTTCCTCGAGGAACCTGATATTTCTGTCGTGGTAGAGGATGGGCTCCGGCTGGGACTCCGACCATATGTAGAGGTCAAAATCAACGACCGTATCCACCTGAAGCATTGCCGGATCAACGGGCACAAAGCCGGTTGCGGCGCTCCTGTTGCCGGACATAGCGGTCTCCAACTGGAGAGAGAATGCCTTCAGCGCCAGCCACAGGCTCCCCCCAACGCAGGAAGCGGCTGTGAAAAGCCCAAAGCGCTAAAAGAGTATTTCGGCGATGACTTTCAACACTTTGGGCGGCAGCTTGAAGACCCTCTCATCGTCTCTTATGCCAAGTTTGCAAAGAGCCTCCCCAAGTCTGCGCGCGCGGTCGGCGCTCGCCTCCAGGCCCTTCAGAGATGCCTTGAGCTGCTTTCGACGCCGGGTCAGGAGAAATGACACCCCCCGCCTCAACGCATCCATGTCGGCGATTTCGGAGCGTTTCGCCTCGCTACCAATCACTTCGACTATCGCCGAATCCACCTTGGGCCGCGGCCAGAAGACCGATGGCGGCAGCTTTCTAACGAAATGTACATCGGCAAGCAAGTCGGCCAGAACTGAGACAAAACCGTAATCATCCGTGCCCGGTTTGGCGGTGAGGCGGTCGGCCACTTCCTTCTGGCAGGTGAACCACGCCCCCGCAAAGCGGCTGTCCGATTCCAGCACCACTTGGATGACCGCTGTGGCGATGGAATAGGGCAGGTTTGCAACGAGTTTCAGCGGGCTTCCGGGCAACTCCGCGAGCGCTCTGTCGATAGCCTGGGCCACCGGCTCACCCCACGCCCGCTCGCCCGCGAGCGCGTCGCCATGGATAAGCGTCAGATTGCCAAAGCCCGCCAGCCGTTCTGCGGCGAGACCGAAGAGCCCCGCGTCGATTTCGACAGAGACAACCCGTGCAGCGGTCGCACACAGCCTCTCAGTCAGAAACCCTGCGCCAGTACCGACTTCCAGCACTATGTCGCGATCAGTGACCCCCGCAGTCCGCACGAGAAAGTCGAGCATCTGCCGGTCGATCATGAAGTTCTGGCCGAGCCGGCGATTTGGCCGTATGCCCCTCCTGGCGAGTTCATCGGCAATCGGCAAACTTAACGGTTGGGTCATGGTGTTTCTCAGACGTGTAGGGACAGCCGGTCCTTCAGGACGGGCAGTGCTTCAGAACCCGAGTTCCTCAAGGCGCTTTATCGTCAATCCGGATGATTTCCTGTCGGCGCTGCCCATCTGCGACAGATACTTCACGACATACTTTCCCAGCATATCGGTCTCGATATTGACCTTCGCACCCGCCGAGAGGTCCCCAAGTGTCGTGCGCGCAAGGGTTTCCGGTATGACGGCTATCGACAACGACGCCCCTTCGAGCCCCGCGATCGTCAGGCTGACGCCGTCCACCGCCACTGACCCCTTCGGCACGAGGTAGATAGCGAGGTCCTCCGGCACCCGAACGACCAACTCCGCGAATGCGTCCTGCCGCCGAAGCGCGATCACCTCGCCCACGCCGTCCACGTGCCCGGCCACAAAGTGCCCGGAAATGTCGTCACCGACGCGCAAGGCCTTTTCCAGATTGACCTTGCCCCCTGGTCGAATGGAACCAAGAATTGTCTTCTGGAGAGTCTCCGCGCTGACATCAAAGGAGATTTCGCGCTCGTTTGCCGATACTACGGTAAGGCAGGTGCCGCTGACGCTGATGCTCTCGCCCGTTTCGGGAGAGGTCGGCCAAGGGTTCTCTATGACAAGTGTCGCCCCCTTGCCGCGGCCGGCCATCCTTGTGACGCGGGCAACCTTTTCTACAATGCCGGTGAACATTCGCGCTCTCTCCGGCGAAACTTGAACGTAAGTCTTGCAGCAGCAAAGATAAACGTGAAATCAGACAGGGATTGTACTTGACCAGATTTCCTTTGCAAGGTAGATTCCCCCGGTGACGCACGAGGCGGTTTGATGGGCAATATCCGACGGATGACAAGGAAGCGCCTGGGCGAGCTCTTGCTGCAGGAGGGGCTCGTCAATGAGGAGCGTCTGGAGCAGGCGCTGGAGGAACAGCAGCAGACCGGCGAGCTCGTCGGCGAAATCCTCGTGCGCAAAGGCTTTGTGACTGAATCGGATGTCGCACGCACCATATCTACCCAGTTTTCGTTTCCCTACCTGTCCGTCTCGCACTATTACATCGCGCCGGAGATGGTGAAACTGTTCACGCTGGAAGAGATCGAAAAGAACTGCTTCGTGCCCATCGACCGGTTTGGCGACGTGCTGAGTATCGTCGTAGCGGGGCTTCTCGACCAGGACGTGATGGACGAAATCGAGAAGAAGACAAAATCGACGCTCCAGGTGTACGTTGGGACGGTGAGCGAGGTCAAGCAGGTGATCAAGGAGAGGTTCGCCAACACCGGCGCGGCACCGGCCAAAGGAAAGCCGGCGGCACAGCCAGCCGCGCACAGCAGCGGTTCGGCTGCTGACGTCACCGCCCCTCCCGCTCGCCCCGCGGCAAAGAAGGCCACTGAAGCGCCCGATACCAACCTGACTGAAGAAGAAATCAACGAAGACGCTGCCGGTCCCCCCGACGGCGACGCCGCCCCTACCGACGAATCGGTAGTCAAAGAGCTCGAAGAGCAGTTCAAGAAATTCCGCTTCTTTGAGGAAGAGCCGAAGAAGGGGAAGAAGCAAGAGAAAGAGTAACGCCCGCTTCTAATCGCATAGGGGCTCTCTCGGTGAGTCGCCCACTGAGTAGGACAGGCATTCCAGCCTGTCCACCCTGCGGCGCCGCCGCCTGCGCTGATTGAATCCCCTCTCCCTCTGGGAGAGGGCAAGGGTGAGGGCCGTGCCACGTTGCGTTTTCGACAGCCTTTGCTGCCGCGTTCCACATCCCAAGGTTCGGATAGGTATTCGCCTTCTCACGGTCTGTAGAACTGTTGTAATCAGGGCAAGTGCGTAGTGACGCATAGCCGTGGAACAACTGCAATGGCTGACTTCCTTCGGCAGCTTGGCATCCTCACAGGTTGCGCCCTGGTCGTATGGGCGCTTTCGCGCATCCTCGGCTGCAACGCCTGCATCCTCGGCATCTCGCGCCCCAAGCGCAGCATCGCATTCGCTGCCGCGGCGGCCGTCGTCACCTTCGGCATCACATTCGCGATCCTCATCGTCCACCATGCGCGCCACGGCGCCGACGGGCATGACCCGATGATGGGCAAGCTCTGGACACAGATGCTTGTGCCGGTTATCGATATCGTCCCCGGCGCGATAGCGATGTTTCTCCTTCGCGAGCCTCCCGCGAGCGCCGGCTTCACGCGAAGATGCTTGTGGCAGGCGGTTGTGGTAGGAGCGGTGCTGTCAGTGGCGGCGTTCTACCTGACACCGGGTGGTTTCTGGCACAGGATAGCGCGGATAAACGCTTCGAAGTCGGAGCTTCTTCTCTTCTTCGCCTTCGTCGGTTTCGGCGAAGAGTTCCTCTTCCGCGGCTTCCTTCAGAACCGTCTCATCGCGTGGCTCGGTCGCTGGTGGGGCCTTGCCGCTGCGTCGGCCATCATGGCCCTCGCGCACGTCCCGCATCGGCTGCTCATCGAAGGTTTCGGCCCGTGGCAGTCCTTCGTCGAGGCGGCACGGTTACTTCCCGGCAGCCTCCTTCTCGGCTGGACCATGCTGCGGTTGCAGAACCTCGTGGCGCCGGCAATGATGCATGCGTTTCTGGATTGGTCGGTGAGCATATGAGGTCTGCGGCGGGAGACTTACTGCAGCCGCGCTTCCCTACCTGCGTCCGGCGCCAAAGATGTTCATCTCGTGAACCACTGGCATATCGCTCGAAAAACCCAGTGGGGCTGGGAGCCCTCTGCTGACGGCCAGGTTGAGCAAATCGCGCGTTCCCGACTCTAGGCCGCAGTGAGGGCAGACATAGAACTTCTCGATAGGGAGAGGTCTCACTGAAGCGTACAAAGCCAGCCATCTGTGGAGCAGGTCGCCGGGCCATTCGCCGGTTCTGCAACGCATAGAGAGGAAGCCGGATACCAGGATCAGTGCGTCCTCAGTCCTTCCTATCGCCTCGAGGCTCGTTGACTCGAGTTCCACTACCCTCTTCTCCTGCACAGGACTCAGCCTGTGGTGATAGTGCAACGCTTGGTTGGTTTCTATCAGATTGAGGGCGTCATTGTAACGACCCATCGCCACCTGGTCTTCCAAGAGCGGGATAACTGCATTGAACCGGGCATCGCGCCTCCTCCAGATAAGGGGGCGCGCAAGACGAAGGGCTATCGCTACGACAATAATGACGAGTATCGGGCCAATGCATATCGGGACAACCCAGGCCCATATTCCGAGCATCTCAGATCCTCGCTGCTTTGTTCGCGAAAGGACCTCTGTAGATTGCTTCGATCTCATCCACCATCTTCTCCACCCTGAACCGCTCCTTGCACATCTCGCGCCCCGCCTCGGCCATGCGGCGGGCGGCATCCGGGTTGGAGAGAGCCTCGACGATTGCCGCGCTGAGGCCGGCGACTTCCTTAGGCGGGAGGAGCCAGCCGGTCTTGCCGGGGATGATGACCTCTTTCGCGCCGTCGATGTCGTAGGAGATGACGGGCACGCCGGCAAGGAGCCCCTGGGGCAGGACTCGCGCGAGCCCCTCGCGAAGAGAGCAGTGGACGAGGAGATCCATTGCACCGATCATCGCGGGAACATCGGCGGAATCGACGAGCCCCGCGAAGATGATCGAGTCGAGGACGCCGAGGTTGCGGGCGCGCTCGGCGAGGGCGTCCTTCAAGATCCCGTCACCGACGAAGAGGAAGCGCGCATTGGGGAAGCGCTCGAGGACTTCGGGCATTGCGTCAATGAGGTATTCGTGCCCCTTGAGCTCGAAGAGCCTTGCAACCTTACCGATAACAGGCGCGTCCGTGGGAATTCCGAGCTTGCGGCGTGTCTCGTCGCGATGTCTGGGCGCGTCGAGGAACGCATCCACCTCCATGCCGCTATATATCGTCACGAACTTCTCGCGCGGCGCGACCGCGGCGGCGACCGCTTGCTCGGCCATCGCATCGCAGACAGTGATGATGCAGTCGCTCATGCCGGCCGCCCACTTCTCAAGCGCGATATAGAGGTAGTTCTTGAGAGGGCTTTCGTTCGCGTGAAACGGCATGCCGTGGATCGTGTGAACGATCACCGGTACCTTCACCGCACGCGCGGCCGCCCGGCCGAGTATGCCCGCCTTGCTCGAATGCGTATGCACGATGTCGGGCTTTTCCTCGCGCAGAATCTTCTTGAGCGCCCTGTACGTGGCCCAGTCGAGCCTGGGGTCAATCGCGCGGCGCATCTCGTCGACGAGTACGAGCCTCACGCCGTTACGCTTCGCGCGCTCGATAAGCTCCCCCTCCGGCCCGATCGCCGGCCCCGTCACAAGCACCGTCTCCCAGCCGGGCTTGCGGTTGAAGCCCTCGACCGTGAGAAGCGTATTCTCCTGCGCGCCGCCGAGGATGAGCCGCGTAATGATATGGACAACCTTAGGCATAGGTCTCCCTGAAAACCGAAGATTGATTATCCGCAGATTACGCAGATTACGCAGATTTTCAAGAACTGACTGGAATCATTCTGCGGCGGACGTCCGTACTCCAATCATCCTGCACGCGTTGCGATTATAGCACTGCACGATGAGCAATACCGTGTACTGGGACCGCTGGCATGGTTTTCGCAATCTGCGAAATCTGCGTAATCTGCGGATATCCATTATACTTTTTGTCCATTACCGTGCTCAATATTCGACTTCGACCAGACACAGCCCATGCGGCGGGGCGGTGGGGCCGGCGGCTTTGCGGTCGCGCGCGGCAAGCATAGCGGGAATCGCGTTTGGCTCGATACGGCCAAGGCCGACTCTGATAAGCGTGCCCGTGATGATCCGCAGCATCATGTAGAGGAAGCCGTTGCCGCGGTAGTATATCTCAAGAGTCTCGCCCTTCTCCTCGAACCATATCGAGTGGATCGTGCGGACGGTATCCTTCTCCTTCCTCATTTCGGAGCGAAACGAGTTGAAGTCGTGCGTGCCGACGAAGTGCTTCGCCGCGCGCTCCGTCCGCTCCACGTCGAGCGGTCGCTTGAGGTAGAGCTCGTACCGCCTGCCGAACACCGGCCGCACCTTGCGCCGCGAGATGCGGTACCGGTAGGTCTTCCACTTTGCCTGGTGCGTCGCGTGAAACGATAATGCCACGTCCTCGGCCGAGAGTACGACCACGTCCTCCGGCAACCGCACGTTGGCCGCGGCAACTATCCGCTCCAGCGGCAGCCGCGAATCCGTCCTGAAATTAGCCACCTGCCCCTCGGCATGTACGCCCGAATCCGTCCGGCCGGAAGCAAGGAGCGACACTTCCTCGCCAACGGCCCTGGCAATCGCCTCCTCCAGCACCTTCTGGACGGTCCTGCGCCCCGGCTGAACCTGCCAGCCTTCGAAGTCGGTCCCGTCGTACTCAACGAGGAGCTTCACATTTCGCGATCTGGCATCCTCGGCAACGGCGTCGGCCATAGTTCACCTCTTCGACACATGAGCGTAGGGCGACTTGATGAGTCGCCCGTCAGTAGTAGGACAGGCATTCTTGCCTGTCCACCTTGCAAGCGCGCATGGCGCGCTTGAGTCCCCTCTCCCTCTGGGCTTGTCATTACCCACATCTTGTGAGTGTGGGAGAGGAGCCGATAGATTCTCCAAGGTCAATAGTAACCTTGGAGATAGGCGATGTCCAGAAAT
>Ga0315282_10001528_pt1 | contig 43310 bp, 34 predicted proteins | sample YL17G07_20_MG_FD_203693 | JGI IMG/M metagenome (GOLD analysis project Ga0315282, IMG submission 203693) | Sediment microbial communities from Yellowstone Lake, YNP, Wyoming, USA - YL17G07_20 | ecosystem: Environmental > Aquatic > Freshwater > Lake > Sediment | place: USA: Wyoming | collected... | reverse complement strand
TGGGGTCCCCAAACGCAATGAGTCGCGTTTGGGGGCCCCGAGGTCCCGAGCGCCGGGATGCTCCTTTTTCATGGAACCTTTGCGCGCCCGCACTCGTCCAACAGGACGCTAAGTACAACTCGACGGAAATTAGTGAACGAAATCGTGCGGGTCCATGCCGTTTGCTGTCATTCTGAGCCCCGATTCATCGGGGCGAAGAATCTGGCCGCGAAAGCAGGGGTCTCCGCCCGCCCGGGGCAAGATCCTTCGTCCGCCTGAAGGCGGCCTCAGGATGACACTTACGGCGATTTCGTTCACCCAGTTGTGTGGCGTTGTACTAAGGACCTTGGAGCGCCGAAGTCGGAGTTTGGAACATCCTTTGAGGGGTTCCCAAACGCGATGAATCGCGTTTGGGGCCCCTGACCCGGAGGCGAGCATGTCGGCTCGCGGAATCTTACCAGCAATATCGACCTGCCTGTTCCTGCTCGCGCTCACATCCCCTGCGGACGCCATACTGATAAGGGACCCCAAGGCGCCGATGCAGTGGAGCGAGATGACGGCGTGCGAGCTGGTGGTCGTCGGCAAATACGAGAAGCACGACGGGATGACGCTCCACCTGCGCGTCGTCAAGGTGCTCAAAGGGAAAGACACGAAGTCTGACGACATTCTTCCGGTCGCGCTCGAACATTGGTATTCCATTGAGACAGGCCTCACGGGATTTGACCGATGGAACCCGGTTGCGAAACCCGACGGCGTGCCCAAGCTCTGCTACAAGAGGCAGTTCGAGAATCCCGGCCTCTTGGAGCCGTACAAACTGATCCCGGACGTCCGCGAACCCGCCGTCTATTTCTTCCCCGATGCCAAGAAGCCGGCCCTCTCGCGCCTCGGGCAGGTACAGTCCACCGCTTTCGCTGACGGGTGGGAACAGGCCCTGACCGGTAAACCCATGGACCTAAAGTTCCGTCTCATGCAGACCGTGAACGAAGACCTCTCGTACGATGGAATGGAGGAGTTGGCACGAACGCGGGACCCAAAACTGCTCCGTGAACTCGTCCACTTGACGACCAGGCCTCTTGCGATGGGAGAGGAACAGGGTTCGGACCGCATCCTAGCCGTCGTCAGCGACCGGAACGGCGACGTCTACGAACCGCTCATGGACTGGTTCACCGGACCCGGCAAGACCGCCGAAGGATTCGGCGCCATGGAGACGCGCCGACGCGTGGTCTACCTGCTCGGGACCGTCAACGGCAAACGGGCTTTTCAGGATTTTGCGGAGGCCATCAAGGAAAGGGACGACCGGGACAAGTTCTATTTCACCCGCCACCTCGGCCTCCTGCGCACTGAAGACGCAATCGGCCTGTGCATCCAACTGCTGCAGGACCCCAAGCTGGCCGAGCCGGCCCGGGAATCGCTCTCACTTGCCTTAAACTACTCCGTGCCAGAGGACGTGCAACGCCGCATCGGGCCGCTCCTGCCGTTTGCCCGGCCGCGGATACTCGCGGCGTTCAAGTCCGGCAGGGTCCCGGCCAACGTCGAACAATCGCTCCGGTCCAGCCTGGAGAGTCTGCTCGGGGAACCCAAGGGTGTGCGGCCCGATGCCGAGACACTACTCCTCGACCCCAATTCGCCCCTGTATCACGGCGATTTCAACTCCGACGCCCGGAAAACCATCGGGGCTATCGAGGACGCGGCGGATCCCAGGTTCATTCCGCTCCTCGCCAAGATTCCCAAAGCAGTCCCCGACGCATGGGCTTACCGTGACCAGGGCGGATACCAGGGGACCCTGTCCCGGTATGCGGAGCTGTTCCCGAACGCGGTCCGGAAGGCTCTTGAAGAGCAGGGGGTCCTCGCGCTGAACGCCGGGAACCCGGAGAAGCCGGTCTTAGGGTATCATACCCTGATGATGATCGGCGGACCGGTGCCACCGAAGGAGATGTATAACCTCGGCTCGATTGCCACCATGACATTCAAGAGGATCGGGAAGGGCGAGCTGCTGGCACAATACCGGCGCTGGGTGTCGGACTACGTCAAAGACACTTTTTCCGACGCCTATCCCCACCTGCAATTGCTTCTCACGGTCGATCCCCAGGCGGGAATGTCCCTGCTGAAAGAGGCGGTCGATCGACTGCACGCTGCCGACCCCGGCACGTCCTACCCTCGTTATCGCGCCGGCGTCCTCGCGCTCGCCATCCGGCACGGAATCGCGGCGCCCGTGGATGAGCTGATCGGCGAGGTGAAGAAGGCAGCGGAGGGTGAGCATTCCTACTACTACCGCGCGAATTCCTCGAGTTACCGCTATCTCCTCGCGTCCGGTGACGCGCGAGCTTACAAGCTTTACCTGGAGGTGCTCGACGGCTGCAAGCGTACCGTCCCGAGCCCCTATGACGGCGGGTCGTGCATCGATCTCCAATATCAGGGCATGCTCTGGGAGCTGAAAGCGGAGCACGGGGCGGATTTCTTCAAGCGGCTCCTCGATTTAGCCGCGTCGCCTTCGATTGCGGAGCGCCGGCTGGCCGAATGGACGCTGCGGTCCTTCAGAATCGACTTCCGCTACGAGGCGGGCGATCTCGAATCCCGGCGAAACGAAACGCTCAAGCAGCTTCGTCCGCTTTGTGAGAAGCTGGCTCCCCTGTCCGAAATCGAACGCGAGCGCTATCTCCTGGGCCTTCACGGCGTGCGCCTGGAAGAAGCGGACTGGAAGGCTTGGTTGCCGGCGCTTGTCGAGGCAGCCGGCAGCTTCGACGAGGGCGTGTCGGACACCGCCATCAATCTCATCGAAAGGCTGGTGGAGCAGGGGGAAACGGGCTACCTCCGGTGCCGGACCGAGGAACGCCCGCGCGTCATGAGGGATTGGCTTGCAGACCGCGGCTTCCTCCTGAAGCACCGTTGACACTGGCTCATGGCTGAATTATAAGTGGCAGGGCGGTTCAACGAGACCTTGCAGGGAGGCGGCGCGATGTCCGCGAAGATCAAGATCGTGACGAAGGCCGTCGAGATGCTAGCGACGCTGAACGACTCTCAGACGGCACAGAAGCTGCTCGCGGTTCTGCCGGTCGAATCGACCGCGCAGCGGTGGGGAGAGGAGGTCTATTTCAGCATCCCGCTCAAGGCGCCCCAGGAGAACCCCCAGGCGAGAGTCCCTTCCGGGACCATCGCCTACTGGCCGGTGGACCCGTCCTTCTGCATCTTCTTCGGACAGACGCCCTACAGTCCCGTGAACGTCCTCGGGTGCGTGGACGGGGACGAGCACGAGTTCGAAGCGGTCGTCGCGGGCGACCCCGTCCGCATCGAGAAGGCATGAGACGTCCGGGGGTGTGGCGACCCCCTACTTCGCGCCGAACTTGTACTCCGCGATCTTCACCACGGTCACGCCGTCCGAGGTCACGCGGGCAAACCGAAACCACATCGGGAACGTCCCGCCTTCGAACCGTGCAAGCGCCCGGAACGACCGCGAGGCCGTCCCGCCCGCGCCTTCATCCCACCGGATGCTCTCGATGCCCTTGAACTTCCCCAGTCCGCGCGCGGCCTGCGCATATTGCTCCGTCACCACTTCCGCGGCAAGAGAAGCCTGCACGTCCTGGTGGAGCAGGTGGTATGCCTCCGGGACCGATTCCTCCGTGTCGTCCGAAAGTCCCTTGAGGAACTTCTCCGCCGCCGCCTGGCACTCCTCTTTGTACTTGTCCACCGGACGCGACTTCACGTAGGGCATAAGGAGGATGGCGATGACGGCGAGGATTGGAATGATGACGAGTGCGACGAGTTTCCCCATCACGGAAGGTTTCTTTCCGGTCGCTGCGACGCGGGGTCTGCCAGTCGCGGACGGCTGTCCGGTCTCTTCGACGAGCTTCGCCGGTTCCCCGGGTGCCTCTGGCGCGGTCGACTCTTGCTGTGGAAGGTCGAAGCCTTCCACGATGTCCCTGGAAGGGTCCCGGTCCTTCTTTGTCTCGTCGCTCATCTCGTCTCCGGGAATTCCGTGTGTTCGGGTGGCAGAAGGGGGTCCCTAAACCCGGGCCCCCCAAACGCGACGAATCGGGTTTGGGGACCCCGTTTCCCGCTTCAAGCTCCGTGCCCGGCCTCGCTGGGGCTAGCGACCGCCTTGACGACGACCATGGTCAGGTCATCGCGCTGCTGGGCCCCGGCCATGAAGTGCACCACGTCGTTGTGGATGCTCTCGGCGATCCCGGCGGCGGTCTTGCCGGCGTGCTTCGAGAGCGTATCCCGCAGACGCTTGCGCCCATACTCCTCGCTCGACGGGTTCATCGCCTCTTCGATGCCGTCGGTCGTCAGGAGGACGACGTCCCCCGGCGTCAACTCGTAGGTCTTGCCCATGGGGAACTTGATGCCCGGCATGATGCCGAGCGGGGGTGCGGTGCTTTCGAGTTCGTCGAGGGTGTCGGTGGCACGGCGGCAGATGAACGCGTGACCGTGTCCGGCGGAGCTGTACTGGAAGGTGCGGGTGCCGGCATCGAGGACGCCCCAGAAAAGGGTCACGAAACGTCCGCCGCCGAGGTCCTGGGCGAGGAGATTATTGACAAGGAACAAGAGGCGGTCGACGTTTCCGCCGAGAGCCGCGGTGGCCCTCGTAAACGCCCGGGCTCCCGCCATCAGGAGTGCCGGACCGATCCCGTGACCGGTCACGTCCGCAATCACCAGTCCTATTGTCCCCTCGTCCATCGGGACGTAGTCGAAGTAATCTCCGCCGGTCTCGTCGCAGGGCTGACTCCAGCCGTAGATGTCGAACCCCTTGAGGTCGGGGGTCTCCTTGGGAAGGAGTCCCTGCTGGATTTCGCGCGCCAGCGACATGTCGTGTTCGAGCTTCAGCTTCGTGATGTGCTCCTGGACGAGTTGGGCCTGGTCGAGCGTCACGGCGATGTGCGACGAGAACGCCTGCAGCAGTTCCTCGTCGTACTTGGTGAAGTAATAGGGAGGGGACTTCTTGTTCAGGAGTTGGAGGACCCCGATGAGTTTGCCCTCGTGATTGATGAGCGGTCCGCAGAGGATGGTCCGGGTGTGGAACCCGCTCTTCTGGTCGATGCCCTTGAAGTGTCGGGGGTCCGTGTCGGCGTCCTCGATGTTGAGAAGCCGCTGACAGTACGCCACCTCTCCGGCGATCCCCTTCCCGACCTGGATCCGGAACCGCTCCGTGGCGTGGGCGATCTTCGTCCAGAGCTCGTTGCTCTCGGGGTCGTAGATGTAGAGTGAGCTCCGCTCGGCCTCCATCACGCGGTTGGCGGCGTCCACGATGAGGTCGATGAGCCGGTCGAAGTCCTTCTCCAGCGACATCGCCTTCGAAACCTCGAGAAGCTCCTGCAGGTCCTGCAGCTTCTTCTCGATGGTGACCTGGACGGACGATCCGCCGTTCCCCCTGGCATCGCTCATGAGACCCTCCTGTGAAAACCCCGTATAGAGGATACTCGGACAGAAGCCGTGCGGTCAAGCAAAATGCCGGGGGGCGGCGGATGGGGTATGCCAAGTTGTTGTGCTAGGAATCACGAAGCACGAATGAGCTGGTCGCACCCACAGGCGTGGCGCTGTTTTTTCCCCCTCTCCCCCCGGAGGAGGGAGAGAAGAGAAGAAGCGCACCCGATAGGGATTGACATCGGTCTGGGTATCCGTTAAAAGCGCTTCATGGGTCGCCTTCTCGGGCCGCGCCGTTGAGACGGAACCGGTGCTCCTGGCGAGGAACGAAGATGCCCGTCTCGGTGAACTGTGCCTGCGGGAAGAGGCTGGTGGCGCCGGATGAGGCCGTGGGGCACAGGGTCCGGTGTCCCCACTGCGGCGCCATCGTGCCCGTGCCCGCAGCGCTCGCCGGCACTCAAGAGGCGAGCCTCCCATCGGAGGCGAGTCCGCTCGAACCGCCTGTGCACCCGACGCGTCCGTTCATCGTGGAAGCCGCCTACGCCCTGGTCTATCCCCTGAAATCCCACGGACTCGGCGTCCTCGGGGCCGTCGCGGCGATCTACGCCGTCGCTGCATTGTTGAGCACCGGACTCCTGTGGGTCCTCTCCACTCTGATCATCAAGCCCTTTCTTGCGTTCTACCTGGCCGCATATTCCCTGAGCATCGTCCAGAGTTCCGCCGGCGGAGATCCCGACCCTCCCAACATCCCCGACGCAACGGACCTCTGGGAAGACCTGGTTCAACCCATCTTGCTCGTGGGCGCGGCGCTCATCGCTTCCCTGGCCCCCCTGCTCATCTACTACCTCTACGGACACAACACACAAAGAGAGGCCAATGTGATTGTCGTGCAGCTCCTCACCGTCTGGGCCGCCCTCTACTTCCCCATGGCGGTCATGTCCGTTGCCGTCTGGCGAAGCTTCGCGGGCGTCTCCCCGCACGTGGTGATCCCGGCCATCCTCAGGATCCCCGTGCAGCATCTCATCATGGCGGCCATGGTCTGGTGCGTCTGGCAGGGAAATCGAGCCGTGCACAGGCTCTTGGAAGAGATTTTCGCGCAGTCCGCATCCGCGGCGACCATCGGCGGCGTCGTGCTTTTCGTGCTCTCCACCTACGCTTCCTGGGCGGCGGCGCGCATCATCGGGATCACGCATTGGACTTACCGCAAGAAGATCGGCTGGTTCCGGTCGGTGTGACACCGGCTTTTCGTCAGGGTGTCGGGATGACGACAGAAAGCGGTGTTTCAGATGAGGCGGAAAGCGAAGACCATTCGCTGCCGGGGTCGCCGCCGCCCTGGCGTCCGTGGGGGCGGGAACTCCGGCGGGCACTCTACTATCCCCTTCGCGTGCGGGGCATCCTTTTCTTTCTCTCCGGGGCGTTCGTCTGGTCGGCCGGGGAATGCGGCGGGCTCCACTACGTGCGCATGGTGACCCTCCCGCTGGTCGGGTTCTACATCGCGTTCTGCTACACGTACATCGTCAACATCGTGCGGGACTCCGCCCAAGGAAGTGACGACCTCCCGCCCTTCCTGTTCAGGGAGGATCTCCTCGACGATGTGGTCCATCCCTTCTGGGACCTCCTCGTTCTGCTGCTGCTCTGCTATCTGCCGGTGCTCATCAGCGTGTGGTGGAAAAAGGGCGGCTTCCTTGGGATGCTGATGTTCGTGACTATGCCGTACGAGAGCGACCTCGAACCGTGGCAGATTGTCCTGAACATGCTCGGGGGGTTCTATTTTCCGATGGCGATGCTCGCCCTTACCGTGAAGCGCGACATCCGCGCGGTATCCCCTCACGTTGTGGTTCCGTCCATCGTCCGGGTTCCTCTTCCATACATGATCATCGCAGGCACGTTCCTGTGGATGAACGGGTTGCATAACAGAATCCAGCTCGGCATCCAGCATTCCGGTTGGGTCGAAGTCTCGATTGTGCTATTCTTGGTCAAGGTGGGTCTGTTATACACGTACAGTGTGCTGGGACGCGTCCTGGGCAAGACGTACTGGGTTTATCGAAGGAGATTGGGCTGGTTCGAGCGGGTTTAGAAACGCCGTTGGTCCTCTGGACGATTGATTGACCAGGAAAGGAGGAGAATCATGAGGAGAGTGCCACGCAGTCTTGCTGCGGCGCTCGTGCTCGCCGTTGCGTCGGTGGCCTCGGCACAGGCGTGGAAGATCACGCTTCCGGAAGGAGCGCTGGGATTCAACTTCGGGAACCTCATCATCCCCGACCTCAAGAACGTCATGTCGAAGACCGTGTACACCGACGAGCAGGGGTACGGCTTCGTCTCCGTGCAAGGGCTTTCGATCGGGGGCGGCCGGTGGCCGGACCCGCTGACCGGGACCTACGTCGGGACGCTTTCCGGCAAGCCCTACGAGTTCCGCGCGAAGGTCCCGAACGGCGAATATCTGGTGTGGATCAGCGCGGGAAAGATCATCCGCGGCGACCTCAAGGAACATCGCTTCCTCCTCAAGCTCAATGACACAGTCCTCTGCGACGAGACCCCGACGGTGGAGCAGCTTGCCGGGGAGAAGTACCTGTATCGGTTCCTCCGGACGCAGTATTCGGAGAAGCCACACGGTCTCTGGGAAAGGTACATCGACGTGATGTACCCGTCGGCGACGCTCAGTGTGAAGGTCACGGGCGGCGAGATTTCGCTGACTGCCGCCAACCATTTCCTGGGCGCGCTGATTGTGATGCCCGCGGCGAAGAAGGCCGAGTTCGACGAACTCGTCGCGACGATCCGGACGAAGCGGATGGACGAATTCGAGAAGGCGTGCCGCATCCCGGCGCAGTCCAAACCCGCAAAGCCCGAAGGAGCCGGGGATTTCATCCTCTTCGTCCCCCAGGACGCGAAGGCGGTGGTGCCCTCGACCGTACCGACCGACGACGAGCGAAAGGCGAAGAAGATCGAAGCCGCGGGCGCCCGGGGACAACGTGTCCTGATAACGCTCGCCGTCGTCCCCTTCGTTGACCTCGGGAAGTGCTCGCTCGTCCTCGCGGACCTCAAGGGACCCGGGACCATCCCCGCCTCCGCCATCCAGGGGTATTTCAAGAACTATCGCTGGGGCCGCGACGCGGTCACCGAAATGGCGCTCGTCCCGTCGCTCACCCTGGATGTGGAATCCGGGATTACCCAGTCTTTCTGGCTCCTGGTGGACGTGCCCGCGGACGCGAGGCCCGGCGTCTACCAGGCGAATTTCACGTTCCGGCCGGAAAAGGCTCCGGCGGCCGACATCCCCGTGGAACTCGAGGTGTATCCCTTCCAGCTGGAGCCGATCCTCCCCATCGCCTACGGGTTCTGGGGTCTCGGGTACACGCCGGGCTTCCTCCCGGCCGAGCTCGAGCGGAAAGTCATGAAGGAGCGGCTCGAGCGGATGCGCCGGACGGGGTTCACCTCGTTCACCCTGGAAGGTCCCCAGGTCCTCGCGCTCAACAAGGACGGCACCGTGAAGATGAACATCGACCCGATGCTCTTCGAACTAGCGAAGGAGACGGGGATGGCGCGTCGGCCGGAGCAGGCGCTGCTCCACGCGAATTACATGGCCGCCGTGGGACGCGCGATCGCCGCACGCCTGCCCGGCGTGGGGAACTTCGGCAGCGGCTCGGGCGTCGAGCTCCAGCACCCCGACTTCAAGAAATACTTCATGGATTCCGTCCGCCAGTACCACGACTTCATCCAGAAGATGGGACTGCCCGTGGTCGTGACCTCCGTCGATGAGCCGCGGGAGCGACGCATCAACTCCTGGAACCGCAACTTCGACGCCACCGTCGCCTACTGTGACATGATGCGCGAAGGCGGACTCAAGGTCTGCGTCAACCCGATGCGCGACATCGACCACTACGTCAACAAGGACTACGTCCCTTTCCTTGACCACGTCGACGTCCTCTCCACGCACGCGTGGGAGCCGTCGAAGCGGTTCATGACCGAGACCTTGGAGCGGAAGAAGATCCTCTGGCTCTACAACTGCGGGAAGGACCGGTACTCGTGGGGGTTCTACAACTGGCGGGCGAAATCGAGCGGCCGGTGGGAGTGGCATTTCTGCTGGTACTCGGACAGCGCCGAGGGCGGATACCCCGGCCGCGAATGGTACAACCCCTTCACGGGTCTTGCGGGACTCGCCCCCAGCGCCCCGTACGCTAGTTGCAAGGGAGGCATCCTCTACCAGTCGCCCATGCTCGACATGGCGGAGGGGATCACCGATTACGCCTATGTCTATACGTTGACAGAGGCGCTGAAGAAGCCCGGGAAGAATCCGCAAGCCGTGGAGAAGGCGAAGGCGTTCCTAGGGGCGCTCGAGCGGGCGATGCCGGCCTTCCCGCAGGTCAAGGGACTGGCGTCCCAGTCGGACGGCGCCGCGGTCGGAATGGGGATTGACGACGAGGCGAAACTTCACGTCGCCGAATGGCGCAAAACCATCGCCGGATTTCTCAAGGAACTGAAGGACTAGGGGTTGCTCGAAAGGTCTCCGGCTGTCATTCTGAGTCCTGATTCGCCGGGGCGGAAGACTGAAGGCTGAAGGCCGAAGGGTCCGCATCCCTTCAGTCTTCAGCCTTTGTGTTGCTTCAGTCGTCCTTGCCGGATTCTTCGTCGCCCCTCCCGATTCCATCGGGATCAGAATGACATCGTGGTCGCGCTGTTCAGGAGGGGAGCAGTTCGTAGAGCGTGGTGCGGCGGCGGGGAATCCGTCCCGCTTTCCGGATGGCGTCCACCATCATCTCGATGCTCAGGTATTGTCCCTGCGTCCCGCCCGCCAGGCGGGTGATGTTCTCCTCGAAGAGCGTCCCGCCCATGTCGTTGACGCCGAGCGAGAGGCTTTCGATCGCGGCCTCGAGCCCTAACTTCACCCAGCTTACCTGGATGTTGCGGATGGTCTCGGCGAAATAGAGCCGGCTGACCGCGTAGAGCATGAAGCACTCCTCTTTGGACACCATCTCCGCGATGGCGCGCTCTCTCGCGAGCCGCGTCGTGTACGGCACGAAGGGCAGCGGAATGAACTCGGTGAACCCGCGCGTCTTCTTCTGGATGTCCCGCAGGATTTCGAGATGTCCCACGATATGCTCGGGCTTCTCCACGTGTCCGAACATGATCGTCGCACTCGACATCACGTCGTGATCGTGCACCGTCTCGACGATCTGGCGCCACCGAGCCGTGGTGATCTTGTCGGGACAGATGACCTCGCGCACCGAGTCTTCCAGGATCTCGGCCGCCGTCCCGCACATCGAACCCCACCCGGCGTCCTTCAGCCCCTCCACCTCGTCGTCGAGAGAGACCCGCGCACGCGTCGCGTAATAGTCCAGCTCCATCGGGCTGAAGGCGTGGATGTGCAGGTCCGGGAACGTCCGGTGGATCTTCCCGAGAAGCTCCAGAATCCAGTCGAGGTCGATAGTCGGGTTCAGTCCCCCCTGCATGCAGACCTCGGTGATGCCCGGGGTCCGGGCGATCCGGTCGAGGACCTCCACGTGGCTCAAGGAGTAGCTTTCGCCGCTCTCAGGGGTGCGGTAATAGGCGCAGAAGGCGCACTGCTTCTCGCAGACGTTGGTGAAGTTGACGTTGCGGTTGTGGACGTAGGTGACGACGCCGCGATTGAGCTCCTGGTTGACCATGTTGGCGGCGTGGAAGATGGCGTGACGGCGCGCCGGGTCCTTTTCGACCAGGAGTTCCAGCGCTTCGTGCGTGGTCAGCTCGCGCCCGTCGATGACGTCGTCCAGCAGGTTCCGAAACTTCATGCCCCGGCCCTTCCTCCCCCTCTTGTGGGTATTTTACGCGATCCGCACACGGGAGTCAACCATTCGACACCCCCGCCCAAGGGGCGGGGCCCGGGGCAACCAGAAGCCCGAAACCAGAAATCCGATTCAAACCCGAACCGGACAGGAAACCCGAAACCTGAGGCATTTGCCGGACCTACAGCATTCGGGCTTGTTGTTTCGGACTTCAATCGGGTTTCGGGTTTCTCCCTGGCCGCTCCTCACCCGCCTCCGCCAGGGCTGCGGCGGACAAGCCGCCGGGCGGGCCGTACCCTCTCCCCCCGACGACGAACTCGGGACAAGCCGGAGGAGGGAGATGGGTGAAGCAGCAAGACGGGGAGAGTTACCTGCGGTCGGAGCTCGTCTGGAACTCGCCGCGGCTGAAATACCAGACGGAGAGCGCGAGGAACGCCGCCCAGACCACCCCGAGCACGATGAGCGAGCCGCTCACGGGCGCCGCCTTTATCGTGAAGAGACGCGGGAGCACGATCGTCCCTTTCGTCGCCTCGATGGCCAAGGACCGCAGGTAATGCACGACGGTGACGAAGCGGATGATCCCCGGGATGAGTCCGACGAGGTTCTCCCAGGCGAGGATGAAGACGAGTCCGGCGACGGCCGGTCGACGGAAGCGCATCCCGACGAAAAGGAAAATCGCGAGGTAGACGAGAAGCGCGATCCCCCCCACCCCCGTCAGGAGCACCACGTACACGAAGTTGCCGCCGATCGGCACCAGGCTGGGATGGGACGCGAGCATCCCGTAGGAGGCGAGCATGGAAAGGCCGATGCCCACGATCGAGACGACCGCGGCGGCGGCGTACTTGACGAGCGCGATAAGCCACCGCGGGACCGGGCGCGAGAGCAGATACGTGAGCGTCTGCGTTTCCTGCTCGGCGCTGATGAGCGTGGCGCCGAAGAGCAGCGCCGTGAAGGGCACGATGAAGTCGAGGTAGGCCACTACGAAGACGATTCCCCAGACATACAGCGGGTCCTGGATCATCTTTTCCGTAAACGCGTGATAGGTCGAGAACGCGACCGGGACGAGGAGCATCGCGAGGTAGAGGAGCGCCCGCTTCGTGCGGAGGAGTTCCACCAGGGTCAGCCGGAAGAGCGTCCCGACCGGATAGACCGCCCGGGTCCTTGCGTTTGGTGCACCCGCGCTCTCTAGCTCTTTGTCCATGACTCACTCCACGAGGTACCGGAACACGGCGGCGAGGTTATCGTCCTGGGATTCGATGACCCGGACGTCGAAATCGCCCTCGACCAGCACGTGCGGGAGGCGCGAGTAGAAATCGTCGGGCCGCGTGGTCTGGACGGTGACGGTCGAGCCGTCGGGTTCGACCTGGACGCTGACGACGTCGTCCAGTTCGAGGAGTTTCCGGGCGAGTTCGCGCGCACGGTCACAGGTGATCCGGACGCGGTGCGGGTGACGGTCGATGAGGGCGCGGATCTCGTGGACGTCCCCCTCGGCGAGGACCCGTCCGCGGTCCATCAGCAGGATCCGCGAGGTCAGCGATTCCACCTCCTCCAGGACGTGACTAGCGAGGAGGACGTCCTTGCCGGAGGCGGCGAGCCGGCGGATGAGTGCGAGGATATCGCGGCGGCCGATGGGGTCCATCCCAGCGAGCGGCTCGTCGAGGATGAGGAACTCCGGGTCGTGGACGAGGGCCTGGGCGACCTTCAGCCGCTGACGCATTCCCTTGGAATAGGTGGCGACGCGCCGGTTCGCGACGCTCGAGATGCCGACCGTTTCCAGAACCTCCCGCGCCCGCTCGCGCACCTTCCGCCGGTCGAGGCCGCTCAGACGCCCCAACACCTGCACGAACTGGTGTCCCGTCAGACCCCCGTAGAACCCGTCGGTCTCCGGACAGAACCCGATGCGGCGGAAGAGCCCCGGGTTCCGCCAGGGAGATTCGCCGTAGACCAGCACCTCCCCCTGCGACGGCCTGAGCTGTCCGGTCAGGAGCCACAGGTACGTGCTTTTCCCGGCCCCGTTCGGTCCCAGAAGTCCCGTGATGCCTCCGGCGGTCTCGACCGAGACGTCGTTCAGTCCGACGACCTGTCCGTACCACTTGCTGAGATGCCGGGTCTCGACGACGGAACTCAATGTTCGCCCTCCAGCGGCGTCTTCGCCGCAGAGCAGTGGAGCATAGAGAGGAGAAAGTAGAGCCTTGCGAAAATCTCGCTCCACTGCGGTCTCCTCTCTACTTTCTCCTATCCCGTTGCAACGCGATTGAGTCGAAACTCCAAACTCGAAAGTGAGACTTCCGGCTTCGACCATGACTTGCGAGTTTCGAGTTGCGACTCAGAAATCAATGTTCGCCCTCCAGCGACTGGAGTCGTGTGAAGAGGACGCCGACGGCCGCGAGGAACACCACGCCGAGCACGAAGAGCGACGCGGCCCAGTCGAACTTGTATTCGGGTGCGACGTTGAAGAGACGCGACAGCACCTGGGCGACGTTCGCCCGCAGCGAAAGCAGGTGCGACCAGCTCTGCGCCATCGCGTCACCCACGAGCCCGTGTGCCACCTCGCCCAGGATGATGAGCATCACCCACAGGACGACGACGTACCCGGACCGGCGGCTGAGACTCGAACACGCCAGGACCACCGCCCCCGCCACGAGGGTAATGAGCACGTACGCCCCTAAGACGGCGAGGAACACCGTGTACGTCTCGGCGACGACGTGGATGCTTTTCTCCAGCACGACGCCGACGAGGTAGAGGAGCACCCCCGGAACGAGCGTGACCATGGCGACGAAGACGCCGATGACCATGAGTTTTCCGAGGAGATAATCGGCGCGGGTGAGCGGCCGGGAGAAATAGATCTGGAGGGCACGCACACGCAGGTCGAGCGAGATGAGCTCGGGACCGACGTACGCCACGACAATCCCCACGGGGATGAGCTGCACGATGAGGAACTTGCTGAAGAGCATCTGCCAGATGGTTTGGGTGGTCGGGGTCTTCCCCAGGAGTCCGCTCCAATCAATGCCCCAGAGGAGGTGGGAGGCGAGCCCCATGAACTCCTCGACCTTCGACGCCTGGTAGAGGAGCACGCCGAAGATGAAGGCGGGAGTGATGCCGAGGAGCACGAGGGCGACGAGTCCGCGTTTCTTGAGTGCGAGTGCGACGCCCGAGCGCGCGATGGTGAGGCTTCGACTGAGCCGGCCGCGCCGCTTCCCCTCCCAGTGCCGATAGGACCGCTCATGGATGGGCATTGCCTGCTCCCCTCTCCGTGCCGGTGCTCCCGCTCCCCTCTTCGCGCATCGCCTGCATGAAGACGTCCTCGAGCGTGTTGAGCGCCGGTCGGAGGTGACGGACCTGGACATGTCCCTCGTGAGCGAGTTGGACGATCCGTTTCGCGCCGGCGCCCGCCGGGAGCGACACGCGGAGCAGCTCTCCTTCCACCGGATGTGCCTCGCCGCCGATCCGGGCCAGTCCCTTCAGAAACGCCGACGGGTCCCCCTTCAGCCGCACCTCGAAGCAGTTCTCCCCCGCTAGACGCAGCGTCGCCAGGTCCCCCGCCAGCCGCACCGTCCCCATCCCCAGCACCACAATATGACGGCATACCTGTTCCACGTCGTGAAGCAGGTGGGAGCTGACGAGGACGCTGACGTCGCCCAAGGAGGCGATGTCGTGGATGAGTTCGAGCATGTCGTCTCGTCCGGTCGGGTCCATGCCGTCGGTGGGCTCGTCGAGAAGGAGGACCTCCGGGTCATGCACGATGGCCTGGGCGAGCTTGATCCGCTGACGCATCCCGGAGGAGTAGGTCTCGACCTGGCGGTAGCGTTCCTCGTCCATCCCGACGTAATCGAGGACCTCGTGGGCGCGGCGAATCGCGTCGGCGGGCGGGAGTCCCGAGAGTTCCGCGGCGTAGGCCACGTACCCGACGGCGGAGAGTCCGGGGATGTGACAGTCGTCTTCGGGCATGTAGCCGACGCGGGAGCGGATGTCGAGGGGGTTCGAGGCGGAGTCGATGCCGAGGACGTGCGCGGCGCCCGAACTCGGCTTAAGGAGTCCCAGGAGGATACGGATGAGCGTGGATTTCCCCGCCCCGTTCGGCCCCAGGAGCCCCACCGTGCCGCCGGCGGGCACCTCGACGGAGACCCCCCGCAGCGCCTCCACCGCCCCGAACGACTTCCTCAACTCCACGAGACTGATCATCGGTTCCGTCACGCAAATCTCCCGCGGTCGGCTCCGCAGAAAAGGCGAACCCACCTTCCACCGGATTCCCCTCTCCCCGCAAGGGAGAGGGTTCGGTGCCCCGTTCCTGCCATCTTTTCACCAGGCCCGTTTCCATCATATGAACCGACACGGAAAACGGCAACTGATTTCGGAAAAGCCGTCAGCAGCCGTGGGGTCAGGCGCCAGGCCCGTTTTCCCGAACATCTGGAGGATTGTCGGAATTGCCGTGAAATATCCCGTGTTGAAATCCCTCTACTATGGGTCGGAACGTACGGCGACGGTCGCCGCGCACGCCTTTCAATCGCACTTCCAAGGGAGACCACGATGAAAAAGGGAATGCTGCTGCTCACGGTTCTCGTGCTGGTGCTGGGACTTTCGGCGATGGCGGTCTATGCCAATGAGAAGACGGGCGTGGTCAAGAGCGTCAACGTCCAAGGGAAAACGCTCGTGGTGACGGCCGCGAGGGACTTGACCTTCGCCGTAACCGACGCCACGAAGATCGTCCAGGGCGACAAGGCGCTGACCCTGGCCGACATCAAGGTGGGTGCCAAGGTGCACGTGGAGTATGAGAACGCCGGCGACACCCGCACCGCCTCGAAGATAACAATTCTCGCGGGTGGAACGGAGAAGTAAGGCGGCTTGCTTTCGGGAACTCACGATGCTCTGTAGAAAACACCCGTCCTGCTACTTCACCCCTCTCCCTCCTCTGGGGGGAGAGGGTGGGGTGAGGGGCGGTCCCAGCCGGCATGAGAGGAAATCCACCCCTCACCCCTTCGACTTCGCTCAGGGCAGGCTTTAATCCTCTCCCCCCGGTGGGGGGAGAGGAGAAAAGCGGCAGCGGTCACGAAGGGTGTTTTCTGCAGAGCAAACTCACGACGAAAACGGGCAGTCCCGGTGCATCGGGACTGCCCGTTTCTCTTTGCGAACCGGCCGGACGACTGGTCCGGCTCACGCGAGTTTCGCCGCGGTCTTCCTCAGGACGGCCACCTTGTTCGTCTCTTCCCAGGTGAAGTCCGGGTGTCGTCGGCCGAAGTGTCCGTGCCGCGCGGTCTCCTTGTAGATCGGACGACGCAGCTTGAGATACTGGATCATGCCTCTCGGCGTCAGCGGGAAGTTCTTCCGGATAAGCGTCTCGAAGGCGGCGTCGCTGAGCTTCCCGGTGCCGAAGGTGTCCACCATCACGGAGACGGGATCGACCACGCCGATGGCGTACGCCAGCTGCACCTCGATCTCGTCGGCGAGTCCCGCGGCGACGATATTCTTCGCGATGTAACGGGCCATGTAGCTGGCGCTCCGGTCCACCTTGCTCGGGTCTTTCCCGCTGAAGGACCCGCCGCCGTGACTCCCTTTGCCGCCGTAGGTGTCCACGATCAGCTTCCTGCCCGTCATGCCGCAGTCGGCCTGCGGGCCGCCGATGACGAACTTCCCCGTCGGGTTCACGTGGTAGATGGTGTCCGCATCGAGGAGTCGCGCGGGGACGACCGGCTTCACGACGTGCCGGATCACGTCACGTCGGATCCTCGCCTGCGTGACGGCGGCCAGGTGCTGTGCCGACACCACGATGGTGTGCACCCTCGTGGGCTTTGCGTTCTCATACTCCACGGTGACCTGGGTCTTGCCGTCGGGGCGCAGGTAGGGAAGGATGCCCTTCTCGCGGACGACCGCCAGCCGCTGGGCAAGCTGGTTGGCCAGTGCGATCGGCATCGGCATGAACTCCTCGGTCTCGCGACAGGCGTATCCGAACATCAGACCCTGGTCCCCCGCCCCGCCCTTGTCCACCCCGAGTGCGATGTCCGGCGACTGCTTGTCGATCGTCGTGATGACCGCGCAGGTCTCCCAGTGGAACCCCACCGAAGGGTCGGTGTATCCGATCTCCTTGATGGTCTGACGCACGACACGCGGGATGTCCACGTAGGTCTTCGTGGTGATCTCGCCGGCCACCACGACGAGCCCGGTGGTGACCAGGGTCTCGCAGGCGACGCGACTCATGGGGTCGCCCTGGATCATCGCGTCGAGGATGGCGTCGGAGATCTGGTCGGCGACCTTGTCCGGGTGTCCGATGCACACCGACTCGGACGTGAAGAGATGTTTTCCTCTGTTCAAGGCGTCTCCTTTCCTAAGAGAAGCGTGCGGAGGTCGGCTCCACCGGCTGGCTTCCGCGACACATCCCATATCGGCAAACAAGACGGGATTCTACACGGGTTTTGCGGCGGACGCAAGCAGCTCTTCGATGACGTCGAGGGTGCGGTGAGTGGCTCCCCGAGCGTCGTCGATGGCCGAACGGGCCCGCTCGCCCAGGTCGGCCGATGCCTTTCCGTCGGCAAGCAGTCGTCGGACGGCGAGATAGAGTGCTTCGGCGTCGGCGACCTCGATCGCCGCGTTTCTCGCGGTCAGCCGGTCCCGCGTCTCCTGGAAGTTCGCCATGTAGGGCCCGAAAAGGACCGGCTTTCCCAGTGCCGCCGGCTCCATGATGTTCTGCCCGCCCCCGGGCGCCACGAGACTCTTCCCCACGAAGACCACCGTGGCCAGGGTGTAGAAGCCGACCAGTTCCCCCATCGTGTCGCCGAGGATCACCGCGTCGTCGAAGGAAAAGGGGTCTGGAGCCTTATCTGTTGGGCTCCTGACCCCTTTTCCTGCTGCCGAACGCCTGAGACACGTGAAGTCGTGTGCCTGGATGAGGGATCCGACCGCGTCGAACCGCTCCGGGCGACGCGGGACGATCGCCAGACGCAGTCCGGGGAAATCCGCCCGCAGCTTCCTGTAGACCTGAAGGAGCACCTCTTCTTCGCCGTCGGTGGTGCTTCCGGCGACGAGGAGCCGGGCGTCACGGGCGATGCCGAGCTGGCGGCGCAGTTGTTCGGCGCCCGGCACGGAGCGCACCACGGCGTCGTACTTGAGTGAGCCGGTGACGGTAATCCGCTCCGGGGCCGCCCCGACCGCCCGGAACCGCCGGGCATACTCCTCCGTCTGCACCGCCAGTCGCGCGACCCGGGCATACACCGGCGCTAGCACGAACCGGAACATCCGCTGCATGCGGTAGCTCCGCTCGCTCAGCCGGCCGTTCGCGATGACCACCGGGATGCCCCGACGCGCCGCTAGACGGATGAAGTTCGGCCAGACCTCCAGTTCCATCAGGATGATGAGCGAGGGTCGGATGCGCGAGAGACTCCGCAGGATCGAAGCGGTGAAATCCAAAGGATAATAAATGACGAGACCGTCGGGGAACGTCCTCTTGGCGGTTTCGTAACCGGTGCTGGTCGTGCTGGAAATGACGACGTCCCAGTCCGGGTGACGCTCGCGGAATCCCTCGACGAGCTTCAGCGAACCGAGCACTTCTCCCACGGAAACCCCGTGCACCCAGAGACAGGACCTGTCCCCCGGACGCCGAACCACCGCCCCCAGTCGCTCCCAGATCCCGCTCCGGTACCTCCTCTGTGTCATCATGCGGTAGAGGAGCACCGGGAAGCCGAGGATCAAGCCGCAAAGATAGAGGAAATCCCAGACGATGAACACGGTAAGTCCCCGGGAACAGAAAGTCTCAAGTCAACAAGTCCCAAGTCAACAAGTCGACTTGGGACTGATTATCGTCCGGCCCCGCAGCATTTCTTGTATTTCTTGCCGCTGCCGCAGGGACACGGGTCGTTCCGTCCCACCCTTTTCTCGGCCCGGACGAAGGGCTTCGGGGCCTCGGCCTTCTCGGAAGCCGCCGCCGCTTCCGCCATCCCGCTGGCGTCGAACTGCCCGACTTCGCTGTGGACGACCTCCGACACCTGCCAGATGTCCTTGGGGCCGGCGACCTCCTCGGCCAGTCGCACGCGGAGGATCAGCGAGGCCACCTCGTCCTTGATCGAGTCGATCATCGACTGAAACATGTCGTAGGCTTCGAGCTTGTACTCGACCTGGGGGTCCTTCTGGGCGTAGGCCCTCAGACCGATGCCGCTGCGGAGCTGGTCCATCGCGTGCAGGTGGTCCTTCCACTTGACGTCGATGATCTGGAGGAGGAGGTAGCGTTCGAGCCGGCGCATTTGCTCCGCGCCCATGGCCTGCTCGCGCTCCTGGAGGAGCCGCAGCACCAGCTCACGGAGCGCACTCGCAAGGTCGTCGCTCGTCTTGGGGAACACGTCGTCCATCGGAAGCTCGATGGCGAACTTCGAGTTCACCCACTTGATGAGTCCCTGGTAATCGCGCTCCCTGGGCGCCAGCCGGTCGTCGATGTAGACCGGGACGTTCGTCTCGATGACTTCCTCCAGCATCTCGGTGACCATCCCGTGGAGGTCCTTCCCTTCGAGGATGTCCTGTCGCTGCGAGTAGATGATGCGGCGCTGCTCGTCCATGACCATGTCGTATTCGAGGAGGTGCTTGCGACGCTCGAAGTTGATCTCCTCGACGCGCTTCTGCGCCTTGGCGATCTGCCGGGAGACCATCGGGCTGTCGATGGACTGTCCCTGTCCCATGCCGAGTTTGGCGAGGAAGCTTCTGACCCAGTCGCCGGCGAAGACGCGCATCAGGTCGTCTTCGAGCGAGACGAAGAAGCGGGATTCGCCCGGGTCGCCCTGCCGCCCACAGCGTCCGCGGAGCTGGTTGTCGATCCGGCGGGCCTCGTGTCGTTCGGTCCCGATGACGTAGAGCCCGCCGAGCTCCGCCACCAGCCCCCGGTAGCCGTCCGAGGAGCCGGACGCCTGGACTTCCCTCATGTGGGCCAGTGCCTGCGGGTCCACGTCCGGGTACTCCTTCTCGAACTGGTCCGCTTCGAGCTTCACCGCGTCTTGCGTGTCCATCCCGAGGACGATGTCGGTCCCGCGTCCGGCCATGTTCGTCGCGATGGTCACGTGGGCGAACTCCCCGGCGTGCTTGACGATCTCCGCCTCGCGCTGGTGCTGCTTCGCGTTCAGCACCTCGTGCTCGATCCCCCGTCGGTTCAGCATCCCGCTCAGCTTCTCGTTGTTCTCGATGGAGATGGTTCCGACGAGCATGGGCCGGCCGGAGCGGTGGGCACGGACGATTTCGTCGACGACCGCCTCGTATTTCTCGCGGGTCGTCAGGAAGATGCGGTCCGGGTTGCCGTAGCGCCGGAGGGGCTTGTTCGTCGGGACCTCCACCACGTCGAGCCTGTAGATCGTCCAGAACTCGGACGCCTCGGTCATCGCGGTCCCCGTCATCCCGGCGATCTTGTCGTACAGCTTGAAGTAGTTCTGGAGGGTGATGGTGGCAAGGGTCTGGTTTTCCTCGCGGATCTTCAGGTGTTCCTTGGCCTCGACCGCCTGGTGGAGCCCGTCGCTCCAGGTGCGGTCGGCCATCAGACGCCCCGTGTGCTCGTCGACGATGCACACCCGTCCTTCCTTGCAGATGTAGTCCTTGTCGCGACGGAAGAGGTGGTGGGCCCGGAGCGCCTGGTCCAGCAGGTGCGGCCAGTCCATGTTGTCCCCGGTGTAGAAATCGTCCACCTTGAGCAACCGCTGCGCCTCGAGGATCCCTTCCTCCGTCATGTGACAGGTGTGTTCCTTTTCCTTGACCTCGAAGTGCGCCCCGGACCTCAGCCGCCGCACCACCTTGTCCGCCGCGTAGAACTTGTCCGTGCTCTCGTAGGCCGGCCCGCTGATGATGAGCGGCGTCCGCGCCTCGTCGATCAGAATCGAGTCCACCTCGTCGATGATCGCGTAATGCAGCTCCCGCTGCACCTGCAGTTCCTTCGACGGCTTCATGTTGTCCCGCAGGTAGTCGAACCCGAACTCGTTGTTGGTGCCGTAGGTGATGTCGGCGGCGTATTCGGGCTGTCGCTGGTGGGAATCCATCCATGCCTGGATCGCTCCCACCTTGAGTCCGAGCATCTCGTATACAGGTCCCATCCACTCGCGGTCGCGCAGTGCCAGGTAGTCGTTCACGGTGACGACGTGGACCCCCTTGCCGAGGAGGGCGTTGAGGTAGGCGGGCATCGTCGCGACGAGCGTTTTCCCTTCACCGGTCGCCATCTCGGCGATGCCCCGACGGTGGAGCACGATGCCTCCCATGAGCTGCACGTCGAAGGGGATCATGAACCATCGGTAGGGCTGTCCGACGACCGGCCACTCGCGGCCGACGAGCCGGCGACAGGCGTTCTTCACCGCGGCGAAGGCCTCCGGGAGAATTTCGTCCAGCACCTCCTGGCGGATCTCCTGCGCGTGCTTGCGGTCGTCGTCGGTCTTGTCTTTCCGCTGTTCGAGGTCCTGGTAGGTGCCGTTCTTCTCGAGGGTCTCGCGGACGCGCGATTTGAACTCGTCGGTCTTCGCTCGAAGCTGTTCCTCGCTGAGTCGCTGGTATTCCTCTTCGATCTCATTGATTCTGCGGACGATCGGCTGCATCCTCCTGAGGATGCGGTCGTTGCGCGACCCGAAGACGCGTCCGACCCCCTTGAGTAGCTTCGCTAACAGCGTTTCTGTCACCCCAGAATCCTCCCAACTGCTTATTTCCTAACCCTTTGCATTATTCCAGACCTCCCCGTCCTGTCAAGGACAAATCATCGCTGTCATGCGGTGCCGGACGGTCGTGAGGGGCGTGCGGCGCCCGCCCGCACTTCTTTCGAATTTCGTCTTTGAGACTTCCGGGGAAAATGTACACTTATAGGAAGAGCCCGGACGGGGGATGCGCCTCCGCCGGGATGTCCCCGGACAAACCGACCATCGGACGGGTAATTTCGGCGAAAGGGGAGGACCTTGGGAAAACTCGGTCTTGTTATTGGAGCGGTTGTGGCGGCGGGACTGGCTGCGGCGATCTGCCTTGGGGCGCCGCCCGTCGCGAAGGAGCGTCCCTTCGAGATCGTGTGGACCGACTTCCAGAGCGGGATGAAGCTCGCCGAGAAGGAAGGCAAGCCCAGCATGATCTACTTCACGGCGGTATGGTGCAACTGGTGCAAGAAGCTCGAAAAGGAGGCCTTCAAGGTGCCCGAGGTCGTCGAGCTCTCGCGCAAGTTCGTCTGCATCTGGGTGGACGGCGACAAGCAGCCGGCACTCCTGGACCGCTACAACATCGACGAGTACCCCACGGTCGTGTTCTCGACCTCCAAGGGCAAAGAGGTGCTTCGCATCCCGGACTACGTGCCGGCCGAGGACTTCCTCGCCAAGATGAAAATCGCCCTGGTGAAGACCGGCGTCGAGAAACCGACCGGCAAAGAGGAGTAGGGGCAGACCGGTGTGTCTGCCCTCGTGTAGGGGCAGACCGGTGTGTCTGCCCTTGTGTAGGAGCAGACCCGTGTGTCTGCTCGGATCAACGGGGCGCACACGCCGGTGCGCCCCTACAAGTGGGGGGATAAGCCCGGATCAACTCAGGTACGTGGACCTGCCCGCGACCGTCGTGGGCTCGAGACCCTATGGGGGACATGTTGGTTGAAAGGAAGAAACGATGTTGCGACGGACGCTGACTATCCTAGCGGCGCTTGTCCTGTCGGCTCCGGGATGCGGCCAGGAGAAGCTCGAGCCTGTGGTGATCGACGAGTGCGAGTCTCTCCAGACCAGCAAGTCCTTCTGGGAGATGACCGGCGTGACGGCGGAGCTCTCGGACGAGCACGCGAGCGGCGGAAAGCACAGTCTCAAGCTGACTTTCTCCAAGGACGGCGGGGCCATCCTCTTCGGCAGCAAGGACAAGCCGCAGGACTGGAGCCGGTACAAGTCGATCGCCTTCGACGTCTATAACCCGCAGGACCGGATGATCGACATGACCCTCCGCATCGACGATATCGAGGCGAAGGGCTACAAGGACCGGTTCGAGCCCAGTGACGACCTCTTCCTGCCGCCCCGGAAGTCCACGCACCTCGAGATCGACCTCACGAACATCTGGGCCAACAATGTCCGGCTTCTGGACACGTCGAAGATCGTGCTCTTCAACCTGCACCTCAGCAAGGGCGCGGAAGAGCGGGTTCTCTACGTCGACTCCTTCCGCTTCATTGCGCTCGCGGAGAAGGACTGGCCGAAGCCGATGGTGCCAGCCCGGGAGCCGCTCTTCCTCGACGACGGGAAGTCCCCCGAGAAGACCGCCGCACTCTGGAAAGCCTCCGTGGCCAAGGTGGAGACCTCCGCCGAGCACGCCGCCGAGGGCCGGAACTCCCTCAAGGTGACGCTCGCGCAAGGCAGCGGATCGCTGAGACTCTCCGCCAGGGACAACCCCATGGACTGGACGGCCTACGCTTCGCTCTGCTTCGACGTCTTCAGCGCCTCGGACAAGGAGATGAAACTCACCGTCCGCATCGACGACGTGAGCACCATCGACCCCAACAACCGGTTCACCGTGGAGGACGTGGCGCTCGCGCCGCAAAAGAACACGCCGGTCCAGATCGACATCTGGCGCCCGGCCTCCCGCTGCGGACTGAAGATGGACAAGTCGAAGATCACCAACCTCACGATGCAGTTCGACGGGGGCGGCGAGGGGACGACGCTCTACGTGAGCGGAGTGCGCGTGGACCCGGCACGGGGCGGGGTGAGGAACGAACTGCGACCCGGACGCATTCCGGGACAGACCCCCGCGACGCTCGGCAAAGCCATGCTCGACGACCCCGAGATCAAGCCCCTCATCCCCGTCTTCAAAGCCCTTCCGCCCATGCGTGTGGTCATCTGTGCCCACTCGGCCAGCATCAGCGCCCACTGGTCCACGTCGGGGTCGTTCTTCGACATCGCCGCCGAGGCCGTCAAGGCCGTCAACCCGGGCTTCGAATACAAGGGCTTCCACAAGGGGGGAATGGGCGCCGGAGCCGCCGTGAGTGAATTCCTCAAGGACATGATTGCCTACAAGCCCACCGACACCTATCTCTTGGTGGTCCCCCGCCCGATAACGGCCCAGCAGAAGCTCATCGACGACATGAAGGCCGCCGGCAGCCGGGTGTTCGTCTTCGACGCCGTCAAGCCCTGGGGGGCCTATCCGCCCCAACTGACCGAGGAACTCCGGAAGCTCTGCCAGGACCGCGGTGCCACCTTCATCGAGCTGATGGCCCGCGGGTGGGGCGCGCCGGGCTGTCCGCGCTGGACCACCAGCGACACCATCCACATGATGACCCCCGGACACATCTTCTATGCCCGGGAACTGCTGAAGGAGTGGGCGAAGATTTACGGCCCGGCGGCGAAAGCGACCGCCCCGGCTCCGCAAGCGTCGTGAAGGGCGCTTCCTCCCTCGCCCCTTGAGGGAGAGGGTTTGGGTGAGGGGTATGTTTTTCCCTCGCAGGGAGAGGGGATGAAACGTCGCAAGTCGCGGACGTTTTCTACAGAGCCAGACCCCATAGGAGAACGGACATGAAAACTGGTTGTGTGACGTTGGTCGCTCTTGTCCTTTCGTCGGCGGTCGCCGCCGCCGCGGAACTCAACGTCTGGGCCGCACCCGAAGGATACAAGATCGACAAGTTCGCGAAGAAGATCTTCGTCCTCGACCCGGCACAGAAACTCGACGAGCTCAAGACGAAGAACCGGGTCTGGGACCGTGCCACGAAGACGATCCGCCTGAGCGCCGCCCGCGGCGAGACCGCCTGTTTCCAGATCGGCATCGAGGGCGGCGAGGCCGGTCTAGCCGCGGTCGACGTCAAGTGCACGGCGCTCGCGGGCGCGAACCGCGAGCTCCCGGCTTCCGCGGTCCAGTTGTTCAAGGTCTACTACACCCAGCTTACCGACCGCGGCTCCGGGCCGACCAATTCTCCGACCATGGGCCAGGGGTGGTACCCGGACGCACTGGTGCCGTGGAGCGTCGGCGACACGGACGCCTACGGCGGCTACGACGGTCCGCCGTTCGGGGTCAAGTCCGGCGAGATGCAGGCGGTCTGGGCGGACCTGTCCGTCCCGTATGGGACGCCGGCCGGCGAATACCGCGGCACCCTGACCGTATCGGCTCAGGGGGGTGAGACGGCTCTCTCGCTCGTGGTCCGGGTGAGGGATTTCGACATCCCCCGGAAACTTCACAACCTCTTCTTCATCAACTTCTCCGCGGAAGACCTGAACCAGGCGGGCGGCTACTGGCTGAAGGGCGACAAGCTCACACGGTACGAAGACGAAATATACCGGGACGCCCGCAGACACCGCTGGACCGCCAGCAACATGTATAACGCCGAGGTGCCGCGCGTCGACGAGACCCCCGAGGGTCAGATCCGGAAGGTGGACTGGTCGAGGTACGACGCGCACTTCGACAAGGTGCTGAATCCGAAGCAGAACCTCTTCGGCCCCGGCGAGGAACCGATCGAGATCTGGAAACTGCCCCTGGGCCCGGGCATCCGCTCCCTCAAGTGTCCCCAGAGCGACAAGGCCTGGGAGCCCATGATCGCCGAAATCAAGAAGCACTGGCAGGAGAAGGGCTGGGACCTCTCCCGGACTTACGTCTATCTCGCGGATGAGCCGGGCAAGGAGGTCGCCGACAAGCTGAATGAACTGGCCAGGCGGCTCCGGGAATCCCCGGGTCCCAACCTCCGTCGCCAGATCGCGGTCTACACCATCCTCGGCCGCGAGTGGGACAAGCAGCAGCCGGTCTTCGACCTCTGGAAGAACAACCTCGACATGTGGATGGTCGCCGGTGACTACTACAACGTCAAGCTCATGGACGCCCTGCCCAAGGGGACATTCAAGGGGATGTACCAGGGGGCGGAGCCGTTCCAGGGCAACGAGACTCTGGACTCCGACGGGATCGCGCTGAGGACCTGGAGCTGGGTTGCGTGGCAGTACCGGATCGACTACGAGTGTTACTACTCGATGGGCGGCGGGCACCACCGGGCGGAACCCGTGGCGGGAAACCCGAACCGGTTCCGGGACGTCAGCAGGCGCAATTACGACTGCGACATCTGGGACTATCCGCGCAATCGCACCTGGGCGGTGTCCCAGGCGGTGTTCGTCTATCCCGGCAAGAAAGTCGGTCTCGATCTCCCCATCTGGAACATCCGCACCAAGCAGATCCGACGGGGACAGACGGATTTCGAATACTTCTGGCTGCTCCGAGAGGCCGGGCAGGGCTCACTTGCCGATTCGCTCTGTAAGGGCGTGCTGAACGTGGCACTCTCGGAAGCCGCCCCGCGGGCGGAGGCCTACGGCGCCGGCAAGTGGAGCCACAACCCCGACGACTGGGACGCGGCCATCGACAAGGCGGGCGACAAGCTGGAGGAACTCAAGGCCAAACTTCCCAAGGAGCCCGTGACGCCCGAGTCGGCCAGGTAAGCCGCCCGCCGGGCAAGGTCCAAGGGCGAAGGTCCAAGGCCGAGGGAAGTCCGAATCCCCGGAACTGTCCCCTCTCCTCCTTCAGGGGGAGAGGGCAAGGGTGAGGGGTATGGGGGGGGGAACCCGAAGCCCGAAATCCGAATGACGAATCAAATCCGAATGAACTAATGACGAATAAACAAAATAACAGCAACCGTTATCTTTCATTCGTCATTCGACATTGATTCGCCATTCTGGTTTCGGGTTTCGGACTTGGCATTCAGAAATCATCCGGAGTATCGAGTGCCATATAGCATGTTGATATGTGGTGCGGTCGTATGCCTGTGTCTAGCGTCCGTCGGCTCCGGTGACGCGACCGCTCAGACGGGTCCGGCGGCCACGCTGCCGGCACAGGGAGAGAAAGCCATGACCCAGCCGATGGTCCTGTGGGATCCCGCCGCGCCCATGCCCCGGCGTCTCGACATGCCGACGCTCGACGGAGTCACGCGCGTGACGGTGCACCGCGCGATCGAGGGCGAGTACCAGTTCCTCAGCGGCCCCTGCATCGTGGCGCACAAGGGACGCCTCTTCGCGTATTGGACCAACGGTCCCCGGGACGAAGACCCGGACGCGGAACTGTGCCGCGGGCGGTGGTCGGACGACGGCGGCCGGACCTGGTCCGACGTCGAGATCGTCGCCGGGAACACCCGGCACAAGCCTTCCTACGGACACGGGACGCTCCTGTCCCATCAGGACAAGCTCTGGGTCTTCCCGGCGTGCTTCTATCGCGGCAAGGATGGAGTTCTCGAGATCCGGATGGAGGGCGTTCTGCGGGACGACAAGACGGGCACGTGGGAATCGCGCGGCATCGCGGTCGAGAACTTCTGGGCGCACGAGGCGCCGAAACCCCTCCCCGGCGGAGGATGGCTCGTCGGCGGCGACATGGGACCCTACCCCGGACATGGACCCGCCATCGCCCTCATCGACAAGGACTCCTCCGTGAAGTGGCAGGTCGTCCCCATCCCCATTCCCTACGGCAAGAAAGACTACTACGCCGGTGAGACCACCGTGTGGGTCGACCGTCTCGGCATCACGGCCGTCATCCGTAACCCGGAGAAGGACGTCGCGCTCGTCTCCACGAGCGCCGACGGCGGCCGGACGTGGTCGGAGCCGGTCGAGAGCAACTACCCCATGGCCGAGTCACGGGCCTACGCCGACACCCTCAGCACCGGCCAGCGCTACCTCGTCTCCAACTCCGGCAATCGGGAATTCCTCACCATCGCCGTCACGAGGCCCGGACAGAAACTCCTCAGCAAGGTCTGGATGGTTCGCAAGGGCCGGGTCCCGCCACGGTGGTCCACCCATTCCAAGAAGCCGCAGTGGTCGTATCCCTGGGTCACGGAACACAAGGACAACCTGTACGTGATCTACGCGGCGGGCAAGGAGGACTGCGAGCTTTCGATCATCCCACTCAGGTCACTCCAAGCGGAATAGCAGGACTAACGTCCAAGGCCGAAGGTCCAAGGTCGAGGGCCGAAGCTTGCCCGCCTCGGGCGGGGTCCAAGGGCCAAGTCCCTGTGCCACTGGCGGCTTGTCCGCCAGTGTCTTTCTCGCACCAGGAAAAAGGCACTGGTAGGAAGCTACCAGTGGCACAAGTCGTACTGGATTCGTTCGTAGTGCGCCCCCCTTGCGGGGCGCCACGAGTGTTCGGTCCTGCTGCCGGTGACAGCAGCGAGGGCCCAAGAAGACGTAAGCCATTATATTGCAATAGGTTAGATGCCGTAGTCTAGATTTTTTCCTGCCTGTGGAATGACCGGCTGCTTAACAAAGCAGTTATACACCTCCCGCCGTTTCGCGTTAGAGGGGCCTAAGACGCTCGCCATTGCATTCGGAGGAATCGGGCGTCGTGCGGGTCCAAGAAATCGTCAAAACGTCGTGGCGCCCCCTGCCCGTTCGTTTAACAGAATTGTTAACCGAATGATCGATCCGCCGGTGTCTTTCTACCACTGAGAACCTGACCAAGACAGCGCCGATCCCGATGCATCCGCAACGCGGCGGCTCGCCATGTCGAGCCGAAGGGCTCGAATAACCCAACCTGCCGCAGGTTTCTATCCTCCGGACCTGTCGAGTCCCGCCCGCGGAGTCCGCTGCCAAAAAAAAGATGAAGCTGGACCCCCGGACCAGCTTCACCTTCGGGACCCCCAGACGCGATTCATTGCGTTTGGGGACCCCCTGACGAGGTGCATCACAGCGGACGCACCGGTCTGGGCGACGGGCCTCCGGGAATCGCCCCACATCCCCCTCCCCCCGAGTCACCCATCGGCGAGACGCACAGAAATCCGACTCTTTGATCCTCCCGTTCGACAGGCCGTTTCGACAGGCTCAAGGCCCCGAGCACGTCGAGGGGCTCACGACCCTGCGCAATGTCGAAGGGGCGCTTCGGTGCTACCGCATCCTGCGTCGGTAGATGAGACCCGCCAACATCAGTGCCGCGGTGCCCACCAGGCCGATCGTCGCCGGCTCCGGAATCGTCGTCAGCTCGAAGGCCATCTGCACGTTGCACTGGTCGTCGTAGAGCGACAGCCACCGTGAGTACGTCCCCTCGAAGGGGTCATAGTCGTAGATCATGACTGCGGCGTCCAGGGGTCCGGGACGGACGGCGGTGTGCCAGCCCCAGACCGTGTCGGGCGAGCAGCGTCCGATGATGTTCAGCCAGTAGATCGTGTTCTCCACCTGGGGGAAGTAGTCTTCCGACCTGGACAAAAGGAGCGTGTACTGGTAGATGTCATGGTCCTCGCCGGGGCTGTAGTAGATCTCCTGGACAGCCGGCCCGACGAGGAAATCCCTTCTCCACAGGAGTTCTCCGGGGTGCGAGGGGATAGCGCCGTCCGCGGGGACGTCCGAATGGATGGAGAGCTCGAAGGAGGACACGCCTGCTCCCTCATGGCTGGGGCTGCGCGGAGTGCCCTCGATGTAGGAACCCCACCAGTGGAAGTCGGTGACGGGGAGGCCGTTCAGACACTTCCAGTCGTCGGCGACAACAATTGCGGGGAAGTCCGCCCCCGCCGGCCAGAACGAGTAGACGTCATGACCGTTATCGACGTCCACCAACTGGGACCACTTGGTGGGGAGCACCGGTTTGACCTGGTCATTCCCCTGCGCGCGGAGTGGACCCGAGACCAGAAACACCATCACCGCCGCCATCGCCACGCCCTTCCAGCGCTTCATGCGTTGTCCCCCTCTTTGGAAAAGAACCTCCTCAGTTTGTCATCTTTCGCCGGTACACCAGACCCATCAGCACCAGTGCAGCGGAGCCGACGAGAGCCAGGCTCGCCGGTTCGGGGACGGTGGTCAGTTCGAACGCGAGCTGCACGGCGCCCTGACCGTCATAGAGCGATCCCCACTCGGTGTACTGCCCGCTATCGGGGTTGTAGTCGTAGATGTTTACCGCGGCATCCAGTCCGTTATCGGGGCCGGGACGAAGGGCGGTGTGCCAGCCCCAGGTCGTCGAGTTGTCCGAGATGCCGATGATGTTCAGCCAATAGATCTGACCCATTACCTGGGGGAAATAGTCTTCGGGGCTTGACGCCTTGAGGTTGTACTGGTAGATGTTATGGGTCGGAGTTTCCGAGAAGAAGGTCTCCTGAACGCCGCCTTCTCCCACGGGAACGACGACCCGCCGGATGAGCGCTCCGGGGTGAGACGGGTGTCCCAGCTCCTGACCGGCGGGGATGTTCGTGTGGAAGGAGATCTCAAAGGACGTGACGCCGCCGGGCTGACCCTCGATGTAGGAGCCCCACCAGTGGAGGTCGGTGACGGGAAGCCCGTTGGGACACTTCCAGTCGTCGGCCGCCGTGACCAGGGGTCCGTTGTCCCCCTCGTGCCAGAACGAATATACGTTCCACCCGCTCTCCACGTCCACCGGCTGGGACCACTTGACCGGATCACTCGGTTTGGGTGCGGCCTGCGCGCAAAGTTGACCGGTCACCAGGGCGACCACCGTCACGACCACTGCCAGCATCTCCAGGAGCTTCATGCCTGTTCTCCTTTTTCCTTTGCCCCGTCCTGTGCGGGGCGGATGGTTCCTGTTTCTATTTTCTTCGGCGCCGCAGTCCGGCCGCGCCGATCAGAGCCCCAAGGGTCAGAAGGATCGCGGTCCCCGGCTCCGGGACCTCCCCGATCAGCACACGCCCCCTCCCGCTCCGGGTGATGCCGTCGGTCGGCACGTCGTGCGCCGGGGGTCCGATGTTGACCATCAGGATGACGTCGCCGAGTCCGTAGGCGTCGGTGATGACGTGATTATTGTCCACCACGAGGGCCTGGGTGAGCGTCCCGCTGAAGACGGTCACGCCCGTGCCGATCATGAGCTCGTCGGTCTGTCCGGGCTCCATGGTGATGAAGGGGATCGCGGAGGCGATGACGTTGTCCGCAGGCGGCGCCCCGGCGTCCGAATAGGCGAAGTTCGGGAAGACCGCTAGCTCGAAGTCGGCGTAGCTCGTCCGCGTCGCGAAGTCGAGCCGACTGTCCACCTCCACCTGGTACCCCGCCGCCACGAGCAGGTTGTTGAACCCGATGGCGTCCGTGTTGGCGGGATTGTTGTCCGACAGGGTCCCGTCGAAGGTGAAGAGCAGCACGTGGGTCTCACTCGGGGTGGCACCGCCCACCGCCCAGCGCACCGTGTCGTCCCAGAGCTTCTCCGGCTGGTCCGCGAACTGACTGCTGCCGTAGAAGCCGAAGAACGCCCGCAGGTGACTGTCGTCGACCACGAGGAGGTCGGCGGCCCCGGCGGCTGCCGTGAAACCCGCCAGCGACCCCAGCACGACCAAAAGAATTCCCAGATAACTGCGCATGTGAAGTCCTTCTTTTTTCTTTTTTGGTTTGTCTGCCCCGTCTTGAGAGTGGAATGAGCGCCCAGGGACGGCTCGTGGGCGGCACTTCGCTTCTCGAATCCGACGGGCCAGAAGGAGCAGTCCGCCCGCCGTCACAAGGGCACAGCTCGCCGGTTCCGGCACCACGGGGATGTCCGTCCCCGTGAAGGCCAGCGCCTTGCCCTCGACGTCCTTGAACTGGGTCGCGATCCCCTGGGGTTTGAGCCAGGGGAATGCGGGGGCCGGGTCGATCAGCACCCCCAGGTACGTCCCGGAGAAGTCGAACGCGGTCCACGTGCTGCAGTCCAGCCCGTCCACGTCGATCCCGAAATAGAGCACCTCGCCCGGCTGGAAGTCGGTGAAGTTGATCACCAGGTGTGGCGAGTTGTCGGCCGTCAGTGCGGTTGCTCCCACCGGCGAACTTGACGGGTCCAGTGCGAAGTCGTAGCTGCCGGGACCCGCCGTGTCGTAGTAGAGCGCCTTCTGTGCAAACGTCAGGTCGTAGATGATCTGCTTGATGCGCACGTCGTGATCCGCGTTGAACCATACCCCGAAGTAGTCGGGTTGCGTGCCGCTCAGTTCAATCGCCGTTGCCGAGATCTGGACCATCACCGTTTCACCCGGGGCACCCCGGCTCAGCGTCATGACCAGACAGAGGGATGCGATGAAGACTGCTTTGCTGCCGTCCATTCGAGATTTCTCCAAATCCCCTCAAGGACCATCCCCCGTGTGGCCGAACCGTCCCGCCCCTTTCGTTCCGCCCGGCGTCGTGCACCGCGCGCGACTCCAGTCATCCGCCGCCGGGCGGCGCTCCTCCCAGAGGACACGCGGCCCGGCATTCCCGTCCCCCGTCGGGGGACGGGCGAGACCGGCTTTTCCGGCCTCAGAACATCCGACGACGTCGTCTCACGCCGACCAGGATCAGCGTCGCCGTGCCCAGCAGCATCGCGCTCATGGGTTCCGGAATCGTCGTGAAGTCGACGTGGTTGTCCATCCCGCGCATCCCGTAGTAGGTCCCCGCATCGCCTTTAACCGTCACGAACCCGAGAGGCATGCCGCCGACGTAGTTGAACACGACCGCCTCGATTTCAAACTGCGTGCCCGAGGCGAGTCCGCCCGGCTGCCAGGACATCTTCGTGATGAGCTCGGGCATGTCGTCGTAGACGGCCACAGTGCCCGGATTCACCACCTGGTTCTTGCTGTCCGGATTCACCCAGAGGCCGAGAGCCTGTCCCAGTCCCATGACGTTGTCCCAGGTGTAGAGCGGGTTGATGGGCACGCCCGTGGCGTTGTGAAGGGGATTGGTGATCTTGGCAAAGCCCCCCGCGGGGTTGACGTTGCTGTAACCCAGGATCACGTTGTCCACGTACGATCCCCCCGGCTTCTGGTTGAAGAAAAAGGTGTTGTTGACCGGGATGGGATGCGCCGCTAGGAGCGCAGCACCGGTGGCATAGGTCTGGCCGGCTCCCCAGTTAGTGCCCCCGTAATGACTCAGCGGGTAGGAGGTGAGACCCTGGACCTGGACAACGCCGTTGTCCAGCCCGCTGACGGTGAGGTGCACCCCCCAGAAGTAGTTGCTGACGACCCCGTTGGTGAGGGCGGTCCCCTGGTAGACGTAGATTTGCTGGACGTCGAGCGCCGCCGCCTCCTGTGCCGGCACCACGAGCGCCAGTCCCAACAATACCGCCGCTGTCGACAATCCCACACCTCTCATGACACTGCTCCTTTCCCAAAAAACTGGTTTCCTTGCGTTTGTCCTCGATACGCGTCACATCGTTCCAAACTTGTCAATCCGTTTCGGCCTCCGTTTCGCTTTCCTTATCTCCTGCTTGCGGCCCTGGTAATATCGTGGAGGACACGCTGCCCGTCGGAACGATCCGGCGGGGCGACTCTTTGTCCCTCCTCGCTCACGTCATCCGACGACGTCGTCTCACCCCGACCAGGATCAGCGTCGCCGTTCCCACCAGCATCATGCTCACGGGTTCCGGGATCGTCGTGAAGTCGACGTGGTTGTCCTGTCCGCGCATCCCGCGGTACTGGGCCGGATCGCCCGCAGCCGTCGTGATGTACCACAGAGGCTGGCCGCCGACGAAGTTCACTACGGCCGCCTCGAATTCATACTGCGTCCCCGAGGCAAGTGAGCCCGGCTGCCACGACATCTTCGCCATGTTGAGCTCGGGGAAGTCCTCGTAGGGGGTGTTGTTGCCTTGATTCACCCACAGCCCGAGTCCCTGTCCCAGTCCCATGACGTTGTCCCAGGTGTAGGTCGGGTTCAAGGGCACCCCCGTGGCGTTGTGCACGGGATAGGTGATGTGTGCAAAGCCGCCCACGGGGTTCACGTTACTGTAGCCCAGGATCACGTTGTCCACGTACGATCCCCCCGGCTTCTGGTTGAAGAGAAAGGTGTTGTTGACCGGGATGGGATGCGCCGCTAGGAGCAAAGCACCGGTAGCATAGGTCTGCTCGATTCCCCAGTCGTTGCCCCCGTAATGAATCAGCGGGTAGGAGGCGAGACCCTGGACTTGGACAACGCCGTTGTCCAGCCCGCTGACCGTGACGTCCACCCCCCAGAAGTAATTGTCGACGACCCCGTTTGTGAGGGCGGTCCCCTGGTAGACGTAGATCTTCTGGACATCGAGCGCCACCGCCTCCTGTGCCGGCATCATCAGCGCCACTCCCAACAACATTGCCGCGATCGGCGACCCAAACCTTCTCATGGCCCTTATCCTCCCAAAAAAGCGCTTCCCTCTGCTTTACCCGCGAAACACGTCCCTTTTTTCCCGACTTCCCGATCCATCCTGCATTCCCCATCACCCGCTGCCGGCCCTGCGAATGTGCCGGAGGGTACGCTCCCGTCGGAACGGTCCGGCGGGTCGCCTCCTCAGTTTCTCCGGTCATCCGACTGCTGCGTCTCACGCCGATGCGTCGGCGCACCCGCGCCTGCGCACACCGTCGCTTCGCCGCCACGTCCCCACGTCATGATCCCGTGTCAGGAGTCGGCTATCTCGCTGGTCTCCTCGCATTCTGACCCCACGGAGCAGCATCACTCCCCGGCGCTTCCGTGGTACGCTTCCGCCCTGGTCGCTCACGCTGCTCGGATCCGTCCGTCTCGGTCCGGACCCGCTGTTTCTGGTGCGCCCGTGAAAGGCTCGTCGTGAGTCAGAAGAACCCACGGTCTGATCTTGTCACGAGCGCGTTGGGAGGATCGGATCTCCTCTTGTTCTTTCCTCTCTCCTCGAGTGTGCGTCTCCTCGCTATCGTCAGGGTTCACGGTCGCCCGCCGTGAGCCCGCTGCTTCCCCTGCGCTCGTGCACCTCCGTGAGTTGGGAGTCCCACGGATACTTCCTTGTCACGAGCGCGTTGGGAGGATCGGAATCTCCACGTTTCGTTTTCATCCGGCGTCTCGAACACGCCGGCTTCTGTACCTCGTCCGTTCACGCGACGGCCGCCGCCAGGCGGCTCTCACCGATGGCGGGCACGACCACTTCCGGATCGAACGCGAACGCCACCCCGCAGTCGCGCGGGTGACACCCGACCCGTCGCGCTAGTGTCCTGTCCTCCACCCGCACCACCGTCGCCATCCTCAGCATGTGGTAAGCGAGACTTCCCCCGGTCAGCTCTCCCGGAATGCTCATCTCCACGCGGACTCTCGTCCCGACCGGAAGTCGCTCCCCCCCGGGCATCCGCACATACACCCCGTCCCGGCTGACGTCGAGCGTCGCTCCCTCGAACAGCGTCCGGTCGTCCAGACTCACCCGGATCGGAAGCAATGCGCTCCGACGCTCCTTCCTTCGCTTCTCGACCAGCCGCCGATACCTGTCTGTGATGGCTACCATTGGAATTCTCCTGACGTTGACCTTTTCATACGGGAGCACCCAGTACGCCCTCGAGCACGGCACTGAGCAGGACGATGCTGACCGGCTTGGGTGCGTAGAAAGCGGGTCCCATCATCCTCGAGCGACGTTCGTTCGACTCGCTGTGATGGTCGGTGGTCACCACGACGCTCAGTCCGCGACGCGAACGGGCCGACAGGTCGTCGGCTAGCTCCGGACACTCTTCCAGCATCACGAGATTGACCACCGCCAGTCTCACCCCGCCCATCCGCAGCATCCTCCGGAGATCCTCCGCCGTTTCCGCGTGTTCCACCTGCCATAGGTCCGGCGCCGTGAGCTGCCTGACCATCGCGAAGAGCGTTTCATCGCCATCCGCCACGACCAGCCGGCCGACGTCGCGACCGACGAACCGTGGCAGCCATGGACGGTTGGTGTGAGACAACACGGTGATTGCCTCCAAAATGACCCAGTGTGCACTGGTGCACACTGCAAAGGGCGTGCCAAAGTCCCGCGATTTCTGGCTTCGCTTGTCGTAACTCTTTGATGCACAAGGAGTTAGAAAAATAAGATTCCGGGAAGGGGCTTTGAAGGGGGCTCCGCGATTGCACTATTTTGCAGCAGTCCCGCCCTGGGTGTGATCTGTTGAAAGTGTTGAACAAACCTCGACTTACGGCGCCACTGCTGCATTTTGTACGCCCGTCGCTGAAAATGCCCTCTTTTGCAGCAACTCTGGCAAGTTGCGAAGAGAGATGGTGGGTGTGCTTCGCGGTCCGGGCGAACACCGGTATCGTCAGGCGGAATTCGGAAGAAAAAAAAAGGGGAGGAACTCGGCGTTCCTCCCCAGGGAAGCGTCAACTCGTCTCGTGTTATTCCGGAGGCCTGGGCGCAGGTTCCGGAGTCGGTGTCGGCGTCGGTGTCGGCGTCGGCGTCGGAGTCTCACCCTCCTTGGGCTTTTCCTCCGGAGGTTTCGGCGTCTCGAGTTCCGGTATCGGCGTCGGCTTCGTGGGCGGTCTCGCACCGCGGAACAAACGGTGACACTGGTTACAGGTCAGGAAGAGTCTGGCGTAGTATTGGTCGGCGGCGGCCGGCTGACCGGCATCGGTCGTCTTCGCCACTTCCACCGCCATGTCCTGAACGTCGCTGGCGAGTCGCTTGAAGGTGGCCGCCTCTTCGACCCCCTCCTTGGCAATCGCGGGCTGGTACTTCCCGACCTCCCGGGCGATGAGACTCACCTGGACGGCCGCCCGGACCACCTGGTCCGACGCACCGGAGGTCAGTCGGTCCACCAGGTTGAGGTGGGCCGTCCGCATCTGCTTCATCAGGTCGGGAAGCTCGGTCTTCTGCCCGATCGCATAGCTGACGCTCTCCGCCCCCGACTGGACACTGTAGGATTGCTCGATGGGACCGTACCCGCACCCCCAGAACCCCAGTGCCAGTACGCTTCCCGCCAGTCCCACGAGCACCACCAACGCCGTGTTCGCTTTCATGGCTCCCTCCTTGGCGGCGATCCCCTGCCTACCGGTGCCTACCGGGCAGGACTTTCCGGCTCGAACCGGATGAGGCAGTCACCCAGATTGATCTCCGTTTTCCCCTTGGAATCCGTCCCGCACACGGTCGGGTTCAGACTGTAGGCGACCCGCTGACCCCGTCGCTCATCCACCACGAGTCCCGCGAATTTGAGACGCGTCAGGTGGAACGACACGCGCGGGGCGTCCATGTGCAGAGACCGGGCTAGGTCCGTCACGCACTGCTCACCCTTGAACAGACTCTTGAGAATCGATAGTCTCGTCCTGTCCCCCATCGCCTTGAAAATCTCGGCACACCTCTCCACCGTATCTTCCTCGAACATAGAATACGTCTCCCATTTGGTTAGCCGTACAAAGTTCCTCGACTCACGCGGTTTCCCTGAGAACCCGAAGCCGGTTGACGTCCCCGGTTCAACTGCCGCCGCGTCGCCGTCTCGCCCGCGGACGCAACCGCCCGAGTCGGCCCCGTAAACAAGTAATCGGCTAATTATAGGGCGCAGCTTTTATCTGTCAAAAAAAAAAGCGAATTTTGTCGCCCGCGCAACGCACCAAACCACACCCGCCCACCCCGCGGAAACGCCTTGATTTCCCTCCCGCCTGTGGATATTTTCCTTGAATGCCGCCCAACTTCCTCTGGGGAAACCGCCGATGGACCTCTCCGGACGACGCGAGACCTATATCCGACGCTGTCTCAGCCGCCTCTCGACCTCCGCGGGATTCCATCCGGTGGCGCTCGTCCTCCCGGAACTGGCGTCCTACGGCGAACTCGCCCCACACGTCCTCCTGAGACAGCTCGAGCACGGCTACTGGCAGATGATCCTGCTTTTCGCGTGCGATTCGCCCCAGGAACTGGCCGGTGCTGCAAAACGCACCACCGAGTTCGCCGCCGCACACCCGGAACTGACCGCCGACATCCGCCTCCGCATCTCGTGCGTCGGCATCGGTCCGGGCGGACTTTCCCGCTCCGCACGACGGACACTCCTCGCCCCCGTCCGCATCCAGCAGGACCACGTCGTCGTCCGGCGCTTCTGGCTCTCCCTCGACCACAGGCGCATGACCGCCTTCCATTCACCGTGGGGGTTCGCGCCGTCCTTCGAACTCAACCCCTGCGACCCGGACTCGAACCTCTTCGTCCAACTCATCCGCGCCGACCGCTACCTCAGGGAGCCCGCCGAGCCCCTCCCCTCCGAGGACTTCCACCGCGTCTCCCTCGCCAAGGAAAGCGCCTTCCTCTCGGGACTCACCGGCCGCAGAGTCCTCGTCCGGACGATCCTCCTCGTCAATGTCCTCGTGTGGCTGGTGCTGGAGCTCACGGGCGGGTCCATGAGCGCCGAACAGCTCATCCGCGCCGGGGCCAAGTCCGACGGACTCATCCGCGCCGGTCAAACCTGGCGACTCGTCACCCCCATCTTCCTTCACTACGGGGCGTGGCACCTCGTGCTGAACGGCGTGGGACTCCTCATCTTCGGCGAACTCTTGGAGCGGATCTACGGCTCCGTGCAGTTTGCGACGATCTACTTCGTCGCCGGCGTCGTCTCCGTCGTGACGAGTTTCCTCTTCGGCCGCGAGCTGATGGTGGGCGCATCGGGGGCGATCTTCGGACTGGCCGGGGCGCTCGTGGTCTACGGCTACCGGTATCGTGCCCGGATCCCCCGGCGGTACGGGGCGATGTTCGGGGGCGGACTCCTGCCGCTCATCGGGATCAACATCGCCTTCGGCGTCCTCGTCCCCCGGATCGACAACTCCGCACACCTCGGCGGACTGGCGGCCGGGGCGGTCGTCGCACTCTTCCTCCGACCGCTCGCCGACGAGGTCACCCCGCCCTCCTGGTTCTCCCCCAGACGCGGCTCGGCGCTCGTCGTGCTCGGAGTCGTGGTCGGCTCCCTCCTCCTCGCGGGCGGATACTTCGTCCGATACCCGAGCATCTTCGACACCGATGAGCGGTGGATGGTGACCGAGAAGATCCCCGGGGGTCTTGAGGTCCTCGTCCCGGCAAGCTGGGTGATAAGGGGCCGCACAGAAAGCTCCGCGAACTTCCAGTCGGTCTGCTACGAGGGACGGCTCGAGGCTCGGACGCTCGACGTCTCGAAAGGGTTGCCTCCCGTTTTCTTCGCGGAACTCACACGGATAGAAAGGGCGGGCTTCCGTCTCGTCGGACCCTCCACCATGGCCGCCTTGCTTCTCAATGACCTCTACATGCGCGGGCGGGTGGAGGTCCGGATGCAGGGTTCGGCCCGGTTGAAGACCGCCGCCGGAATGCAGCGCCTCCAGGTCTTCCTCCTCCCCAAGAAGTCCCTCGTCAGCATCGGACTGGAGATTCCCGAGAAGGACGCTGGCCGCTTCACCCCCATCCAGGACCGCATCCTCTCCCTCCTCCCCGAATAGTTTTTTAACTAGGGACAGACCCTAGTTATTTTCGACCCTTGTTTCCCGCAACATCGTCAGGTTCGTCTTCTCTTCCTCCAACCTTTGGGCCGGCCCTCGGGAAGCGGCCGAACCCGACGGCCGATCAGGGTCTCGATCTTGCGGATGAAGCTGTCGGAACCCAGCGGACGACCGCCTGCCGTGCATCGACGGATCGCGCCCACCGACGACTCCTCCAGCGACGACCGCAACATTCGCCTCCACTCGTCCTGTGACCATTCGGCCCGCCAGGCCTCCAGATCGAGCAGCCCCCACTTGTCCTCCTCCCCCACGTGCGCCGCCGCGCTCGACCACTCGTACCTCCAGGGCACACGCGACATCCGGGCTCGCACGGGATTCTGTTCGACATAGCGCAGTGCGGCAACCGCGTGTCTTTCGTCCAGGGCGCAGGAGTAGAAGCGATTCTGCCAGAGGTGTCCTTCACGGCGATGCAGCCGGTTGACATATTGCGCGTAGCGGAAGTCGACACGCTGCAAAGTCTGCGCGAGGGATTTCTCCGTTCCCGGGACCGCCACGAGGTGGATGTGGTTGGTCATGAGACACCAGGCAAGGATCTCGAGATCAAAGCGCGAGGCATAGTCGGCCAGCATCTCGAGATAGACGCGCCGGTCGTCGTCGACGAAGAAGACGTCCTGGCGGTTGTTCCCGCGCTGGGTGAGGTGATACGGCACTTCCGGAATGACGATCCGCGCGATTCTTGGCATTCCGGCAGACTATCCCGCATCGACGCATAAAGCAATGAAAAAAACGGGCAAAGAGAGGCCAAAAGAACCGGAAAATAACTAGGGTCTGTCCCTAGTTAACGGGAGGTCCTCGTCGACGAGGGCGCGGCAGATCTCGTCCATGATCGCACGGGCCGCCCAGTTCCCGTGCGTGTCGTTGGCGAGGATGGAAAAGGCGAGCACCTTGCCGGAGCGGTTGAAGGCGTATCCGGAGAGGGCCGCGACGCCGTTCAAGGTGCCGGTCTTCGCGGCGATCTTCCCCCGGTAGTCCGAGCTCGATAGACGTTTCCGCATGGTCCGGTCGACGCCCGACAGCGACAGGGAATCCACGAAGTCCTTCCCGAAGCTCGCGTTATAGGCGTGTCCCAGGACGGTGGTGAACTGCCGCGGGGTGAACCGGCTCGCACGACTCAATCCCCCGCCGTCCGCTAACACGTAGCTCCCCGGCTCTATCCCCGCCTCCTCCAGGAACTCCGCCGCCGCCCTCACCCCCGTGCCGAACGTCCCCTGCCCGAACCGTGCCGCCCCCGTCCGCTTCAGAAGCTGCTCCGCGTAGAAGCTCTGCGACTGTTTGTTCGTCACCTCGAGCGTCTCGCGGAGACCGGAGGTGTGAACGATGAGGGTCCGCGGGTCCTTCGCCCCGACGCGAGCTCCCCCCCGTTTCGCCAGGCGCACCTTTCCGCCGAGGGTGATCCCGGCACGTCTCATCTCTTCCGCAAGGACCGTGGCGAAGTACCTCGGCGGCTCGTGGACCGTGACGTAGACGAGGTCGGAGGGGTTGGCGGCGTAATAGGCCCCGTGCAGGATGACGTTGTTGGTTCCGAGCTGGCGGCTGACGTAGTACCCCTGCTGTAAGGCGAGCGTGCGGCTCGTGGTCGTGATCAGCCGGTTCGTGATGGCGAGGTATCGGGTGTTCGGTTCGAGCGAGATGCGGACGGGCTTCCCGTTCGCGGAAGGCCGGATGATGATATTGAGACAGTTGTCGTTGAAGCTGAGTCCGCCGACGGGCGCCGCATACCACTTGTGGAGCTGCTCGACCGGCCAGGTGGGACAGGTGTACTGGCGGTCGAAGATGGTGTCGTCGGCGACGAGGTCGCCGGTGACGTGGGTGATGCCGCGCTTGCGGAGCATCCTGGCCCAGGTCCGCGGCAGAAACGACACGTCGCCGTCGTGGAAGCGTCCGGAGAGGTTCGGGTCCCCGTCGCCCTGGACGACGAGGTTCCCCTTGAGCCATCCGTTCTTGAAGAGCTGTCCGTCGGCCCAGATGACGGTGCGGAAGACGAAGTTGGGCGTCAGGTGGCGAAGTGCCGAAGCCGTCGTCACGATCTTGACGTTGCTCGCCGGGATGAGGAGTTCGTCTCCCCGGCGGTCGTAGAGGACTTTCCCTTCCGGGAGAAGCGTCACGTGGACGCCGAGCTTCATGTTGCGGGCGGACTCCCGGGCGAGCGCCTTGTCGATCCGCTCCGTGAGGTCCGCGCACGCCGTCGCCTGCATGACGACCGCCGTCGCCAGCACCACCAGGACCGCAAGTTTCCCGCCCCGCATCTCTCGCCTCATCCCGTCGTCCTTACGGGCACCGCGACGACCTTGTCGTCTCTCTTCTCCAGTCTCGACAGCCACTCCTTCGGGTCGTGGCCCCACACGATCACCCAGCGGCCCTCGCACGCCTCCTCGATGAGCTTCACCTTGACCGCGTAGGTCCTCTCCTGCGAGAGGTCGTACGCGGTGATGTAGTTGGGCTTGATGTGCATGGTGGAGAGCATCACGTCTCCGGGATAGCATGCGGTGAGTCCGTGCGAGTGCACGAGGACCATCTGGTGTCCGCGGGTGTGTCCGCCGGTCAGTCGGCAAGTGACGCCGGGCACAATCTCGACGTCCCCGTCGATGAGCCGGAGCTGTCCGGTCTCCGCCAGCACGGCGAAGTCGGCCGGGTCGTATCCGGCCTGGGTTAGGCCGTCGGCATGCGTCGCGTCCTCCCATTCACGCTTCTGGATGACGTACTTGGCCCTCGGGAAGGTCGGGCGGGGCGTCCCGCCCTCGAGAACGGTGTTCCCGCCACAGTGGTCGAAGTGGAGGTGCGTGTCGATGACGAAGTCGATGTCCTCGGGACGGACGCCGATCTCAGCGAGTTCCGCCACGAGCGTGCCCCTGCCGAAGTTGTGATGTTTCTGGTCTCTTGCGCTGAGCTTGGTCCCGATCCCGGTCTCGACGAGGACGAGCGCCTCGGGCGTGCGGATGAGGAGCGACTTGAGTGCGAGCGGAATGCGGTTCCGCTCGTCGGGCGGACTGAGCTTCTCCCAGATCACCCGGGGCACCACCCCGAAGACGGTTCCCCCGTCGATCCAGAACGTCCCGTCCGAGACGACGTCCAGATGAAAGTGTCCCAACGTGAAGTGCATCGGTCTCCCTGCTGGAATAGGCTTGACAGCTCCCCGGTCTCAGGCTGTACTTCGAGTGAAGAGGTCCGGGTGTCCCGTCGCGCACCGGAAGCGATTGCGCCTTCGCGAGCTCTTCCCCTCACGTGCGGCCTTCTCCCCGGGAGGAAGAGGGAGAAGCGGGAGAACGGCGATGAGCGAAGCCGAACGGTTGAAGGAATTCATCGGCCGCAAGGTGGTGCTCGACACCGACAGCGTTTACCTCTACGCGGGGACGCTTGCGTCGGTGGACGACTGGTTCTACGAGCTCGCCGACGCCGACGTCCACGACATGAAGAGCACCAGCACCACGCGCGACGTCTACATTATCAACGTGCAGAAGTACGGGGTCAAGAAAAATCGCGACCGGGTGCTCATCCGGCGCGATCGCGTTGTCAGCATCTCGAGACTCGAGGACGTGACGGAATACTGAGTTGCGCATGTGACGCGGTCCTTCCAATCGCCTCCGGCATGTCATCGCAGGATGCAATGAAACGCAACTGGGCGAGAATCGGGATAACGTTGTACGGTGTTGGCATCCTGTTCGCTGTCCCCTGCTCCGTGCCGTTCTTTCTCGGGGCCTACGGCCGCGGCGGCGTCGCGGAATACAAGGGACGCATGGCCGCTCTTGACGACGCTTTTCCTCCCGGCTGCAACTATATCCTTTTCAACCACGGCGCGGTCACGCGGATCTCGAAGCCATATTACGACCTGATCAAGAGAACCGAAAGAATCTCACTCACGATCTACTTCGTGGCCGTTCCGTTCTTGATCATCGGACTACTCAGTTACGGATATGAACTCACCGGAAACTGGAACGCTCACATTTTGAGGCTGGGGCGATTCCAACTCTGGGTTCGATTGTTCATTCCGAATTGGAACGATCCATTCGTCACGCTCGTGGGCAAGACATATCTCCTGCTCGTGTTCGCGGCGCTCTTCGTTTTCGATGTGACCTCGCAACAAGGAATCACCGAGGCGATTTTCATCCAGCGGGTCGTTTACACCTACGCAGGACTTTTCGTAGCGGCACTTACTCTATCCTTTGGGCTCAAAGGAATTCGGCGCCGCCGTGCCGCGCCCACGAGGGGGCGGACTACA
>Ga0315282_10001527_pt1 | contig 43340 bp, 38 predicted proteins | sample YL17G07_20_MG_FD_203693 | JGI IMG/M metagenome (GOLD analysis project Ga0315282, IMG submission 203693) | Sediment microbial communities from Yellowstone Lake, YNP, Wyoming, USA - YL17G07_20 | ecosystem: Environmental > Aquatic > Freshwater > Lake > Sediment | place: USA: Wyoming | collected... | reverse complement strand
CAGAAGGCCAACAAGCGGTGGGAACAGCGCCGGGCGAGTCAGCGCCGGCCCAAGGCCCGGGCCAAAGTCAGCAGGAAAGCCGCGTGAATGGACGTGGAAAGTTACACAAAAGAATTGACACTACCGCGGCCCGGCGCTCCGGGGCGCGAAGGCCGGCTAGCCCGCTATCTGCAGGTCGCCGAAGCGGACCGCCCAAGGGCCGTAAAACGCCCAGTCGCGCTGGAGCTCCTTTGAGTAGCGGACCTGGGCGACCGAGCTGAACCAGTTGCCAATCAGCAGTCCGCCCTTCGGGCTTGGGACACAATCCCAATTCCCAGGGCGGAATTGGGTTACGTCCCGCGTCCATGCTGCTACGCCAGCAGGCAGCCCTTGACCTCGTACTGCTGGAAGAGCCGGCCCCATTCGGTCTCCTCCCGCCACCGTTCATACACGCGCCTGTACCGCAGCGGCCACTGGAGCACGTCGTGGTTGACCGCGGAAACGAGAATCGGGAACCAGACGACCGGCGGCCGCAGCACGACCTTCTGCAGGACCTTGGTCGGGCCGTACCAGGAGAGCCACCCGAGGAAACGGTGGAAGTTGTACCCGACGGCGAAATGCCAGTTCTCGCCCGACACGTCGTCGCCGACGAGTTCAATCTCCTTCGGGTCGCCCACGCCCAGCCCGTGTTCGTGCGCCAGCCTGATGTACCTGATCGCCATCGGGTCGAAGCCCATCAGCTTCGCCGCAATCGCGTCAATCGCGGTCTGGTCGCCGGACGCGAGAATCACGTTCTTCACGACCGGCGTCATGGTGCGCGGGCCCGGGCCGTTGCCTGCGGTGGTGCCGTCCATCACCGCGAAGATGCCCGGGTGAATCTCCTTCTGGATTGCCAACAGGTCCACCAGCGTTTCATGAATCCACGAATGGGTATAGTGCCGGTTCGTGGTCAGGAGCCCGCCGAAAGCGTTCTTCATCGCGCCGGTCGTGGTCGTGTAGATGTGGCACTTCACCGTGGGCAGGTGCACGATGTTCTTGCCGAAGAAATAGTCGGGCAGCCTCAGACCTTTGGGGTAGACCTTGTCAAGGGCGAGCAACTTCGCCTCTGGCGCGTAGGGAATCCACTTGATGTCCTCGGGCTTGAAGTTGTAAAAAACAGGCAGGCCGCACTTCCTGAATATGGGCAGGTAGCGGTTCAGGTCCTCGCCCTTGTGCGTGTCGATGACCACGGTCTTGTTCTGCACCACCGACAGGTCGGTGTACCCGAGGTCGCGCAACCCGAGAATCGTGCCCTCGAGCTGCCACGGGGTCGTGTTGGCCGCAGGCATGGGGAAATGCCACGAGATGTTGTCCTTGAGGATGGTCGTGACCCCGGGCTTCAGGAACCTGCCTGCCTCGCCCAGCACGAGCAGCCGGCGATAGTCGTCGAGGACCGTCTCCGGCTTCGTGCGCAGGACCGCGACTTTGACTCGTGCGCTCACAGCGCCTGATTATAGCCGAGACTCGGCCGTCCGCAACCCGGGGTCGCGAACCGCCTCTCAGCGGGCGCTCTGTCCGAGCGGCACCAGGGCGCTGTCGCCGGGCGGGACCAGCCCGGGCCGGCTGTCCCGGCTCCAGTGGAAACGAGCGTGGGCCGGAGAAGCGGCCTCCATCTCGGCGAGCTGCGCCATTGTCAGGGCCATCTGGACGCCGGCCCGGACCGGCGACGACCAATCCGGGTTGGCCGCGTAAGCCTGCTCCACCGCGCGGCCCACCTCGGGGTCGAACTCGGCGAGCCTCAACCAGTCGCGCAGGTTCGCCGTGCTGTCCGGGCCCCCGCTGCCGTCCACGTAGCGGGCGAATCGGGGATGCCCGGACGAACCGTTCCATATCGTCCGGGCCAGGCAGTGGGCAAAGCGGACCATGTCCGGACGCGTGAACGCGCGCCCCTGGCCGTATGCCTCCAGCGCGAACGAGACGTCAAGGTCGCCGTGCGACAGGTCTTCCCATCTCTGCCCGGCGCTGCCCTGCGGCATGTAGCGCCAGACGTACGCGTCATCCGCCGAATGGTACAGCAATCCCCGCTTGAACGTGGCCGCTATCGAGTCCGCGGCCTGCGCGTAGAAACCATCCGGCAGCCCGGGCCATGCCCGGTGATACAGCGGCGACTTGGCGACGTCGGCGAGCACCGTCAGCAGCTCGCCGAACACCAGGGCCTGGTTTACCGGCAACCGGCGCCAGCCCCCGAACGACTCGAGGTCTTCGCCGCCGCCCCGGTCCACCGACCAGTTGCGATACCACTTCGCGATGACGTTCTGCTCGATGGTCGCCAGGTAGAACTGCGCCCGGCTCTGGTAGCGGCCGTACGTCTCCGGCTTCTCAAACACCAGCCGGATGAACCGCGCGACCGGCAGGCATATCCGCCCGTCGTGGACCATGTATTCCTGGTAGCGCCCCTGCGGGTCATAGCGCGTCGTGCCCCAGCCCAGAAAACCGTCGCGATACCCGGGCCAGTAAACGCCCGAACCCGGCGCGTCACTCGTCACGCCGAACATCGTGTCGGCGTGGGCGACGAACCGGTCCAGCCAGTGCGCGTCGCCGGTCACCGCGTACATCGGCAGGTACGACTGCAGCAGGTAGGACTCCCACCATGCCAGATTCGCCGAGTTCGCGTTGCCGAAGCACCGGAACTCGTTCGTGCTGTGCCAGGCGCGGTACCGCTCCGCCCAGTCGCCGGCCTGCAGCCGCCCCGGCGCCAGCACGATTGCCGCCACGAACATCACCCATAACACCCTCAACATCGCTCTCACATTGCCTCCCGACTTACGATTGTTTGTGGCCGGTCGTCAGCGTCGCGACGGGCAGGCGGGCCGCATCCCCGCACCCGTTCGGGGAACTCGGCCTTGCCGCATCAGTTCAGGACCATCCGCCGGCCCTGCCCGACACCGGCCGGCAGGTCAGACCCCGCCAGCCGTTACCGAGTACCCCGTTGAAGCCCATCTGACGGTCCGGCATCTTACACACGCAATTGACCAGCCCACGCCCGGGCCCCTGCGCCGGGAACCTCAAGAACCGGCCGGCTCAGACCCTTGTCGGAGCCTGCCTGCGCCTCTCACTCTCCTGCTCGTCCGGGACCGGAAACGGAGTCGGCAGCAGAAACCGGCACACCATCAGCGACCGGGTGGGTGCATACATGCCGTTGCTTGCAGGAATCCTCGCGCGCCCGGGTCGCGGGCGCGCACCTATCATCTTCTCGTCAGTCTCTTCAGGACGGTCGACCGTGATGGTCGGTTCCCCGGGAATCAGCCTCAGAACCCTCATCAGTGCCTCCACATCTTCGTGGCCACACTTCCCATCGGACTGTAAATTGTTGAGGTAGAGTTGCCGAAACTCCAATGGCGGCCCCGCCGCTACCCCAGCCTCAAGATAAATTATACGCAAATATGGTCTTGAGTCAAACAAAACCGAAGCCCGCAGCCCTTGTATCTACTGGCCCGAAGCCGCGTCGCGACGGAAGAAGAGGACGAACCGCCAAGTCCGCCAAGAACGCCAAGGTTCCGGACTCCGCACTTCTGTGCTCTGACTTCTGGTCTCTGACCTCTGACCTGTCCGTTGTCTGCCACGCGCAGCGCAAGCGCAAGCTGCAAGCCTGGATCCGCAAGCGCAAAGCTCAAGCGCAAGCCCAGACTCCACTCCCAACGGCAAACTGGCAACCGGAAACTGGTCAACCGTGTCTTCTCTGCGCCTCGATGCGATCGGTTCGCCTTACGGCACAAGGTCGCGCGGTTTGACCGGCGGCGGGAAGCTGGTACAATGGAAACGTATGGCCGTGACCAAGAACCAGTTCATCGTGGACGAGAAAGGGAACCGCGTCTCGGTGGTTCTGCCGCTTGACGAATACGAGGAGCTTCTCGAAGACCTCCGCGACCTCGCGGTCGTGGCAGAACGTCGCCACGAGCCCGCCGGTTCACACTCCGCGCTCAAGAAGAGGCTGAAGGCCGGTGGCCTCCTGCCGCATTGAATGGAAGCGCTCGGCCGAGCGTGACCTGCGCGGGATAGACCGCAAACAAATACCTCGCATCATCGCCGCAGTCGAACGGCTCGCACGCGACCCGATTCCCGCCGGCAGCAGGAAGCTGGCCGGGGCTGAGCGCGTGCACCGAATCCGGGTCGGTGACTACCGCGTGATTTACGAGTACGACGCCGCACCGGGCATCGTCTGCATCTTCCACGTCCGCCATCGCCGCGAGGTCTACCGCTGATCTGCTCCACGCCCGCGAATCGCAAGTCGGATGAACCGCCAAGAGCGCCAGGGTTCCGGACTCCGCACTTCTGCATTCTGACTTCTGGTTTCTGACTTCTGCCCTCGCCCTGGCCGACCGGCCGTTTCCGGCGTCCGATTGTTGCCAAACGGCAAAGCGCAGGCTACAATTATCCGTGGGCAATGATTCCGGCCCGCGGCGGCCGCACAACCGGCCGTCGCATACCAACGTCGCCGCACATCTGAACGGCCAGCTTTCCGCCAGTCAACTGCTGAAAGAAGGCCGTGCGGCATTCTACCGCGAGGACGAGGAGGAGGCGCTCGACTACCTGCTGGAGGCCCTGCGGCTCTCGCCCAACAACCTCCACGTCCATTACCTTGCCGCCCTGTGCGCCGACCTGCTCTCGGAAGAGGAGACGCTCGATGACGTCTGCGCCCACGCGCTGGAGACGGACCAGCGGCATCCCTACACGACCGCGTGCGAGGCGGTACGCTACCTGTTTCTCTCCAATTTTTCACGGTCCGAGGACATGTTTCGCAAGGCGTTGAGTCTGTTGCCTGAAGACCTGGACATCTGGATAGGCCTGGGCGTCCTGCACGAATATTCAGGCGAGGACGAGAAGAGCGTCGAAGCGTTCACCAAGGCGCTGGAGCTGGACCCGCACAACGTGCGGGCGCGCGTTTCCCTGGGCATCGCTTACGCGATGAGCGGCGAGTACCAGAGCGCCCTGGCCGAATATCAGAAGGCCAAGGCGGTCGACCCGACCATCGAGAATCCGCACCAGCGGCTCGGGCGGGACTACTTCCTCGAAGGGATGTTCGAGGAGGCCACGAGCGAATTCGGCCAGGCGGTAGACGAAGAGCCGGACGAGCCCGCCGCGTATTTCTACCTGATGGACTGCTGCGGCCGCATGGGGCGGACCGACCAGGCGCTCGACGTATATGAAACGATTCGCGCCCGGTTCGGGAAGGAGCCGGAGGTGACAAGCGGGTTCTTCGAGTACTTCCACATGAACCGCGAGGCGACGGTCGCCCTGGAAACGCTGGCCCGGCGCTATCCCAACGACCCCGAGATAAGATACCGGCTGAGTCAGGTCTACCACGAAGCACGGCAGCTGGACAAAGCCGTCGCCGCGGCCGAGAAGGCGGCGGAACTGGACCCGGACAGCTTCAAGCCGTTCTCGCTGCTGTGCGGGCTGTACTTCGAAAAGGGCGACTATCATAAAGCGGTAGAAGCCTGCCGCAAGGCCACCGCGCTCAACCCCAGCGACCAGACCGCGTACACGACCCTGGCCGACGCGCTCCTGTTCCTGGGCAGAAACGAAGAGTCCTGCGCCGCCATCCAGGAGATGGAGCGGAATCGCGACGAGGCCTGGCGTCGCTACCAGGACAAGTTCTCAGGACAAGACCGGGCCGACGCGGGCTTCTAGCCAGCCGGCCGCTGCTGACAGCGGTGCGCCAATCGGCGCGCAAGGCGGATGGCGGCAATCATCGAGTCCGGCCGAGCGATGCCCGTGCCGGCGATGTCGAACGCGACCCCATGCAAGGGCGAAGTGCGCACCCGGCCCAGGCCGAGCGTGACGTTCACGCCCTCATCCCGGCCGAACGCCTTGGCCGGAATCATTGCCTGGTCGTGGTACATGGCGACATAGCCGTTCCAGTCGTGCCGGCGCGCCACCGCAGCGTCGGCCGCAATCGGGCCCCACGCGCAGACTCCCGACCGCCGGGCCTGCCGAACGCCTTCGGCGATTCGGGCTTCTTCGCCGAGGCTGAACTCCTCGGCATGAGGGTTGAACGCCATCACGCACACGCGCGGGCGGCGGATGCCCGAGTCCCGCAGGAACCGGTCCAGCATTCTTGTCTTTTCGGCGACCGCAGCCGCAGTGATGTGCCGGGACACGCGGGCGAGCGGTTCGTGGATGGTGACGAACACGACCTTGAATGAAGGGGTCCACGCGAGCATGGCGCGATGTTTTGCCCCAAGTCGCTCGGCCAGGAATTCGGTCTGCCCGGGCCAGCGGAACCCGGCCATGCGCAGGGCCTGCTTCGACACCGGCCCGGTCACGAGCGCCGTGACATCATTCCTGTAGAGCAGCTCCACTCCGACCTCAAGCGCCTGGAGTGCGACTGCACCGCATTTCTTCTGCGGATTGCCGTAGGAGTACCGGCCGGGCCTGCCGACAGCGTCGTCTACGATGGACAAGTCGACTTTCGTGCCGAGCCGTCGCTGCTCGCGTTCAAAGACCTCAAGGGGCCCGATGATGCGCGGGCGCAGGCGCGGCAGGCGTGCCAGCGCCTTAAGGATAATCTCCGGGCCGATTCCGGCCGGGTCGCCAATGGAAATGGCGATTGGCGATTGGCGATTGGCGATTGGGGTCGGGGGGCGGGGTTTGCGGTCTAGGGTCATCAGTAGTGGCTCAGTGTGCCGCTTCGGCGGGTGTAGCGGTCGATGAGCGCGAAGACAATGAGGCCGAACGCCACCCAGACGACGCTGAGCACCGCGACGCGCAGGAACGCGGTGGTGACCGAGAAACCCATCCGCTCGCCAAGCAGGAAGTGCCGGACCGTGAGGATGCCGTAGGTCGTGGGTACGGTCAGGGCCACCTTCTGCATGAATACGGGCAGGACCGCCAGCGGGTAAGCAATCGGCGTGACCACGAGCAGTATGCTGCCAAGTCCCTCGGATATCAGCCATCCCTGCTTGAAGATGAGCGTCGTGCTCGCCATTATCATGCCGATGCCGTAGAGCGCTACCAGCATCAGACCGACAATGGCCAGGGACGGCAGCAGCCCGACCGGGTTGACCGTCATGTTGAACAGCGCGGTGATGAAGACAATCTGCACGGCGATCATCAGGGTCTGGTGGAGAATAGAGTGCATCGACATGCCCATGGTGAAAATCCAGCGCGGGACCGGGGCGGCAAAGACCGATTCGAGGGTGCCGTAGAACTGCTCTTTGCGCAGGCTGAATCCCATGGCCCAGAGCGCCATGTTCAAGAAGCCGATGAAAACGTAGCCGAGCGTGACGAACGTCACGATGTCCGAGGTGCCGACGAGCTTTTCGAGGTTGGCTGACTGGCGGCCGCCGACCAGCGCGAGGCCGTAGAGCAGATAGGGCAGGAGGTAGACGACCGGGTCGATGAGGCCGCGCGCGAAGTCAGCCGGGTAGGTGAGCTCGAGTTTCCATTCCTTGATGTTCTCGGCCCAGACCGCATGGGCGTAGTGGCGGAGCCGGGCAATCGGCGAGCCGGTGATGGTGGGACAGAGGGGCTTGGCGTCCGGTTGTGCCATGCGGCTAGTGCATTCCGACGGTGCCGTCGCGCCGGGTCTTGCGTTCGAGCCATACGAAAAGGAAATAACCGCCGACGAGGAGCACGATGTCCATCGCGCATAGCACGATCACCGTGCGCCAGAGGTTCACGGGCTTCTGGTTCACGAGCATGATGCTCCGGATGGCCACGAGCGCCCAGGTCAAAGGTATCAGCGTGCTGACGAGCTGGGTTATCGGGTTCACCTGCACCGGGTAACGGATGGGGGAGAAGAGAAAGAAGACCCATTCGAGGGTGTGCACGTAGCCCTGGACCTCCTTGATGAGCAGGGTCAGCCCGGCAAAGGCGATGGCGAACCCGTAGAAACCGACCATCAGAAGGCCGAGAAGCAGCATCACGGGCAGGACCTTGGCCACGGTGAACTGGACGCCGAAGAAGATGCCGATTATCGCGGCCTGGAACGCGACCATCAGCGACGACCATGCCCATTCTGCCAGGGTCTTGCCGATGAGAATCACTAGGGGCGGCGTGGGCGATGCGATGATGTACTCCATCGTGCCCCAGTAGGTTTCCTCGCGCAGGCTGTTGCCCACGCCCCACAACCCGGAGAAGATGAACGTGGATATCATCGCGCCGATGAGTACGAACGCCATGTAGTTGCCTGAGCCGGTGAGCTGCTGGAACGACGGGCTCGACATCGAGCCGACCAGCGCCTTGCCCTGAAAGACGTAGGGCATCACCCACAAGAGGGGGAAGACCGCCCAGAAGGCGATCATTATCGGGTAGGAGAGCCAGATGTTGACGGTCTTTGTGAACTCGGCCCAGACGACGTGGGCGTACGACGCGCTGGTCATGCCACTGCGGGCCGGCGCTACGGTAGCGCTCACTCTGCCTCCGGCTTGTGTTCGCTCGTGTCCTCGCCCAGCGACGTGCCCGTGACGTAAAGAAACACGTCTTCGAGGGTCGGCTGCTTCACGTCAATGCCGAGGATTTTGCTCTGGGAGCGGAGGTGCTCGATTATGTCGGCGAGAACAGCCTCGGCGCGCGGGGCGACAATCTTCAGGGCGGTCACGCCCTCCTCGAACTCGAAGGCCACCCGCTCGACGCCGGCAAGGGCCTGAATCGCCGACGTGTCGGGCTGGCCCTGGACGCGGACGTGCAGTACCTCGGTGTGAGGGATGTCGCGCTTGTACTGCTCCGGGGGTTTTACGTCGATAATCCTGCCGCGGTTGATGAAGGCGATGCGGCCGCACAGTTCGTCCGCCTCGTCCATGTAGTGCGTCGTGAGAAGAATCGTCTTACCCAGCCTCCGGTTCAGTTCTTCCTTGATGAACCCGCGGATGAACCGGGCGAACTGCGGGTCGAGGCCCAGGGACGGTTCGTCGAGCAGGATGAGGTCCGGGTCGTGCAGTATCGCGCGGGCCAGGCTGACCTTCTGCTTCATGCCGGACGAGTAGCGTTCGAGCCGCTCGCGCTCGACCTCCTTGAGGCCGAGGAGCTCGATGAGGTAGTCGATGCGCTTGTCCCGCGCCTTGCCGGTCAGGCCGTAGAGCGCGGCGAAGAAGCGGAGGTTATCCCGGGCAGAGAGTTTCCAGTAGAGCGTGCGCTCGCCCGAAGTCAGGAGGCCGATGCGCTGGCGGCAGAAGAGCGAGTCCTTGAACGCGTCGTGGCCGAATACTCTGATAGTGCCCTGGTCCGGGATGAGCAGGGTGGCGATGCAGCGAACCAGCGTGGTCTTGCCCGCGCCGTTCGGGCCCAGGAGCCCGAACAGCTCGCCCGAGCGCAGTTGGAGCGAAGCGCCGTCAACCGCTTTCGTGATCTTACGGCGCAGGCCGCGGCCCCGGCGGAAGTTCTTGACCACGCGGTCGACGTCGAGGGCGAACGTGTCCGTCTCTGCCTGAGCTGGCATCAGTTCCTGCTCCTTGCGTGTTCCTCCACGGTCTGCCGGACAATCCCCTCCATCGCGTCGGCCGCTCCGTCCCAGGTCCACTGCCGCGCCCAATCCACGGCCTGCCGTCCCAGCTTCCCGCGCAGCGCGTCGTCGGAAAGCAGCCGGTCTATCTTCTCGGCAAGGGCGGGGACGTCGCCATAGTCATAGAAAAGGCCGTTCACGCCGTCCCGGGACGAGTCGACGAGCCCGGGCGAGCGCGCCACGACCACCGGCGTTCCGCAGGCGTTCGCCTCCATGACAATCAGACCCCAGCCCTCTTTGACCGAGTTCTCAGAAAGCAGGTAAGACCGGCGATACCACGCGAGCTTCTCCTCCTCCGTGACGTAGCCGGCGAAGCGCACCACGTCGGCCAGGCCCAGTTTCCCGCTCAGTTTCTTCAGCCTGGGCGCGTCGTCGCCGGCGCCGACAATCACCACCCGGAACCGGCGGCCCTTGCCCTTCAAGAGCCGCGCCGCCTGGACCAGGTGGTCGGTGGACTTGTACCTCTTCAGGCGGCCCACATGGAGCACGACCGGCTCGCGCCGGACCGACGGGTCGGGCGTAAACCGCTCGAAGTCGGTGCCGGGCGGAATCACCGTCACGTGCTCCTGCGGTATGCCGAGCCGGGTTAAGTCCCGTCTGGAACTCTCCGAGAGGACCGCGAACCGGCAGTTCTTGTACGCCAGTGGAATCATGCTCTCCATCAGATACACGTACGCGGCGAGCGGCGGCAACGCCTCCCTGAATATGCTGCCGCGGAAAAGGTGCATCAGGATGGCGAGCACCGGGCGCCGGGTATGCCGGGGCGAGTAGAAGGGAATCTTGTTCAGGTCGTCGATCACCACGTCGTAGCCGCCTTGTTCCGCGATGCGGCCGACGCTCCGTTCGACCGCGAAGTTGAACGTGAACTTGCCGCCCATGCGCATGACCCGGATGCCGTCAATCATCTCTTCGGCGGGCGAGCCCGGGAATCGTTCGGCCAGTTGCGTCACCTCATGGCCGCGCGCTGCCAGCCGGCGGAATATCTCCTCCAGATAGACCTCGGCTCCGCCGGCCAGAGGGTTCCTCACGCAGCGCCAGTTGACCACGAGCATTCGCATAGGCGCTCATGTTATGAGCAGACCGCGGCGAGGTCAAGGTCGCGCGGCCCGCGCGGCCGGCCGGCCGCGACGCCCATTGACCGCGAGCGCGGGTTGCGTACCCTTGAAACGTGCCCGCGAGAAGAATCTACGGCGGCATCTGGGCGGTAGTCGGTTATCTCCTGTCGCCGCTGTCGTGGTGGAACGACGCGTTTGTCAATCTACCGTTGGCGTACCTGTTCGCGAGCCTCGTGAGCCTGATATCGCATCGCCTGTTCGCAGCCGCGATGGTCGCCGGTTACTGGCTTACGAACGTCGCCGGCCTGTTGCTGATGGCAAAAGGGACCACCCAGGTGCTCGAGCCGGACGCCCAGCGCAATCGCAGGCGCGAGCTCTGGTTGAGCCTCGCTGCCGCGACAGGCTACACGGTCCTGGTGCTGGCGCTGGTTCGCCTCGGCGTTCTTAAGCCGCTTAGCGCTCTTGTCCGGCGCTAGCGTCGCGGGCAGCCGCTATTGCCCGGACAGAAACTCTGAAATCTTCCGGCGGTACTCAGGATAGCCCATCTTCTCGGGGATGTCCGAGTGGCCCGCGTCTTCGACCACCCGGCTGTCTATCTCTTTCCAACCCCAAGCTTCTTTCAGCAGGACCTGGGCATTGCGTTCCGGCACCGCGGTGTCGTCCAGCTTGCCGTAGACGATGAACAGCCTGGTTTCCGGCTCGCCATCGGCAACCCGGCGCTCGTTGTCGAAGTCGGCCTCGGCGACGAAGCTGCCCGGGATGGCAAGCACCGCGCCTTCCTTCGCAAGAGCCGAAGTCGAGGCGAGGGGGTTTTCAAGGACCAGCGCGGCCGGGGCCCGGACGTCCGTGGCAAGATGCATCGCTACGAAACTGCCCAGCGACCAGCCGTAGTAGGCCAGGCGGGTGGTGTCGACATCGGTTCGGCCGAGCACATAGGTCAAGGCAGCTTCGCCGTCAGCATAGCACGCGGCTCCTGAGGGCGAGCCCTCGCTCTTGCCGTATCCCTCGTAGTCGAAGATGAACACGTTACACCCCATCTCCCAGAGCAGTTCCACCCGGCCCCAGTAGCGGTTGATGTTCTGGCCGTTGCCGTGGCAGTAGAGCACGGTGGGCCGGGACTGGGTCGTGCCGTCGGTGTCAGGCAGGGCGCGGACGAAAAATCCGTAAATCCGGTTGCCGTCCAGGGAATTCAAAGTCACGGCATCGCGCAGCGAACCCGGTATTACGTTGCCGCGCACGTGCCAGGCGGTGTCCATGTCCGCGGCCATGAAATACTCGGCTACCTTGGTGGGGTCGAAGAGGTTCGAGTCGAGCGTCATGCACCCCGGCAGCCCGAGCGCGGCGAGAAGGACGAGGCAGGCAAGCCTTCCGGTCCATTCGCCAATCGTCACTCGGCAATCGTCATTCCTGCTCATACCATCCTCCGAAGTGATAGTTCACTCCGAGCACGAACCCGACCGCGCCCCTGCCGCCGACCGGTAGGAGGTAGTTGACGTTTCTCGGCTTCGTCTTCTCAAACGGCGCGTACCACTCTGCCTCAAGACTGAGCGAGAAGCTCCGGCCCAGCCTGGTCTCGGCCCCGACGAGCGGCGCAATCACGGCGTACGGCGTCGCACTGAGCTGGTAGATACTCTGTCCCCCGAAGTACGCAAGGAGCCGGTCGCCGAACAGGTAACTTGCCACTAGGTCAACCTCGGGAAACAGAACCTGGCCGTCTCCCGGCTTCACCCCCGCGAGGAGCCCGGCGCTCGCGCTGACCGCCGGCACTCCGCGTTTCTGCGTGAGAAACTGGTGGGAGAAACCTCCGTCAATCGCGATGACGGCCAAACCCGCGAATGACAGGTGGGACCCGACGTAAAGTCCGGTCCTGTCGTTCAGGCCGTAGCGGTACCGGGCGACCGCGTAGGGAAACGGTATGTCCATGCCTGACAGGCGCGCCACCGGCCCGCCCGCGGATAAGGCCACGGCGGACTCGCCCTTGCGCAGAGCGCGGACCGCAGTCACGGTCCCGCACCCGGCAGTCAGGCCAAGGGCCAAGAGCGCCGTAAACAGGCGGGCGGTCTTCAATACTCGCATATGCAACCCCTTTCGGTATCTTGGAGCGTTCGCGGAACGGCCCGGCCCAGCTGGACCATGGCCGAGCCGGATGATAAGTCGCTGCCGGGTGCTTGTCAATCTGATTGGCGCGGGCGTGGATGCCCTTGTGGACACCGGGCACGACCCCGGATATTCTGACATCCTTAAGAATGCCAGCGAACGAAACCGCGGTCGGCCGGCCCGAAGCTCATCGCGCGTACGACGAGCTCGAGCGGGCCAGCTACATTGCGCTCGAGCGCTACTCCAACGTCCACCGCGGTACCGGACATAACTCGCTGATCTCGACCGCGCTGTACGAGCAGGCGCGGGACATCGTGCTGGAATACCTTGGCCTGGGTCGCGGGTACGAGGTTGTGTTTCTCACTCCATGGCGACTTCAGGGCTTTCTTGCGCAACTGGGCCCTGACCCGGAAGCAAGGGTTGCCTCCAGCGCCGACATCGGACTGCCGCTGGGGCTGAGGGCGGCAGCGGTCAGGAAAGCCGACCTGCCCAGGGGCGCGCCGTTTCAGACCGGCGGCGGCACCATCAAGATGGTCTCGTCCGATTCGATTGACTGGGCCGACGTGCCGGAGCGGTTCGAGGCCGGTACGCCGGACATCCCAGGCGTCATCTCATTTGCCAAAGCGCTGCGCCTTGCCGGGTGCTTCGGCCCGGACGTGTTCCGGGAACGGTTCGGCCCGGACATCGCGCCTGATGAGCTTATTCGCAAAGACGGGCTTGCCTCATACTCGGGCGCGGACCTGCTCGCCCGGCTCAGGGCGACCCTGGTGGGCCGGGGAATGGTCGTACCGACCGCGGATGGCGACAAGCATTACGTCAACTTCGACAACGGCGCGAGCACGCCCACGTTCCAGCCTATCTGGGACGTTGCCCGCCTTGCCTGGCGTCAGCCCGAGGCCGCGTGGCCCGGCATCATCCGGGCGGTACGGGACTCCTGCCACCGGTTCTTCGGCGCGCCGGCCGACGAGTACGACGTCATCTTCGCCTCGAATACGACCGAGGCGGTGAACGTCGCCGCGGAAAGCACCAAACGGCTGGCGCAGGAAGACCCGGACGCGGTCGTGCTGAACACCGAGTTCGAGCACAACTCGAACGAACTGCCCTGGCGGTACGTGCCCGGCATCTGCCTGGTCCGGCTCCCGGTGGACCGCGAGGGGTTTGTCGGCCTCGACGAACTCGACCGGGTGCTGCGCGACCACAACGAAACGGGCCGGCACGGAAGTAAACGCGTACGGCTGGTCTGCGTGTGCGGCGCGTCCAACGTCATGGGCACGTACAACGACCTCACCGGCATCAGCGCGCTGGTACACCGGCACGGAGCCCGGCTGATGGTTGATGCGGCACAACTGGCCGCGCACCGGCCCATCCGCATGCACGACGACAACATCGACTTCCTCGCTTTCTCAGCCCACAAGATGTACGCGCCGTTCGGCTCGGGCGGCCTGATTGCGCGCAAGGGCTTGCTGCGGCTCGACCGCGACCTTCTGGACCGGATTGTCGCCTCGGGCGAGGAGAACGTCGTCGGAATTGCCGCCTTGGGCAAAGCCATCAACCTGCTCGAACGCATCGGCATGGAGGCGATTCAGGAAGAAGAAAGACGGCTCACCTGCCGCGCGCTCGAAGGCCTTTCGCGGATTCAGGGCGTCAGGGTTTACGGAGTGGCGAACGAATGCTCTGAGCGGTTCCCGCGCAAGGGCGGGGTCATCTGCTTTGAGCTCAGCCGGGTGCCGCACAACCTCGCGGCGCAGATGATTGCCGAGCGCGGCGGCATAGGGGTACGCAACGGCTGCTTCTGCGTGAACATGTACGTCAAAAGGCTGCTCGGCATCGGCCGGGTCAAAGAACTGATGGCTCACCTGGGCCTGATGCTCATGCCGCGGCTCATGGAGAAGCTGCTTGTCGGGCTCGTGCGCGTCAGTTTCGGCATCCCCAATGACGAAGCCGAGGTCGACCGATTCACCGAAACGCTCCAGGCGGTTGCCACCGGGCCGTCGCCCTGGTTCAACCGCATGCTCGCCACTCTTCATTTCGGCACCCCGCTCCTGCCCCTCACGCCCACCGGCCGCCGCATCCGTCGATCAGTCCAGACGGCCGCAGCCGAAGTCTACGAAGCGCGCGGGACATGACCCGATTGCGCGGGACATGACCGAAATCGTGGGGACTGTACCCTGGGCTGCCGAAGGCTGGGACTGTCCCCCTCCGACGATTTCGGATTGTGTCCCAAGCCCGTCACCGAGCTAGTCAAACCGGCGATTCGCACCCGGCCCGACTTACATTCTATGACAACTCTCCAAAACGCCGAAAACCGGGCCTAACCCTTGCAATCCCAGGAGCATGGGCGAAATCCGGCCCGCACCCCCCGGGTCACCCGGGGTACGGTAATCCGGACCGTCCGGGAGGCGGTCTTCCGGACCATCCGGAGAGCTATTTTCCGGACCATTCGGGGGGCCATCTTCCAGACCGTCCGGGATGCCATTTTCCGGACCGTCCGGGGGGCTGTCTTCCGAGCCGTTCCCGGGGCTCGCCTCGGGGCCGTCCCCTGGGTTATCCTCGGGGCCGTCCCCTGGACGTGTTTCTGGCGGCATCCCCCCCTGGGGATTTCGTGCCGCGTCTCAGCGTTGACCGCGCCCCGGCCGGTCCGCGCGTTTGACAAGCCCGGCCCTAACGCTACCATCTCCGCGATGGAAACTGATAACCTAGCCTTCCTTGACGTCCTCTACGGATTAGCCGGAGACGAAATCCGGACCATCGAAGGAGGAGAGAAGTCATAGATAGAACCATACTGGGACTATCGCCGTACTGCCCCACTGGCGTTAAGGTTGAGCGAGCGTGGGCGCCATGATCCGCCTGCAGGCAATGACTGAGGCAGGATTCGCTGAATACAGGCCTCTTGCTGTTGAGGGCGTCGCTCAAGCCTTCGTCCGCAACGTTGGCGTCGCGATCGAGAAAGCCCGCGCCCACGCAGCAAGTTTGTTCGATCGTTCACTCAGCTCCGGCCTATCAACCCCGAACCAATTCCTGTATGACATCCGGTTGGAGGAGGGCACCATCGACGATCGGATCGGCTACCTTTGGGTGGAGGTGAACGAGACGGAACACCGCTGCTTCATCTACGACATCTACCTGCACGAAGAGCATCGTGGAAAAGGTCGGGGCAGGAAAACGCTTGAGCTACTCGAGGCACAGATGAGGGAGCGGAACATCCAGCGAATCGGCTTACATGTGTGGGGCGATAACGTGGTCGCCCGCGAACTGTACGGCAAGTTGGGGTATCGATTGATCGGCTCGGATATGCAGAAACGCCTGGCGCCATGAGGCCGAAAGCCCGGTTGAAGACGGATGTCGGTGACGCTAGCCCACTCCCCGGATCCGTCAGGGCGAGCATCACCAGGCGGTGGAGTTAGCGGAGACGATACTGAAGGTGCACAAGGACTTGCCCAGGGCCAAGACGCCGCATGAGCGGGAAACCATCCAGCGCCAGATTGCCGCGCCAGTGTATGAGATGTACGGGCTGGCGGAGGATGTCGTCAGGATTGTGGAAGGATGCGAATCGCGGTAGGGCTGGAGGTGGACGACGCAGACGGCGCGGACAGTTCGTCCAGCCGGAGTGACCGGCCGCACGTCGGAACCGATGAGTGAATCTCTGATTCCCAAGCACGGCGGCTATCGCAAGCTGAAGAGCTTTCACGTCGCGCAACTGGTTTACGACGTGACGGTCAGATTCTGTGACCGCTACGTTGCACACTCCGGTCGAATGCGGGACCAGATGGTCCAGGCCGCACGGTCAGGCGTTCAGAACATCGCCGAGGGCAGCTTGGCCTCTGGAACCTCGAAGAAGACAGAGCTCAAGCTTACCAACGTCGCCCGCGCAAGCCTTGAGGAACTGCGCCTTGACTATGAAGACTTCTTGCGCCAGCGGGGCCTCCGGTACTGGGAGAGAAATGACCCCCGCCGGGTTGACCTCGTCGCTCGACGATTCACGAGGGTTGAGGATGTAGCCGCGTGGGTTCAGGGCGTGCACGGTGCCGGCCGGAGCGCACGGTCCGCACCGTCCACGAGGTCTGCAGCGTCCGCTTTCTCCACGCGTCCCGAGATTGCGGCGAACGCGGCGCTTGCGCTCATCGCAGTTGCCACGGCACTGCTGGACCGCCAACTTGCCGCGCAAGCGACTGCCTTCGAACGAGAAGATGGCTTCTCGGAGCGGCTGCACCGGGTGAGGTCTGCGCGGAGGGGCGGCGCGGCGTGACCGGATGGTCGAGTTGGTCAAGCGGAGGCTGACAGCCGACGACTTGCGGCCTGCGGCGGACGGCTCATGGCTGACCGCCAACGGTCTGACCGATGACGAGATTCGCGCTACTGAAGGTGCCGCTGACGACTTGCGGCCGGTGGACGGCCGGAAGGAGAGGTGAGACGTGAAGTGGATTACCCGTTCGCATGTGCACGTTGACCGGGTGGCGTGTCCGTGGCTCATCACCCGGTTCGTGGATTCAGAGGCCGAGTTCTTGTTCGCAGCCGCGGACAGCGTGCTGGACGTCGCGAAGCGCGAGGGCGCGATACCGTTCGACGTGAAGGGAGTAGAACTCGGCCATCAGGACGGGCACTGCAGTTTCGTCTCCATCGTCGAGAAGTACGGACTGAAAGACCCGGCCCTGCTCGCAATGGCCGAGGTCATCAACGCCGCCGATACCGGCCAGATGGAGTCCAACCCGTACGCGGCCGGAGTCGAGGCAATCGCGCGCGGCTACTCGTTGCGGTTCCCGGATGACATTGAGAATCTTGAGCATCAGTTCGCGGTTCTCGACGCGCTGTACACGTTCTTCCGGTCGCGCGTCGCGGCCGGCATGGTGCCGTCGAAGTGACCGGTGCGGCCGGTGGGCAACTACCGACGCCGCCGGCAGCAGGTGGCTTGACAGACGACAGGCCGGAGCTAAGCTCGGGTGATGGTTCCTCCTGAACAGCCGCAGTTCGTGATTCCGGACCGATTGGTGAATCTGCGGGCGACGGGGCGGCTGAGAGGAGGGTGACGCGGGCGTGACCTGGATAATCTACTGGCCGCTGATACTGGTCCTGGCGGCCGCGGTTGCGGCCGGGGTCGCGATTCTCGTGCGCAAGCTGCGCGGCAAGGACGACAACCCGTTCATCGAGAAGCGCTGAGCCGCCGGGACCGGGGTTCACCGAGTTCCACCGAGAGAGCATCCTCCGCGCGTTGACACTTCCATGCCGCATGGATAGGATGTCCGGCAGATGGCAGCATACACGACCCCGAAACTGCGCCGCATCGAGTTGAACCTGCACGAGGTGAACCAGTTGTTCAATTCGATGGACCCGTCGCCGTTCGTGGACAAGGACCTGGACCATGACGCGGAGCAGTTCATCGTGAACTGGGCGCAGGAGTACGCGCCCAGGGAACCGGTGACCCTGACGATTCATCTGGAGCACTGGCCGGAGTCTGACCCCGGGCCGCTTCTGGCGGAGGCGGTGCACAACTTCTTCGCGTACCGCGCGAAGCTGAACGGGCTCGAGTTCCGGCGCCTGATGCAGCAGGGACGGACCAGCCTGGTCATCGGCCTTGTATTCCTGGCCGGCTGCCTGCTTATCGGCCGGGTGCTGCTGGGGCGCGAGGCCGGGCCGTGGGTCGGTTTCCTGCGGGAGAGCCTGACGATTGCGGGCTGGGTCGCGATGTGGCGGCCGATGCAGATATACCTGCACGACTGGTGGCCCGTGCGCCGGCGCGGCCGGACCTACGCCAAGCTCAGCCGGATGCCGGTGGAGGTCGTGCCCAAGGCACGGGGCGACGACGCTTCCCGGTTCTCCGCTCCGGCCTCTGCCCGTTCCTGACTGCGCCGGGCCGGCAAAGTTCCGGCCCATGCAGGAGCTCACATGGCTAAGCATGTCGCCCCCGAAGTGCCGGCCGTTTGGTCGGATACGGCGCGGGCGCGGGAGCCGAATCGCGGGGACGCCGTAACCGTCTAATAATATGGCACATGGACATAGAGCGTTACACTGAGAAGGCGCAGGAGGCGGTTGCTTCGGCGCAGGGTATCGCCCAGAAATGCCAACATCACGAGCTGGATGCGGAGCACATCCTACTAGCCCTGCTCGAGCAGCCGGAAGGGCTGATTCCGCAACTGCTGAAGAAGGTCGGCGCGGAGCCGCGGCAGGTGTTCGAGCACGTGAGGGCCGCGCTGGCTGACCGACCCAAGGTCTCAGGCGGCGACATCCAACTGTACGTGTCGGCGCGGGCCCGCAAGGTGTTCGCCGACGCCGAGAGCCAGGCGAAGAGGTTCAAGGACGAGTACGTCTCGACCGAACACCTGTTCCTGGCCATCCTCGGTCTATCGGACGGCGATGCGCCGAAGATATTCAAGAACTTCGACGTCACCGAGCAGAAGGTGCTCGGCGCTTTGAAGGACGTCCGCGGGGCTCAGCGCGTAACCGACCAGGCCGCTGAGGAACGCTACCAGCCGCTCGAGAAGTTCGGCCGGGACGTGACCCAACTGGCCAGGGACGGCAAGCTCGACCCGGTCATCGGCCGCGACGATGAAATCAGGCGCGTGATGCAGGTCCTTTCGCGCCGTACCAAGAATAACCCGGTAATGATCGGCGAGGCCGGCGTGGGCAAGACCGCGATTGTCGAAGGCCTGGCCCAGCGCATCATCCGCGGCGACGTGCCCGAGAGTCTGAAAAACCGGAAGCTCGTCGCGCTCGACATGGGCGCGCTCATCGCCGGCGCCAAGTATCGCGGCGAGTTCGAGAACCGGCTGAAGGCCGTGCTCAAGGAAGTGGCGTCGTCCGACGGCCGCATCATCCTGTTCATCGACGAGTTGCACACCGTGGTCGGCGCGGGCAAGGCCGAGGGCGCGGTCGACGCGGGCAACATCCTTAAGCCGATGCTCGCCCGGGGCGAGCTGCGCTGCATCGGCGCGACCACGCTCGATGAGTACCGGCAGTACATCGAGAAGGACAAGGCCCTGGAACGCCGGTTCCAGCCGGTCTACGTGGACCAGCCCACGGTCGAGGAGACGATTTCGATTCTGCGCGGCCTGAAGGAACGGTACGAGGTGCACCACGGCGTGCAGATTGCCGACGCCGCCCTGGTCGCGGCCGCGGTGATGTCCAACCGCTACATCTCTGACCGGTTCCTGCCCGATAAGGCGATTGACCTTGTGGACGAGGCCGCGGCCAAGCTGAGGATGGAGATAACCTCGAAGCCGGTCGAACTGGACGAGGTTGACCGGAAGTTGCTGCAACTGGAGATGGAGAAGCTCTCGCTCAAGCGCGACAAGGACGAGGCCTCGCAGAAACGGTTGAAGGAGATTGAGAAGGAGATTGCCGGCCTGAAGGAAGAGCAGAAGCGGCTGGCCGCGCAATGGGAGACCGAGCGCGGGGAGGCCGAGGAGCGGCGTAAGTTGCAGGAGGAGATCGAACGTGTCACAAACGAGGTCGACGCGGCCAAGCGCAAGTACGACCTGAACCGGGCCGCCGAACTGGAATACGGCCGCTTGTCCGAGATGAAGAAGCACCTTGCCGCTCTGCACGCCGGGGACAAGGGCAACCGCATGCTGCGCGAGCAGGTCACCGAAGAGGACATCGCCGAGGTCGTGTCCAAGTGGACCGGCATCCCCCTGAAGAACCTCTTGGAGTCGGAGCGGGAGAAGCTGCTCAAGCTCGAAGAGGAAATCCACAAACGGGTCGTGGGCCAGGATGAGGCGGTCTCGTCCGTGGCCAACGCGATTCGCCGGGCCCGGGCCGGAATCGGGGACCGGCGGCGGCCCATCGGCAGCTTCATTTTCCTCGGGCCGACCGGAGTGGGCAAGACCGAGCTCGCGAAGACGCTGGCCCAGGTGCTCTTTGACACCGAGGAGGCGATTGTCCGTATCGACATGTCCGAGTACGGCGAGCGCCACACCGTCTCGCGCCTTATCGGCGCGCCGCCCGGATACGTCGGGTTCGAAGAAGGCGGGCAACTGACCGAAGCGGTGCGCCGGCGCCCGTATCGGGTCGTCCTCCTTGACGAGATTGAGAAAGCCCACCACGACGTGTTCAACGTGCTCTTGCAGATTCTCGACGACGGCCGGCTGACCGACGGCCACGGCCGCACCGTCGATTTCAAGAACACCATCATCATCATGACCTCGAACCTCGGCACCGAGCTCGCGCGCGCCGGGCGATTCGACCGGGAGGAGTTGATGGGCCTGCTGCGCAGGAGTTTCCGGCCCGAGTTTCTCAACCGGATTGACGAAATCGTCGTCTTCAACCCGCTGTCCCGCGAGGATATCCGCAGAATCGTGGACATTCAGCTCTCCAGCATAAAAGAAAGATTGACAGAGCAAGGGGGGGGTCTTATAATAGGGCGAGGCGTGGAGGACGTTCTTTCGAAGGAAGGCTTTGACCCTGATTTCGGTGCGCGACCTCTAAAACGTGTAATTCAACGCCTGCTCGAGAACCCGCTCGCAGAGCTGATACTCGAACAGCGCCCCGCCGTAGTGGCGGTATCCGTCGTTGACGGCAAAATCGTTCTTTCGCCGCAGGGCGCACAACTTGGAGCATGAGATTTTGTCGGGAGCGGGTATCCCTCCTTCCCAACCCACCAAAAATAACCCCCTTGTTTCCCCGCTCCCGACGCCATTTTCGGCGACAGGCTAGGATGACCGGTGAGAGAATGCCCGCTGGTTGTACCAGCGGGCATTACGTTTAAGTAGCTGAAACTAGGCCGGTTCCGGGTTCGCTCGGGTCATCGCAGTCATTCGAAACGCTGGGCGGCGACCGGTTCGGCACCGGCCGGCGTCGCGTCAGGCTCGGGCCTCGTCTCTTCCGGGGCCGGCTCAGTCGGCGCCTCGGCTGTCGGCAGGGCAGGGCTGGCAATGGCCGCGCGTGCTTCTTCAATCGACAGCTCCCTGACGTCGGCAAGCTGGGTCTGCAGTTCGGAGGCGTGCGCTTGGACGTCGTTGATGGTGCTGCTCGCCTCCTGCAATTTCGCCTGCACCGCGCCAAGAACCCGGCCGAACTGGTCGAACTCGGTCTTGACCGCACCCAGCAACCGCCAGACTTCCATCGACCGCTGTTCGATGGCCAGGGTCCGAAACCCCATCTGGAGACTGTTGAGCAATGCCGCCAGTGTCGTCGGACCGGTCACCACAATGCGGCTCTCGCGTTGGAGTTCATCGGTCAGCCCGTGCCGGCGCAGGACCTCGGCGTACATGCCTTCGACCGGCAGAAACATGAGGGCGAATTCAGTGGTCTGCGGCGGGTCGAGGAAGTTCTCCTGGATGAACCGCGCCCGGGCCTTGACGTGTCCTTCCAGCCCTGCGCACGCGGCTTCGATTTCGCCTGCGTCGCCGCCGTCCCGGGCGTCTATCAATCGCTGGTAGAAACTGAGCGGTATCCCGGCGTCGATGGGCAGCCAGACCGCATCTTCCCGGCCGGCGCCTTTCCCGGGCAGCCTCACCGCGTACTGGCATCGTTCTTCGCTGCCGCGCTTGGTCTTGACGTCGGCCGCATACTGGTCGGCCGAGAGCGCCTGTTCCAGAAGACTCGCCAGCCGCACCACGCCCCAGTTGCCGCGGGTCGATACGTTGGTGAGCACCCGCTTGAGGTCGCCGACGTTCGACGCGAGCGATTGCATCTCGCTCAGATTGTGCTGGACGGTCTCGAGTTGCTGCCTGACCAGCCGGAATGACTCGCCGAGGCCGCGGTCGAGCGTCAACTGGACCTGGTCGTCAACCGCCGCCCTCATCTGTTCCAGCCGGGCGTCGACCCCGTCCTCGAACCTCCGGAGCTGCTTCTCAAAGACCTGCTGCAGTTCGCCGAGGCGGCGGTCATTGTTCTGGTTCGACCGGCCGATCTCCTGGTGGAACGCGTACTGCTGGTTCCGCAGCGCCACCGTCAGTTCCGCCACCCGTTCCATCAGCGAGTCGCTCTGGCCCTTGAGGTTCCGCGATACTTCGTCGCGCATCAGCTTGGCCTGGGCGGCGTTCTCCCCGCGCGCCCGGGCGGCGTCTTCGGCCAGAACCCGGTTGAGCCGTTCGAGTGACCGGTTGACGTATTCCGTGTACTGCTGCGCCGAAGCCTGCTGCTTCTGTAACGCGGCGTTCACCTCGGTGAGTCGCTGCACCAGCGTGCCAGCCTGGTCGTTCAGGCTCGTGGCGAGCTCGTCGCGCAGTTGCCGGACCTGCCCGAGGCTCTCACTGCGCAGTTGCCCGGCTTCTTCGGCAAAGGCCCGGTCGATTTTCTCGAGCGCCTTCTTCAACGTCCGATACTCGTCATCGGTCCGGCCTTCGTGTTCGGCCATTGAGTAAATCTGCTGTTGCGACCGGCTGGCGACCGTGGACAATCTCCCCAGTACCCCCAGAAGCAAGAGTACCATGATAACGACGGCCGCCAGCGTGAGAAAGGTCAGAGTTGTGACCACCTCATTGCTCCTTTCCTGATTTTCACCTTGGACGACCTCATGACCCGGATGCTCGCGGTCTGCCCGAACCGGCACGGGACGGGCTCCCAGGTCCCGGCCATGCGCGTTCCGCCATGGGGGCTTCGGCCTTGGCCACCACACTTCGAGTGGGCATGCGCCCAAGTGTATCGCTGCGCCGTTTCAAGTCAAGGGCCACGGCCAGGCGTTTCAAGCTAGCGGGTTTCGGACTCGACCTTCGCCAGGTAAGTCGTTGCGGCGAGCCGCGCCAGACGTCGTACCCGGGTGATGTAGTTCCGGCGCTCGGACACGCTGATTGCACCCCGGGCTTCAAGCAGGTTGAAGTAGTGCGAACACTTGATGACGTGGTCGTAACCGGGGTACACCAACCCGAGCTTCAGCAGCCGTTGCGCCTCGGCCTCGAAACGGTCGAACAGCAGCCGGTGCAGCTCGACATCCGCTTCCTCGAAGTTGAACTTCGAGAACTCTTCTTCGTTCTGCCGGTAGACGTCGCCCCACGTCAGCGATTCGTTCCAGCGGACGTCGAATATCGAATCTACGTTCTGAACGAACATCGCTATCCGCTCCATGCCATAGGTCAGTTCGACCGGGATGAGCTTGAGGTCGATGCTGCCGCACTGCTGGAAATACGTAAACTGGGTTATCTCGACGCCGTTCAGCTCGACCTGCCAGCCCAGCCCCCAGGCACCCAGCGTCGGCGACTCCCAGTCGTCCTCGGTGAATCGGACGTCGTTGACCCCGAGGTCGATGCCGATGGCCGCAAGACTCTTCAAGTACTGGTCCTGAATGTCGTCGGGCGCCGGCTTCAGGACTACCTGCAGCTGCCAGAACTGCTGGACCCGCAGCGGGTTCTGGGCATAACGCCCGTCGCGCGGGCGCTTGGAAGGTTCGCAGTAAACCACGTTCCAGGGCCGGGCGTCGAGCACGCGGATGAAGGTCGCGGGGTTGAACGTGCCCGCTCCTACCTCGGAGTTGTAAGGCGAAAGGACGGCGCAGCCTTTCTTCGCCCAGTACGACTGAAGCCGAAATATGATGTCCTGCAGATAGTGCGGCGTCGCCCTGGCCACTAGAGTCCCAGGTCCGGGGCGATGCCCTGCATCGCGACGAGGCAGGCGGCCGTGAACTCCTCGAGCGACAAGCCGAGGTTCACGCAGGTCTGAATCTGTTCGCGATTCGCGCCCGCGGCGAACTTCTTCTCTTTGAACCGGCGCAGCACGAAATCCGGGTCCAGGCTGGCGAGCCGCTTCGTCGGGTGCATCAGGGCCGCGGCGACAATCAGACCGGTCATCGGGTCGGTCGCGTAAAGTGCCTTGTCCAGCGCGGACTCGGCCGGCACGCCGCCCACATGGGCGAGCACCGCGTGGATGATTTCCGCGTCGAGGCCCTTCTCCTTCAGCATCTCCGCGCCGACGATGCCGTGCTTTGCCGTGTCTTCCCTGGTCCGGTCGTAATCCACGTCGTGGAGCAGGCCGGCGAGCCCCCACTTTTCTTCATCCCCGCCCAGCCTGTGTGCCAGCCCGCGCAGGCAGGCTTCGGTGGCGAGCATGTGCTTCAGAAGGTTGCGGTTCGTGACCATCGACTGGACAAGGTTCAGCGCTTCGGCGCGGTTCACAATAATGCTCCTGTCATGAGTACGGAATTATAGGAGTGACCCATCCACTGTCAACGCGCGTTGGGTCCCTATCATGTGCACTTGACTGGCGGCCTTGGAATCCGGATACTTTACCCTTGAGCTTTACCAATCGGTAGGTTGGTAAATAGAGAACCTCAGGCCGGGCCCGGACATTCCGGGCCCGGTGCCGTTTTGTGGCTATCGAATCAGCTCTTCGTCCTCGGCCCGCCAGGCCGGGTCAACAATGCAGGCGAATTCGATGGTTTCGGCCCCCGGGTTCTCAAGCCACTGCGTTTCGCTGGGTGGGATGTAGACGGCATCGCCCGCGCTCACCGGCGCGACCTCGTCGCCGACGTGCATGACGCCCCGCCCCCTGATCAGATAGTAGACTTCCGCGGTCCTGAGCCGATGCGGGACTGACGACTGACGCGGTTCAAGCCGGGCGACCGCGAACGAGTACCGGATACTGACCGGGTCGCGGTCAGGATGGAGCAACTCGCGCAGGCGGGTCCGGTCGCCGGCGATTGTCTCCTCGCAGTCGGCCAGCCGCTTTATGTACATGTCATGAACTGCGCCGCCGCCTTGAGGGCGGGCGGCGTGCCGAGTCATCTCCGTTAGTTCAGCGGGCCGACTACCTTCTCGACCGCGTCGAGCAGTTCGCCGGACTTCACGACCTCGGTGAGGTTGTTGATGTCGTACTGAACCGGACGGTCTTCTTCCATCTTGGCGACGTGCTTGCGGATGACGTCGTAGGCAGCCCGCGTTCCTTTGCCCGGTTTCAACGGCTTCCTGAACTCGAGCGCCTGCGCGCCCGCCATCAGCTCGATGGCGACTACCGACCAGGCGTTTCCGAGAATCTGGTTCGTCTTCAAGGCGGAGGTGAATGACATCGACACGAAGTCCTCCTGGTCCGCCGCGGCCGGAATCGAGCCGACCGAAGCCGGCGTCGAGAGAATCCGGTTCTCGCATATCAGCATCCCCTGCGTGTACTGGGTCAGCATCAGTCCGGAGAACATGCCCGCGCCCTTGGTCAGGAACGCCGGCAGCCCGACCGACAGGTTGCGGTTCAGAAGCCGGTTGGTCCGGCGTTCGGACAGGACCGCAATCATCGTGACGCAGGTTCCGACAAGGTCGAGCGCCAGGCCCAACGGCGTGCCCTGGAAGTTTGCGCCGGTCAGGTACGCGTTCTCGTCGGGGAAGAAGAGCGGGTTGTCGCCAACGCCGTTGAGCTCGGTCTCAAACATCGAGCGCGCCCATCGGAGCGAATCCTTGGCCCCGCCCACTACCTGCGGGGTCGAACGCAGCGAGTAGGCGTCCTGGACTTTCTTTCCCTTCTGCTTGAGCATCTCGGAGTCGTCGGTGATTCGGCGAACATTCTCGGCGCAGGTGATTGCGCCGCCGTATCCGCGCACCTTGTGGATCCGTTCGTCGTAGGCCGCCATGTTGGCATTGAGCACCTCAAGCGTCAGAGCGGCGGCAATCTCCGAGGTTTTGAAATAGCGGTCCGCGTCGAACAGCTCGATCGAGCCCCAGCCCGCGGTCATGTTCGAACCGTTGATGCACGCGAGCCCATCCCGGGCCTCGAACTGGATCGTCGGAATTCCGGCCGCCTTCATCGCGTCGGCGCCGGGCATTCGCCTGCCCTGGTAGAACGCCTCGCCCTCACCCAGGAGAACGAGTGCCATCTGGCTCATCGGGCTGAGGTCACCGCACGCGCCCACCGAACCTTTGTCGAAAACCACGGGCGTGACGTCCCGGTTCAGCATTTCGATGAGGGTCTCGACGACCTTGAGGCGGATACCCGAATGGCCGTTGGAAAGCACGTTGATGCGCGAGCAGATCCCGGCTCGCACCACTTCCTCGGGCAGCGGTACGCCGCAGCCGGCCGAATGCGAGTAGACCAAGTAGCGTTGGAAGCTCTCGGTCTGCTCGGGCGTCAGAATTGTCTCGGAAAGCTCCCCGATGCCGGTAGTGATGCCGTACATCACTGCCCGGGCCGAGACTTTCTCTTCAATAAACGCCCGGCAGCGGTTGATTTTGCCTCTTGCCGCGTCCGCAAGTTGCACCTTCCCGCGGTGGCGGGCGACGCGAACAAGGTCCTCAATCTTGAGGTTCTTGCCGTTCAGAACGACTGCCATTCAATTACCTCCGTTGTCGCCGTAACACCGGCCCGCGCTAGCCCCGGCGCGGCCGGCGGTGAGACGGCCGGTTGCCGGGACGCCGGCCCTCGGGCGTACGCACGCGTTCCTGCATGTCCTGTACGTGGTTTCCCGGCCAGTAGACCCGCTTGCACTTCTGGCACCGCCGGAACTCATGGTGAATCTGGTATACGAAGAACGGCACCGAAGGCCGGGCCTGGTCGCGGCTGATTTTCTCCAGCGGGCTGTTGCACTCCAGGCATCGGCCGAAAGGCGTCTCTTCCGACTTTTCCGGCTTGGGCTCGGGCCGCGGTGCTGCGATGACCACCGGCGTCGTCGGGGCTGCCGGCGCTGCCGGGGCCGCCTCGCCGCGAACCTGGGCGACCTGCTCTGCGGCCACCTGGCTGGCGACAAACACCGCACCGGGCAGGCCGGTCAGCCGTTTGTTCCGCGTCAGAAGCGTGCGGCCGGCGGCACGTGCGGCACGGTAGGCCTGCATGCCCGAAACCGTACGGTCATACTCAACGTCCATCCCGAGCAGCCTCAGCTCCCGCGCCAGCTTTCCCAGCATCGCGTCGCACAGAAGCCCGCCGCTGACCGGTTCCGCCTTGACCGTCGGCAAGGGAGTACCTGCCGGGGGCGCGCCGGCCGGCGGCTGCTGGGTCTGGGGACGGGGCCGGCGTCTGCCGCGGCCGAAACGTCGGCGCGGCCGGGAAGGTTCCTGTCGTGGGGTTTCGTCGGGGGCCATCGGGCTACAATTTAACCAAAACTACCCCGAAATCAAGGCCTGCCACAAACCGCTTGACCCGGGCCGACCCTGAGGCTAGAGTATGCCGATTTGGATCCAATCGAACCCGACCGTCAGAACCTGGAGGCACCATGACCGGCAGAAAGATCGCCGCGTTATTCCTGATTGCCGTTGCCCTGGTTGTCGTAACCGCCGCGTGCGCGCCCGGCAATCTGCGCTGGACCCCGGACCACCGCGCCAACTTCTGGGCCGGGCTCTGGCACGGCCTGATTGTCATCATCACCTTCGTCGTCAGCCTGTTCACGGGCGACGTGAAAATCTACGAAGTAAACAACGTCGGCTGGGCTTACAACCTCGGCTTTCTTCTCGGCTGCATGATTTCGCTGGGCGGCGGCGCGAGGGTCGGTACGCACCGGCACCGCGGCCGGCGTGAACCGGACTGGGACAAAGTCGGCCGCAGAATCGGCGACGGGGTCCGTGACGGGCTGAGGTCCTGGCGCGCGCAGGAGCGAAAGGCCGAAGAGGATAAGGACTGGGACGAGCTCGGCCGCCGCATTGAAGAACGCGTCCGCGAAGAACTGAGAAAGAGCGACAAGTAGCATGAACGCGCGCCGCCCGCTCCTTTCTCTCCTCGCCGTTCTGCTCGCTCCCCTGTCGGCCGCCCAGTTCATCGGCAACTCCAGCCTGTCGATGCCGGCCGCGGAGACCCGGGTCGGCGACCTCTACTTCAGCGGCACTATGCTCCGGATCGAAGGCCGGCTGGACGGCTCGGTCATTGCCGCGGCCCAGTCGGTGAACATCTCCGGCCCGGTCACGCGCAACCTGTTCCTGGCCGCCCAGTCGGTTGACATGTCGGGCGCGGTCGCCGGCGACATCATTGCCCTGTGCGCGACGCTCAACGTGAGCGGGCGCGTTGGCGGTGCGATAAGGGCCGGTGCGGGAACGGTCTACATCAACGGCGCCGTGGGCCAGGACGTGCTCGCGGGCTGCGCCAACCTGGCCGTAACCAGGAACGCCGAGGTACGCGGCGACCTGGCGGTCGGGTGCCGGTCCCTGGAAATCGCCGGGACGGTCCGGGGCGACATAAAAGCCACCGCGGACCGGGTGGTCATCTCGGGCAGCATCGACGGCGACGTTGACGTGATCGTCGGCCAGGAGCTCAAGCTGACCCCGGACGCGCGCGTCTACGGCAATCTGCGCTACCGTTCGACCAAGCGGCTGGATTTGGGCAACCCGGACGGAGTCTTCGGCAACGTCGAATACGTCCAGTTGCCTGCGCCCAAGGACATCGAAGAAATGAAGGAGCTGCGACCCAGGCCCAGCGTGCTGATCGCGTTCCTCCTGCCGTTCACCATCCTGGCCGTGCTGGGCGCGCTGGCGTTCGCTTTCATTATCATCGGCGTCTGGAAGTACGTGCTCAACGAAGCGCTCAACCGCTCGATTCAACACTGGGGGCGTACCCTCGGCTTCGGCTCGGTCGCGTTCCTTATCGGGCCGATGTCGATACTCCTCTCCTTTGCCCTGATTGTCACGATTCCGACCGGCCTTGTCGCCCTTGCCGCTTACCTCGTCTTTATGTATGTTGCCAAGGTGCTCGCCGGGATGTTCACGGGCAAGCTGCTATTCCGTCTCTTCGGCGCGCCCGAGACGTCGCTATGGCTCGCCGCGCCGGTCGGCATCGTTATCGTGTACGGACTTTGCGCCATACCGTTCGCCGGGTGGATACTCTGGCTGTTCGCGCTGGCGTTCGGGTTTGGCATCATCGCCGAACTGGTCGGCATGTCCCGCGCGGCATGAGCCGGCCGAATCGTGCAATCTTAGACTGGAGGTAACTATGGACAGCAAACCGCATCCGGACATGAGCGCCGGTGTGAAGAAATACATCGAACAGGCCAACGCCATGCTCGCGGAGCGCGAACAACAGTGGAAACAGGCTAAGAGACGCCGCTTTGACACCGTCGCCGTCCATGGCATGTACACGGCGGCCGAGGCGATCGAGAAGAACCAGGGCGCCATCATCGAGCCCATCTTTGCCAGCTCGGGCCAGGCCTACCGCGACTCCGATGAGATGGAAGCGGCCCAGGCCGGCTTGATTCCCACCTGGGCCTATGTCCGAATCCACAACCCGACCCTGGGCTACCTCGAAGACACCCTGGCCCTGCTCGAAAGCTACGGCCTCGAGGGCAACTTCGGCTGCTGCGTCTACTCCTCGGGCATGGCCGCCATCGAGAACGTCACCGACACGCTCCTCGTGAAGCAGGGCGACGCGCCCGCAAACTTCGTCTCCACCTGCCAGATTTACGGCGGCTCATTCCAGCAGTTCAACGTCCGCAAGATGCAGGAACGCGGCATCGAGGTCCGCTGGGTCATCGATTCCAACAACATCGACGAGTGGCGGTCGAAGGTCGACAAGAACACGCGCTTCCTCTACGGCGAGCTGCCCTCGAACCCGGGACTGTCCTTCTTCGACCTGAAGAGGCCGATTGACCTTGCCCACGAGCACGGCCTGCCTTTTGTCGCCGATTCGACGATCGCGACGCCGGCCCTGCTCCGCCCCCTGGCCCACGGCGCCGACATCGTCATCCATTCGGTCACCAAGACGATGAGCGCGTCCGGCTTCGGTACGGCCGGCGCGGTCATCGCCCGGATGAACATACCCTCGCCCATCAACAACGATGCGATGAGAGCCGACTTCTGCCGCTACCTCCACGACTACCCGCGCCGGGACCAGGGTGGTTGCCTCCACCCGTTCCAGGCTCTGATGAGCCTCTCGGATATCCGCACCCTGCGCACGCGCATTGACCTGTGGAGCCAGAGCGCCCTTGCGGTCGCCCGATTCCTGAACCGGCACGCGGCCGTCACCAACGTCAACTACCTCGGGATTGAGGACCACCCCCTGCACCAGGTCGCCGCCAGGTATCTCTGGCTGGTAGACGCCGAACACGACGCCCGCTACGGCAAGCCGGTCAACCGCTACGGCCACCTGCTTTCCTTCAGGGTCAAGGGCGGGCCCCAGGCCGCGCGCAGAGTCTTCGACCGGCTCCAGGTCATCATGCGCGTCACCGACCTCGGCCGGGTCAAGTCGATCGCCACGATTCCGTCCATCTCGACCCACCTCCAGCAGGGCGAAGAGAGCCGCAAGATGGCTTCGATTCCGCCCGACCTCATCCGGCTGTCGGTCGGTGCCGAACACCCGGACGATGTCATCAACGACCTCGACCAGGCGCTGGCCGGGGCCAGGTAACCGATGGCAGGCCTGTTTTACTCCACCAACCTCCGCTCGCCCGACGTTAACCTCAAAGCCGCTCTCCTCGCCGGCCAGGCCCCGGACAAGGGTCTGTACATGCCCCGGGAAATCCCGCGCGTCCCGCCCGGTGAGATCCTCGGCTTCAAGGACAAGACCTACCCCGAAATCGCCTACGCCGTACTAAGACGCTATACCACGGGACTCATCCCGGACGACGAACTGATGCGCCTGTGCGTCGAGTGTTACGACTATCCGGTCCCTCTGGAGAAGGTATCCGACACCAACTACCTGCTGCGCCTGGACCAGGGCCCGACCGCGAGTTTCAAGGACTTCGCCGCCCGGATGATGGCCCGGATGATGCGCTGTTTCTTGAAGCAGGAAGGCGGCGAACTCGTCATCCTGACTGCCACGTCGGGAGATACCGGCAGCGCGGTCGCGCACGCCTTCCACAACGTCGACCGTATCTCGATGGTTGTCCTCTTCCCGCAGAAGGAAGTCTCCGACCGGCAGCGCAAGCAGATGACCACGCTCGGCGGCAACGTCTCGGTCATTGGCGTGGACGGCAAGTTCGACGACTGCCAGGCGCTGGTGAAGCGCGCCTTCACCGACCCCGACCTGAAGTCCCTCCGGTTCTCCTCGGCCAACTCCATCAACATCGGGCGGCTCCTGCCCCAGTCGGTCTATTACTTCTACGCCTACGCGAAGCTGCAGCGGCGGGGCGAGAGGGTCGTCTTCTCCATTCCCTCAGGCAACTTCGGGGACATGTGCGGCGGCTTCCTGGCGTGGCGCATGGGCCTGCCCGCCGAGCGCTACGTCATCGCCACCAATGAGAACGATGAATTCCCGCGTTTCGTCGCGGATAAGGTCTACCGCAGAATCGAGCCCTCGCGCGTCTGCATTTCCAATGCCATGAACGTCGGCCACCCGTCAAATCTGCCGCGCCTCGTATCGCTTTACCGCGGCGTGATGGATGAGACCGGCAACGTCTCGAGGCCGCCCGACTTCCTGTCCATGCGGCGCGACATGTACCCAATCAGCATCAACGACGGCGAGACCAGGCAGGCAATCAAGGATGCCTGGCACAAGTACAAGGTCATGCTCGAGCCGCACGGCGCGGTCGGCTGGGCCGCACTGGAGCGCTATCTTGCCGATGGTAACAAGCCGCAACTGGCCGTTTCGATTGAGACCGCGCATCCGGCCAAGTTCCCCGAAGAAATCCAGCGGCTCCTCGGCGTCGACCCCGAACTGCCGACGGCCTTGGCCGGCCTCGACGCCAAACCTGAGCAGTACGAACAAGGACCGAACGATTACGAGTGGTTCAGAGGATACCTGAGGAAGGCGTTCCGGTAACCGGCCACTGAGGCACCCTAGCGTGAAGTACATCATCTTCCTGGGCGACGGCATGGCCGACTTTCCTGTTGCCGAGCTCGGCAACAGGACCCCGCTTCAGGTCGCGACCAAGCCGACAATGGACCGCATCGCGCGCGCGGGCCGGTGCGGCTCGTTCGTCACGGTCGAAGACGACATGCCGCCGGGCAGCGAAGTCGCCAACCTCACGGTGCTTGGCTACGACCCGAAGAAGTGTCACCAGGGCCGCGGCGTGCTCGAGGCGGCCAGCCTGGGCGTAAGCCTCCGTGACACCGATGTCGCGATGCGCTGCAACCTCATCTGCCTTGTCGACGGCCGCATCAAGAATCACTCGGCCGGCCACATACCGTCCGAAGAAGCGGCCGAGCTTATCCGGTACAGCGACCGCAACTTGGACGGCGAGGGCGTGCGCCTCTGGCCGGGTGTTTCCTACCGCCATCTGCTGGTGCTCGACCACGGCTCTCCTGATGTTGATTGCGCCCCGCCGCACGACCACGTCGGTGAGCCCGCCGCCGACCTGCTGGTCAAGCCCAGGAACAGGGATGCTGAACAGACCGCGGCCCTGCTCAACAGCATCATCCGCAGGTCGTGGGAGCTCCTGCCTTCGCACCCGGTGAATGAGAAGCGCGTCGCGCAGGGCAAGGACCCGGCCAATTCACTCTGGCCCTGGTCGCCCGGCCGCAAGCCGCAGATGGCCACGTACAAAGAACTCTACGGCATCACCGGCGCCGTCATATCCGCGGTGGACCTCATTCGGGGCGTCGGGGTCTACGCCGGACTCGATATCGTCACGGTGGAGGGTGCGACCGGCCTGATTGACACCAACTACGAAGGCAAGGCCGACGCCTGTCTCGCAGCCCTGGCCGACCACGACTTCGTGTTCGTGCACGTCGAGGCCTCAGACGAAGCCGGGCACAGCAGGGACGCGAAGCAGAAGATACTCGCCATCGAGTACCTTGACCGCCGGCTCATTGCCCGCGTGATGAAGGGGCTTGAGGATAAAGGCATCGAGGCCACGGTCGCGGTACTGCCCGACCACCCGACGCCCGTGGCAACGGGGAACCACGTCCACGGCCAGGTCCCGGTCGCCATCCGCAACCCGCGCTGGACCCCTGACTCGGTGCAGCTCTACGACGAGGATTCGGTCAAGCCCGGCGCGCTCGGCCTGATGCACGGCGACCAATTCATCCGCACCTTCCTCGGCCGTTAGGTCTCTTGACCGCCGGGCCGCTACCGGCCCGGCTCGCCTGCCTGTGCGTGGCCGCACGCAGACAGGAAATCGACGCGCTCCCACGACAGGGAGTCGTGGGCGAACGTGAATATCATGTATCCGGGTTTGCCGTAGTCGAGCTCGGCGTCGGTCGGCGGCATGGTGCCGACCGTGAAGTGGTTCACGCCGGCAACCCGGGCGTAGCGCCAGCCGTGAATGTGCCCGGCCACGTACGCGTACGCGCGGTAGTCCCGCAGAAGACTCTGGAGCTTGGCCCGCTCCGCGGCGCTGGCGAGACGCCACATGCTGGGCGTGATGCCGTCATAGACCGGGTAGTGGGTGCCGACAATCTTCCAGTGCGGGCCGCCGTCATTCAGTTGTTCTTCCAGCCAGTCGAACTGGGTTGCGCCGATGGTCCCGTCCGCGGTGTCGAGGAATATCAGCTTCAACCGGCCGGCAATCACTACCGAGTAGCAGCTCGGCCCGAAACCGCCCTTGAAACTGCTCCAGCCATCGGCCTGATACAGGTCGTGGTTGCCGATGGTCGCGTAGTACGGAATCCCAACGACCGAAAGCATCGACTCGGCCCGCGCGTACTCGTCCGCGGCGCCGTCGTGCGCCAGGTCGCCGAGCACGCAGAAGAAACCGATACCCCTGGGCGCCACATCCTGCTTGAACCGGCTGAGCCGGTTCAGGGTATCGTGTTTGATGTGGATGTCGCCGAACACGGCAAAGCGGAACGAATCCGGGTCAACCGCGACCGGCTGCGGCTGCGTCAAGCTGCCGGACAGACTCTCTTTCACCCGTTCCTCGACGGTCGGGTGAAACAGCACCTGGCCCAGGTCCCACTTGCACCCGCTCGCGCCCAAGAGGAGAAGCAGGCCCAGACCCGGCAACCTAGAACGCACGGCTCACCCCTGCTTCAAAGATGAACTCGCTGAACGACACAATCGCACCGGAAATGCCGACGATGCCGGAACTTGCCCGCGTGTGGATGCTGTATCCGCGGGCCAGTTGATACGAGCCATATAACCCGAGCGGAACCTGCTGAGGATTGTGGAGAGTCATCCGGTCGCTGTTCGCAATGAACGCGAAGGCAGACAGCCGACGCCGTTCAATGAATGTCCAGTTGATGCCGTACAGCAAGTTCCACTCCGGCGCATCGCTCTGCCACTGAAACGGAGAGGCGAAGCAAGCAGGGTCGAAGACCGGCACTCGATACGCCGCGCCCAGATTTAACCTGACCCGGCGCGACACCTCGGCCCGCACCAACCCCAGCACCCGGTTCTCACCCGCGCGCCAGTCCGACCACTGCTGGTGCTGAATGCGCGCTTCGACGAACAGACGTCGGGTTGCGAGCGGTTGAACGCGCGCGCCCAGAGCGTAGCCGGCTATCCCGTTGTTCTGCATGAAGCCGAGACCGAGTGCGGCGTCGAGGTCAAGACGTGGGTTCAGGCTCGCGTCGGCAAGTCCTGTGACGAGCATCCTGGTCTCGACGCCCGGCTCGTGACGGAACCCAAGGAGTACGGCGGGCGTAAACCGGCCCGCCCAACTGACCGAGACCACGAGGACGACGGCGGTGAGACACGCACGGGAAGCTCGCACCATCCGAGCATAGGCAACCAGTGGATACGGGTCAAGCCGGCGCGGGTCGATGGCCGCTACCCGCCGAGGTACTCGGCCGGCTTGCGCAGGAAATCCTCGGCCAGAACCAAGAAGGCCTTCACCCCGACAGCCAGCGCGTCCTCGTCGATGTCGAACCGGTCCGAGTGGTGCCCGGCAACGATCCCCTTGGCCTCATTGCGGCAGCCGAGAAAGGTGAACATCCCCGGCACTTTCTCAAGGTAGCTCGCAAAATCCTCGGCCCCGAGGTTCGCCGGCGTGGCATCATCAACGTCAAGCAGGTTCGCCTTCAACACCCGCGCGGCGCGGGCGGTAAACGTCGGGTCATTGAAGAGCACCGGGTAGCTCGGGTCGAGCCGAAACTCGTAGCTCGGCAGGCCTAGGACGCCCGGCCGGGAGAACGTTTGCACCAATCCGTCCATCGTCGACTTCATCACCTCGGCAATCCGCTCGGACACCTCTTGGTCGAACGCCCGGAACGTGCCGACCACCGTCGCCTCTCCGGGGGTCTGGTTGTGCTGGGTTCCGGCCTGCACTTGGCCGAAGCCCAACACGTACACCGTGTCGGGCGGGAACTGCCGGCGCAGGTCGCCCTGAATCGAGTTGATGAACCGGGCCGCAATCTGGATAGGGTCGATGCAGTCCTGCGGGCACATGTGGTGGCCGGGCCGGCCCTTGATGGTCAGCACAAACGTCCGGTTCGTGGCGAGCAGGGGCCCGGGCCGAAACGCAAGCCTGCCTGACGGGATAGTGCTGAACAGGTGGATGCCGATAATGGCGTCAACGCCCGCAAGGCAGCCGTCCTCAATCATCTGGATGGCGCCGCCCGGCGGCGCCTCCTCGGCCGGCTGGAATATCAGCCGGACGCTGCCTTTGAGCTCGCCCCGGCGTTCCTGCAGCGCTCGGGCCGCGCCCAATACCATCGCGATGTGCCCGTCGTGCCCGCACGCGTGCATCACACCCGGGTTGAGCGAACGATAGTCGCGGTTCAGCTCGGTCTCGGCCTCCTGGATGGAGAGCGCGTCGATGTCGGCGCGCAGGGCAATCATCCGGCCCTTGCCCTCGGAGTGAATCGTCCCCACCACTCCGGTCCCGGCTGCCTTGCGGTGTTCGATGCCGAGCGCCGACAGTTCCTCTATTATCTTCGCCTGGGTCCCGTGCTCGGCAAAACCGGGTTCCGGGTGCTGGTGGAACCAGCGCCTCAGGCCGACCAGCCAGGACCGGAAACCGTCATCGAGCTGAGGGGAGGAACCGCCAAGGCCGCCAAGAGACGCCATGGGGTCGGGAGGGGACAGGGGATTGCTCATGGCGACCCGGATGCGCGGCGCTAGTCCACATGCACGAGCCGGACCGTTATCAGGCCTCCCGGGCCGGCGACGCGGGCAACGTAGATGCCGGGCGCGAGACGTGCCGGCGACCAGTCCGCTCGACCGCCGCGCGCCTCGACGTGCGCCAGCTTCCTGCCGTCAACCGCATATACGTCAACCGTGAATTCCCCGGCTCCGGAGAAGCTCGCCTGCCGGGCAAAGGGATTCGGCGCCGCGTGGAACGCGACCGGCCCGGCCGCGGGTTCAGCTCCGGCGCCGGTCGGCAGGTTCACCGCGGCGTAGATATTCCAGTAGCCGCGGCGGTCCGATGCCCAGGCCGTCCAGATGCCTCCCGAGGAGTCGGCGCAAATCACCGGGTCATAGTCATTGGCCGCGTCGCCGGTGACCGGGTCCGGCAATGTCCAGCCCCTGTCATAGTGCGAGGCGTAGATGTCCCAATGCCCGGTCTTGCGCGACTGCCAGCAGGCCCAGACCGTGCCGTCTGATGCCGGAGCGACGTCGGGGAGGATGTCGTCGGCCGAGTCTGCCGCGAGCGGCTGCGGCTCGGCCCGTGTCGAGTCGTCGAAGCATGCGTAGTAGATGTCGGCCTGTTCGCCCTGCCACTTATGCCAGACGACCCAGACCCGGTTATCGGCGTCAACCGCGGCCCTGGGGTGTGCGTTGGCCGCGACCGTATCGAGGTCGAATGCCGGCCGCCAGCCATTGTCGTACTTGCGGCCCTGGATTCGCCACTGGCCGTTCGTGAGCGAGGACCAGAACACCCAGGGATGGTTGTCGCGGTCAACCGCAACGCACGGGTCAATCTGGTCCAGGGAGTCGTCCGTCAGCCGCACCGGGTCCGACCAGTTGCCGCCGTTGTCTTCGCAGGAAACCCAGATGTCCGCCTGACCGTTGCGCCAGGACTTGAAGGCGCACCAGACCCGGTTGTCGGTGCCGGAGGCGAGTCGAGGCTGCACGTCGTGATACCCGGCCTGGGGCCCGACCCGGCGCACGCTCGACCACGCGCCGTTGTAGTAGCAACTGAAGACCTGGAAGTGGTCATAGCCGCTCGTGTAGTCGCGGAAGCTCTGCCAGGCTGCCCAGAACCTGCCTGACGCATCGGTGCAGCACGAGGAGAACAGGTCGTAGTACTCGTGCCAGGCAATCGACTCCGGCGGCGTGAACCAGAACCCGTCGAACGAAGTGACGTAGCTGTCGGAGCGGATGTTGCGGCCCGAGTCGAATACAATCCGTATCCTGCCCTGCGAGAACCCGATTGCCGGGCTGCCGTTGACATAGTTCGAGTTCTCAACCTGGTATTCGGTCCAGTCGAGCGGCGCGGAGGCCCGGTACGAGGGCGTGCTCACCCGTGCCATCCGCGGGTCTGTCCGGTTGACCTTCAGCGTCGGGTCGCCGAGGATGCCCGTGCCCAGGAACCAGTCGTAGTTGTCCCGGTGCCATTTCAGGAACGCGTCGCCGAAGCAGGAGTCATGGCCCAGGGCGCGGTAGATGGGGGACAGGTCGCTGACGCCGACCATCAACTGGGACGAGGCCATCACAACCAGGCCCCAGGGCTGGCTGAACAGATACCAGTTGGCGAGATTGTCCTTCTCGGTAAACCGGCCGCACATGCAGCCGTTCACGAAGTAAAAGGCGGCATTGGGCCCGAGCGCGGGAATCTCGAAGCTGAAGAGCGAACCGGCGCCGGGCTCGTCATTGGCCAGGAAGAAAGAATGCACCCAGGGCGAAGAGTGGCAGATGATGTGAACGAACTCGTAGCCCAACCGGAGCTGGTTCTTATAATGGTAGGCCGTGGTCGTGTTCTCATCGTTGAACATCGTGATGTTCGAATAGAGGTTGCTCATGCCGTGGTTGTTGGGATACCAGTCGACTTCGTTGTACACGAGTGCCCGGTGCGGTATCGCCAGTTGCCCGGTCCGGTACAGGTGGTCGCGCTCAAAGAACGCCTTTGTCAGCCGCGTCTCGTCGTCGTACGTGAACCGCGAAGCATAGACCCGGCCCAGCCACACGTCGGGCCCGGCGTTGCCTGAATGGGTATCGTAGATTCCGTCACCGTCCGCGTCGCCGAACGTGCCGTCCAAGTCGGTGAAGAACAGGTCCAGCGGGTAGTCCTCGCCATAGTTGCTGTCCTCCCACCAGGCCACGGGCAGGTCCCCGACCATCAGGCTGCCCACGAGCCCGGAATCGCGGCGCGCCTGCAGCACCTGCCTGAGGTTCGCAGGCCTGCCTCCTGAAACCGTAAGCAGCTCGGTCGAAAAGCCGTCCACAGCCAAATCGGCCAGATACGTCGAGACCTCGGGCTCAATCGCCGGGTACAGGCCGGCATTCACGATTACGAGGACCAGCCGGGTATCCCTGCCTCCGGCCGCGACGTGGCTTACGACCCGGGCGTCAAAAGGCGCGTCCACCTGCGCGGCGATATAGTCCTCGTAGGTCGAAGGCGTCCGCCCCAGCGGGTCGTAGTACGGTATCGGCCGGGGCATCTGGGTCTGCACTGCAAGCAATAAAGCTAAGCTCAGCATTTCATCCTCCCGGGCCGGGGCCAAAGCCGCGTTTCCGGCCCGAATCAATCAGCCATCGTCAAGATGCTAGGCGCGGTGCCTGCCCTGTCAAGCTGCGGTCGCAGGGCCGGATTGACTTCCGGGCGGCCTTGCCTATAGTCAGGTAATTCGGACCAAGCAAACCTAACTGGAGCAGACCCATGAAGCACCTCGCGATTGCCGCGGCGCTCCTGGCCGGCGTTGCCGCGGCCGCTGCGCCGCCGACAGAGCTGCTGAAGAGCATCACTTCCGAGCAGTACCCGGACGCCAACGCGGTGACCGTCTTCGACTCAACGCTGGTGACGCTTCAGGCCGACGGCCGGAACGTCACCAGAGAACACCGGCTGGTGAAAATCCTAACCGAAGAGGGCAAGAAGCAGTATGCCACGCCGTGGGACGGGTACTGCCAGACCTACTCGAGGGTCGAAGTCCGGCTCGCCCGGGTGATTACGCCCCAGGGCAAGGTCATCAACGTGCCGAAGAAGGACATCGTTGACGTGCCGATTCCCTTGTGGGAGGGCTCGAAGTTCGTGCTGCCCAACGTGAGGGTGACGTCAATCCAGTTCCCGAGTCTGGAGTTGGGCTCGGCAATCGAGTGGACAACCGACGACATCATGTACAACCCGGTGATGGAAGGTCAGTTCGATGCCGAGATACCCGCTGAGTCGTTCGAGCCGCTTCTAACCGGGGTCTACACGGTCTCGGCGCCGGCCGACATGAAGTTCCGCTGGCTCGTCAAGGACGGCAAGGTTGACACGAGCTTCACGACTAAGGGCGGCCGGCAGACAATGACCTGGTCCGAGCACAACGTGCCCAAGGTGGTCTACGAGCCGATGATGCCGGACTACCCCGAATGCATGACCCGGCTCCTTGTCTGCACCCAGCCGGACTGGCAGACGTGGTCCAAGTGGTACTACAACCTCTGCTCGACGCAGTACGAAGTCGACTCAAGCCTGGCTGCCGCAATCGACTCGCTCACCCGGGACAAGACCACCGAGGACGCCAGGGTCCGCGCGCTGTACAACTTCGTGGACCAGAGAATCCGCTACGTCGAAACCTCCTACTCGGGCAAGAAGGCCGGGTACCAGCCCGAGAAAATCAGCCTGACCTATGCCAAGCGCTACGGCGTCTGCCGTGACAAGGCCGCGCTGCTCGCGGGCGTGCTGCGCCACGTCGGGGTTGACGCGTACATCTGCCTGACCAACCCCGGGTCCCAGACCGACAAAGAACTGCCGGTCGACCAGTTCGACCACGCCATCGTCGCGGTGAAGCGCCCGGATTCGAGCATCTACTACCTTGACCCGACCGCGGAGAACTCGCGCGAGTATCTGGTCTCCGCGGAGATGAACCGCGGGGTGCTGATTGCCACAAAAGACGGCGACGACCTGCGCTATACGCCGATGGTCCCGGCGGACTCCAACCTGCTCGACGCGCGGGTTGCGGATACGCTCTCGCGGGACGGCTCGCTTTCCGGCGCGATGACCATGACGCCCGCCGGCGTTCAGGAGTTCCGCTGGCGCTCGACCTTCATCTGGCAGCCGCCCGAGCAGCAAAAGCAGACCCTCGAGCGCTACCTGCGCATCCTCGGCCCGGGCGCGCGCCTCGACACCGTGACCATGTCCGACCCGCACGACCTGAACGTCCCGTTCCAGGCCCGGCTTCACTTCACGGTTCGGGACTTCGCCACCGTCCTGAAATCGAAAACCGCCAATCGTAATTCGACAATCCGATTCACCCTGCCCAAAGCCGGCAACGGCATGGTCGGCAGCAGCGTCTTCAGTTGGGCCACCTCGATGCCGAAGCGTACGTACCCGGCCGACTTCCATTCGACCATGGCCTGGCATCTCGTGCACGAAATGACGCTGCCATCCGGGTACAAGGCGGTTCTGGTGCCTGACCCGCTGGCACAGAGCTTCGGCCGGTTCGAGGCGAATTCCCAAACCGGGGCCCGCGGTAACAAACTGACCAACGAGGCCTGGTTCCGGCTCAACGACCCCGTGGTGCCGGTGGCCGAATACCAGGACCTGCGCGGCCTGCTCGCGGCGACCGAAGAACTTGAGCGCCAGCACGTGATGCTGAAACCGAGCGAGGAGTGAGACATGGCAAACCATGCAGTTCAGAACGCAGAACGCAGAGTGCAAAAGGCAAAATGGCTGGCGGTCTTGACTTTTGGCTCTTGCCTTTTGACTTCTGCCTTGGCCTCTGAGGTGGACGAGCTCATAAGGTCCGCGCCCGGCCACGAGGCCTATCCCGAGGCCGGCGCGCTCATCCTGCTCGACCGCAAGGTCGTCACCGTGGACCGGAACAACTCGACCACGATGGAACGGTATCTCGTCGTGAAGATATTCGAGGACCGGGGCCGGGATGACTTCGGCGAGGTCACCCAGCGGTTCATCAAGGACGCCCAGGTGTGTGAAGTGCTCGAAGCCCGCACCCACAAACCGGACGGCTCGGTCGTCAAGCCGGAAGCCCGCGCCATCTCGGACGTGTCCGCGCCCGAGGTTGCCGACGCGATGGCCTACACCAACGCGATGCTCAAGGTCGTTTCGTTCCCGGCGCTGGAAAAAGACGCGGTCATCGAGTATCACGTGCGCGCGAAGCCGAAGAAGAGTACGAAAGAGGACGGCTTCTCCGGGCTCGCGAAGTTCGGCGGCAAGTATCCGGCCATGAAGCGGGAATTCCGGCTCATCGTCCCCAAGGGGACGACGTTCAAGTACGCCTGGTCCCAGAACGAGCCAGCGCCGGTCGTCGAAACCCTGCCTTCGGGCACGAGCTACACCTGGACCATGACCAACACGCCCCAGATATTCGAGGAACCGGGCACGCCGGACTTGGCGAGGCTCGTGCCGGTGCTGTCCTATTCCTCGTACTCATCGTGGAAGCAGGTCGCGGACAAGCTCACGAAGGAGTTCAACAAAGGCGTGGTCGCCTCGGCCGAGGTCAAGCAACTCGCGGCCGACCTGTCCGCGGGCAAATCCGGGACCGACGTCCTGCGCGACGTCTACCTTTACGTCACGCAGCGGTTCCGCAGCGTCGCGCTCGACTACGGGACCGTGGGATACGAACCTCACAAGGCCGCCAAAGTCATCGAATGGAAGTACGGCGACTGCCGGGACAAGAACTGCCTGCTCATCGCCCTGCTCAAAGAAGCGGGCATCAGCGCCTTCCCGGTCGTCCTGAGCCACAACCGCGTCCCGGTCGCGAAGGACGTACCCTCGCCCGACGCCTTTGACTGGCTTGCGACCATGGCCACCGTTGGGAACGAACACGTCCTCCTGGACCCATTCGCCGAGTACTGCCCGTTCGGCTCGGTCCCGGGTGAAGACGCCGGGGACGACGCCCTGTATCTCGATGCCGGGACCGCGGAGCTCGCGTCCCTGCCCGAGCGCGGCAGCGTGCCGGACGCCGGCCGCACGGTCGCGGACGTCGCGCTCGACCTCGCCGGCGACCTCTCGGGCGCGGTCTCCTCGGAACTGCACGGCTCCTTTGACAACGACGTCCGCGAGTACTGGCGCGACCAGACCCCGACCGACCGCCGCCGCTCCATGGCCCAGACCGCGTCCGGCATCAAGACCGGGGCGCAGGTCGACACCTTCTGGTTCTCGGACCTGAACGACCTGACCAGACCGGCGACCGCCGGGTTCCGCTTCACCGCCGCGCGCTACGCCGTAACCCAGAAGGGCGAACTCTCGATGCGCGTGCCCACCCCGGCCGTGGTCGGCGACCCCTTGTTCTGGATTACCTCGAGCGCCCGGCGCACCAACCCGGTCGAGACCAGGCCGGCGCGCCAGTACGTCTACGAATGCAACATGAAACTCCCGCCCGGCGTCAAGGTAGACATCCTGCCGGACAGCGTCATGCTCGACAACGACTACTGCTCGGCCCGGGGCGGGTGGGCGAAGACCGCGAGCGGCGTGGGCTTCGGCTACACCCTCACGGTCAAAAAGACCGACGTGCCGGTCGCGGACTACGCGCAACTCAAAGCCGTCACCGACGCCCTCTCAAGGCCCCAGCTCCGCGAGGTGTACTTCCTCAAGTAGCCCGCAAAACGAGGGACATGACCGAAATCCGCCCGGGGATTTCGGGTCGTGTCCCGAGCCTGAGCCGAGTCCGCCTACGGTTCTGACTTCTGCGCTCTGATTTCTGACCTCTGACTTGGTCCTACACCCGGTCATTGGCGCTTGAGAATTGGCAATTCGCGCCCCCGGCGCGTCGGACCGGGTGTATAAATATGACAACTCTCCAAAACCCCGAAAATCGGCCTTAACCCTCGCATCTCCAAGATGATGCCCCAAATCCGACCATGACCCCCCGGGTGGCCCTCCCCGGGTCACCCCCGGTGGCCCCCCGGGGGGCACTCCGGTGCGAGCTCAGTACATTGGTAACATGTTATTATCAGGACATAGGTAACACTATTCTCACATGGAGGTGTGATTATGTCCTGGTCGGTATATGGTCTGCAACATGTAAGAGCCGAGTTCGTGA
>Ga0315282_10001526_pt1 | contig 43361 bp, 32 predicted proteins | sample YL17G07_20_MG_FD_203693 | JGI IMG/M metagenome (GOLD analysis project Ga0315282, IMG submission 203693) | Sediment microbial communities from Yellowstone Lake, YNP, Wyoming, USA - YL17G07_20 | ecosystem: Environmental > Aquatic > Freshwater > Lake > Sediment | place: USA: Wyoming | collected... | reverse complement strand
ACGCCATTGGATACGCGGCCAACGGCGCGCCGGTGAGCCGGCATCTCGCGGAGGCGATCGAGGCGCAGCGGCCCGTGATAGAGGGCTTCGAGACGACCCGGGCGGTCCTGATGCCCGAGGGACGCCCACCGCGGGTCGGCGAGGTCCTGGTTCAGCCGCAACTGGCCGGAACGCTCCGGCTGCTGGCCGTCGGTGGGCCCAGGGACTTCTATGAGCGCGGCCTGGCCGAGCAGATCGCATCTTTCATGGCGCGGAACGGCGGCGACCTCACGCTCGACGATCTGTGGGAGTACTCACCGTCGCTGCTCGAGCCGCTCTGCGCCAAGTGGCGCGGCTGCGAGGTCCACGTCCAGCCGCCCGTCTCGCAGGCGCACGTTATGCTGGAGGCGCTGCTCATCGTCGAGCCGTTCATCGACACCTCGTTCGGGCCGGAGGACCCCGTCTGGCTCCACGCGTGCGTCGAGGCGATAAGGCTTGCCTACGCCGACCGGTTCGCCTACTCAGGCGATCCCTGGGTGGTCGAGAACGTGACCAATGAGCTGATCGCGCCCGAGTTCGTGGCGCAGCGGCGCGAGTGCATCGACCTCGAGCGCGCGCACGGGCACGCCGCCGGCGCCCTGCCGGACACCGACACGACCCAGCTCGCTGTGGCCGACTCCCGCGGGAACGCTATCACGCTCATCCAGAGCCTATTCCACGGGTTCGGCTGCGGGGTGATGGTCGAGGGCACGGGCATTCTGCTTAACAACCGCCTGACCGGGTTCGAGCTCGATCCCACGCATCCGAACGCGCTCGAGCCCGGCAAGCGCCCGATGCACACTCTCTGCACGTACTTCGCCACTCGCGACGGCGAGATCGCGCTTCTCGGTGGGTCGCCCGGGGGTATGCGCCAGGTGCAGACGAACCTCCAGACGTGCGCTGCGGTGCTGGGGTTCGGCGACGACCCTCAGGTGGCCGTTGAGCGACCTCGCTGGGCCATCGGCGACGGGGTAGAGCTACTCATGGAGGACGAGTTCGGCGACGCGATGGACCGTCTGGCGTCTCTCGGGCACGAGGTGCGGCCGCAGCCGAGCCTCGGTGTCGGTGGTTGCGCTCAGCTCGTCGCCCGCGAGGGGCCCGTCTACGCCGCCGGCTCCGACCCGCGAGGCGACGGCCACGCGGAGGCTTTCTGAGGTGCGGCGCCACCGCCGGCGCCCTGCACCGTCCTGGCACCTGGTGTGATACTTGCGTAGACTCGTCAGCAATCCGACCGTCGTCTTCCTGCGCAGCCTGTTCACCTTGCGCGAGAACCCCTTCATGTACCTGATGCTCCGCCGCGAGCAGCGCGCCCCGCATCAACTCGCGCGGGCCGCCGTCACGCTGGCAGCCTTCGGCGGGCTCACCACGTTGGGGCTTTGGCTCGCAACCCGGTGGGCCGATGTTCTGGCGGCTCAGTCCGCGTCGCTCGCGCCGGGCGCGGCGGCTCAGGCATTGCTCTCGACCGTGGAGTTCTACTGGCTGATGGCGGTGACGTCCAAGCGTCGGTACGGCATTAGGGCGGCCGAGCTCTCGCAGGCTGGCGAGCAGTACCGCCTGATCCCGCTCTCGGGACCCGAGCTGGCGGGCATGAGGAACTCCTACGCCCTCCTGTACGGCCTGGGCTGCATGTCTCTGCTGTTGCCGTTCCATGTCATGTGCGCGTGGGGTGGCGGCGCGCCGGGCCTGTGGTACACCATCGCGGTGCACCTGTTCCTCGCGTTCGCCTGCATTGGCGTGTTCGAGCGGGTCGGCCGCGAAGGGCGCGTGCCCCAAGAGGTCGACCGCGCGGCGCTCGAGCGCCGGCGGCGGGTTGGCTCGTCGATCGCCGTGGTCAACCTCGTCAGCCAGTTCTTGATCCACGGGAGCCGGATGAGAGGCGCACTGGGCCTCTACCTCTGGGTCGCATTGTACCCGTACCTGGTGCCGGGCTGGCTCTCTCAGCCGCGACCGTTCTACCGGTTCGTGCTGCCGGCCGCCGTGCCCGCGCTGCTGGCAGCGCTCCCGTATCTCTCGCTCATGTCGAGGCGCGTCGCCCGCAGCAACAACGGCAGACCCGAGACGATCCGGGTCGCTCCCTGGTCGCTCGCCGGGCCGGGCACGGTGTTCGGGCTCGTCTGCGTCTTGGGGTTCTCATGGCCGTACGTCGAGACAGGGGCGGTCGCATCCTGGGTACTGGGCGCCCCGGCGCCCGACCCTGCGCTCGCGGCGGCGGCGACGTGGGTCGCATTGCTCACGTTGTGGGGCGTACTGATCGGCGGCCCCCATGCGCTGTTCATCTCCGCGGTGACGTGGGGTCCCCTCCCGTCTCATCACTCGTTCGTCGAACGGCCTCGCGGGAGGCGCGGGCTGCTGTGGGAAACGGCGTGGGCGGCCGAGGCGGCCGGGAGCGTGTACGTCCCGACCCTGGCCTTCCTGATCGCGGCGCTCATCGGCGGGCTCTCACTCGGGCCCGGCCTGGCCGAAGTGGGGGCCGCTCTAGCGGTGTGCGCCGCGTCACTCGCGGGCGGGTGCGTCATCAACCGGGTGGCTCGCCACTTCGCCCACCAGGGCAGTCGCAGGACTGTCCGCGTGCTTTGGGGGTTGTGGACTGTCGCGTGCTTGTTGGGGGTGTTCGCTCCGGCGCCCTTCGGGCGGATCCTCGCGTCGCTCTACCCGCCCTTGGCTGCGCTGTCAGGTGCGCCGGGGCTCATCCAGTGGATCACCAGGCGGATCGGGTTGGCGGCCGTCGACTTTCCGACGCCGGCAGTGGCGTGCCTGGTGCAGCTCTGCGTCGCGGGGGCCGGGCTGTCGCTGCTTGGGTGGCTGCTGCGAGGCGCCGACGTCACGGCGGCGCCAAAGGCCAGCCCACCCGTCAGGGACACGGCGACCATCTACGCGCAGAGGCCGGTACACGAAAGGTACGTCACGAACCCGATCGCGGTCCGCCTGCTCCGCTCGCGCAATCAGCCCAACGTTCCCGCGCCGATGTTCATCCTGTGCGCGAGCGTGTCGATCCTGGCGTGGGCTTTCTGGCTCTCATGCGTGTGGCTCAGCCGGACGACCGGGGCCCCGTCGGGGTCGTTCGTGGCTGCGATGGCCGACATGCCGTGGGCTGTCGCGCAGATCCCCCTCGGCATCGCTCTGATCTTGAACCTGGCGGCCGGGGCGAGCACATACGCCGCACTCATTTCCGAGAGGGCCACAGGCGCGCTGGCCGTGACATGCCTAACGCCGCTGTCGTCGCGTGAGCTCCTGCGCGGCTACCTGTTGGCGCCCGTCGTAGGTACCATCGCCCGCATATCCGGCGCCGCGATCGCGCTGCCGCTGATCTTCATCGGCACCTCGGCGCCACTCGTGCTCAAGATAGCCGGCGGCGTCGCGGTGTTCGCCACATACGCGTTCCTCCTGTCACTGTTCGGAGGCCTGCTCGGCGGCCTGCCGCCCGCCAAGGCCTACGGGCGCACCGGCTTCCTATCCCAGTTCGTGTGGGGCCTGCCCGTCACCCTCGGCTGGCTGCTGTTCGCCGGCGGCTTCGTCGTCCTGCTGGATTGCGGCATCAGCGCAAGCCATGGGGTGCCGCTCAGCCAGCGCCCCTGGCTCTGGGCCGCTCTTGTCCTAGCGCCGCTGCTGATCTGGTGGAACGCGTCCCAGGCGAAGGGCCGGCTGATGACCCTCAGACAGGACATGATCGCACAGGCGCCCGAGCCGGAGCTGGCCGCCCTGATTGCCGCCGGCAAGCGGCAGTGACCCTCCGAGCAGGTAGAGCGGCCTCCTGCGGCGCACTCGGGAGCCCATGGCCGAGCTGCTGAGCACGACGGGCGAGATGTGCCTCCTCCACCCCGACGGTCACAAGGTAGTGTCGGGCTCGGGGACCATCGTCGCGAGCGAGCATCGGCTCGAGGTCCGGATCAGTGTCGGCCGCCCCTTCTGGATCGAGTACGCCTCCATAGCCGAGGTGGAGCTCGTCGGAGGCACGCTTCCGTTGGTGCTCGACTCAGGCCACACGGTGCGGCTGTCGAGCCTTGCCACCCCAGATCGGCTCTCCGGCATCGTCGTGGAGGGGCGGCGCTCCGAACTGTCCGCGAAGCTCAGGCTGCCGGGAAGGGAGGCCCGGCTCGAGACCGAGGGCGTCGTGGAGTGGTCGGAGCACGGCTGGGTGGCGCAAGTGGATGCCGCGTCCGTCGTGGTCGACAACACGCACCTCACCGTTGTGCCCGACCACCACAGACCTTTCGCGGTCCCCCTCCAGTGGCTGCGTTCGGTCACGCGCGCGTCCGCGTCTATTGCCGCGGAGGCCGAGCGATCGACTCTCCGAATGAGGATCGCGCTCGGCGCCGACGACGAGGCGAGCGAGTTCGTTGACGCGGTCGCCGAGAGCAAGGAGAGACTACGCGCCGGCCTTACCGAGCGCCTGGGGCCCGGCCTGGCGCCGTGGGCGGTTGGGCCGCTCGCCTCGGGGAGCTCGCTAACGCAGGCGGATCTCGAGGACCCAGGATCGGGCGGCGCGCCGGAGGGCTCCTGGAGGGCGCTGCTCGACGCTCTGTGCGCCGAGCCGGCGCGCGGCGCCCTGGCGATTCTGGACCGCTTGGCCCGCTCTGGTGAGATGCGCGTCGGAGTCTCGTCCGTGCCGGCTCCCGACGGCCACTGCGAGCCTATCGCATGGGTGCTCGCGCCGGCGGTGGGACGAGGCACTCCGGGGCCCACGCTGGTACACGTGCTCACACATGAGGCCCCCGCGACAGTAGCATTCGCGGTCTCCGACATCTCGTCCGGTCCACTCGTGGCCCTGGAGCAGGCCTGCGGGGCCCTGGCGCCCGACTTCAGGCCCCTGGGGCTGACTGATATCGACCTCGCCAACGCCGACGGCGGCGCCTGGCTGTGGCCGGTGCGACACCTCGAGCCGCTTGTCCAAGCCAGGAGGCTGTTCGCGGGACAGGCTCTGACAGAGGATCCCGCCGCGTGGAGCCGTGAGCTCCTTGCTCTGCTCACCCGGCGGTAGGAGCCGACTCGCCATCGCCGGGTGCCGGCACGGGGCACGCGGGCATGCGGAGGGTCGTCTTCCCCCTCGCGGAGATAAGCAGCGTACTTGGCCTCGCGTCAAACGGCAGGGCGAAGTAGGCTTCGACGTAGCTTGTCCTGGGCCCAGGGGGGATGCGGCCGGGAGCCGTCACTGCCACGGGCTCGTACGTCGTGTTGCGTGTGTCGACGAGGCTGAACGAGAACTGACCCGGATCGACGGCCTCCGCCGAGTCGGTCGCGACCCCGACCCTGACTCCGAACAGGTCGTGTCCCGCCGGGGGCGGGGGCGCGCCGCCCACGCGATCGCAGCGGAGCTGGTCGACGACCACGAACGCGGTTCCCGCGCCCTTGAGGTACGCCCCGCGCAGCTCTCTGCCGGCGACGCGTACCGGGAAGTCGTCGGTCCTCGGCAGGTCGGCCACCTCGGGCGTGGCGAGGTGCGGCACGGGCCTCTCCGGGGCGCCTACCCGTCCGCCGACTCCCACCACCAGCGCGGCCAGCAGCCCGATCCCTGCCACGACGGCGATGGCCGCGGCGAAGCGGTAGGCGGAAGGAAGGGGAGTTGTGTCGGGTAGCCCGGTAGCCATGCTCGTCCCCTACTGCCTCGGCCTGCGGTCGACCTTGTCAACGATGTCCGTCAGTCGGTCGCCGCACGCCCCCACCGTCACGCGCAACCGCGTGGCCCCGACCCTCAGCTCCCTGCTCGCAAGGACCTGGAAGGCCGATGCGCGCCTGGACTTCGCGAGCACGATGGGATACGTCCGGCTCAGGTTGGGCGTCCTGCCGCAGGCTGCGAGCGCCTCGTTGGCGTCGTGGATACCGTTCACGAGCTTCTGCTGGACATTCGACGCACTGGCTGTCTTGCTCTTGAGCTCCACAACACCCAGAATGGGCCCCCCGGCATGAGTGCCGATCACGAGGCAGTCCGGGGCTTCCTCGGCGCTGCTGCGTCGCTGCGGAGCCACCAGGAGGGACAGGCCCTCACCGCGCAGGACCACCCGGTGGCCGAGCCCGTCCAGGTTGATGCTACAGCCCTCGTCCTGGCGCCGAGTGGTTGCAACGGAGCCGTATCGGGTCTTCATGGCTGCTCTGAGAGAGGCCGCATCGCCATTCACCGACTCTCCAGCCCCTCGTCACCAGCGCCCCCAAACGCGAGCTCGCGCTCAAGCGCTACCTGCTCGTAATGCAGGGCTTCGAACACCTTCAGGAACTCGTCTTGCGCGATCCCGTCGTCGTCGGTGACCTCGACCTGCTGGGTGACGAACCCGGGCGCAGGGCTGTCGTCCTTTGCCGGCTCGAAGACATAGACTCCCACCTCGGACGCGTGGAGGTACTCCTCAGTGTCGCTGTTGTACGCTTCCCGGCGCTGGCCGGCGTCCACCTGGCTGATGAGAATCAGATTGCTGAGCTGCTCCAGCAGGAAGTCACTGTGGGTCGTGATCAGCAGGTTCACGCCCGCGCGCACGAGCTTCGCGAACAGCCGAGCCAGCAGCGCTTGGTTCGCGGGATGGAGGTGGGCTTCCGGCTCCTCGATAATGAGGAGATGCCCGGGCTGTATGAGGTGCCGCAGGTACAGAACGAGCGGCGCGGACTCCGTGACCGTGGCGGATGCCATGTGGAGGGGCATCTCCGTGCCGCCGATCTCAAAGCGGTAGTCTGGGAACCCCGCCGGGCTCAGCCTCATGGTAACGTGCCCTCCGCCGGTGAGCTCCTCCTCAAACCACCGCGCCAACTCGGCGAATGGTCCGTCCTCCTTGAAGGGCCTGACGAGCCTGGACAGCAGGTCGGCTACTACCCCGGGGTACGCGGGAGTGTGCGAGGGTTCAGCGGCCGCCGACGCGACGGCCCCCATCAGCTCCGGCCGGACAACCATGAGGCCGGATCGCGAAGCGGGGAGGTGCGGGGGCTGTCTAGGGTATCCCACGAACAAGCCCGACACGCAGACATCGAAGACCACAGAGCGTAGCTCGGGCGGCGGCCAACCGGGTGGCAGCCCCACCAGCCGTTGTGACGCCAGTCGCACCAGGGCGCCCCCGGGGCCCAGTTGCCACTCTACCGGGACTGGCGGTCTGCCGGTCACCGGCTGAAGTAGGACCTGCCAGGGCGGCAGGCCGACGTCGCCGATCACTGTGCCATCTTCGTCCATACCGAAGCGGACGGCGAAACACTGAGTTTGGCACGCAAGCCCGGACCTCGGAGTGCCCCGCCTGGCAAGAGCGCCCGCCGCGGCGCCCAAGAGGCGCTCTCCCTCCTCTAGCATCGTGGGCACCCAACGGGTTGTCAGCCACCATCGCCGGCATCTGTTCACGTATTCCGGCGGAACGGCGGTCTGGCGCCCATGCGCTACAGCTTCATGTGACGCATCGCTGTCGGGCCATTCCCCCTCCAACGCCTCGGGCACATCCGGCCAGGTGTCGGCTCTTGAGGGTCCCTCCCCGAACGCGCCACCCGGGTAGTAGCCGCGCTGAGACAGCTCGCCGGCTCTGAGCGCCGCCGACACCATCGTGGCCAGCCACGACTTACCGGACCCGTTCGGGCCGATGAACACCGTGAGGGGTCGCAACGAGATGTCGGCGTGGATAATCGGCCCGAGGTCGGAGACCTCCAGGTCGAAACGAGGGACGGTGCGCACGCCCTCCTCTTGCGCTTCCGGGTTCTCTACGGCCTCGGGCATCGTCCGTTTCCTCGCTGGCCAGCCTAGCCATCCGCCGGCACTCCCGCAGGGAGTTCCGCCCTACTGCCGAAGGAGCCTCCTAGGTGACCGGCATGGCGATCGAGCGAGCGGCGCTGGTGGCGAACCCGGGGTCGCGAGAGGGCGTTGCCGCGGCCGACTCCGCCGCGGCCCTCTTGCGTGGCGCCGGAGTGGAGGCGGAGGTGCTCGTCTCCGAGCGGCCGGGTCACTGCCGCGAGCTCGCTGCCGCGGCCGCACGTGAGGGTTTCGACCTCGTCGCCTCGGTGGGTGGAGACGGTACGCTCGGCGAGGTCGCCAACGGCCTGATGGACGTGGACGGCGCGCCGCCGCTCGCCATCATCCCCGCCGGTACCGGGAACGACACAGCCAAGGCCCTGCGCATCCCCCACGACCTTGCGGGGGCGCTCGATCTCATCTTCACCGGTCAGCCGCTGCCACTCGATGTCAGCGAGGTCAATGGGACCCGATTCGTGGGCCTGGGCGCGATGGGCTTCGCCGCGCGTGTCGGCGAAGCGGCGAACTGGTGGAAGAGCGGCTACCGGCGCCCATGGGGCCGTGCCTTCGGACAGCGCATCTACCACATTGCGTCCGCCCACTACATGCTCTTCGGCCCGAGGTCGCTTCGCGGCGGCGTTCACTGCGACGCCTATGACCTAGACGGCATCATCTTCACGATCATCATCACCCCGAACCCGGGGCTCGACGGCGTGTTCGTGCCCTGCCCCGCGGCCCGCGCCGGCGACGGGAAGCTCGACGTGTTGGTGGTCCGCGCCCGCACCCCCAGGGGCAGGAAGCTCACCATGGCCCAGAAGGTCCGCACCGCCTACGGCACCGTGCACGGCACCCACCTCAAGGAGCCCTGGGTGGACTGCTTCCAGACGGCGGGCGAGATACGGATCGAGCTATCCGAGGAGAGCTTCTTCATGGGCGACGGCGACACGCTCTGTAGAGGGAAGCGGTTCCTCGTGAGGCCGCTCCCGGGGGCTCTGCGGGTCATGCTCCGCCCCCAGGGGCAGCAAGACGACCGTGCACCTGCCTCCGATACAGCGCCTCCAGGCGTTACCACCGCAGCTTGCTCGGGCCCGGTTGGCCGCGGCACATGACGAAGGTTGCCTACCGCTGCTTCCTTCCGGACCTGACGGGGTTCAGCAGATCGTCGTTGCGCGGGACCGAGCCGTCATCGCCACTTACGGCGGTCAGACCCCACAAACGTGCACCTCGGGCAGGAATTCGACCCCGCTATAGCGGATTGCGGGTTACAGGGCACCGCTAGCTCCCCATCTAGCACGGTCGCTGGTGCATTCTACCGGGCGCCGTTATGCGGGGCAAGGGCGGGCCGGTGGAGGGGCGGAGGGTCGTTCCGCCATTGCCGCTTAGCACCGGGATGACGTCACCCCCGGTCCCTGAGCATGCCGAAGGGCCGGGGGGTGAGATCGGCTCTTCACGGGCAGGCGCGGAAGGACGGGATGACCGCGCGCCCGCACCAGCGAGGTGTCGCTATGACCGTTGATGAGGCCGTCCAGCTCGGCAAGTGGCTTGTCCAGCAGGGCTATGCCAAACAGGCGGACGTGGAGGACGCGGTCAAGCAGTTCACGGAACGGCCCTGCATCCAGTTCACACACGTCCTGCTGAAGAACGGCTGGATGACCGGTCAGCTCGTGGGTCAGGTGCTGCAGAAGACGTACCGAGCGCCCTTCGTCGACATCCAGCGCCGTCAGCCCGATCGCGCGGTGTTGACTCGCATACCGGCTGACCTGGCCATGAAGCACCACGCCCTGCCTCTCTACCACAGCGGGGGCAACCTCACCGTGGCCTTCGCCGACCCGACGGACCGCGAGGCGCTCCGAGCGATCTCCGCCGCGGCCAAGGAACCGATCCAAGCCGCTATAGCGGAGGAGGGCGAGCTGCTGGCGGCCCTGCAGAGGCACTACGGCGCCGCCGCGACCGCCCCGGCCGCTCTGCAGGAAGACGTGGACCGCGAGGCCTTCAAGTTCACCGAGGATGAGCTGCAGGGGATGGTGCAGGACGACCTCACGGCCGTCCGGGAGTTCGTCGATCAGGGCCCCACGGTGCTGCTCGTCAATATGATGCTCATGCGCGCCATCGCGTCGGGCGCTTCCGACATCCACGTGGAGCCCTACGAGACGACGACCATCGTCCGCTTCCGCGTCGACGGGACGCTGTACGACTGGCGGAACGTGGACCAGCGAGCCCACTCGCACATCGTTTCGCGCATCAAAGTGCTCTCCGGGATGGACACCACCGAGCGCTTCAAGCCCCAGGACGGACGCTTCAACGCCAAGGAACTCGTCAGGCGCGATATAGACCTCCGCGTTTCCTCCATGCCGAGCTACCACGGCGAGAAGATCGTCATGCGCCTGCTCGACAAGGCCGGCGCACGTAGGCCGCTGACGGACCTCGGGATGACCGTCAAGGACCTGGAGGTCTTCGAGCGCATGATCCGCCGCCCGTGGGGCATGTGCGTCATCACGGGACCCACAGGCAGCGGCAAGACGACCACGCTCTATGCGGCCCTCGAGCGCATTCACACCGTACAGAAGAACATCATGACGATCGAGGACCCGGTCGAGTACCAGATGGAGCGCATCGTGCAGGTCCAGATCAACGAGCGGCAGGGGCGGACCTTCGCGAACGTGCTCAGGTCTTCGCTGCGCCAGGACCCCGACATCATCATGGTCGGCGAGATGCGCGATGAGGAGACCGCCGAGCTCGGCGTGCGAGCCGCGCTCACGGGTCACCTCGTCCTCACAACGCTTCACACCAACGACGCGGCCGGAGCGATCCCGCGTCTGGTGGACATGAAGGTCGAGCCCTACCTCGTTGCCAGCAGCGTCCACGGCGTTGTCGCTCAGCGCCTCGTGCGGAGGGTGTGCACGAACTGCGCGAAGCCGTATCAGCCGTCGTACGAACTGATGCTCTGGTCCAACCTTGACGAGGATGACATCAAGGACTGGAAGCTGATGCACGGAAGCGGCTGCGAACGCTGCAACCAGACTGGCTACCTCGGACGGGTCGCGATCTTCGAGATGATGCCTGTGACCGATCCGATCCGAGACCTCTGCAACGCGAACTCCGGGGCCACCGCGATCAGACATCAGGCGGTGGCTGAGGGGATGAAGCCGCTGCGCGAGTCGGCTTCGGAGACCTGCGCAGCCGGCACCACAACTCTGGACGAGATGGTGGCCGCGACCGCGCTATGACGCAGCGCCTTCCCGCCGCGTGACCGGGGATCCTCAGGAGGCCCCCAGCCAGGGCGTGGCTCGGTCCCACTCGCGCACAACGGCGTCGCAGTAGCGCGCCGCCGCGTCCTGTTCACCTGTGCCGCTGAGGTCGGCGAGCTCGTACGGGTCGCGAACGAGGTCGTGGAACCGGCTGGGTGTCTCGGCAAGCGACCGGGTGTCGGGCGTCATGGGCAGGAAGTAGAGGTGCGTCGGCGTCCGCACGCCCGCGCCGTTCCCGGTCTCGATGAAGGCGTGGGCGCGGGCGAGGGACATCCCTCGGAGCGCGGGCACGAGGCTCTGCCCGTGCATCGCCGGAGGTACCCTACCGTCAGCGAGCTCGATGAGCGTGGGCGCGATGTCGACGAGGCTCGCGACCGAGTCAGTGACCGCTCGCGGCTCGATCTGGCGCGGGTAGCGCATCACAAGGGGGATGCGGACGGCCTCCCCGTTCGGGCCGCCCTTCTGAACGAGCCCGAGGCTGCCGAGGTTGTCGCCGTGGTCTGAGGTGAACACCACGATCGTGCTTTCCGCCAGCCCGGCATCGTCGAGCGCTGTGAGCATCCGACCGACAGCGTCGTCCATCCAGGTGGTCATCCCGTAGTATTCCGCGATCAGCTCGCGCAGGCCGTAGTCCTCCGGCAGATCATCGGTGTACGGGAGCCGCAGGCTGTAGTGGCGGAAGTCCCAGCGGTAGACGCGGAACCAGTAGTCCTGGTTTGGGAGCGGCCGCCCGAGGTCGACGTTGGGCCGGATGGGGACATCCGCCGGGGGGTACATGAGTCGATAGCGCTCCGGTGCGTCGGCGACTGGACAGTGCGGCGGCGAGATGCTGTAGTACAGGAAGAACGGCCCGTCCGCTCGTGCCTGCTCGGCGACGAACCGTTCGACCTCGGCAGCCTCGAAGTCGACGCTCCAGCCTTCGGGCACGAACTCGGGCCCGCCGTCGCGTGTGAAGCTCTGGCCGCTGTGGCAGTGGTGCACGCGCGGGATGAGGTAGTCATCGAAGCCGACGTCGTTCGGCCACGAGTGAACGTGCCACTTGCCGATCACGGAGGTGTGGTAGCCAAGTGCACGGAGCGCCTCGGGCAGTGTCTGGTCCCGAAGGTGTGGGCGCCCGTGAACGGGGTACTCGGGCATTGCGCAGTCGCCGGCCCAAGTCTGGTAGGCCACGTTGCTTACCCCGCCGGTGCACGTGCGGTTGTACTGGCCGGAGAGAAGCACCGACCTCGCGGCCATGCAGACCGGGAAGTTGGTGACCGTCTGCTCGAAGCGCACGCCCTCCCGCGCGAGACGGTCGATGTTCGGCGTGCGTATGACCGCGTTCCCGTAGCACCCGACTTCGAATGCACGCAACTGGTCGCAGATGCACAGGACGATGTTCGGTCTCTCGGGCATGGGGGGCCTCCGTTGGCTGCTCAAAGAGGGTTCCGGCGGGGACTTCGTGCGACCTGTGCGAGGAGGCTGAGGACAAGACCAACACGATGACCAGAATGGACAGGATGAAGGGATGAGCGCACGAACCGACCGCATGAGGATGCTGATCGCTGCAGGCGAGCGAGGGGCCCCAGACCGGCCCATGCCACCAGCCTCTGGCGCATAGGGGGCGCTGATGGGGCGCAGGGACAAGGCAGACGAGATGGACACGATTCGCAGGATGGGAAGGTCAGGACCGGCCTGGTAGCGCCTGCGTTCTTGCTCTGGCGGAGGTGTCACGCGGGGAGCGGGCGCGCCGAGACGAGACACCCCGGTCTTATCGTGTTCGTCCTGCTCATCCTGTCTGCTTTGCCTCGAGGTTGTCCGTCGCTGAGGTGCCGGCCTTGCGCGGCGCGGGGCGCACGTGCTATTGTACGCCGCTTGCCGGCTGGTCCCGTATTCCGGGCCCGCCTCTCACGGCACACACTCGGGAGACCGACAACGGGAGTTCTCGCAGGACATGAGCGTCAGAGTGAAGCTCAATGAGCTTGAGGATCAGGACTTCGAGGAGCGGGTCATTCACATCGACCGCGTGAAGAAGACGGTCAAGGGCGGCGACATCGTCAGTTTCCGCGCACTCGTGGTCGTAGGCAACAAGAAGGGCGTCGTGGGCTTCGCCATCGGCAAGGCGCGCGCAACGCCGGACGCGATAGCCAAGGGTGTCGACCGCGCCAAGAAGAACCTGTGGCGCATTCCGCTCGACGGCACCACCATCCCCCACCAGATCCAGACGCGGATCGGCGGCGCGATCGTCTTCATGAAGCCCGCCTCGCGCGGGACCGGTGTGATCGCCGGCGGCGCCGTGCGCCCGGTTCTTGAGGTCGCCGGCGTGCACGACATTCTGAGCAAGCGGCTCGGCTCAAACGCCCCGCTCAACAACGCCCAAGCAGCGTTCCAGTGCCTGGTCGACCTCTCCGACGCTCCCGCGGTCGCCGAACTGCGCGGCAAGTCCGTCGAGGAGCTCATGACCGACAAGTAGTGGCAAGCGACACTGAGACAACGGGCTTCGGCCCATTGTCTTAGTCCCTTCACGGAACCGCGCGCAACCGAACCCCCAGCGCTTCCGCCGCTGCCCGCGTCTGCGCGGGTGCGGGCCCGCCGGTGTGAGACAGCCGCGGAAGCAAGCGCTCGGGCTCCTGCCAGGCCGCGACCTCGGCGTCGCAGACCTCGAGACCCAACCCCGCGTCCCCGGCGGCCGCGCGCAAGCTGTCGCCGTCCACCGTCTCAAGACCCTTCGCGGCGGCCGTAGCGACCGCTCGCTCGACCAGCCTCTTGGCGGTCCTGAACGCGAGTCCGCGCTCGGAGCACAGTGCTTCGACGAGCGGAGTAGCCCCCAGGAAGCCGCGGCCCGCGAGCTCCCTCATACGCACCGCGTCCACCTCCATCGTGCTGAGCACCCCGGACATGGCTCCAAAACACGGCAGCGCCTCGCGCACGGCATCCATGACGAGGTACTTGGTCCACTGCTGCTCGCGGTTGTAGCCGAAGAGGCTTCGGGCGGACAGTGCCCTCAACGCCGACGCGAGTCCGGAGACCGTGGCCGCGCGCGCCTTTACGACTTCGAGCGAGTCCGGGTTCCGCTTCTGCGGCATGATGGACGACCCGGAGCTGTACGCATCCGCGATCACGATGCAGCCGAACTCATCCGTCGCGAGGGTGATGAGCGATCCCGCCAGCGCGGCGAGATGTAGCAGCCCCAGCTCGAGGATCCCGGCCAGCTCGGCCTCCGGCTCGCCGCGCGTCTGCACGGGGTCGAGCGAGCTCTCCTCGACGCCGGAGAAGCCGAGGAGATCGGCCACACGCAGCCGGTCGATCGGGAATGTCGTGCCATAGCCCGTCACGGCGCCGAGGGGGCACCGATCGAAGCGCGCTCGCCACTCGCGGAGTCGCTCAGTCGTCCGGACCAGTCCTGGCACGAAGCCCAAGAGCACATGCCCGAAGGTGGTGATGGTGGCGTGCTGGTGGTGCGTGAAACCGGGCATGACAGTTTCGGCGTGCGCGCAGGCGAGGTCGACGAGCGCCTCGGCCAGCGCCCCGGCCTCCGCTACGGCGCCCGCGGCTGCGTCGCGCTCCCAGAGCCGCATGTCGCACAGCACTTGGTCGTTGCGGCTGCGGGCCGTATGGAGATGGGCGGCGTGGTCCTCGCCGATCCGACGTGCCAGCTCCCGTTCGATGTTGGTGTGCACGTCCTCAAGCGCCGGATCGAGCCGGAACTCGCCGGCCGCATGCGCCGCCTCGATCGCCGCGAGGCCGTCGAGGATGAGCCGCGCTGACTCGGCCGGTATGATGCCGCACTCGCCGAGCATGGTCGCATGGGCGCGGTTCGTCGCCAGGTCGTACGGGATCAGCACCTCGTCGCAGGGCGGCAGGCCGGTGACGTCGCGCCCGGCCATGAACCGCAAGATGCCCTCAGAGGGCTGTTCCTCGAAACGTCCGCCCCACAGCCGCTCGCCGTCCTGTGCCATCTCACGTCCCTTGCGCCGCCCGCCACAACCGCGTGCCCCTATCTTCGCACCACTGTTCGCAGTCCCCTGGGCGCATAGGCACACAAGGCGAACGCCCCCGGCCTCGTGGGCCGGGGGCGCATGGCAGGTCCACAGATGGGGACGAGCGGTTACTGGCGCGTGATGTCCCACATATCGTTCTGGGGCTGGCCGTAGTAGTCGGCGTTGGTGGACGCGGGCCTCATCGCCTTGGCATGGCCGTCACAGAACGCGAAGTTGGTAACCTCCGCGTGCTTGATCGCGCAACCGCCTGTCGGGCCGTTGGGGTAGGCGTTGTTCGGGTCCTTGATGGCCTCGGGGATGACGCCGTTCCCCCAGTACCATCCCCATGACCAGTTGGAGTAGAACATCGAGCGTGGCCCCCACCAGGGGACGTTGCCCATGTCGTGCAGCTCACCGATCATGATGCTCTCTGACGAGCGGATCACCTTCGCCAGGGAGGCGATTCTGTTGACGAGCCAGCTCTGATCCATGCCCATCACGCCGATCATCTCGTTCTGGTTGTTACGCCAGATGATCGCGCCGTTCGCCGCATAGGACAGACTCGTCGGTCCCGCCCATGAGATGGTGGGATCGATCTGGTTGCTATCGCTGGGGCAGCGGAGGATCTGGATGTTCTTCATGTAAGGGTCGATGGCGTCGGACCAGCAGCGGGGTTGCCCGTTCCCCCCGGTCCACCACCAGTCGGGGCAGCCCACCGGGAACGTCTCATCGTAATCCTGCACGTAGGACAGAACGGCTGTGGCAAGTTGCCGCGAGTTGCTGAGGCAGCTCGTCTGGCGAGCCTTCTCGCGGGCCTTGGCGAACACAGGGAAGAGGATCGCGGCAAGAATGGCGATGATCGCGATCACGACGAGCAGCTCGATCAGCGTGAAACCAATGGTATGCTTGCGCATCTCCTACCTCCTTTCAACGGTCTTACCTAGTCGTCGGACCTGCCGCGCCTTTGGGGGCGCCCTTGCCTTCCTTTGCCATCTTCGCCATCAGGGCCTTGCCCTCGGACGGCATCTCCTTCGGGGGCCCGGCCTCGAACTTCTTGGCCTGCTCCTCGCTAATCCCGCCGCCGCTCTTCCGGCAGCCCACGAGGGCGATGCTCGCCGCCACGGCGCAGGCGGTCAGCAGGAGGCGCACATATGGGCGTGCGCTCGTCAGCAACCACATTCCATCTCACCTCCGGTACCACTTGAGCCCCGCTAGGCGGGGTAGTTCACGCTCTCGCGCAATGCCGTCCCCGCAAGTGCGGGGGACCGGTCGTTCCGCGAACCACCAGATCCACGGGGAGTAGGGCGCGACAGTCGTCCGGTCGGGCGCCATCTATCATGGCGGTCACGAACCGCCCCGCCGTGCGCCCGACCTCCTCCGCCGGTTGCCTCACTGTCGTCAGCCCGGGGCCCAGGGAAGCGATCGGTGCGTCGTCGAAGCCGACGACTGAGACGTCGCCCGGCACCTCGATGCCCCGGCGGGTCAACTCCTCAAGCACCGCGAGGGCGAGGCCGTCGTTGCCGGCGAGCACGGCGGTCGGCGGATCGGGCAGGCCGAGCAGGCGGTCCACGGATGACGCAACCTGAGCGGGCGAGTTCAGCACAGCGGGGGCGTAGAGAGCCGGGTCGGCGCTGAGGCCGCGCCGCCCCAGGCCCATGCGGTAGCCCTTGAGCCGCTGCTCGAAGTCGAAGTTGTAGACAGGCGTGTACGCGGCGATACGGGTGTGGCCCAGCTCGGCCAGGTGGTCGATCGCGGCCAGTACGCCGGATACGTTGTCGATGTTCACGGCAGCGATACCGTCGGTCGGCGTCCCCTGGTAGAGCGCGACGGTTGGCACTCCCGCACGGCTGACAGCCGACAGGTCGTCATCGAAGCTCCCTCCCGGCACGGCGATGAGACCGTCGACCCTGCCGTCCAGGAACAATGAGACGGGCACCTCACCCTCATGGGGGTGGACCGAGTACAACAGCACGTCGTAACGGGACTCGGCCAGACCGGCGGCGATTCCGCTGAGCAGGGCGGCGCCGGTGTCGGCCAGGGATAGCGGCTGGACCCGCCACGAGAACACGCCGACCGCGTTCGTCCGCCCGGTTTGGAGTGACCTGATGAGGGCGTTTGGGGCGTAGTTGAGGGAGGCGGCCACGTCGAGCACCCGTTGCCTGGTGCTCTGCGAGTGGCGGCCCTTGCTGTTCAGGACGTTCGACACCGTGCCGACCGAGACACCGGCCTGCTGCGCAATGTCCGCGATCGTTGTTCTGCGACGCACGAGCGCACCTGGCAGCATGATGAAGTTACTTCATCAATGCTACACCAAGGCCGCTGACATCGTCAACACCTCTGCTGAACTGTCTTCAGCATGTACCCGCCACAAAGCCGGGGCGCCGCGGCACCCGGAACGCCGTCGCGGATGACCCTACGCCAGCTTGACCCCGACCTCTGCCGCCACGCTCCGCACATGGGCCGCCGCCGCGTCGTACTCGGCCTCGGTCGCGAGATGCTCCAGGATCAGCGGCGTGTCGGGGTCGAGCCGCGACAGTTCCGTGAGCAGCGCGCGGAGGTCAAGCCCGCCCGTCCCGATGGGCACCTCGTCGAGATGGACAAGGAAGCGCTGGTCGAGGAGCACGTCCTTGCCGTGGCAGCTCCTGATCTTGGGCCCCAGCTTGCGAACGAACTCCCGGATCAGCTCCCCGCTGGCGTAGTATCGCTGCGGGCTGCAGACGAGGTTGACAGCGTCGAAGTGCACCGCGAAGCGGTCGCGATCGATGGCCGCGATGAGCTCGAGGTAGGATTCGGTCGAGTCGGGATACATGGTCGGCATGGTCTCGAGGGTGTAGTAGGTCCGGGTCGGCTTCACCGAGTCGATGATGTCGCGCACACTCTCGACGATCATGTCGAAGGTCTCCGCTGTCAGGTTGAGCGGGTCGGGCCCGTCCCACTTCGCGCCCCGCGAGCCGGCGATGTTAACGCAGCAGCGCGCGCCGACGCGGTCCGCGAGCGCGAGCTGGGCCTTGCAGTTGGCGACGGCCGCCTTGCGCGTCTCCTCGTCCGGGCTCAGCGGGTTGCTCCATGCGCCGACCTCCGCGATGACTATGTCCGCGCGTTCGGCGGCTTGCGCGTACGCGACGCACCTGTCCTCGCCGTCCGCGGCGCTCGGCGGGAAGTAGGCCGCGCTGTATCCCTTCGCCTTGATCGCGGCCACCCACTCGTCCGGCCCCGGTGAGTCGAAGAACCACGAAGCGCCAAGTCTCATGTCTCGTCAGCCTCCTTGAGGCGGGCATGGCCGCCATCGGCTGCCGGATTCCCCCGAGAGGACACCTGTAACCTCCCGGCGAAGCAGATGGACAGGCAATGCAGTTGACGCGTTCGCGGAGCGGACGAAGGGAGGGAGGTAGCAGCGCGCTCCGCAGCCGGCAGGCAGGTCCTCTGACTAGCGGTTGGCAGGGGGGTATGCACGTCCCAGTGTTCGCCTTCACCCCAAGCACCTCGTCTTCGGGCGCGGGGCGCAAGCCCGCAGCCCCCACTCGGTTCGGCCTCGCGCGAGGCTCCTTCCTTGGCTTGCTCCTCTTGCTTGTCGCTGTACCCCCCCCCGCGATAGCCGATGATGTCATGCTCGGGCGCAAGGGGGGGTCCCCTTGAGTTGGAACCCCGTAACCGAGTACCCACTCAGCGACCACGTTCACTTCCGTGTCAACGTTCCTCAGAATGCCGCATCGGGCGAGTTCACCGTGCACTGGCCTAACGGCTACGTAGAGCACCCCGCCGGCACTTTCTGTATGTTTGGTGCGCAGCGCGCGTTCACGACCGGTTTGGAGTTCACAGGGTTCTGCCTTGACGATGAATGGAGCGTGAGCTGTGTTGTCCACTGCGGACAATGCGGCGACCTGACGTTTGGGCCCACGTCGTTCGACGTGAAGAACCTGTCGGTGGGCAGCATGTCCGTCGCGGGCGGGGGGACTAACCTCTACCAGGATGAGGTATTTGCGTCCGCGCTCTGCCTTCTGAGCGACACGACCTTCCTGGCATGCGTGCACGATGGCATAGAGGTACTGCCGCCGGGGGCCGATCCACAGCAGTGGGTGGTCGACGCGGCGCTCAGCCTCGTGCCGCTGGCGGCCGGGGCTCAGGTGTCAGCCACCGCTTCAGGCGCGGTCGGGGAGTCGACGCCTATGGAGGGGGCGCTGGGCGATATTCAGCCCGGTCTGTACTACAAGAACGTCGCCGCCCACGAGCGGATGCTGTCCGCCCCGTCCGGTGGCCCGGACTCGGCGCAGGCGTACTCCAGCGCTCTTTCGATCCTGCTGGCTTCTACGGAGGGCTTCGAGTGGACTGCCGAACGCCAAGGTGAGCTGTTCATTCATCTCCACAGCAGCCCATGGACCGTACCGCCCAGCGGATCTCTCGGTGTAGTGCGGGCGCCAAGCGGCACTGCGCAGGAGGTCGGGCTGGGTGTCCCGGAGTGCCCGGACCAGACGGTGGCAACGTCGGCAGCCTCGTTCCCAGTGGCTGGCGCCTACGAGTTCGGGCTCACACTCAGGGACAATGGTGGGAACATGCACGACCGCGCCGCGAAGTGGGCGGTGCCGACCCAGACGTCCTTTCGCATCCCCGCCTCGTTCCACTGCGCCGGTCGCGAGAACGGCCAGAGCGACCCTAACCCAGCCGAGGTCAACTACGTGGACGATGTATACGACCTGCTCGGCGAAGTGTTGTCGGCGTTCGGCGGGAACGAGTTCCGCAGCTTCTACTCAGGCGTCGACCCGATCCATGTGCGGGGCGGGCCTGTGTACGCTCCCCCTGTACCGATGGTGATCGAGGCGTGCCGCGACGACGATATCTTCCAGTTCAGCGGGCACTCATGGTGGGACTCCTTGCAGGTGTCCAACACCGACTTCTACATTGGCGATATCCCCGCAGGCGACATGGACCAGGTAAGGGTCGCTCTGCTCGGGGGTTGCTCGACGCTCATGGGACCGAACTCCATCGGCGTCCAGATGGTAGATGTGGGCGGCGCCAAGGCGGTTGTCGGGTACACGTTTGAGGTATGCGGGCCGACGGCGCATTGGCTCGAGTGGGACTTCTGGAACACCATGGCCCGTCAGTTGGGGACCGTGAGCCAGGCCGTCTTGTTCGCCAAGGAAAGGTTCATCATCGGGTTCGGGTTGCCGGAGTATGAACTGACCGGCGCCATCTTCCTCCACGAGTACCCTGTTGGCTCCGGGCAGACGATTCTGCCCACGTCGCCAACCGAGTGGTAGGGAGGGTCGATCAGCATGTTGAGACTGCAAGCGCTCCTCGCGATGATGCTCTCGGTGGCTCCGTTGGTCGCCTCGGCCGACGTGGGTATGGATGCTGCCCGCCGGGCGGCAGAGGGGGCAGTCGGGCACTCCCTAGAAGCCGCGACGGGAACGGTTGAACACCTCGGGTCGCGGTCTGTGGCTGCGTTCAGGGAGTCTAGGGGGGACACGTACCGGGTCGACCTCAGTGACGGGGCGTTTCTTGGCTGGGTCCGCAGCGCAGCCGCCCCAGCAGAAGCCCCTGCTCCGCTAATGGAGCTTCCGGAGACGGAGGAACTGGCCCGGGCGACCGCCCGACAGGTCATCGGCGCTGCCGTGGACGCCGCGCGGTGGACGGCCATGAGCACGGACGGGCCGCGGGCAGAATACGTCGCCCAGGGCCCCGCAGCGGGCGATCCTCCCCGACTCGGACTCACGCTATCGCTGCACCTCGTCGTCGACCGCCGAAGCCGGGAGGTCATTGCCCTTACAGTCGACCGCCCTAAGCAGACCGATCCTCTGCCCGTGTCGGTGGACGGCACCGGTGCTGTGTCTGCTGCCCGCAAGGAAGTTGGTGATTCGAGCGCGGTGCTGGTCGGGGATCCCGTGCTGGAGCAGCGCGACGGACAGGTCCGGTGGCTTGTGAAGCTAGCTCCAGAGGGCAAGCCGCATACAGTAGTGACGGTCGATGCGCAGAGCGGCGGAGTGCTGTCCAAGCAGGAGGCGCTGACAGCCCTGAGCCCGCAGCACGTGGGCGCATCGGCTGCGGCACGTGCCTCCCCGCTCACCAGCCCGGCCCCGCCTACGGAGACCGGGAGGGTGCCTCGAATCCTGGGCCCGCACGGTCTCCTTCTTGCGGGCGCGTTGGTTCTGGCCGTGACGGTTGGCACGGTCATGTTGTGGCGCCACGCGGGAGCGCGCACGCGCCCGGGCCGAGCTCAGTGAGTGCCGTTCGACGCCAAGCTGGCACGAGACGCGCGAGGGCGGCACTACTGTGCTGCGCGTGTGGCTTGGTCCTGCTGCTGCTCATGGAGTGGACAGGACGACCGCTGCGCCCCCTGACGCGAATGCGCCTTTGGCGGGTACCCGCAGCCGCGTCCGGGGGAGCCGTCTGGCACGGCTCCCCCGGGTGGCCCATGGGTCATGCAGATGCTGCGAACTCCTCTCGAAGTCCGTATGGAGGGCCCCAGGCGCCGCGTGTGGCGGCGCGTGTGCGGCCATGGCTCACGCCCAGTGCGCTCGGCGGCCCGGGCTGCGGCGTGGCTATCGGTGGAGACGTCCTGACCCGTGACATCGACAAGGCTCTGGTGTGCTTTGGCCCGGACCTTGTAGCCAAGTGGCGGCATGGTGAGTGGGGCGGTGCTTCCGCGCCGGCGATCGGACCGGATGGTCGGATCCATGCGGCGGTTGGGCGGGCTGAGATGGTGGCGGTCGAGCCCGCTGGCGCGGTGCGTGCGCGGTGGGCCTTGGGCTTGCGTGCCGAGCCGAGCACCCCGATAGTCAGGGCAGATGGGTGCGTCCTGGTTGCCGATGTTGATGGTACCGAAGTCGTCTGCGTGTCCCCCGACAAGGGGGTGACCTGGCGCACGTCGCTGGAGCTCGGCTCTGGGGGGCCAGGGTACCGTCGTGGAAACCTGGCCGTCGGGCCGGACGGTGACAGCTACGTGGCTGGACAGTCCGCGGTCGCGGGACTCGACGGTTTGGGGCGCAGGAAGTGGAGGTACGACTCGACGTCTTCGATTCTGACCCCGCCCGTTGTTGGCGATGACGGACTCATACGCATTGGCACCAGCTCAGGGGACGTGATAGCGATTCGGCCGAACGGCTCCGAGGCCCAACGCTGGGGCTTCGGCGAACCAGTCACCGCACTGGGGCTAACGCCTAGCGGCGAGGTCGTCTGCGCCGGTGGTCCGTTCCAGGGAGTGGAGGGACCGGGGTGCGGCTGGCTGTCCCTGGTCGACGCGCGGGGTGGGAGGCGCTGGACGTCGCGGATCGAGGGGTACCCAGGGTGCATGGCTATTGACTCGTCAGGCACGGTCTTCGTCGCCTCCGAGGTGCTTTCGGCTGTTGGTGGGGGTGGCCGAATCCTGTGGACGCACTCCTTCCACACACCCCTGTCAGGGCGCATTGCTCCCCGCTGGGTTGCTTTGGGCCCATACGGGCTATATGTGACCTGCAACGACCACAGCATCTGGCTGTTCGCGACCGTCGAGCCAGCCTGATCTGGCTGTGCCCACAGATCTCAGCCCGGCACCCCCGGCAGGAACCCCACGCCCTAGCCCGGAACAACCGTCGCAGCCCGAGGGACTGGGCGCCCTCGCTGGACGGTGCTCGATGGCCGGCAGCCCCCTGCTGGAGATGCGCGGGATCGACAAGCGGTTCGGCGGCGTGCACGCCGTCAGCGATGTCAGCTTCGACGTCCGCGCCGGCGAGGTGCACGCACTAGTCGGCGAGAACGGCGCCGGGAAGTCCACCCTGGTGCGCGTACTCTCGGGCGCCGTCTCTGCCGATGCCGGGGAGATCGTCCTGGGCGGCAAAGCGCTCCGCCTCCGCAGCCCCCGCGACGCCGAGCGCGCCGGCATCGCCATGATCCACCAGGAGCTCTCCCTCTGCCCCAACATGACGGTGGCCGAGAACATCGCGCTCGGCTCGGAGCCGACCGGCCCGCTACGCATGCTCTCTTACAAGCGCATGAACGACCGCGCGGCCCAGCTCCTGGACCAGCTCAACCTGCCGCTCGACGTGAGCCGTCCGGTCGAGACGTTCAACATCGCCACACAGCAGATGATCGAGGTAGCGAAGGTCCTCGCACGCGACGCGAAGCTGATCGTCATGGACGAGCCCACGAGCGCCCTCACGGAGGACGAGACTGCGAGGCTGTTCGCCATCATCCGGGACCTTCGCGAGCGGGGCGTCGGGCTCGTCTACATCACCCACAGGATGGAGGAGATCTACGAGCTCGCCGACCGCGTCACCGTCATGCGCGATGCCCGCTGGATCGGCACGGCGGACGCCGCCGACCTTCCGCCCGGTCAGCTCATCGAGTGGATGGTCGGCCGCAGGATCGAGACCCTGTTTCCGAAGCGGGACGTCACCCTCGGCGAGGAAGTGATGGCCGTCCGCAACGCGACCCTCACGGCGCCGGACGGCACGGGCCGCCTGCTCGTGGACCACGTATCTCTCGGCGTGCGAGCAGGCGAGATCCTCGGGCTCGGCGGCCTCCGCGGCTCAGGCAACAGCGAGCTGCTCGGCACCGTGTTCGGGCGATTCGGGTCCGCGGGCTCGGCGGAGATCACGCTGAAGGGCCGCCGCGTCGAGATCCGCTCTCCGGCGCAGGCCCTCGCGAACGGGATCGCACTGCTAACGAACGACCGCAAGACGACCGGGCTCGTCCTCTCGATGTCTGTGCTGCATAACATGACGCTGGCGTCGCTCGGTCGGATGGGCCCGCCCGGACTGGTGGCGCCTGGCAGGGAGGTCACCGAGGCAGCCCCGCTCCGCGACCGGCTGGCGGTGAAGGCCGCGTCGCTCGACATCGAGGTCAGCTCACTCTCCGGCGGCAACCAACAGAAGGTCGCGCTGGCAAAGTGGCTCATGACAGGACCGGATGTGTTCCTGCTCGACGAGCCGACGCGCGGGGTGGACGTCGGAGCCAAGGCGGAGATCTACCAGCTCATGAACGATCTCGCCGCTTCGGGCAAGGCCATTCTGCTCATCACGTCAGAGCTCCCGGAGCTCGTGGAGATGAGCGACCGCATCCTCGTGTTCCACCGCGGCAAGGTGACGGCGGAGCTTAGGGGTGATGACATGACCCAGGAGAAGGTGATGGCGGCCGCGATGTCGGAGGTAGTTCACCATGCCTGACAACGAGGCCGTCGCGCCGCCGCCCGAGGCACCCCCGCCCGAGCCCGCGCCCACGTTGGCGCGCCGGGGCGTTGCGTTCCTCGGCCGGAACCGAGGCGTAACGGCGCTCCTCGCGGTGATGCTGGCCGGGGTGCTCTTCACACCGCAGCCGCGCGCGACCGCGCCCTTCGCGGTCGCCATGGTCCAGAAGATAACGGGCACCGGCGACGCGGGTGGCGAAGGTCCGCCGCTGTTCCTGACCGGCAACCTCCACAGTATGGTGCTGTATGAGTACGCGGAGTACGGCATTCTGGCGACCGGAATGACGCTTGTGATACTCACGGGCGGCATCGACCTCTCGGTCGGCTCCGTGCTTGGCATCGCGGCGGTCCTGTTCGCGTGGCTGCACATCGCTAGGGGCTACCCGGCTCTTGTCGCGGTGGCCGGAGCGGTGGGCATAGGCATGGTCTGCGGCCTCGCCAACGGGTGGCTGGTGTCGCGGCTGGGCTTGCAGCCCTTCGTCGCGACACTCGCGATGATGGTCGCGGCACGCGGCGGGGCGAAGGTCATCTCCGGCGGCGTGAAGGTCAGCCCGGGGGCGTTTGAGTGGTACCACGTTCAGGGCGGCAATCCGGTCTTCATGGAGTGGATGATCCACCCCACATTTGGCGGCTTCCTGCGGCCCGTGACGGTTCTCTTCGTCGTCACGATCGTGCTCATGGCCCTCGTGGTGAAGTACGCGCGGTTCGGACGCCATCTCTACGCCATAGGGGGCAACGAGGAAGCCGCTCGGCTGTCAGGCGTGCCGGTGCACGTGTCGAAGGCGATCGCCTACATCCTCTGCGGCGGCCTCGCCGGACTGGCGGGGATCTGCAACTCATCGCGCATGATGCTGGGCGACCCCGAGGCCGGCAGCACCTATGAACTCGATGCCATCGCCGCCGTGGTGATAGGCGGCACGAGCCTCATGGGTGGGCGCGGGAGCATGGCCTACACTCTCCTGGGGACGCTCATCATCGGCTACATCAACAAGATACTCTCCATCAACGCCGTGCCCGAGGCATACCGGCTGCTGGCAAAGGGCCTCATCATCGTCATCGCGGTTGTCATTCAAGGCCGTCAGAAGGCCAAGTAAGGGTACAGGCCGAGGGGCCCGGCGGGCCGCTCGCGAGATCACCATCGGAGGCGATCTACAGATGCTGCGCAGAGCAATACTGATCCTTGCCGTCGTGCTAGTCGCGGCGGCGATCGTCGCGTCCGGCTGCAAGCCGCCGGCAACGGGGGGCTACCCGCCTACACCGGGTGCCACCGGAGCGTCGCCCGCAGGCAAGGCCCCGGCATCGGCGACGCCGGCGGAGCTCAAGTACCCGGACAAGTACGAGTGCATCTTCAGCGCGGACTGCAAGTGGCTCGAGGGGCCGGCTCAGCAGGAGATGAACTCCGCCCTGAGCCGCTTCGACAAGATCGACGTCGTCTACGGCCACAACGACCCCAGCGCTCATGGCGCCTACATGGCGACGAAGCAGGAGGGCAAGGGCCGCGAGAAGACGGTCAAGTTCATCGGGATCGACGGGAACCCTACCGAGGGGCTCAAGTACATTAAGGAGGGCATCCTCTCCGTCACCTTCGACTATCAGACAGGCGCTGCCGAGGCCGTGAAAGCCGCCGCCCGCATCCTGGGTGCGGAGAAGCTGCCGCAGAACATAACCCTGGGCACCAAGGTCATCACCCCCGAGAACATCGACGAGGGCGGCAAGTACGTCGCTCCCGACAAGCGCGAGGGCTGGGAGACCGTGGACGTCCTGGACAAGGGGCCGTTGCCGAAGCTGCCTAAGCCGAAGTACGTGATCGGCTACAGCCAGTGCAACCGCGGCGAGCCCTGGCGCGTCAGGATGGACTCGGAGTTCCAGGCAGCGCTCGAAGCTCATCCCGAGTTTCAGGCCCTGATGAAGGACGCGCAGAACGACACCAAGACGCAGCAGGCTCAGGTACAGGAGTTCATCACCCAGAAGGTCGACCTCATCGTGATCAGCCCCAAGGAGGCGCGCCCTCTCACTGATCCGGTGAAGGCCGCGATGGATGCCAATATCCCGGTGATCATCCTCGATCGTAAGGTCGAGGGCGACGACTACACATGCTTCATCGGCGGCGACAACGTGATGATCGGGCGCGAGGCCGGTAGGTGGGTCCTCGAGCAGTTCCCCGACGGCGCGAAGATCGTTGAGCTCGAGGGCCTCGGCACCTCCACGCCGGCCCAGGAGCGGCACCAGGGCTTCCTCGAGGGACTGAACGGCGTCGCGCCGGGCGGAGCGACTGCCGCCGCGACAGCAGGAGGGCCGACCGAGTCGAAGACCGAGACCGGGGCGACACCGGCGACCCCGGCTGAGACGAAGAAGACGGGCTAGCGCGGCTGCCCAACATCCCATATCCCCCGCGCACTGCGCGGGGGATATGGGGTCAGATTCGTCCGCCGCACCAGCGCACGCCGCGCGCCAGCACCTCGCGGAAGCTCGGGTTGGAGTACGCTCCGTCGTCGTGGCCGCACTGGAAGCAGAACACCCGAGAGTTGCGGTACGTCCGCGTCCAGCCGATCGTTCTCATGCTCGGCTCGTGTCTGGTGGTGAGGATGACGCGGCAGCCCTCGCCCGCGTCGGCCATCGTGTAGGTCTCGTCCGGCATGGTCCAGCTTGACACCCCGGCCGCTATCGGGTGCGACGGGTCGGCGACGTCGTAGGTCACCACCTGGGCAAGGTAGTAGCCGAAGCCGCGATCCCGAATGCCGACGATGTCGGTCCAAGCTTCTGAGTCCGGGAATGCGAGGATCGCGTGGTGCAAGACGACGATCCCCTGCGTGGTCTCCCCGAGGTCGTGGATCATCCCCCGAATGCCGGACTCCAGGCCTGGCGGGTTCTTCTCCGGTGGCAGCGCCATGTGCATGTTGTAGAAGACGACCACGTCATAGGCCTGCCGGACGACCTTCGGCGCCAGGTTCCAGTCCTCCATGCTCATGACGAAGCACTCGGCGCCCGCGATGCTCCTGAACGCGCGCGTGAAGCCGATCACGTCGTACGGATGGTGCCCCGTAACCACAGCCACAAGGATGTTGCCCTCGTCGCTCATCGACCGCTCCTCTCACCCCACCTCGCCGTGTTGTTTCGCGCCGCCACTCGCGAGGCCTTGCAGGAGAGACCCCTCGCGGAGGCAAAGTGTCAGATGGTGCCGGTGCCCCCGGCAATGGTGGTACCATTAGGGCAGAGCCGGCGTCCCTGCCGGCGGGCCTTGTGAATACGTTCGTGGCCTGTCGCACCGGCGTCCCTGCCGGCGGGCCTTGTGAATACGTTCGTGGCCTGTCGCACCGGCGTCTCTGCCGGCGGGCCTTGGACGCACCTTCCCTTCGGGGTGCGTCGTTTCTGCGGCGGTGATGCACATGCTTAAGTACATCGAGCTTGACAACGTCGGCCCGGCCCCGCACATGCGCCTCGACTTCGCCCCGCGCCTCAACATCCTCACCGGCGACAACGGATTGGGGAAGACGTTCACGCTGGAGACGGTGTGGTGGGCGATCACGGGCGCGTGGGCGGGGGAGATGGCGCTCCCGCAACGACCGAAGCAGGGGCGAGTGAGCTGGGGAGCAGGTCAGCACAGTGGCTGGGGCGAGTTCGACACCGCTCCTGAGCGGTGGTCCCGCGATGTGGGCAACGCCGCTGTTGAGGCGCTGTGCCTGTATGCTCGGTGTAACGGCACGTACGCTGTCCGAGATCCCCTCCGTGAGCCGCCAAGCGAGTCGCGTGATGCCATAACCCGTGAGCCATTGACGGACTTCCGCTTTAGCTACGGCTCGGTCTGGAACGGGCTCAGATCGCCGTTGGAGATCGGCGAGTTCCTGGCAGAAGGCCTCATTCGCGACTGGGTTGCGTGGCAGGAAGTCCCGCGTAAGCAGGGCTTCTTCGGAGCGCTCGGCGACGTGATTAGGAAGCTGTCTGCTGGCCTTGAGTGGTCGATGGAGCCGGCAGTACCGCGCCGCATCCTCAAAACGGAGCCACGGGACATCCCGCACGTCCATCTGCCATATGGCGATGTTCCGGTAGTGCATCTGTCGGCTGGCATGAAGCGCATCCTGGAGTTGGCCTATCTGCTGGTCTGGTCGTGGAACGAGCACAAGCTTGCGAGCGAGCTGGAGAACGGGCGCAGACCGGCGGACACTCTCATCCTCCTCATCGACGAAGTCGAAGCCCATCTCCACCCGCAGTGGCAGCGGCGCTTGTTGCCGGCGGTGCTCGAAGCCGTCAAGGTCATCCAGGAAGACATGCAGGTGCAGATCATCGCTACGACCCACGAGCCGCTCGTGCTGGCATCGCTCGAGCCGATCTGGGACGAGGAGCAGGACGCGCTGTTCCACTTCAGGCTTGACGAAACTGGGCAGGTCAAGGTGGAGAGGGAGGCGTGGAGGCGAAGAGGCGACGTCTCGGCGTGGCTCACCTCGGAGGTCTTCGGCCTGCAACACCCCACGTCAGTCCCCATGCAGGACGCGGTCGAGAGGGCTCTCGCCCTCCGTCGTGAGCCTGACCCGTCGCCCGATGCTATCGAAGCGGTCCACCAGGAGCTTCAGGGCGTCCTCAAAGACGCTGACCCCTTCTGGGTCCGCTGGCTGGCGTTCGCGGAGAAGCACGGGGTGAACCCGTGATTCACGTCGACCTCGCGAACGAACCGCCGGCGTTCGACAGCACCGTTCGCGCACCGGGCCGCGCGTGGCTGTCCTCGCATCCCGATGCCCTCGTATCCGCGATGCCGGACTACTGGCGTAGGTGCGCCAATGCAATGCTGGAGGGCTATGCCCGGGTCTGTGCCTACTCGAGCCTGTACATTCCGCCTGTGACCGGCGCGGACACGGTTGAGCATGTCGCGCCCAAGTCCAAGCATAGAGACCTTGCCTATGAGTGGTCCAACTACCGGCTCGTCTGCTCGCTGATGAACGCGAGGAAGCGCGACTTCGAGGACGTCCTCGACCCGTTCGAGATAGACGACGGCCTGTTCCACCTGGATCTCGGCGAAGGGCAGGTCATGGCTGACCCCGCCCTTCCCGCCGCCACCAGGAAGCAGGTGATCGCTACCATCGAACGGCTCAAGCTGGACGATCCAGAGTGCCGGACCGCGCGCAGGGAGTACTACCTGGCGTTCCAGGCTGGTGATATAGGCCCCGAGTACCTACGAACACACTGTCCCTTCGTTGCGCTGGAAGCTACCAGACAAGGGCTGATGTAGCAGGCTCTCTAGCAGAGGTGCTGTTGACATGATGACGCTCACACTCGGTTCGAGCATCGGCGCCCTCGCGCTCGCGTTCGGAGCGGTTGCGGCGCCTGCCGACCAGGTGCTGTTCGACTTCGGCGATGGGTTCGACGTCGCGACTGTCGAGGCGCGCAGCGTGACGGTCACCAAGGCCGACGGGGCGCTGCGGCTGGACTCGCGCCATGACCAGGACTGGCCCGGCATCACGCTCAAGGCGCCGGACGGGAAGTGGGATCTGTCGGCATACGCACGCGTCGAGATGGACGTCCGCAACGTCGGTGCCAACGCGGCCCACCCCTCCCTGCGCGTCGACAACCCCGGCGCCGACGGATGGAACCACTGTGTCCAGGTCGGGATCGAGCTCGGACCGGGCGAGAGCGGCACGATCGTCGCCAACCTGCCGAGCGGGCCTGCCGACCCGGCCACGGGTGAGCGGCTCAAGTTTCCCGGCATGCGCGGTTGGCCCGGGAACATCGCCACGAGCGACTTCAGGGCCGACAACGTGGTCCAGCTCATCGTCTTCGTCCCCAAGCCGACGGAGGACCACCTACTCGAGATCAGCAACATCCGCGCGGCCGGCGAGGCGGACCGCGACTGGCCGGAGCCGTTTCTTCCTTTCATCGACGAGTTCGGGCAGTACAGCCACCGCGACTGGCCCGGGAAGGTGCACTCGGTAGAGGAGCTTCGGCAGCGCCGCGACGGCGAGGGGGCAGAACTCGCCGCGCGCCCGGGCCCCGGCGGCTGGGACGAGTACGGCGGCTGGGCGTCGGGGCCTACGCTCGAGGCGACGGGCTTCTTCCGTGTCGAGAAGGTCAACGGCAAGTGGTGGCTCGTCGACCCGAACGGGAAGCTGTTCTGGTCACACGGCGTGGATTGCGTGGGCGCCACCGCGTCCACCCCGATAGAGACCCGCGAGAGCTGGTTTGCCGACGTCCCGCCGCGAGAGGGCGAGTTCGCGTCATGTTGGGGGACTGAGGGTTCCAGGATCGGGGAACTCGCCGGCCGGGAATATGCCTGCCTCAACTTCAGCGCCGCGAACGCGATGCGCAAGTACGGCGACGAGTGGCTGGGGCCCTTCGCGGACGCGGCCCACAGACGCCTCCGCTCCTGGGGCATGAACACTATCGCGAATTGGTCGGACGTCAGGATATCGTCAATGCGCCGCACGCCATACACCGCCACCGTGCACTTCGGCGGGCGCTACCTGGCGGCCAGCCAGGGCTACTGGGGACCGTTCAGAGACGTCTTCGACCCGAGCTTCGGGGCGGAAGTGAAGCGCGCGATGGCGGCAACGGTTGGGCGCTCGGCCGGCGACCCCTGGTGCATCGGGTTCTTCGTCGACAACGAGATCGCGTGGGGAGATGAGCTATCGCTCGCGGCCTCGACGATGGCGTCCCCGGCGGATCAGCCGGCGAAGCGCGTCATGGTCGAGGACCTCAGGGCGAAGCATGGGACAATCGACGCGCTCAACGCGAAGTGGGGTACCGACTACGCCTCGTGGGACGCCCTCCTTGGGCACGAGGGCTACCCCGACAAGAACAAGGCCGCGGATGACCTTCGCGCATTCACGACGCGCACCGCTGAGGCGTACTTCAAGACGATCAGGGACGCGCTGAAGGAGGTCGCGCCGAACCAGCTCTACCTCGGATGCCGCTTCGCCTGGGTGAACCCCCTTGCGGTCGCGCAGGCGACGAAGTACTGCGATGTGGTGAGCTACAACCTCTATCAGAGGTCGGTCGCGGACTTCAAGCTGCCGGTCGACGCCGACGTGCCGCTCATCATCGGTGAGTTCCACTTCGGCGCGCTCGACCGCGGGCTGTTCCACACGGGGCTCGTGCCGGTCGCGAGCCAGGAGGAGCGCGCGGCGGCTTACCGGGACTACGTGCGGGGAGCGCTGCGCCATCCGCAGCTTGTCGGCACCCATTGGTTCCAGTTCATGGACGAGGCCACGACCGGGCGCACGCTCGATGGCGAGAACTACCAGATCGGCTTGGTGGATGTGGCCGACACGCCCTACCCGGAGACCATCGCCGCCGTGCGCGAGGTGGGGTACGGCATGTACGCGTATCGGTACGGCGAGGGGCGCTAGCGTGGCGGAGCTTACCAGCCTTCTGCACAGCCTGGGCGCCTCACTCGTCGGGTATGCCGATTTGACGGGTCTGCCGTCCGAGCAGCGCCAGGGCCTCGCGAGGGGCGTGTCCATCGCGGTGGCCATCGATCCGGCGATCGTCGCGAGCATCGTGCGCGGCCCGACTCGGGAGTACTTCGAGGAGTACGAGCGCGCGAACGCGCTGCTGGATCGTCTGTCCGAGGCCGGCGCGGGCTGCCTCTGCAGGCGCGGCTACTCCGCGATCGCGCTGCGGGCAACGGTCGGCGGGCTTGACGTGGGGACGCTGAGCACCCCGCTGCCCCACAAGACGGTGGCGACGCGTGCCGGGCTGGGGTGGGTGGGACGGACCGCGCTCCTTGTGACGAAGCGCTACGGCTCGGCCGTCAGGCTGACGACAGTGCTCACCGACGCCCCGCTTGACGTGGGAGAGCCTGTAGACGAGTGTCAGTGCGGGCAGTGCGGCTTGTGCGTCCGCGCGTGCCCGGCAGGGGCCGCCACCGGCGCGACTTGGGCCGCCGGGATGCCGCGCGGGGAGATCGTCGACGCGTCCGCGTGCTGCGCGAAGGCCGGCGAGCTCTCGAACAGGGCGGGCATCGCCGCGACGATCTGCGGGATCTGCATCTCAGTGTGTCCCTGGACACGCAGGTACATTGACGAGTCAGGCGCTTGAACGGAGGCCACAGGGTGACCGCGACGCGACCGCGATGTCTGCCCATGCTGCTCTCAGCGCTGTTGTCCACGGTTGCGTGCTTCGCGGGCGAGATCCCGGGCATGGTCTCGGTCCGCGAATGCGGAGCCAAGGGTGACGGCGCCACTGACGACACCGGTGCATTCCAGGCGGCCGCGGACCGTGCGTCGGAGTTCGGCGGCACGGTGTTCGTGGACCCCGTCGGGCCGGGCAAGGGCTACGTCCTGACTCGCACGGTCGCCCTCAAGGCGGGCGTCAGCCTGGTGGGCAGCCTGGCCGGGATGCCCTTCATTGCCTGGGAGGGCGTGCCGCGGGAGATGCAGACGGGACCGGTTGTCCTGGCGCGGCCCGATGCGGACCAGCGCATCGAGGGGCAGCGGCGCCCACTCTTCCACCTTATGGGCGGGAATGTCTTGCGGGGCCTGTACATCCTCTACGATGAGCAGCCGTGGCCTTCGGATGAGGAGTTCGCCGATCCGGCCTCGCCCTACCACTACGCACGTCAGGACGAGCTGGCGAAGCGGTTCTTGCGGGACCACGTTGCTCCATGTGGCCCGACGATCTACGTCCAGCCGGGCGTCGCGTCAACCACCGTCGAGGACATCACGTGCGGTCGGTACTGGGACTTCTTCTACACGCCTTCCGGCGGCAAGATCGTCATCAGTCGCTGCTACCTCTACGGGTACAAGCGCGCATTCGCCCTACGCGAAGCGAAGGACGTCGTGCGTATCTCGGAGATCCACATCGTGCCGAACGTGGAGAAGCCTATCTCGTGGCAGCACTCCCTGTTGCAGGCCGCCATCACCTCGCAGCCGGACAACATCGCATTCGACTTCGGCTCCGTCGACGGCTACTCGATCGCCGATGCGACCGCGTTCCTCGTGCACACAGGCTTCAAACTCGGTGCGTCGGTGGACAACCCGTTCCTGGATCCCATAACGGGAGAGCGAGTGTCCTTTGGGTGGGGACAGGGGCCGTGGGGATCGATGCACAACATCAAGCTGGACAATTGCGTCGTGGGGTATGACTGCGTCCTCGGCACGATCCTCACGAACCAGCTCACGAACGCGATGGTGCACGTGAGCCTTACCGACGGCGCCGAGGTCAGCACCGAAGATGGCACCGTCGCGCGACAGGCCGCCTTCCTCGTGGAGACAGGCTTCGCAGGAGCGACGCTTCAGGTGTGCAACCTGTCGTTGAGCTCCTTCGCGCCGCTCAACGTCGCGGCCAACGGGGCCATGGTACAGCAGGCGAACGGTCGCGCGTTCCTGATCGACTGCCCGGGCATTCCTGAGCCCAAGGACTACGCGGATCGAAGCCGGGCAAACCTCGAGATCTACAACCTCGCCATCTCGAACATCCCGGAGAGCCACCTCCTCTCTGTGACTGCCGGCACCCAGCCGTGCGTCCGAGTGAGGGGCTTGACGCTCAACGGCGTGGCTCGCGAGGACGGCACGTTGGGGTGATCGTCTTGCCGGTCACAGTCGGACGAGGAGCGGAGGCTGCCCGGGTTCCGTTCGGACTGCCCCGGGTCATCCGGCCGCGTCCACCATCGCGATGACGGCCGCCTCGACCTTCTCGGCGACCTCGCGGATGTCAACCTCGGGGATGAGGTCCACCATGGCGAGCGGGCGGAAGGCGCTGACGTGCGTTCTACCGTCCTGCACATACACGCTGATCGGGCATGGCAGCATAAGCGCGAGCCTGATGTCCTTCTCCAGGACCGTGTTTGCATAGCCCGGGCTGCAGACTTCGATGATTCTGAGCGGCTCGCGCGGATACCCCTTCGCCGCGAGCGTCGCCTGCACATCATGGACATGCAGAACGCCGAACCCCAGCTCCTTGGCTTTGGCCTCCACCGCGGCGACCGCCTCGTCGACGCTCTTGCCACTCTCGATTGTGTAGTCGAACTCCAACACCGTAACGCCACCCTTCGGTTGTCTCGCTCGCCGCGGTCAGTCGGGGCCGGGCTGCCAAAGGTCGAGCGCGTCGATCCAGAGCTTGCCAGTGCCGTCCCTCGCGTCTGTGAAGAATGCGGCATGGTCTGTCTCAGGCGGGAGCGCCCCGGCGGGCAGGACTGCCTCGACGAGGGTCCAGTCATCCGTGCCGGTCGGGATCTTGGCCGGGCTCTCCACCATTCGCCAGCCGTTCTTGGCGTTGCTCGAGGGGTCTGTCGATGCGAGGCACCAGGTGTCGATCCAGTGGTCGGCAGCGAAGACCGCCACGTTGAGGGTCGCCAGGCACCCGGCGAGGGCCTCCGTCTTCACCCAGCAGCGTAGGCGCGTGTCGCGCCCGGCCGCGACCATGGTGTTCCAGTGCACCAGCCGGCGGTCGAACGGGCCATCGAGCCGAAGACTGCCGGGCGTCGGGTGGCCGGCGTAGGGGTCGTAGACGTAGGGGCTCGTGCGCTCGGGGGTCCACTCATCCAGCCCGCCGAGGGCGAACGTGCCGTCGCGGATGAGGTTCGGGACGCCGATGGTGACGAAGGCCCGGCGAGCCGCTTCGTACGGCTGTGCAAGGCCGAAGCGCCCGGCGGGGAACGTCAGCGAGACACTCACCGAACCCGACGCGCGCTCGGCGCCCGCAGGTGCCGACACGCGGATGCCCCTGGGGATGACGCTCGCGGAGACCGGCAAGCCCGCCGATGGGACGACTGCGGCGCGCAGCCCGGACGGCGCCTTCAGTTTCAGCGTGGCCGACCCGCCCGGCGCCACACACAACTCACTTGGGGAAAGGCCGAATGCCGCCTCGCACCGCGCGATGGCGGCCATCTGGCTGCTGCCCTCAACGAACAGCGTGCCCTGAGATAGATCGAGCTCCACGTCGGTCGCGCACCCGGACGCCACCACATTGGTGTAGATGTCCTTGACCGTCACCGGCTCGTCCGGCAGGCATCCGAGCGCCGTGGCCGCCACCCGGCCCGCGCCGGCGGGCTGGTCATGCCACACGACCGCCACCGGGCCATCGAAGGAGACCTGGTGGAGGTCACGCGAGATGTCGGCCCGACCGAGGCACCTGCGGCCATCGATCTGGTGCGCCGTGGCCGCCAGCGCGGCATAGGACAGCTTCGGCAGGAACCCCAGGTACAGCACTCCGATGCCGGCGTCGCCCGTCCACTGCGACTCATGCGCCGCGTCGCGCGGATCGTACGTGCAGAACCAGTACGCCTTCATCGCCGGATCGAGCGACATCGCCTCGGCGTAGAGCGCGGCCAGGCCCGACGCCTGCGCGCGCTCGGAGCACGCGAACTGACGCGAGTAGGCCGGGCTGAAGTCGTATGCGGTGGACCCGAGCTCGTTCACCCAGATGGGCCTGCGGGATCCTCCTCCACGCTCCAGGATCGCGCGGCGTCGCTCAACCGTTGCCGCGAACCCGGACGGAGGCGAGTAGCAGTGGAGGGTCGCGATGTCGTAGTAGTCGCCGGCGCCCAGGCCCGCCACCTTGGCCATCCAGTCCTCCCACCCCGCAGCCGAGAGACCGAGCACGACGCACTCGGGGTCGGCGCGCTTGGCGGCCGCATAGGTCGCCTTCAGCACGGCCACGTAGTGCTCGCCCGATGCGCGGGTCTCCTCCGGCCACATCAGGTCGGGCTCGTTCCACACCTCGTAGCAGCGGATGCGGCCACGGTACTGCGAGACGAGCCGCTCAACGTATGCGCTCCAGGCGTCGACCTGGCCTTGCGCAGGCGCACCGAACCCGCCGCCGGCTGACATCCACGACGGGGTGCCGAACAGGATCAACTGGTAGCGCTGCCCATAGGCGTCCATCCGTCGGAGTGCCGAGTCGAGCGCCCGGGTGTCCCACTTGCCCTGTTCCGGCTCCTGGTTGTTCCACGTGTTCTCCCATGCAAGCCAGGGGCGGATCCAGTGCACCCCGGCCTTCGCCATCAGCGGCACCTGATAGGCATACCACCAGATCTGCTGCTGAAAGATGTTCATGCCTATCGTGGACCGATCGGCCTGCACATCCGCTGGGCGCGGAAGCCGGCACACGCGCAAGACGGCGCCGGGCGTGTCCTCCGAGGTCGCGCTGACCTGGAAGACCCCGAACCGCGTCAGGGGCACGCTGAACTTCGCGAGCGACAGGCCGGAGCCACGTTTCAGACTCAGCTCGCCGCGCCAGACGACCTTCCCGGTCGCGTAGTCCGCAGCCTCGATCGCGAATCGGCGGGCCGCCGGGGCGCCCTGCCAAGACGCCGCGAGCACGGCGCTCACCGGCTCGCCCTCGGCAAACACGTTGCCCACACGGTCAGTGAGCAGACGCGGGCTCAGGCTCCCCTCGGCGTCGGGCGCGAGCCAAAGGGGCCAGGCCTGCCCGCCCACCAGGAGGTAGAGTCCCGCCACGTACCGGTCACCGGTGATCGCGGGCCCAAGGTGTATGCTCCGAAGCTCACAACGCGCTACGCCGTCGCGCGGCGGAGACACGCTCACTTCGGCGCCGAAGAACGGTTCGTCGATGCGGAACCACGCGCGGTCTTCTTCCTGCCTGGCCAGCGAGGGAAGGCGCAGTTCGGCGTGTGCGAGGTCGTCCGGGAACTCGGGGTCGCAGCACAGGTACGCCAGGCGCGGATCGCCTGCGGGCTTCTCGGCGAAGGCGAACGCGCCGACGGGACCCTCCAGGCTCAGACGCTGGCCCAGCGCGTCGTCGAACGTCCACCGGCCTCGCTCAAGATCGAGCAGCTCGACCGTGAATGGCTGAAGCGGCAGAGGCACGTTCGGCGATGCAACGACGCTGATCGGGCCGGGCGAGTCCGCTGCGGTCGGCGCCAAGGCGCACACGAGCGAGAGGGTCAGTAGCATGGCCCGCGCTTCGGTGTGTCTCGAACGACTTCCTCTCGGCGATGGTCGGCCCGGGTTCGCATGTAACCCGTGAAACTCCGTTTCCGCGCCCACGGAGGCAAGGGACCCGGCATCTCCGGGCGAACGCACCGGCAGGTCGCTTGCGGCGACCGGCCCACCCCATCACAGGGAGGCGAGTGCGATGGCGAGGAGCTCCCCGCGAGTCGCTCTTGGGATCATCGTGTCGATCACCGCGGTTGTGGCGTTCGCGCCGGTAGGTTGCAGAGGCGGGAAGCCACCGGAGGGCGGCCCCGGCGCTGCGGCGGTCGGCGGCGGCGGGGCCGGAAAGACGCTCCGGGTCGTGCGGAATCTCGGGGGCCGGCAGGGCTTCATCGCCCACTGGGACGCCTGGAAGGCCGCTTTTGAGCGAGACAACCCGGGCTGGACGATGGAGCTGATCGACCTCGGCAACGCCGACGGAGCGGAGTACTACAAGGCGCGCGCGGCTACGGGCGATATGCCCGAGGTCATCCAGACGTGGGCGCTCACCGACTACCTGGCCGACAACGGCATCATCGTGCCGCTTCCCGACGACTACTACTCGCGCCACGGCATCCCGACGCCCCTGCCCTACAAGGGCAAGTTCTACGCGAGCCAGGGCGGGCTCCAGCTCGTGGGCATAGCGGTGAACAAGGACCAGTGGGACTCGGCCGGCGTGAAGGGCCCGCCGATGACCTGGGATGAGCTCGTGTCCGACCTCGCGGCCCTCAAGGCGGCCGGCGTGCGGCCGCTCGTGTACGGGGGCAAGGAGTGGTCGGCGGCGATGCCGCTCACGGAGCTGCTTCAGATAGAGCTGTACGACTACATCGTCGATCCCGACAAGCCGTCGTGGAACACCCTCCGCGATGAGGGCAAGACGAGCTTCGCGACCGACCCCGTCGTGCGGAAGGCTGTCGGGCAGGCCGTCTACCTCGTGGACAACTTCGTCGAGAAGGGCGCGCTGAGCGACGGCTACAACGAGGAGCAGCGCGACTTCTACTCAGGCAGCGGAGCGACCTGGATAATGGGGTGCTGGATCGGGGGGGACCTGGAGGCCAACAAGGTGCAGTTCAGCGTCGAGTACTGGCCGATCCCGTCGATGACCGGCAAGGAGCCGAAGTTCATCAGCAACACTGGCGGCCAGTCCGGCTGGGCGATCACCACGACCGCGACCGGCGAGAAGTACGACAAGGCCGTCGCGGTGCTCGATGCGTTCTACGACCCCGAGGTCTACCAGCTCTACCTGAACGGCGAGGCGATGCTCAACAACCGCGAGGGCTCCACGGTTACCGGGCCCAAGACCGATTGGGCCCCGGCCCAGCGGTTCTTCGACCAGATGGCCGCGAACTACAAGACCTTCGGCGGCGCCGCCGGATCGTGGCGAAGCTGTGGGGACAAGTGGCCGGCGGGGATGGAGATGTCCGTCGCGAGGGCCATGCAGGAGATCATCTCGGGTCAGCGCGACATCGACAAGCTCATGAAGATGCTCGACGATGACTGGGACAACGCGCGCAAGGGCGAGTAGGACGAGTGGGGCTCGGATGCCCTGACCCCTGCCCCTCTCCCTGGGGAGAGGGGTGCCTGAGCCTGAGCCTGCCGAAGGGGAAGGCGGGGTGAGGGCGAACGGCGGTGTGGGACGAGCGAGGCTGCCACGCTACCGTCCGAACGAGAGGCAGGAGTGACTACACCCACCCGACTCAGACCGACGTTCCGCCCGGCCGAGTCGCTCGTGTCCGTGTTCTTCTGCGGGCCCGCCGTGGTGCTCTATCTCGGCTTCGTTGTGCTGCCCGCGGTGATGGGGTTCGCGTACAGCCTCAGGAACTGGACGGGGTGGTCGCTCGACGCCGAGTTTGTGGGCCTCGCCAACTTCGCGGAGCTGCTGCGCGACGAACGCCTCGCGCAGGCCATCCGGTTCACCGTGTTCGAGACCGTGTTGATCGTCCTCGCCTTCGCCCTCGGGGCTATGGTCCTCGCGGTGTTGCTCGACCGCGCGAGGCGGATGAGAGCGCTGCTGCAGGGCCTGTTCTTCTACCCGTACGTGCTCAGCGTTCTTGTGAGCGCCCTGCTCTTCCAGTATCTCGCGAACTACCGGGAGGGCCTGGTCAACGTCCTGCTGCGCGCGGCGGGACTGGAGAGCTGGGCGCAGGACTGGATGGGCGACCCTGCCCTGGTCGGGTACTTCATCTTCGCCCTTGTTGCGTGGACCGGGCTGGGCTTCTTCACGACGCTCTACATGGCCAATCTTCAGGCTATCCCGGTTGAGTACTACGAGGCGGCCCAGCTTGACGGGGCAGGACCCGTGTCGGTGTTCCGCAATGTGCAGTTCCCGATGCTGCGGCCCGCGCTCACCGTCAACTCGGTCCTCGCGACCATCACGGGTCTGAACCTGTTCTCACACATCATGGTAACGACGCAAGGCGGGCCGGGCTACCGCACGATGACGATAGGCTACTACGTCTACTGGCAGGGCGTCCTCAACAACCGGCAGGGATACTCGGCGGCGCTGTCGCTGGTCGTGTTCGTTGCGGTTGCGCTCGTGGCCATCGTCCAGGTAGCGCTGCTGCGGAGGCGTACGGTCGACCTATGAGGGGCCTAGGCGCTAACAGAGGGCAGAGGAGCGCCCCAGCAGGGCGAACCGACGACACCGAGGGAACGCCCTCACCCCGCGTTCGGGGCGCCAAGAGCGGCGCCCCTCCGGCACCCCTCTCCCTGGGGAGAGGGGCCGGGGGCGGGGGCGCAGGCGGCTCTGTGGCCACGCTTGTGAGTGGACGCAAGCGCAGGGCCCGGACCAGCGGCGGCAAGCGGCGGTGGGCGACACTGCCGCTTGAGGTCGCGCTGCTCGTCCTTGGCGCCATCTTCGTGGCGCCGTGTGTACTAGCGCTGTTGAACACGTTCAAGACTCTGCACGAGATCATAGAGTCGCCGCTCGCGCCGCCCAAGTACCTCAACCTGGATAACCTCGAGTACCTTTTCGCGAGCGTGAAGCTGTTGGCGCCCATGCGCAACAGCGTGCTGATGTGCGTGGCCGTGATCGGCTCGCTGATCACGCTGGCGCCGATGGCCGCCTACTCAATCGTCCGCCGACGCATGGCGACCGGTAGGTTCCTCGAGCTGGCGTTTCTCGCGGGGCTCACGGTCCCATTCCAGATCATCATCGTGCCGCTACTCCAGGAGTTCCGGCTGCTCGGCATTCAGTTCACCTACTTCTCGCTCTGGCTGCACTATGTGTCGTGGGGTCTGCCCCTCTGCATCTTCATCTACAGCCGGTTCCTATCGACGATCCCCAAGGAGCTGGAGGAGGCGGCCGCGATCGACGGCTGCGGGCCCATTGCGACGTTCTGGCGTATCGTGTTCCCGCTGCTGAAGCCCTGCACGGCAACGGTTATCATCTTCTGGGGGCTCTGGATCTGGAACGACTTCGTGCAGGCCTATGTCTTCATGGGCTCTATGCGCGGCCAGCTCGCCTTCGTGCAGTTGTGGCGGTTTCTGTCAGACCAGTACGTGAAGAACTGGAACTACATCTTCGCCGGCGTTGTCGTGCTGTCGGCTCCGGTGACGATCTTGTATCTGGTCATGCAACGCTCGTTCGTCAAGGGGCTGACGGCGGGGGCCTATCGCTAGCCCACCTCGGCCGGACTGGAGGAAGTCATGTTGGTTCACACGATGGGGATCATGCTGATCGGCCAGGCGGCCGGGCTCTCGCCCGGCACGGGCGACGTTGTCCTTGCGATGGAGACGGCGACGCTGAGGGTCGATGTCAACGCCCAGGGCCGCGTGGCGGCGTTGCGCGACCGCGCGAGCGGCAAGGAGTACCTCGCGCCCGGGCAGCCGGCTCCGCTGGTGTCGCTCGTTGTGGACGGCGCGGTGCGGGCGCCGACGGCGGCCGAGTACGACGCCGCCGCGCAGGAGCTTCTCCTGACCTACGGGGACGTCGGCCGTGCGGCACGCGTGGCCGTCGCCGCGAAGCCGACGCACGTCACCCTTACGCTCGCGTCGCTTGCTGGCGGCCCGCCGCACGACGCGGTGTGGGGCCCGTATCCGACCACGATCGGTGAGACGGTCGGCGAGACTGTTGGTGTGGTGCGCGACGGCGCCTTCGCCATCGGCATCCAGGCCCTCAACGGTAAGACCATCGGGGGCGTTGTGTCCCAGCACGGCGCCCAGGTTGGCAGGGGGAACACGGCCTCGCGCACCGACTTCGGCAGCGTGATAGGCGCATACACACCCGAGGCCGAGGGCGGGGTCGTCGGCTCCAGCGTGGCGCTGTTCGGATGCAAGGCCGCGGACGCGCTTGTGACCATCGGCGAGATAGAGATCGTAGAGGGGCTGCCGCACCCCATGCTGAACGGCGTCTGGGCGAAGGTCTCACCCGACGCCACCCTCTCCTACCTCATCACGCCCTTCGGCGACGGCGACATTGAGCAAGTTCTTGCGCGGGCGAATGAGGCCGGCCTCCGCTACATCTACCACCCCGGCCCGTTCCGGACGTGGGGTCACTTCGAGCTCAACCCGGGCGAGTTCCCCGACGGTGACGCAAGCCTGAAGAGGTGCGTCGACAAGGCTGAGGCCGAGGGCATAGGCGTCGGCGTTCACACGCTTACCGCCTTCATCACTACCAACGACCCCTACGTCACCCCGGTGCCCGATGCGCGGCTGGCGCGCTGGGGATCGAGCACGCTCTCGGGCGACATCGACGAGGCCGCGACGGAGATCGCGGTCGAGAGCCCCGACGCCTTCCGCGATCGTGGCACGCTCGCGGCCGTTATCGTCGGCAGCGAGCTCCTGCAATACGAGTCGGTGACCGATGCCGAGCCCTGGACGCTCAAGGGCTGCAAGCGCGGCGCGTTCGGCACAAAGGCCTCGGCGCACAGCGCCGGCGACGACATCGGGCACCTCGCCGACCACGCCTATCGCACGCTCTTCCCCGGCATCGGCAATGGGATGATGGAGGAGATGACCCGGCGTCTGGTGGAGCTGTTCGACACGACCGGCCTGCGCCAGATCTCGTTCGACGGCCTCGAGGGCCTGTCTCAGTATGGTTGGGGCGAGTACCCGCGGAACCTGTTCGTGAAGCAGTGCTACGACGGCTGGAACCGCGAGGTCATCAACGACGCCAGCAACCTGCTGCACTATCTATGGCACATCCACACGCGCATGAACTGGGGCGAGCCGTGGGGCAAGTCCACGCGCGAGGGGATGCCTGAGTATCGCTTCCAGAACCAGGACTACTTCGAGCGCAACCTGTTCCCGAAGATGCTCGGCTGGTTCCAGCTTCGGCTCGCGTCGCGCGACGTCGAGGCCACGGCGCTTGATGACATGGAGTGGGTCCTCTCGAAGGCCGCGGGCTACGACGCCGGGTTCGCGCTGTCGACGAGCCCGGGTGAGATGAGCGGCAACGGTCAGACGCCGGCCGTGCTTGCCGCTGTGAAGGCGTGGGAGGCCGCCCGGCACGAGGGCGCCTTCAGCGGCGAGCAAATGGCCCGCCTGCGAGACGGCAAGAGCGAATGGCATCTCGAGCCCGACGGCGCGGCGGCATGGCGCCTTCAGCCTGCGCGGTTCGCATGTCTCGAGGCGTCCGGAGAGCGACTCCAGCCCGGACAGCCTCCGGTCTCGGAGTGGGAGCTCGATAACCCGTACGGCGAGCAGCCCTTCACGTTTGTGCTGCGCGTCCTCGCGAGCGACGACGCGTCAGCTTCGATTGACCAGCCCTCGATCTCGGTCGGCGGCCGCGAAGTGACGTTCCACACGACGCTGAAGCCGCAGCAGTACCTTGTGTGCGAGGGCACGCGAGAGGCGAAGGTCTGTGACGCCAACTGGAACGTCCTGGCGATAGTGGCCGCCGACACGGACCTGCCGACCGTCGCGGCCGGCAAGCAGACCGTCACCTTCGCGTCTGTCGCCACGGGCGGCACATTGCCGCAGACAACCATCACCGTCCGCCTCTACGGCGACGCCGAGCGAGTGGGGAGGTAGGCGAGAGACCCGCATGACAACACCGAATGACCGTGCCCGACTCCGCGAGGTCGCGGCGGAGTACGTCGAGGTCGTGAACAGCGACGAGATGAACGCGCGCCGGGAACGGTGGCGGCGAAGCAACCGGCTCCTCGAGCGGACCGTGCCCTTCCAGATCGAGGACAACGGCTCGTTCTTCCACGACCTCATGCCAAAGCCTGAGTGCGAGGGCGAGCAGGAACGGAGCTTCGAGGCCCGGATGCTCTGGGCCCTAACTAACTACCGCCTGATCCCCGACGACCGGGTCTTCCCGCGGACGTTCCACGTAGGCTGGGCGGTCAGCCGGTCCTCCATCTGCCCGGAGCTGGAGGTTCGGCGTGTCCCGGACTCCACGGGCCGCGAGCTGGGCTTTGAGACCAACACCCCCCTTGCCGATCTCGCGAACAGCTTCCACAAGCTACGCTCCACCGAGTTCAGCGTCGA
>Ga0315282_10001525_pt1 | contig 43362 bp, 41 predicted proteins | sample YL17G07_20_MG_FD_203693 | JGI IMG/M metagenome (GOLD analysis project Ga0315282, IMG submission 203693) | Sediment microbial communities from Yellowstone Lake, YNP, Wyoming, USA - YL17G07_20 | ecosystem: Environmental > Aquatic > Freshwater > Lake > Sediment | place: USA: Wyoming | collected... | reverse complement strand
AGATGGTGATGCCGGGGGATAACGTGAGCCTGGAGATCGAGCTGATTACGCCCATCGCCATGGAGAAGGGGCTGCGCTTCGCCATCCGCGAGGGCGGCCATACGGTGGGCGCCGGCACCGTCACCGAAATTCTGGCGTAAACATGGGGTGGAACCTCACTAACAAGAGCGACGAAGAACTAAAGAGCGTGCTGGATCGCCCAGGGATGATCGCAGACCAAGTGGTAGTGGTAGAGCAGGAACTTATTAGAAGAGGGCTCCTCCAGCTAAACGAGTCCTCCCGGACTCTTGAAAGGTTGACTAAGAGGCTTGTTGTCCTGACCGTCGTGTTGGCGGTGCTGACTGCGACCCTGGCGGTACCGATGTTGGCGGATTTGGTGAGCTGGTTGGTCAAACGATGAGGACTAGCGATGCGCGAGATCATTACGTTACAGTGCGGCGATTGTAAGAATCGCAACTACACGGAAACGAAAAACAAGAAGAAACACCAGGATCGGCTGGAGGTGAAGAAGTTCTGCCCATCCTGCCGGCACCACACGGTGCACAAGGAAGTAAAGTAGAGCAGTTGAAGGTCGACAGTCAAAGGTCGAAAGCAAGGCACTTCAACTGTGAACTGTTGACTGTCAACTCTCGACTGTTCTTACAGGGGCGTCAGATCAACGGCTAATCTGCCGGTCTCCAAAACCGGTCATGGGGGTTCGAGTCCCTCCGCCCCTGCCAAAGAACAGTAGGCAGAAGGCAGAAAGCAGTTGGCAGTGACCGGCGCGCAAAGCGCGACGTGCACTGAATGCTGAGGAGACAGCGAGCGGAAGATGGCTCTCGGGACGGCGGCGAAGGCAATGGAAGAGATTGGAATCCCTAAGAATTTCATGCGGCAGTTGCGCGACTATGTTGCCGAAGTCCGCAGCGAGATGCGGCGGGTCACTTGGCCCGGGAAGACGGAAATCTATGGCACGACAGTGATGGTGATCCTCACCACTTTCCTGTTCGGCATCTATTTCTGGTTCACCGACAACGCGTTTCATTACTTTGTCGGCCGGATCCTGAAGCATTTTCTGAAGTAGATTTCCGGAGGGCGACGGAAAGGAATCTGCGGAGTGAGATAGTGTGCATGGGGAAAAACTGGTACATCGTTCATACCTATTCGGGATTTGAGAAGAAGGTGGCGGAAACGCTGCGGAGCCGTGTGGAAGCTGCCGGCCTGCAGGAGCAGTTCGGCGAGATCATGCTTCCCACGGAGGACGTGATCGAGATGCGGGCCGGCAAGAAAGTCGTGACGCCCAAGCTCTTCTATCCCGGCTACGTGCTGGTGGAAATGGACATGAACAACGAGACCTGGCATATGGTCCGCTCTACGCCGCGCGTGACGGGATTTGTGGGCTCTGGCCAGATGCCGCCGCCGCTTCTGCCCGAAGAGGTGGACCGGATTCTTCACCGCGTGGAGACCGCCGCCGAACATCCCAAGCCCAAGCTGGAGTTTGACAAGAGTGAGAGCGTCAAGATTACGGACGGGCCTTTCAAGGACTTCACCGGAGTTGTTGACGAGGTGAACGAAGACCGTTCGACGCTGCGCGTCATGGTCACCATCTTCGGCCGCTCGACTCCGGTGGAGCTGGACTTCTATCAAGTGGAGAAGACCTAGAGGTGAAGCTGGAGACCGGAAACTGGAAACTGACCTGGCCCTGCCAGTTTCGATTTTCCAATTTCTAGTTTCCTGAAGGAACAAGGCACATGGCAAAACGAGTTACGGCAATGATCAAGCTTCAGATTGCGGCGGGTAAAGCCACTCCCGCCCCGCCCGTGGGCCCGGCGTTGGGCCAGCACGGCGTGAACATCATGGAGTTCTGCAAGGCGTTCAACGGCAAGACTTCGGGGAAGGACCAGGAAGGATTGGTGATCCCTGTGGTCATCACGGTTTTCCACGACCGGACGTTTTCTTTCATTACCAAGACCCCGCCGGCTTCAATTCTCCTGAAGCGCGCGGCGGGAGTCGCCAAGGGGTCCGGGGAGCCCAACAAGACCAAGGTCGGCAAGGTGACGGAAAAACAGGTGGAAGAAATCGCCAAGCAGAAGCTGCCGGACTTGAACGCGCGCGACCTGGTGGCGGCAGTCGCCTCCGTCAAAGGCACGGCGCGCAGCATGGGCATCGAAGTAGTGCCCTGAATGGAAACGTGAATCTGGAAACCGGAAATTGGAAACCGGCAGAACGCATCGAGTTTCCAGTTTCTCTGTGGAGTAAGAAGAATGGCGAAAGTAGGAAAGAAATACCAAGCCTCTGCCAAGTTGGTGGACAAGCCCGCCTACACTTTGACGGATGCCATGCCGGTGCTGAAGAAGGCGGCGTTCGCCAAGTTCGACGAGACTGTCGAGGTCTCCATGCGGCTGGGCGTTGATCCCAAGCACGCCGACCAGATGGTGCGTGGGACGGTCGTATTGCCTCACGGCCTGGGCAAATCGAAGCGCGTGATCGTGATCGCTTCCGGCGACAAGGTCCGCGAAGGCCGCGAGGCCGGCGCTGACGAAGTAGGCGGCGACGATCTGGTGCAGAAGATTCAGGGCGGCTACATGGATTTCGACGCCGTCGTTGCCACCCCGGACATGATGAAGTCGGTGGGACGACTGGGCAAGGTGCTCGGCCCGCGCGGCCTGATGCCCAACCCCAAGACCGGCACCGTCACCCTGGATGTGGCCAAGGCCGTCAAGGAAGTCAAGGCGGGCAAGGTGGAATTCCGTGTGGATAAGACCGGGATCATCCATTGCCCGGTGGGTAAGGTTTCGTTCGACGCCGACAAGCTGGCCGCGAACGCCGGCGCCTTGATCCAGAGCGTCCTGAAAGCCAAGCCTGCTACTGCCAAGGGTCGCTTCGTCAAAAGCATTGTGGTCTCTTCGACGATGGGACCGGGACTGGCGATTGATCTGGCTTCCGTCGAGGCCGCCTGAGCAGTCAAGGAGTGAGGAAGGGAAATGAAACGGGACGAGAAACAGAAGCAAGCGGAATCGTTGCACGAAGAGCTGGCGGAAGCGAAGACGGTAATCTTTTCGAGCTTTGACCGGCAGACCGTGGCGCAGGACACTGAACTGCGCCGCAAGATGGCGCAGACCGGTGCCAAATACAGAGTCGTCAAGAACACCTTGATCGAGCGGGCGGCCAAAGGGACTTCCATCGAGCCGGTGGCGCAGGGACTGCGCGGCACGACCTCGCTGGCCTATACGACCAGCGATCCCGTTAGCCTAGCCAAGGCTTTGACGGCTTACGCGAAAGAAAACCCCACGCTGGTTTTCAAGGCTGGCGTCGTCGAGGGGCGGGTCGTGAACATGGCCGACCTGGAGGCCATCGCCAGACTGCCCTCGCGGGAGACGCTCTTCTCCAAGATTCTTTTCTTGATCAATTCGCCGGCGCAGCGAATTGCGTCCGGTTTCGCAGGCGTGGCGCGCAACCTGGCGTACGTGGTCCAGCAGGGAGTGAAGGAAAACAGGTTCCAGGATTCTGCCGGCAGTTAGACCGGCGCGGGTAGAGCGGGTCCCGGACCTGTCTCTGCCTTGAGACTTTCAGGAGGAAAACAAGACGATGTCTGAACGGGTAGAAAAACTGGTGGAAGAGATCAAGGGGTTGTCGTTGCTTGAGGCGGCCACCCTGGTGAAGCGGCTGGAAGAGACCCTGGGAGTCTCGGCGGCAGCCGCCGCCCCGGTCGTGGCGGCAGGAGCCGCCGGAGCAGGTGCTGCCGCCGGAGCGACTCCCGCCGAAGAGCAGACGGAGTTTACCGTGGTGCTCACGGCGGTGGGCGCCAACAAGATCAACGTCATCAAGGCTGTCCGTGAGGTCACCAGCCTGGGCCTCAAGGAAGCCAAGGATCTGGTGGACGGTGCTCCCAAGCCGATCAAAGAAGGCGTGAACAAGGAAGAGGCGGAGAACATCAGGAAGAAGTTCACCGAAGCCGGCGCGACCGTCGAAGTGAAGTAGTTTCCCATTCCGGAGCCGGACTTCTGCGGGGGAGGTCCGGCGGCACATTCTCCTCGCCGCGGCGAGGAAGAGGAAACCTCCCCGCGCATGAGGTTCCGACCATCCTGTGGGCGGTGGGTCCGTGGACGAGCAAACCTGTGCATCCCCACGGCCGAAGTGTGCATCAAGACAGATAAGGGTTTAGTGTCGCTACTACCTCCAAAATTTCCGAATTCTCTGGCAAGGAGCATAAGGAATGCCTAACGGCGGGAACGGGGCTGTTCGCCAGCGTATCAACTTCTCCAAGATTCCAACCGTCATCAAGATTCCCAACCTGATCGAGGTGCAGAAACGTTCGTACGAACGCTTCCTGCAGATGGATCTGCTGCCGGCCGAGCGCGACGACGTGGGGCTGCAGTCGGTTTTCAATTCCGTCTTCCCCATTACCGACTTCCGGGGAATCTCCCAGCTCGATTTTGTGGATTATTCGATCGGTAATTGGGAATGCAAGTGCGGCAGCCTGCGCGGACTCCACCACCGGCGGAGCACCTGCAAGTTCTGCGGCAACACCGTTATCACCGACCCCTTCAAGGTCGGGGACGTGCTCTGCGCCAAGTGCGGCCGCTTCAACAAGAACGTGGTGACTTTCTGCAACAAGTGCGGCGACCCCGTCACCCTGCAGCTCAAATACGACGGCACGGAGTGCCAGGAGCGCGGCATGACCTTTGCGGCGCCGCTCAAGGTCACCATCCGTCTGACCATTTATGAGAAGGACGCCGAGACCGGACACAAGAGCATTCGCGACATCAAGGAGCAGGAAGTCTATTACGGCGAAATCCCGCTGATGACTGAGAACGGCACGTTCATCATCAACGGCACCGAACGCGTCATCGTCAGCCAGCTCCATCGCTCCCCGGGCGTCTTCTTCGAGACTAACGCTCAGAAGACGTACTTCCTGGGCAAGATTATTCCCTATCGCGGTTCGTGGGTGGAATTCGAGTACGACACGAAGAACATCCTTTACGTCCGCATTGACCGCAAGCGGAAATTCCTGGGGACGATCTTCCTGCGCGCCCTGGGCCTCAAGACTAACGCTGACATCCTCAAGGCGTTCTACCAGGTTGAAACGATCTCGCTGAAAGATCGGAAGCTTTATTGGGCCGTTTCGGGAGGACTGGTCGGCTGCAAGCTCTCCAAGGCCATTGAGCATCCGCGCACCCACGAGACGATTGTCCCCGCAGGTCGTAAGATCACCGCGGCGGCGTTTAAGGAAATCCAGAAAGCCCGGGTCGCCCAGGTCGAAGTGGCGGCCCACGACCTCGAGGGGGCCTTCTGCGCCTCCGATATCATTGACACCGCGACAGGTGAAGTCCTGCTCGAAGCCAACAATGAGGTGACGCCCAGCATCCTGAACTCCATCCTCGATTCCAGCATCGGAGAAGTCCAGGTCTTCTTCCCCGAGCGCGACGAAGTCGGGCCGATCATCAGCCAGACCCTTAAGCGCGATACGTTGAAGACGCCGCACGAAGCGCTCATCGAAATGTACCGGAAGATGCGGCCCGGTGATCCGCCGACGCTGGACACGGCGACGAGCCTTTTCAACGGAATGTTCTTCGACCCGCGCAAGTATGATTTCTCACGCGTCGGCCGGTTGAAGTTCAACATCAAGCAGGGCTACTACACCAAGCTGAAGACGCGCATCGATGACCGCGCGACGGAGGTCGAACTCGAAGAGGCGCGCAATCTCCCGGCCGCCAACTTCTACCTCATCGTGGACCAGGAAAAGATCTTCGTCGGCAAGCGCGACGGGAACCTCTGCTCGGAAGTGGTGCGCGGCTGCGAAGGGACGATGGCCGGCGACCATTCCGAAGGCGCCGTGGCGCAATTGCCGCTCGACAAGCGAACCCTTGAGCCGGAGGATTTCTACGCATCGATCCGCTATCTGCTGAAGCTGCGCAAGAATCCCGCCGGCTACGCGGCCGATGACATCGACCACTTGGGCAACCGGCGCGTCCGCGCTGTGGGCGAACTGCTCGAGAACCAGTTCCGTATCGGCCTGGTGCGCATGGAGCGCGCCATCAAGGAAAAGATGTCGGTCTACCAGGAAATGTCCACGGCGATGCCGCACGACCTCATCAACGCCAAGCCAGTCATGGCGGCGATCCGCGAGTTCTTCGGCTCCTCGCAGCTCTCGCAGTTCATGGACCAGACGAATCCACTTTCCGAGATTACGCACAAGCGGCGGCTTTCAGCCCTTGGGCCGGGCGGCCTCTCGCGCGAGCGGGCGGGATTCGAAGTGCGCGACGTCCATCCCACGCACTACGGGCGCATCTGCCCCATCGAGACCCCGGAAGGTCCCAACATCGGTTTGATCTCCTCGCTCTCCTGCTACGCGCGCATCAATGAGTACGGGTTCATCGAAAGCCCCTACCGCAAGGTCCGGGGTGGCCGCATCGTGGACTTCGTCACGGCCACCAATGGCGGCGACAGCAACTGGAAAGTCGGCGAGCACATCGAGCTGGGCGAGGTGGAAAAGGCGAACGAAGAGCTTCGGGAGAAGAAGAAGAAACTCGTCGAACACGAACCCTACTCTTTCTATCAGTCCGCCTGGGAGGAGGACCAGCACATCATCGCCCAGGCCAACGTGGAAGTGGACGAGAAGGGACGCATCACCCACGAGCTCGTCAACGCACGGCAGGCGGGGAATTTCGTCCTCAAGCACCGCGATGAGATCGACTACATTGACGTCAGCCCGAAGCAGCTCGTCAGCGTCGCGGCTTCGCTGATTCCTTTCCTTGAAAACGACGACGCCAACCGCGCCCTGATGGGCTCGAACATGCAACGGCAGTCCGTTCCGCTTCTGCGCGCCCAGGCCCCGCTGGTGGGCACCGGCATGGAGGAAGTCACGGCACGCGACTCCGGCGCCACAGTCATCTGCAAGCGCAACGGCATCGTGGACAGCGTCGATAGCGAGCGCATCATCGTGCGCGTCGAGGGCGACGGTCACAGCGGCCAGCTCTCCCGCGAAGTGGGCGCCGATATCTATCAGCTCATCAAGTTCCGCCGCTCCAATCAGAACACCTGCATCAACCAGAAGCCAATCGTGCACAAGGGACAGCGCGTGACGGCGGGCCAAGTGCTTGCCGACGGCCCCTGCACCGACCGCGGCGAACTGGCGCTGGGGCGCAACGTTCTCGTCGCCTTCATGCCCTGGCGCGGATACAACTTTGAAGACGCCATCCTGGTCAGCGAGAAGCTGGTCAAGGAAGACTCCTACACTTCGATTCACATCGAGGAATTCGAAATTGAAGCTCGCGACACCAAGCTCGGTCCCGAGGAAGTCACCCGCGACATCCCCAACGTTTCCGAATCGCTTCTCAAGGATCTCGACGAGAGCGGCGTGGTGCGCATCGGCGCCTACGTCAAGCCCGGCGATATCCTGGTCGGCAAGGTGACTCCCAAAGGCGAAACCCAGCTGACGCCGGAGGAGAAGCTCCTGCGCGCCATCTTCGGTGAGAAGGCCGGCGACGTCCGCGACGCGTCGCTCGCTTGCCCGCCGGGTATTGAAGGCATTGTGGTGGACGTGAAGATCTTCTCACGCAAGGGGGCGGATAAGGACGAACGGGCCAAGTCGATCGAAGCCGGCGAAGTCGCCCGCCTGGAGAAGAACCTGGGCGACGAAATCCGCATCCTCAACGACGAGCGGCTGAAGCGCCTCTGTGCGCTGCTGGAAGGCGAAGTCCTGCAGGCCGACTTGCACGACGAAAAGACCAACAAGCGCCTGCTCACCAAGGGCACGGAGCTCAATGCCGAGGTTCTGGCGCGCATCTCGGCCCGCAACCTGAAACGGATGCGCGTCGCCAAGAAGGACCCCACGCTGCTCGAACGCATCGATGAGATCGAGGAGATGACCTCACGGCAGATCGATATCCTCCGCAAGATTACGGAGGAGAAGATCCAGAAGCTCAAGAAAGGTGATGAGCTGCCCCCGGGCGTCATCAAGCTGGTCAAGGTCTACATCGCCATGAAGCGCAAGCTTTCGGTGGGCGATAAGATGGCCGGCCGCCACGGCAACAAGGGCGTGATCGCGCGCACCCTTCCGGAAGAAGATATGCCCTACATGCCCGATGGCACGCCGGTGGAAATCGTCCTCAACCCGCTGGGCGTTCCGTCGCGCATGAACGTCGGCCAGATCCTCGAGACCCACCTCGGCTGGGCCGCCCACGAGCTGGGCAACAAGATCCGCGAGCTCCTGTCGGCCGAGAACCGGGCGGAGCTTCTCCGCAAGGAGATCAAGGCCCTTTACAAGCGCCGGCCTCTCGCTGCCGCCGTGGATGAGATGGGCGACGAGGAAGTGCTCGACTACGCCCGCACTTTGCAGGAAGGGCTGGCGTTCTCCACGCCGGTCTTTGACGGCGCCAGCGAGCGGGAAATCAAGGAATACCTGGAGCGCGCCGGGCTGCCTACTTCCGGCAAGGTGCAGCTCTACGACGGCATGACGGGTGAAAAGTTCGAAGCACACGTGACCGTGGGTTACATTTACATGCTCAAGCTTTCGCACCTAGTGGACGACAAGATTCACGCCCGTTCGATCGGGCCCTACTCGCTCATCACCCAGCAGCCGCTGGGCGGCAAGGCGCAATTCGGCGGGCAGCGCTTCGGCGAAATGGAAGTCTGGGCCCTGGAAGCTTACGGCGCGGCTTACATCCTGCAGGAATTGCTGACCGCGAAATCGGACGACGTGTACGGCCGCGCCAAAATCTACGAGGCCATCGTCAAAGGCGAGGCGGCGATCGAGCCGGGCGTTCCGGAATCGTTCAACGTCCTGGTCCGCGAACTCCAGAGCCTCTGCCTGGATGTGGAGTTGATCAAGAAACCGAAGGAGCAGCTCGCGCCCGTCGGCGCGGAGTAACTTCTTCTCCTTGCGCGCCGGGGACTAACCCCGAGCGGCTTCGGCGCGCAAGAGCTGGGAGCCAAAGAAACTCTTTCTCCGCTCAAGGAGGAGCCATTGTTTCGAAGCAGCCCGTATGATCGAGTCAGTTTGATCGGCGAATTTGACGCCATTCGCATCAGCCTGGCCTCGCCGGAGAAGATCCGTTCCTGGTCGCACGGCGAAGTCACCAAGCCCGAGACTATCAACTACCGGACCTTCAAGCCGGAGCGCGACGGTCTCTTCTGCGCCAGGATTTTCGGCCCCGTCACCGATTGGGAGTGTCTCTGCGGCAAGTACAAGCGGATGAAGCACCGCGGCGTGATCTGCGATAAGTGCGGTGTGGAAGTGACGCTCTCCAAGGTCCGGCGCGAGCGCCTGGGCCACATCGAACTCGCTTCGCCCTGCTCGCACGTCTGGTTCTTCAAGGGACTCCCCAGCCGCATCGGGCACATGCTTGATATTTCGCTCCGCGACCTCGAGCGCGTCCTCTACTTCGAAAGCTTTGTGGTCATCGATCCCGGGGACGCTCCGGTGAAGGAAAAGGAGCTGCTCACCGAGGACCGCTATCGCCAGCTCATGCAGGAATTCCCGGGGCGCTTCCGCGCCGGCATGGGCGCCGAAGCGATCAAGGAAATCCTCAAGCGCGTCGATGTGGAGGGCCTTGCGGAAGAGCTGCGCGAGAAGATGAAGTCCGACCCCTCACAGCAGAAGCGCGTGAAGTACGCCAAGCGCCTCAAGGTGCTGGAAGCTTTCCGCAAGTCCGGCAACAAGCCGGAGTGGATGATCCTCGACGTGCTGCCAGTGATTCCTCCCGAGCTGCGGCCTCTCGTGCCCCTGGACGGCGGGCGCTTCGCCACCTCGGACCTCAACGACCTCTATCGCCGCGTCATCAATCGCAACAACCGGCTGAAGAAGCTGATGGAACTGCACGCGCCCGACGTCATCGTGCGCAACGAGAAGCGCATGTTGCAGGAAGCGGTGGACGCGCTGTTCGATAACGGCCGCCGCGGGCGCGTTCTGCGCGGCGCCAACAACCGGCCGCTCAAATCTCTTTCCGACACCCTCAAGGGCAAGCAGGGGCGCTTCCGCCAGAATCTGCTCGGCAAGCGCGTGGACTACTCGGGCCGTTCGGTCATCGTCGTGGGGCCGGACCTGAAACTCCACCAGTGCGGTTTGCCCAAGAAGATGGCGCTGGAACTTTTCAAGCCGTTCATCTATCACCGGTTGGAGCAGGCGGGCCACTGCACCACGATCAAGGCCGCCAAGGAAATGGTGGAACGGCAGGAACCGGTGGTCTGGGACATCCTGGAAGAGGCGATCAAGGACCATCCGGTCATGCTCAACCGTGCTCCGACTTTGCACCGCCTGGGCATTCAGGCCTTCGAGCCGGTGCTGGTGGAAGGCAAGGCCATCAAGATTCACCCCCTGGTCTGCACGGCGTTCAACGCCGACTTTGACGGTGACCAGATGGCTGTGCATATTCCGCTTTCGCCGGAAGCGCAGATTGAAGCGTCGGTCCTGATGCTCTCCTCGCGCAACATCCTGTCGCCGGCCAACGGCCAGCCGCTGGCCATTCCCAGCCAGGACATCGTCCTCGGCGTCTACTACCTGACCAAGGACAAGAAGGGCGCCAAAGGCGAAGGTCGCGCCTTCGCCAATGTCGAGGATGTGCTGCTGGCGCTCGAGGCGGGGGAAGTCGAAACACTCACGCCCATCCGCCTGCGCTACACGGGGCGTGTCATCGATCTGACGACGGCCTACGACGACCAGGACGTGCTCCACACCGAGCCCATCACCGTCAAGAATCAGTTTGTTAACACCACCGTCGGACGGGTGATCTTCAACGACCATCTCCCCAAGGAGATGCCCTTCGTCAACGGCTTGCTGCGCAAGAAGGGCTTGGGGGCGCTTGTCAATTACTGCTACCTGCGCTTCGGCCTCGAGACCACGGTGACGATGCTCGACGGGGTCAAGGCTCTCGGCTTCCTGTATGCGACCAAGGCGGGCATCTCCATCGGCATCGACGACCTCATCGTTCCGCTCAACAAGGTGACGCTCGTGGACGCCGCCGAGAAGGAAGTCATCGAAGTTGAAAAGCAGTATCAGGACGGCGCCATCACTCACGGCGAGCGCTACAACAAGGTGATTGCGATCTGGTCGAACGTCACCGACCGCGTGGCCGACGAGATGTTCCAGGCCATGGAAAACCAGGACCAGTCGGGATCGCTCAACCCGATTTACATCATGGCGGACTCCGGCGCGCGCGGATCGAAGCAGCAGATCCGCCAGCTTTCCGGCATGCGCGGCCTGATGGCCAAGCCGTCGGGTGAAATTATCGAAACCCCCATCACGGCAAACTTCCGTGAGGGGCTGAACGTGTTGCAGTACTTCATCTCCACCCACGGGGCGCGCAAGGGACTCGCCGACACGGCGCTCAAGACGGCCGACTCCGGTTACCTAACGCGCCGCCTCGTGGACGTCGCGCAGGACGTGATCGTTTCCGAAGTGGACTGCGGCACCGTTGACGGCATCAACGTCGAGGCCATCGTCGAGGCGGGCGAAGTCGTCGAACCGCTGCGCGACCGCATCGTCGGCTGCATCTCCCTCGAGCAGATTAAGGACTACGAGGGCAACGTCATCGTCGACGTCAACCAGGAGATCAATGAAGACCTGGCCGCAGCGATCCAGTCGGCGGGCATCGAGCGGGTCAAAATACGTTCGCCGCTCACGTGCGAATCGAGCCGTGGCGTCTGCATCCGTTGCTACGGACGCAACCTTGCGACGGGGCGCATGGTGGAAATGGGCGAGGCGGTCGGAGTTATCGCCGCGCAATCCATCGGCGAACCCGGGACACAGCTCACGATGCGGACATTCCATATCGGCGGCACCGCCAGCCGGATTACCGAGCAATCGACGCTGGAAGCGCGCTCCAACGGCTTCCTGAAATTCCATAGCCTGCAGACGGTCACCAATCGCGACGGCCATTACGTGGTCATGAACCGCAATGGCTCTCTGGTGATCGTGGACGAGAAGGGGCGCGAGCGCGAGCGCCACGGAGTGGTGTACGGCGCGAAGATCAAGATGGCCGACGGTTCCCCCGTCAAGATCAATGACGTCATTGTCGAGTGGGATCCTTACACCTTCTCGATTCTCACGGAAGTTGGCGGCGCGGTGCAGTTCAAGGACCTCGAAGTGGGCGTCACCCTGCAGGAATCCGTGGACGAAGTCACCGGCCTCTCGCAGTGGGTGGTGACCGAAGCGCAGGACGAGAAATTCCAGCCCGTGATCATTGTGCGGGATGAGGAAGGCCGGTCGAAGGGGACGCGCAAATACCTCATGCCCTCACGCGCCCACCTGATGGTTCACGATGGCGACGTGGTCAGCCCGGGCGACGTGCTGGCCAAGATCCCGCGCGAAACCACCAAGACCAAGGACATCACCGGCGGTTTGCCGCGTGTCGTCGAGCTCTTCGAGGCGCGCAAGCCGCACGAGCCTGCGGTGATCACGGAAATCGACGGCGTGGTCCGCTACGGCGACACCACGAAGGGCCAGCGCAAGATCGTCGTCGTGCCCGATCGCGGCGAACCGAAGGAGTACCTCCTGCCCCGCGGCGTGCACGTCTCCGTTCAGGAAGGCGAGCGCGTCCGAGCCGGCGAACCCCTGATGGACGGCCCGCGCAATCCTCACGACATTCTCGCCGTCTTGGGTGAAAAGGAATTGCAGAAATACCTGGTCGACGAGATTCAGGAAGTCTACCGGCTGCAGGGCGTGAACATCAACGACAAGCACATCGAAGTGATCGTCCGGCAGATGATGCGCTGGGTCAAAGTGGAAGACGTCGGCGACACGGCGTTCCTCCTCGACGAGCAGGTGGACAAGTTCCGCTTCCGTGATGAGAACGAACAGGCCGTCACGCGCGGCGGCAAACCCGCCACGGGCCGGCCTTTGCTCCTCGGCATCACCAAGGCGTCGCTCTCCACGGATTCGTTCATCTCCGCCGCGTCGTTCCAGGAGACCACCCGCGTGCTCACCGAGGCGGCTATTCGCGGCTCGGTCGACCACCTGCGCGGCCTCAAAGAGAACGTCATCATGGGCCGCCTCATCCCGGCGGGCACCGGCCTGGAACGTTATCGCAACTTCAAGCTGCTCACGGAAGTCGAGCTTCCGGAGCCCGAGGAGAGGGCGGCGGTCGAGGAACTGCCCTCGGAAGCTGCGATGCCCGGCGCGCCGGCCGCGGCCGTCGCTTCCGAACTCGCGGACGATGACGAGGCGCGGACCTAACGGCAGTGACGAATGGCGAGTGACCAGTGACAAGTCCGACTTGACCCGGCTTGCTCGTCACTTGTCACTCGTCACTGTTCCTATGCAGTTCAATTGCTGGAAATGCGGCGAACGAATCGAATACCCCACCGGCAGCCGCGTCGGCCGGCGCGATACCTGCCCCAAGTGCGACGCCGATCTCCACTCCTGCCGTAACTGCCAGTTTTACGACCGCAGCAAGAACAACCAGTGCGCCGAGCCCCAGGCCGAATGGGTCCGCGACAAGGAAGCTGCCAACCTCTGCGACTACTACGCGCCGAACCCCACCCTGTATGCTCGCGGTGACCGCTCCGCAACCAAAGCCGACGAGGCCAAGAAAAAGTTCGACTCGCTGTTCAAGACCTAGAAATCATGCTTCGCACATATGAGGACGGCGGGTTGAACCTAATGCTCCGGAGGGCCGAAGCACAACCCCGGACAGCCTGCCACGGATCGTGTTCGCGGGGTAACGCCCTCTCAATTCTCCTTCTCCTTGCACTGATCCTCACAGTCGGCCCGCGCCCGGCATCTCCTCAGCAGCCTGCACAGAAGTCGAATCCTGCTCCGCGGAACGCATCCGTCCAACCCCTCAGCCCCAAGGAAAAACTGGAATTCTGCCTCAATGCGACCTTCGGCCCAGTCGGATTACTAGGGTCGGGCCTCTCAGCGGGCGTAGATCAGTGGCGCGACTACCCGAAGGAGTGGGGACAAGGCGCCGGGGGTTACGGCCGGCGTTTCGCTGCCTCCCTGGGACAGCGCACGCTGAAGAACTCCCTTCGGTTCGTCACCACGACGGCCCTCCATGAGGATCCAAGATACTTCGCCTCAGATCAGAAAAGCTTCTCGCGCAGAGTAAGGCATGCCATTGCCTCTGTCTTTGTGACACGTACAGATAGTGGAGGCAGACGATTGAACGTCTCCGAGCTTGCCAGCACCGTAGGAAGCGAATTCATTGCCAACCAGTGGTATCCACCTCGCGTTGCCACAACGAACGATGCCTTGAGGGAGAGCGCCATCACCCTGGGGCTCGATGCCGCCAGAAATCTGGCCAAGGAACTCTGGCCTGACGTCAGGAAGTTGCTCGGTCACTAAACCCGCCGCCCAGCGCTTGACCCCCGGGCCAAGGGCTGCCCTGCTCGCGCGCGGCGAGCGTCCTGCCTCCCGAGCCGACGAAGCAAATACTCCCAGCATTCTCACTGGTTCCCATCGTCTCATTTTCGTACGGTAGGCTATATCAGGAAGGTGACAATGTGCCGTTCGGGGGCGCAGCCCCCACCGTGCGCCCTCGCGCGCGGGAGGCTCGGGATCGCGCCGGGCGGGAGAAGAGGTCATGAAGAGTTTGACCAGGCAGGTCCGGGAAGAAGCGCAGCGGGGTCTCATCGTGCAAATCCTGGTCGACTGGCGCCTGGAGTGGATGCCGTTCGGGGAGCTGCGCCTGCAATTCCTGCGTCGCACGGGCTACCCGGTCTCCGACGAGGAATTGCAGTTTCACCTCAACTACCTCTCCCGCGCCGGCTACGTCGAGACCAAGCAACTCCGCGCCGCCCGCGCCGGACTGGAAATGACGGCCGTGCGCGCCACGCCGAAAGCGGTCGACCTCGTAGACGGCCGAATTGCTGAAGACCCGGGGGTGGCGCGATGACACGTCCGAAATCCTATCGTCCGCCGCCCTTACCGCCCGGGAGGGTCCGCAGGTCTCCCCACCGCGTCTACAGGAGCACCGGCCTGGTGGACCGCTACGAGGCACGCCATCCAGGGGTCCGAGCGTTTGTCGAAGATCTTCTTCGCCGGCGCCTGGGCCAGCACGAGATTTCCCGGCAGGTCCGGGAGCGCTTCGGCCTGAAGATTTCCACGTCGGCGATTTCGCGCTTCTGGATGCGCGACGTCCGCCCCGCCGAGGAGGCGGAGGCGGCGGCCTATCGACAAGCGCGCGCCCAAGCCCGCGCCCTGCTCCAGGAAATGAAAGCCGATCCCTCGCTCGACGCCGCGCAGATCGCCGAACTGATGCTGGCCAATCAGATCGTCAAGGACCGCACGAAGCTTGCCGAAACCGACATCATGGATCTGTATAAGGAGCAGCGCGAGCGCAAGAAGCTCGAACTCCAGAGTAAGGCGCTGCGCCTGCGCGAGAAACAAGCGAAGGCCCTCCTCGAGAAGTCGAAACCTCCGCGCCGGCCGGAGATGACCGGCCGCGAGCTGGCCGAGAAGATCAGGGAAATCTACGGGCTTTCCGGTGCGCCCGCGGCCTCGCCCCACCTCTAAGGCCGACGAACGAAGAAGAAGTTTGATTCGCTGTTTGATGCGTGACCGCGCATCCGGCGCTTGTTGAGACCTCGCAACTGTCGAATTCCTTCAGCGTGTTACAATTTGCCAGTGCAGATTCAAGATTCCGGATTCCAGAGGTTGAGATGAAGTATGAGCGATTTGAACAGCTTCCGGTCTGGCAGGCGAGCATTGAGTTGGCCGTGAGGATCTACGCTCTCACCGCGAAGCCGAACTTCCGCAGAGAACGCAGCCTGCGGGACCAGATTGAGCGGGCGACCGTCTCGATTTCCAATAATATCGCCGAAGGATTTGAGCGCGGGACGAATCAGGAGCTTCTGACTTTTCTATATATCTCACGGGGTTCGGCCGGTGAGGTGCGTTCGATGCTCTGCCTTATCGAACGCCTGCCCGGGTTCCGCGATCTGGAATCCGAAATCTCGAATCTAAAATCAGATGCTGAGAGCGTTTCGCGGCAATTGGGCGCCTGGATTCACTCGCTTCAGGATTCTGATTTGAAGGGGCAGCGGTATGTCACGGAAAAGACGCGAAGGACCGCCGCGGCGCAACATGATCGCCAAGAGTTTCTGGAAAAGTTGCAGCGAATCCGAAGGGGGAAAGGCTCGACTACGGAGATTGCGTGAGGGACTTGCCGCTTATCAGTCTGGAATCTGACATCTTGAATTTGAATTCCTGCCCCGCTGACCTCCAAGGCCGACGAGGCCAAGAAGAAGTTCGACTCCCTTTTCAAAGTCTAGTTAGAACCTGACCGGCAGTTCTAGTTGATCGTGAACCCGCCCGCCTTCTCGAAGGCGCGGGCGGCCTGGAGGAGGCGCGCTTCGTCGAAGTGTTTAGCGAAGATCTGCATTCCGACGGGCAGGCGTGGCTCGCTACGCATCCTGCCACAGGGGACGGAGATGCCGGGAATCCCGGCGAGCGAGGCGGTGACGGTGTAAATATCGGCGAGGTACATCTGCAGCGGGTCGTCCACTTTCTCACCGAGCTTGAAGGGAGGGAGCGGTGATGTGGGCACGACAATCACGTCCACATCATCAAACGCCTCCAGAAAATCGCGCGCGATGAGGGTGCGAACCTTTTGCGCCTTAAGATAATATGCGTCGTAATATCCAGAACTCAATACATAGGTCCCCAGCATAATGCGGCGCTTCACTTCCGCGCCGAAGCCGCGGTCGCGCGTCTTGCGGTACATGTCGCGCAGCCCGTCATATTCAGGCGAGCGGAAACCGTAGCGGACGCCGTCATAGCGCGCCAGGTTCGAGCTCGCCTCTGCCGTGCAGATGATGTAGTAGCAGCCGATGGCGTAGTCGGTGTGCGGGAGGGTGATGGACTCGATCTGGCAGCCGAGCTTTGCATAGAGATCGATGGCTTTCTGAAGGTTGTCGCCGATCTCGGGATTAAGACCTTTGAAGTACTCCTTGGGAACGCCCACTTTCAGCCCGCGGACATCGCGCTCCATAGCTGCTTCGTAATCGGGCACAGGCACATCGGCGGAGGTCGAGTCCATCGAGTCGCGCCCGGCGATCGTTTGGAGGACGAGCGCCACGTCGCGCACGCTGCGGCCGAACGGTCCGATGTGGTCGAGGGACGATGCGAACGCAACGAGTCCATAGCGGGAAACGCGCCCGTAAGTTCCCATCATTCCGACCACGCCACAGAAGGCCGCCGGCTGGCGAATCGAGCCGCCCGTATCCGAGCCCAAGGCCGCCGTCGCCATCTTTGCCGCCACGGCCGCCGCGGAGCCGCCGCTCGACCCGCCGGGAACACGCGTCAGATCGACGGGATTGTGGGTGGTGAAGAATCCGGAGTTTTCCGTCGAAGAACCCATCGCAAATTCGTCGCAATTCGTCTTGCCCAGGACACAAGCGCCGGCCGCCTCCAGCCGCTTGACTGCCGTCGCGTCATACGGCGCGATGTAGCTCTCCAGGATCCGGGAGGCGCAAGTCGTGCGATTGCCCTTGGTGAGGATGACGTCCTTGACCGCCGTCGGCACTCCGGCCAGCGGCGGCAAGGTCTCTCCGGTTGCAATCTTCTGGTCGATTCGGCGCGCCTGCGCAAGGGCGCGCTCGGGCGAGAGCGAAAGATAGGCGCGAACTTCTTTGTCCCTGGTCTCAATGTGCGCCAGGTGGGCGCGAACCAGTTCTTCGGCGCTCGCCTGCTTGCTCGCGAGCAAGTTTCTGATTTCCGCGATGGTCAGGTTCGTCGGTTCCATGGGTAGAGAAACTGGAAACTAGAAATCAGAAATTGGAGAATGTTGCGACCCGAGTTTCTAATTTCCAGTTTCCAATTTCCAGTTTCATTCTTTCTCGATGACTTGGGGTACTTTGAAGCAATCACCGCCCGGGTCCGGGGCATTCGACAGGGCTTCCTCCTGCGTGAATGTCTTGCGTGGCGCATCCGACCGCACGGAGGGATTCTCCGCCGCGGGATAGGTCACCTGCGCCATCGGCTCCACGTGAGTCGTGTCCAGTTCGTTCAGCTTCTGCATGTAGTCGAGGATCGAGTCGATCTGCGGGAGAAACTTCTTCACCTCTTCCTCGGTCAACTCGAGGTGGGCGAGATCCGCAACGTAGCGCACGTCTTTTTCGGTCAGCGCCATCAATGCACCTTCCGCGTGCCGCGGGCGAAATACTTGGCGTAAGAGCGCTGTAGCACACCGGCGACGTCAGGATGAAGTCTTTTCGCCGCGTCCGGCCCATCCAGCGCAGCGGGTTCGGCGACGATCGCCTTGCCGGCCGCGAACTCCGCGGGCGCAACGCTGGAATCCTGACGCACGCGCAACTTCCTGACCACATCACTCCCCAAGTAACGATTAACTTCTGCGCGGATCTGTTCACTGAGCTGTCGCAACTGCGCCGCCCACGTAGGGCAGGAAGTGGCAAGCGTCAATGTTCCTCCGAAGAAGGACACGGGGCGGCATTGGCGGGCGATTCCTTTGCCCACAATGCGCGGCCACAGCGGCGCGAGCAGGTCCAGGAGCGGCGCTTCGGAATGACGAAGGTGGTTCCTCAGCGCGGCGGGCAGGATTTTGCCGATCTCTTCCAATGCTCTCTTCCCCTGTGAGTTCAGTTTGCTGTGACCGATGAGTTTAGCACATTCGACAAGCGCCGAGCAGGGCTTGTGAAAGTTTGATCTCTCTTCCTATAATCTCATCCTCGATGCGACTGATCCTTGCCTCCGCCTCGCCGCGCCGCCGCGAATTGCTGGCGTGCGCCGGCTTTGAATTCGAAGTGCGGGCCAGCCGCGCCGATGAAATTCCCTGGCCCGGAGAGCTTCCCGAATCCTTCGCCCGCCGCGCCGCGCGCGACAAGGCTCTGGCGGTCGCCGCCGCGGAACTTCCGGGAAGCCTTGTCCTCGGCGCAGATACGGTTGTGGTTGCCGGCGACGAAATTCTGGGCAAGCCGACGGATCCAGCCGATGCGATCCGCATGTTGCGAAGGCTCTCCGGTATCGCGCATCGAGTCATCACCGGCGTGTGTGTGGTTCGCTCGCCCCGGCAAGTTGAGGCGCTGACTCACGAGACCACTACCGTCACCTTCCGCTCCCTGGATGAGGCCGAAATCGCCGCCTACGTCGCGAGCGGCGAGCCCCTGGACAAGGCGGGGGCATACGGAATTCAGGGGCTGGCGTCGAAGTTCGTTACGCGAATCGAAGGGTGTTACTTCAATGTTGTTGGGTTGCCCGTGGCTGCCGTCTACGGCCTGCTTAAGCCTTTGCTCGGGTCCCAATGACGGCACCGGTCGATGGCAGATTGCGTTTCGCGCGTGGGCGGCTGGGAATTACAGACTTGGACTCGCCGCTCGCCGATCATAGAAGGATCCGCTCATCGCCTTCCCGCCGCGTGACGCGCTGCCGATCGAGGTACTCCAGCAGGGGAATCGCATACTTGCGCGAGAGTCCGGTGAGCTCCTTGAAGACTCCCACGTTGATGCGATGGCTTTGCTCCTTGCGTCGCGCGATGAGGGCGCGCAACTGAGCCAGCGCGGAGGAGTGAAAGATCAGATCTTCAGCGATCTTGACGAGCGTGCCATCCTTGAGCAGCAGTCGGAGGATTTTCTCCGCGCGGGCGCGGTCCACGCGCAGTCCCGCCAGCACTTCCTTGGCGCTCGGGACGGCGAGGCCGGCGCTCTCAAACGCCCGGCTGATTTGCTCCCGGGCGGCAGCCTCTTCCGGCGTCAGTTGGACTTCGCTTCCAGCGAGGCGAACCGTTTCGCCCTCGAGCGCGACCTTGCCTTGCGCGCTGATTTGCTCAAGCATCGCGTCAAACAATAGCGGGGAAGGCGCGCGCCAATCTCCTCGGCCCGTGACAGCCAGCCGTCCTCGCAGATCCTCCCTGGTGATTCCCGCCACCAGCGGATTCGCTGCGTGGAATCTCCGGAGTTGTTCTTCGATTTCGCGGCCCAGCCGGGCGACGTGGCTGGCGTGGACCAGCAGGCTTGCAGGTTGACCCAACACCCGCAGGCGCTTCTCAACTTCCAGGTGCTCCGCAACGCGCAAGGCCTCCTCGGGCGCCCAACCGAGGCGAGAACTCATGGCTGCCAGGGGCGCTTCCCCCGCTTGCTCAACAAGGAGTTCCAAGCGTGCCTTCGGCGCTCCATCCTCCAATACTTTGAGCGCTTGCACGACCCCAGGGTCGCCGAGCCGGTGCTTGGACGGCTGGCTGTCGAGGATCACGCCGCCACCGATCGTTATGACCGGGGAGAACTGACGAATGATGAAACGGTCGCCGGGCAGAAACAGCCCGGGATGCGCCAGGCGGAGCTGCGCGTAAGCGCGCTCGCCGGGAGCGAGTTCTTTCGATTCGAGAGGAAGCACCTCGGCGACTGTTTCGTCCGTCCAGCAGTGAAAGTGGACTTGCGCGCGGTGTTTGAGCGGGCGGGCCGACGGCAGAAGCGACAGGGCGACATCGAGACGCAGCGCGGCCTCGAACATGCCGGGCAGGGCGAGCGTCATTCCGCGTTCGAGGTCCTGCGCCTCGATGCCCGCTAGATTCACTGCCGTGCGCTGCCCGGCGGCAGCGAACTCCGCCGGCTGATTGTGCACCTCGATGCCACGCACACGCACGCGCCGTCCGAGGGGAAAGATTTCTACTTCCTGGTCTTTGTGGATTCGACCGGCGATCATCGTGCCGGTCGCGACCGTGCCGAAACCCTTCATGACGAAGGCGCGGTCGATGGGCAGGCGGAAGGGGGCGTCGGTCGGCCGGGCCTCAGCTTCCAATCCGAGCCGGCGAAGCTCGGCGCGCAGCAGATCGAGACCCTCACCTGTCCGCGCGCTGACCGCCACGATAGGGGCGCCCGCCAGAAAGGAGCCGGCAACAAAATCCTGGACCTCCATCTTGACGAGATCGAGAAGCTCCTTGTCCACGAGATCCGATTTCGTAATGACGACGATCCCCCGGGCGATGCCGAGCAAGCGGCAAATATCGAAGTGCTCGCGCGTTTGCGGTTTGATGGATTCGTCCGCCGCCACGACGAGCAGGAGGAGGTCGATCCCGCCGACTCCCGCGAGCATGTTCTTGACAAACCGCTCGTGGCCGGGCACATCCACAAAACCCACCCGCAGATCGTCGCCCAGGTCCAGATGGGCAAAGCCAAGGTCGATCGTAATGCCGCGCCGCTTCTCTTCTTCCCAGCGGTCTGGGTCGGTCCCGGTCAGCGCCTTGACGAGCGCGGACTTGCCGTGGTCGATGTGGCCGGCGGTGCCGACAATCACGTGCTTCATAGAAATTCGATTATGCGGGAAGGCAGCCAGGGTGGCAACCTGGCGCCGGCGGGCGCGAACGCTGCGGCTATTTGGCGTCCGACCCAGTTTTGGCCGGTTGGGGCAGCGTCTTTTCCGTTTCGGCGCCCAGCCAGACACTCGCAACCACCCAGTCGCCGAAGCGCTTCTGCAGGACGATGTCGTAATTGGCGGCAGCGGAAGGGTCCTCAAAAACCACACGCGCCAGGGCGCGATTCTCGTCGGGAGAGAGCACGAGGTTTTGGATGTGCACCTCGACGAGCGGCTTGGACGGCGGCATCGCGCGGACCGGGGCCTTGGAGGCAGCCGACCGCGGCGACGGCGGCCTTGGAGCCGTCGGCGCGACTTCAGGAGGCGGCGCGGATTCCAGGGCCGGCGCAAAGTAGGTCCGCACCGCCTGTTCGATCGATCCGCCTGGTTTGCGCCCCGGCGAGGCGAGGAATTTCGCGCGCCGTCCGATCACCTCGACAGCGTTTTCGAGGTCGAGCCGGATGACCACGTCCTGGGTGTTCTTTTGAGCTTCCTCGAGCGGCGCGACGAGTTTGGGGTCGGAGCGCACGGTAAGCGCCAGAATCGCAGCTTCCGTGACCGTCCGGTCCGGTTCCTCGTCGGCGCGCTTGATGGCATCTAACAGAATCGCGTTGACCTGCGGCGTATCGAACTCCGCCAGCGCTCCGTAATAGACCCGGCGCAGATCGAGATCCCGTTGATCCGAAACAAGGCCCCAGAGGATCTGCAGCGCCTTCTCCCCGCCGATGTACGCCAGGGCTTGCGCGGCAAACTCCGCCGTGCGCTCGTCGTGCAGTGCCGTCTCAAGCGGCGGGACCGCCTCGGGCCCCACCGCCATCACGGCTCGGTAGAGCTCGTCGCGGGCAGCATGATTGGGGGAATTGGCGAGCTTGTCGATCAGCTCGACGGCCCAGTCACCCGGCGGGAGCTTTTCCTCCTCCGTCGCCACCTGGTCGCCTTCAGTCTGCGCCTGCTCGGGTGAAGGTTGAGAGGCAGGTTCTTGCGCATTGGCGCGAGCTGAGCCAAGCAGGCACGGCGCAGAAGCCAGGATGCTCAAGGCGAGCGCCAATCCGGCGAGGGCCGCTCTCAGGGACGAGTTATGCGTCGTGCTCGGCTGTGGCCAGGCGTCGGCACATGGGCCATCTTCGCGTCGAATGAGAATTGCCATCTCCTTGGTCATTAGATGCCCGCGGTCTGGGATGCCCTTTCAAATCGCGGCCGTCATCTGCACCCTACTTCGCCCTCTTTCCCGTCCTGCGGCCATTCAACAAACCGGGCAGCTCTCGGAGGTCATCGATGGTCCAGTCGGGAGGAGCATTCTGGAGCGTCGGCGCGCCGAAGCCGTAAGTCACACCACAGGTGCGCACTCCGGCATTGCGGCCGGTGAGGACATCCGTCTCCGAATCGCCGATCATCAAGGTTTCTTCCAGCGAGGCGTGGTTCTCCCGCATCAAGGCGAGAGCTCCCACCGGGTCCGGCTTCTTCTGAGCAAAACTGTTGCCGCCATACACCGCGGAGAAGTAGTGGGCCAGGCCGAGAGCGCTCAGGATTTCCCGGCTGTGCTTCACGGGCTTATTGCTGAGGACCGCCATGCCCCGGCCACGCAACTCCTCCAGCGCCTCGCGCACGCCCGGATAGGTCTTCGTGTTGTCGAGCATGTGCTGGCGGTAATGCTCGCGAAAGAAGGCCAGACTCTTGACAAGGGATTCTTCCTTCGTGCCTTCGCCCAGGGAGCGTTGGACCAGCTTCTCGACACCCTGGCCCACGTAAGTCGCAATGACGTCGTGTGGGAGCCCGCCGAGTCCCAATTGCTCCCGCATGGCGTTGACGGAGAGCGCGAGGTCCAGCTTGCTGTCGATCAACGTGCCGTCGAGGTCAAAGATCAACAGCCGGACGCGGCTCAGGTCGGAAGCCGGGGCGGACATTCGCAGCACGCTCCTTATTCCTTGGCGGCGGGCTCGCCGCTCGGTTCGAGGGCCCGCAGCACCAGCGCCGCTTCTTCGGCGGGGATGGGATTGAAATAAAAGCCCTCGCTCCCCAGGACGCGCCGCTCCCCTTCGATCTCCGGGTTGATCTCGATGTGCCAGTGGTAGTCGTCGGCGATGGTCATCCAGGAATCCTTCGGCCAGCCGCGCGCCGCGGTGTTCGGCTCGGTGTGGACGACGATGGTAAACGCCGGGGTGATGTTTTCCACGCGCGCCAGGCAATTCTTGAAGAAGGCCGCCAAGGAGCGAAGGCGCGCCGGATCCCGAATGTCTCTCTCAAATGACGAGGCGTGTGCGAGGGGCAAAATCCACACCTCGTATGGGGAGCGCGAGGCGAAGGGGCACAGAGCGACGAAATCCTGGTTCTGGTCTACCACGCGCTGGTCCTGCTCCGTTTCCTGGGCGATCATGTCGCAGAAGAGGCAGCGCTCCTTTTGCGCGTAATGGTCCTGGGACCAACGCAGTTCGACCTGCAGGATCTGCGGCAGGACGGGGCTGGCGAGGAGGTGCGAATGGCTGTGCGCCAGGCGCGGCGAGGTGCCGTCGCGCTGTACTTTGTAGAGCGAGACATAGCGGAAGCGCCGGTCCTGTTTCAAGTCGAGGATGCGGTCCCGGCAGACTTCCATGACCCGCACCAGCTGCTCCACGGGCAAACTGCTCATGCGCGCGCCGTGCTGAGGAGTCTCGACGAGGACTTCGTGAGCGCCCAGGGTATTCATTCGGTCGTACATCCCCTCGCCGCGGGGATTGAGCGGGGCTTCAACCTGGAAGATCGGCGCGCGATCATGGAAGACACGCGTCGTCCACGCCCCTCGTTCATCGCGGGTCTCCAGGATCGCTTTCGGCGTCAAGCGTTCGTTGCCGGGGCAGAACGGGCACAGGTCCGCCTCCTCGGTAATGTCCGGCATGACGGGCCGTTTGCCGGTCACGATCCAGCGGCGGGTTACAGGGTTCAGTCGCAATTCGGACATGAGAAGGCCTCAGACGGATTTGAACACCACGCGAGGGTCCGGATCTTCTCTGGTTCCCGTTGGGCGGCCGGTCCGCTTCACCAGATTGCCAGCCGGCGATTTACTCCCCCCTGCGGGGGACGTCGCACGGCACGGGCCCGATGCCGCCACCTTAGACAGCCCTTTCATTCTATCCCGAATTCTCTGCTGCCGTCATGGGCCGAAGCCGCCTGGGTACACAGCAGCGGCCGTCCAGCAACGTGACCCGGAGCAACGCTGCCTCGACGCTCCGTGGCGCGTATGGTATGTTGGCATCGCGGCTTCAAATTTCATAGGAACGGATCTCATGGCGGAAATACGTCCTTTTCGCGCACTGCGTTATAACACGGAGAAAGTCGGTGAGCTTGGGCGGGTGGTCACGCAGCCCTATGACAAGATCAATCCGGAGATGCAGGCTCGTTACTACGACTTGAGTCCCTACAATCTGGTGCGCATTATTCGCGGGCGGCAGAATCCGGCGGACTCACCCGAAGACAACGTTTACACGCGCGCCGCGCGGCACTTCCGCGACTGGATCGAGGAGGGGGCGCTCGTGCCGGACTCCGCTCCGGCGATTTACCCTTACGACCAGGAGTATGTGGTCCCCGGCGAGCGCGGCGCGGTGCGGCGGCGGCGCGGGTTCATCGCCCTGGGCCGCATCGAGGACTACTCCGCCCGCGTCGTGCATCGCCACGAGGAGACGCTCTCCGGACCCAAGGCCGACCGGCTCGAGCTTCTCAAGGCTACGCGCGCACACTTCGGCCAGATCTTTGTGCTTTACAGCGATCCGAGCGGGGAAATCGAGCGCGCCAACGAAGCGGCGGTGACGGGACAAGCCGCCCAGCGGGTCACGGACGAATACGGTTGCCGCCATTCGCTCTGGCGGCTGAGCAACCCGGCGGCCATCGAACGTGTAGCCGCCGCGATGCGCGAGAAACCGCTGGTGATTGCCGACGGTCATCACCGCTACGAAACGGCGCTGGCTTTTCGCGATTATTGTCGCGCTCAGGGGCAAACCGACGCGCGCGCGGACTTGGTGATGATGACCTTCGTGCGCAAGGAGAGCGAGGGCCTGACCATCCTGCCCACCCACCGGGTGGTCCATCATCTGCCTTCTTTCGACTGGTGCCGCTTTCTCGCTTCCGCCGAGCGCTTGTTCGATTGTGAAACCCTCAGCGCCGGTGGAACCGCGGCGGAGCGGGGCCACGAAATGATTGAGCGCCTGCGGGAGTCGGGCCGCGAGGCGCCAAGTTTCGCCATCTATGCCGGCGTGGGCAGACTTGCCCTGTTGCGCCTGCGAGTAAACGCCGATCTTGCCGCAGCGCTGCCCGGCCTGCCGGACGGCCTGCGTCGCTTGGACGTGGTGATCCTCCATCGCTTGCTCATCGACCAGATGCTGGGCATCGACCGCCAGGCGGTGCGCGAGGAAAAGAACCTGCGCTATGTGCGCGAGTGGGCGGACGCCCTGCAGCAGGTCGATAGCGGGCGGGCGCAGATATGTTTCCTCATGAACCCCACGTCCATCGATCAAGTCTGGGACAATGCCCTGGCAGGACAGCCGCTGCCGCAGAAGTCCACGGACTTCTATCCCAAACTGCTCTCCGGCCTTGCGGCCTACTGGCTGGACGGTCCCGCAGCGCTCTAGCGGCGCGCCGCGGGGAGGCGCGTGGGTGGGGGAAGTGGTTGGCAAGAGGATGGCGCCCGCCGCTTGACGGGCGCCATGACGGGGCGCGCTTACCGGTCATCACGCACAAGCTTCCCAAGGCTTAGCCGAAGGACTTCACGGCATCCGCCACGCTTCCATACACATCGAAGACGGTCACGAGTTTCGTGATGTGGAGTTGCTCGTCAAATTTCTTGGTAAGGTTAGCAAGCTTGATGCCGGCGCCTTGATTCTGCGCCGACGTGTACCCCGCGACGAGCGTTCCCAAGCCGGCGCTATCGATGTATTTTACCTCCGCGAGGTCGAGCACCAGGCGGGTCTTCCCCTGCCCCAGCAAGTCCTTCAGCTTGGTCCGAAGCTGATTGCTCTCCTCGCCCAGAACTACCCGGCCGGATAAGACCAGGACCGTCACCCCATCCGTCTCTTTCTCCCTGATGTCCAGTGCCATGAATTTCCTCCTTCATCGCACGCAAGCAATAAGCCGGCGCTGCCTCCAGCGCCTGCCATTCTACCCGCCTGGCGGGGGAATGTAAATGCGTTGAGCGGAAGCGGTCCCCGCCGGGAGGCGGGCAGCCTGCGCGGTGGCAATCCGGCGCTGCCCCCTCCACGCCTACGTCTAGTCGAACTCCGAGCAGGACATGAAGTAGCCGCAGCGCGGGCAGACGAACTTGCAGTAGCGGGATTCAAGGCGCTTCGAGCAGACCGGGCAAACTTCCACGGGCAGTTCCGGCGGGGCGGCAGCTTTCGGGTCAGGGTTGGCGTCGGTCAAGCCCATCTCCTAGCGCACCAGCGACTGGATCAGCCCCACCTCCCAGGCCAGGTAGCACCCGAAGCCCAGGCTGAAGAGTCCGGCGGCGAGCCGAATCAGGCGTTCCAGCAGGCGGAGGCGCTCGACGGCCAGCGCCAGCGGCACGGTCATGAGCAGGCTCATGATGATCATGCCGCCGATCGAACCCACGCCGAAGATTATGATGTAGATGACCGCCAGGAGCATCGAAGGCAGGGCGCCCACCACCAGCATCATCAAGGCCGCCGTCCCCGCCAGGCCGTGCACGACCCCGACCATGAACGGCCGGCCCCCCAGCCGCAGAGTGCGATGCTCATGCCGGTGCTCATGCTGCGGTTCGCCCACGTGGAGGTGCAGGTGCTTGTGCTCGACCCCGTCGTGCTGGTGGGTGTGGGCGTGCAGGGCGCCGCTCTTCGCCAGCTTGTAGAGGACATTCGTCCCCAGCGCCACCAGCATGCAGCCGACGATAAATTCCAGAAACTGAGAAAGCCGGGGCGTGAGCGCCAGCCGGAACGCCGCCACGGCAAGCCCGAAAATGAGCAGCGCCGCGGTGTGGCCCGCCCCCCAGGAAACGCCAATCATCGACGCGCGCCACAGGCTCCGTTGCTCCGTGACGAACGTCGAGACCGCAGCCAGATGGTCAGCGTCGAGGGCGTGGCGCAACCCCAGCACGAAACCGAGCGCCAGCGTGGACCCGACAGAAAAATCAACGGGACTCATATCGTTTTTGGAGACCCAGCCGAGGGCCGATGACCGCCGGTGCTTGCCTGTCCTGGTGTCCCTCGAACCCCCGGCGGCGTGCTGCTGCGCCCGCCAGCAGATGGGTGATGTCAGGCGTAATGCTCCTTCATGAAATCTCCGAGAGCGGAATAGGCGCGCTCAAGGGTCGCTTCCGGCGGCAGATATACGATGCGAAAGTGCTTGCTTCCCGGCGCCTGCCCGAATCCGCTGCCGTGCACCACGAGAACCTGTTTCTCGATCAGGAGTTGCTTGGCGAAATCCTCATCGCTGCCGGGAATTTCGAGGCGCGGGAACGCGTAGAACGCGCCGCGCGGCGGCACGCAGCTCAGGTGCGAAATCGAGTTACACCACTTTACCGTGAGATCGCGGCGGACGCGCAGCTTGGCCAGCACTTCGTCGAGGTGGTCCTGCGGCCCCTCGAGGGCCGGCTGGACGGCGAATTGGATGGCGTGGTTGGCGCTCAGGCGCGCGCGCAGCAGCTTGTACATCCCTTCGATGTACGGCCGTAACGGAATCTCGGGCCCGCTCACAATCGCCCATCCCAGCCGCCAGCCGGGAACGAGGTACCCCTTGGACAAGCCGCCGAAAGTTATCACCGGAACGTCGGGCGCGAGCGCGGCGATGGAAACATGCGTCTCTCCGTCCAGTTCCAGTTCGTCGTAAATCTCGTCCGAAAGGATCACCAGGTTATTCTGCCGCGCGTGCTCGGCGATGGCTTCCAGCGTCTGGCGCGAATAGACCGCGCCCGTAGGGTTGTTGGGATTGATGAGCACGATCGCTCTCGTGCCGGTGAAGATGCGGCTCTCGAGATGCTCGAGGTCGGGCTGCCAGTCGCAGGCTTCGTCCAGAAGGTACGCGTTGGGCTGCGCGCCAAGCTTGGCCAGCACGGCGGAATAGAGCGGATACTCGGGACAGGGCGTGAGCACATTCTCGCCGGGATTGACCAGCGCGGTAAGGCAGATGTCCACACCTTCGCTGACGCCGGAGGTGATGAATATGCTTTGAATATCGCGAATACCCTTGCGGTCCGCTGCGCCGCGAATCGCCTCCAACGCCTCGGGGATTCCCAGCGACGGCCCGTAGCCGTTCTTACCCTCGAGCATCGCCTTCGCCACCGCCTCGATCAGGTGCTCGGGCACTTCAAAGTCAAAGGCCGGCGGGTCGCCGATGTTCAAGGGAATGATCTCTTTGCCTTCGCGGGCAAGCTGGTCGGCGAGAACAGCAATGTCGCGAATCGAGTACTGCACGCGCTCAAGCCGCTGCGCCGGCAGGATCTCCCGTGACTGTTGGATGCGTGAGGGCATAGACAAATATCCATTGTTAACTGAAAGCGGAGATTCGGTCAATTGCAGTGTGCAACCAGATGAAGCCCATCCGCTCTCAGCTTTCAGCCATCGATGGCGAACCGAAATAGCCCAAAGACAAAGGCTGGGGGTCTTGCGGCAAGTCGGTTATAGCAACTCCTCCAAATTGGTGTACGGCCGGCCTTGCGACTCCGCCACGGGCTGGCAGGTGATGTGTCCCGCGTAGGTGTTGACTCCGTCCCGAAGCAAGGGGTCCTCGTGAATCGCACCTTTCAGCCCCAACGCGGCAATCTTGCGCGCGTAAGGCAGCGTCGCGTTGGTCAAAGCAATCGTAGAAGTGCGCGGCATGGCGCCCGGCATGTTGGTGACGCAGTAGTGCAGCACGCCGTCCACGGTGTACACGGGGTCGCTGTGGGAAGTCGGGCGGGTGGTTTCCACACATCCCCCCTGGTCCACCGCCACATCGACGATGACCGAGCCGGCAGGCATGGTCGCCACCATGGCGCGCGTCACCACCTTGGGGGCTGCGGCGCCCCGAAGCAGCACGCCGCCGATCAGCAGATCGGCTTTTTTCACGGCGTCGGCGACGTAGTAGGGACTCGACAGATGAGTTTCGATGCGGCCAAAGAACAGGTCGTCGAGGTGTCGCAGGCGATTCAAATCCACGTCGAGTACCACAACCTGCGCGCCCATGCCCATGGCAATCTTCGTCGCATTGATCCCCACCGTGCCCGCGCCCACAATCACGACCAGCCCCGGCCGGACGCCCGGGACACCGCCCAGCAGCACGCCGCGCCCGCCCAGCGGCTTCTGGAGGTAATGTGCGCCAACCATCACGGACATGCGCCCGGCGATCTCGCTCATGGGCGTGAGCAGCGGCAACGACCCCGACGCGCCGCGGACGGTCTCATACGCGACGCCGGACACCTGCGTCTCCAGCAGCACGCGCGTCAGCTCCGGCAGCGGTGCGAGATGCAGGTAAGTGAAAAGGATCTGCCCTTTGCGCAGCCGCCGATACTCCGGCTCGATGGGCTCCTTTACTTTGACGATCATCTCGGCGCGGGCATAAACCTCTTCCGCCGCCTCCAGGATCTTCGCGCCCGCCGCGACGTACTCCTGATCGGAAAATCCGGAACCCTCTCCCGCCCCTTTCTGAACCCAGACCGCGTTGCCGTCCGTCACCAGCTCGTGGACGCCCGCCGGAACCAGGCCCACTCGGAACTCGCCATCCTTGATTTCCTTCGGCAAACCGATGTGCATGCGGATTCCTCCCCCAACGCGCGCCGGCCATTTTGCCCGCCCCCGCGAACCAGCGCACGAACACCTATCCTAACCCGAGTCGGCGAGATTTGTCCGGCTAAGAAAATTCGACCGAAGGGAGATTTTGCGCCGGGTTGTGGCCATTTGGACGGGCGAGCCCTAGGTCCGGTACGAAGCGTTGATGGTGATGTAATCGTGGGTGAGGTCGCAGGTCCAGAAGCGGGTGGAGGCGCTGCCGGCGTGGAGGTCGATGTGAAGGGTGAGTTCCTTCCGCCCGAACTCGCGCTGGGCGGCGGCCTCGTCGAAGCCAACGTCGAGCCCCTTGCGGCAGAGAAAAAAATCGTTGACGCGGATATCGACGCGGTCGGGATCGAAACGCGCGCCGGAATAGCCCGCGGCGCACAAGATGCGGCCCCAGTTCGGATCGCTGCCGGCGATGGCGGTTTTGACGAGCGGCGAGTTGGCGATGGCCCGGGCCGCGCGCTCGGCGTCGCCAGGCGAGCGCGCCCCCACGATCTCGAGGGTGACAAGTTTCTTGGCGCCCTCGCCGTCGCGTGCAATCATTTTCGCCAACGTCTCGCAGAGTTGCGAGAGGGCGGCGACGTACCAGCCCCGGCTTCGGTCGCCCGGCCGCACGGGCACGCCGGAAGCCCCACTCGCCAGCATCAAGACCGTGTCGTTGGTGGAAGTGTCTCCGTCAACCGAAACCCGATTGAACGAGGTCGAGACGACTCCGGCCAGCATTGCCTGCAACATCCGGGGCTTGATGGCCGCGTCGGTGGTGATGAACGAGAGCATCGTTGCCATGCGCGGATGGATCATCCCCGCGCCCTTGGCGATGCCTGCCAAGTGCACCGTCTTGCCCGCCAGTTCCGCGCGCAACACGCAACACTTGGGGAACGTGTCCGTGGTCATGATGGCCCCGGTGACCGAGGCGGCATCTTCAGAGGAAAGGGCTTCGTTCAAGGCAGGCAGTTTTTTGCTGATGAGATCAACATTGAGCGGAACTCCGATCACACCCGTGGAAGCGGCGAGCACCTGCTCGACGGGGACTCTCAACAACTTCGCCACGGCCTTGGTGGTTCTCTCCGCCGCTTCCAGCCCGGCGCGGCCGGTGGCGGCGTTGGCATTGCCGGCGTTCACGACGATGGCGCGCGCCCGGCCCTGGCTTAGCGCCAGGTGGCGCCGCGAGAGGAGCACGGGCGCGGCGGCGGCGCGGTTCGTGGTGAAGGCACCTGCCGCGCTCGTCCCCTCCGCGTCCGACACGATGAGCGCCAAGTCGAGCGCGCCTTTCGCCTTCTTAATTCCGGCCGCGACCGCTGCGGCGCGAAAGCCCGCTGGCGTCGCGATGTGACCGTCAATGGATTCCCAATGGGACATGATTCTCAATCCGATCCGGGACGCTGCCCTTCACCCCTTCGTGCGCCGCCCGGCGGGCGAGCGCCCTCTCCCGAAGGGAGTGGGTTGGAGTGCGGGGGAAGCAGTCTTCAGGGCCGATCAGTGCCGGAAGTGCCGCACGCCGGTGAAGACCATGGCGAGGCCCAGGCGATTGGCGGCGGCAATCACCTCGGCGTCGCGAACCGAACCTCCCGGCTGGGCGATCGCCGTTGCTCCGGCTTTCGCGATCTCCTCGACGCCGTCCGGGAAGGGGAAGAAAGCGTCCGAGCCGACCACCGTGCCTTCCAGCGAATGCTTCAAGTCGCGCGCCTTCGTCGCGGCAAGCTTGGCGGAATCGACGCGGCTCATCTGCCCCGCTCCCACCCCCACTACGACATCTTCTTTCGTAAACACGATGGCGTTCGACTTCACATGCTTGGTCACGCGCCACGCAAACGCCAGGGCGCGCATCTCGGCATCCGTCGGTTTGCGCTCTGTGACGCACTTCCATTCGGCGGTCGAGGCGCCGGCGGTGTCGGGAGTCTGCACGAGCAGCCCGCCGCCCACACTCTTGAGCTGCGGCCCGTAGTGGTCACCCGCGGTCGTGGACATGTCCATGAGCCGCAGGTTTTTCTTGGCCGCGAGCCTCTCGAGAGCCGCGGCGTCGTAACCCGGCGCGATCACCGCTTCCACGAAGAGCTTCCCCATCGCCTCCGCCGTCGCGCCATCCACCTTGCGATTGAATGCGACCACCGACCCGAAAGCAGAGACAGGATCCACCTCGAGCGCCTTCTGGTAGCTTTCGGCGAGGGTCGGCGCCGAGGCAATCCCGCAGGGGTTGGTGTGCTTGATGATGGCAGTCGTGGCCTCTTGAAACTCGCCGACCAGCCGCCAAGCGGCTTCGAGGTCGACCAGGTTATTGAACGACAGCTCCTTGCCCTGCAGCTGCTTCGAGTAGGCAAGGCCGCGCCCGGCGACCGAAGGATCGACGTAAAGCGCCGCCTTCTGGTGCGGATTCTCGCCGTAGCGCAGATCGAGTGCCTTGCGGAAATTCATGTGCAGGTTTTGCGGAAGAGCCGCGCCGTCGGCGAGCTTCTGCAGCGTGCTGGAGATCGCTCCGTCATACGCGGCCGTGGTGGCGAAGGCCTTGCGCGAGAGGCGCGCGCGCGTCTCCTGCGTCGTGCAGCCCTGGTTGGCTTTCATCTCCTCCAGCACCGTCCGGTAGTCGGCCGCATCAACGACCACCGTGACATCCTCGAAATTCTTCGCGGCGCTGCGAATCATCGACGGCCCGCCGATGTCGATGTTCTCGATGATTTCCTCGAACTTCACGCCGGGTTTCGCTGCCGTCTTCTCGAAGGGATAGAGGTTCACACAGACCAGGTCAATGAATTCAATGCCGTGCTTCTTCACCTGCTCCTGGTGCTGGGCATTGGAGCGAATGGCGAGCAATCCACCGTGAACTTTGGGATGCAGCGTCTTGACGCGCCCGTCGAGCATCTCCGGAAAACCTGTCAGATCGCTGACATCACGGACCTTCAGACCCTTGTCGCGCAGCAGTTTCGCCGTGCCGCCGGTGGAAAGGATTTCAACCCCCAGGGCCGCCAGCCCCTGGGCAAACTCGGCGACCCCGCTCTTGTCACTGACACTGATCAGCGCCCGGGAAATCTTCTTCATGATTGCTCCTTCACCTTACGAATTGGAAATCAGAACTCTTCAGCCTGCTTGTGCCGAGCGGCCCCGACCAGACAATCGGCCGGACATTCCGCCGACTTCACGCGCAAATCGGGAACACGGCATTGTAGTAATTTGACGGCGAAAGGGGAAGTGTTTCCGGATGGCGGGTCTTGCCCGATAGCAGAGGCAGTTTCCGAACCGCCCTTACGGGCGCAGGTAGAGGAATAGTTTGTACGGATTGCCGTTTTCGGAAGTGACGCTGACGGCCTTGCTGGGAGTCCAGCCGGGAATCTGGAAGTCAACGCAGACGACGCGCGCGCCGGGGCGGAGCTTCGCCTCCAGGAGGGGCCGCAGCCGGAGGTTGACAACCGTGCGCTGGTACAGCGTGATGACGGTGGCGGGGGAAATGTTCACTTGAAACATATCGTCGTGGATGATCCGAGCGCGCTGATCGAGTCCGAGCCGGGCGATTTCCTGCACGGATTGCTGGCAGAGTTCGCTGCGGATTTCTACGCCCACGGCGCGCGCGCCGAATTCCTGGGCGGCGGCGATTACAATCCGGCCGTCGCCCGAGCCGAGGTCATAGACCGTGTCCTCACCGGTCACTTGCGCCAGTTCCAGCATCTTCTGGACAACGGTATGCGGCGTGGGCACGTAAGGCGAGAAATGGTCGGTGAACGGCGCGGCGTTCTTCTGCGGCGTCGCGGCCTGCGGCGTGCCTGGAATCACCGCGGCCAGGAAGACCAGCACTACGAGCTGCAGGTTCATACCGCTCCTGCAAGTCACTCAGTCTCCCTTGACGGCCTTGAATTTGACGCGCCCTTCTTCGACGGCAATGGAGAACTGGATCTTCTCACAGCCCAGGGATTCGCGGAGCTGGCGGGTCTTCTCGGTGATGAACTTGCTGAACTGGAAGGGGTCGATGTTGTCGACGCGCTCGCCCACCTGGCGCTTGGCCTCGATCATGGCCTTGAGGAGCTGGTCGACCTTGTCCTTTTCCTTTTCCGGGTTCGAGCAGACGACGCGACAGGAGCCGTCGGCGGGTCGTTCTTCCACTTCTGTCCGCCGCTGGCCGAACTGCCCGCGACCTTCCTCCTTGTCCTTCAGCCTGCGTCGCCAAAGATCGTTGTACACGGCGTACTTCTGGACGAGCTGATTGAACCGGTAGCGATGTCCAAAGCTCAGCTTGGCGACACCGTCGCTGAGCTTTTTGATCGTATTATCGACCCGGAAGGCGGTGTCGTGCGGGGCGCGGGGCTGGCCGCCGCTGAAGTAGGCCTCGTACTCAATCTTGAGTTTGCGGATGTTATCTTCGAGTTTGGACAGTTCCTCGTCGATGGTCAAGCAAGCCCCCACACCTACTGCGCTAGGGGATTATAGTCACCTGAAAACAAGGTGAGTCAATGGAAAAGTTCCCGGGCTTCGTGTTATGGTGAAGGCCTTCCGGTGCCGCGGCGCAAGGCGTTCGGCCGCCGGAGTAGCTTGGTCCAAAGTGATTTCTGACGACTCCCAAATCGAGGGGGCGGATGTGTCGTTGCTGCGGCAGATTCCTGCCGTGGACGAGTTGCTTGGCCGCCCCGCCCTGCGCGAGCTCGAAGGGCGCGTGGGGAGGCGAATCCTCGTCGAGGCGACGCGCCAAGTTGTGCAGGGCCTGCGCAGCCGAATCGGCCGGGGAGAGCTCTCGAGCATTTCGATCGAGACGCTCGAAACAGAGATCGTCGCTACGGCCCAGGCCGAGGCGGGGTACTCGCTTCGCCCCGTGATCAACGCCACGGGCGTAATCCTGCATACGAATCTCGGCCGTGCGCCGCTGGCGCGGGAGGCGATCGAGCACCTCGCGGAGGCTGCCAGCCGGTACTCCAACCTCGAATACGACCTCGCGGGCGGGGAACGCGGCCAGCGCGACCAGCACACGGACCGCCTGTTTGCTCAGTTGCTGGGCGCGGAGCGGACGCTTGTTGTCAACAACAACGCCGCGGCGGTTTTCCTGGCGCTCAACACCCTTGCCGAGGGCGCTGAGGTCATCGTCTCGCGCGGTGAACTCATCGAAATCGGCGGCTCCTTCCGTATTCCCGACATTTGTGCCAAGAGCGGCGCCATCCTGCGCGAAGTGGGAACGACGAACCGCACACGCCTCAGTGATTACGCCGCGGCCATCAATGAACGCACGCGCGTTCTGCTGCGCGTTCACCCCAGCAATTTCCGCATTGTCGGCTTCACCGAACGGCCGGAGCTCCCAGAACTCGTCCGGCTGGCGCGCCAACACAACTTGCCGGTCATGGAAGACCTGGGCAGCGGGTGCCTGCTCGATTTCTCGTCCTTAGGTATTCGAGACGAGCCGCCGGCGGGCCTGAGCCTCAAGGCCGGCGTGGATGTGGTCACCTTCAGCGGCGATAAGATGCTGGGTGGGCCACAGGCCGGCATCCTCACCGGCAAGCGCGAGCCGCTGGAAAGAATTCGCAAGAATTCGCTCTTTCGCGCGCTCCGGGTGGATAAGCTGACGATTGCGGCGCTGGAGGCGACGGTTTCACTCTACCTCCGCGACCGGCGGGAGGAGATTCCGGCCCTCCGCATGATGTACCTGACGCAGGAACAGATCTCCATCCGTGCCGCGCGCCTGGCGGAGAGGATCGGGGCCGCACGGGGCTTTACCGCTCAACTGGAAGAGGGAGAGTCGGTCGTGGGCGGAGGCTCAACTCCCGGCCAGTCCCTGCCGACAAGATTGGTGGTTGTGGCTCACGGGCGAATGAGCGCCCAGGAGCTCGAAGCGCGCTTGCGGCGCTCCTCGCCGCCCGTCATCGCCCGGATCGATCATGGCCGGTTGCTGCTCGACCTGCGGACGGTGTTCCCTGAACAGGAGGACCTCGTCCTGGACGCGTTCGATCAAATGACGAGAATAGTGAATAGTGAATAGTAAATTGCGGAGTATTCGCCGGGGGCACGGCGCGCAGGTCAAGGAAGAAATGGGCAAACTGCACGGAGTTGCTAATTCACTATTCACCATTCACCATTCACTATTCCAATGAAGGCACTCTATTTCGACGGCGCGCTGACTGTTCGCGAAGTGGAGAGGCCGCGCCCGGAACCGGAAGAGGCGCTCATCCAGGTTTCGCTGGCGGGCATTTGCGCGACCGACGTGCAGATCCTTAAAGGTTATTTCGGATTCCGGGGGATTCCCGGCCATGAATTCGTGGGCCGGGTGGTTGAGTGCGAAGCTGCGAAGTGGGTTGGCAAGCGCGTCGTAGGGGAGATCAACATTTCCTGCGGCGATTGCGAAATGTGCCTTTGGGGCCTCAACCGGCACTGTCCAAACCGCACGGTGATGGGAATTCTCAATCGCCCGGGGACTTTCGCCGAATACGTCGCCCTCCCCATCTTCAATCTGCACCAGGTCCCCGAATCCATCTCGGACGAGGCGGCGGTGTTCGTCGAGCCTTTGGCCGCGGCGGCCGAGATCCTCGAGCAGAAGCCCGTCCTGCCGCGTGTACCCGTGGCGGTGCTCGGGGACGGCAAGCTGGGTCTGCTGGTTGCTCAGGTGCTCCACGACAGGAAGGCGCGGGTGGCACTTTTCGGCAAGCATCCCTGGAAGCTCGATCTCGCGCAATCTTTGGGAATTCCGACGACGGCGATGATGGATGACTCGCGGCCCGCGGCAAAATTCCCCGTGGTCGTGGAAGCCACGGGCTCACCCAAAGGCCTGGAACAGGCTTTCCGCCTCGTCGCGCCCCGCGGCACCATCGTGATGAAGTCCACCTACCACGGCCTGGCGCAATTCGACACGGGGAAGCTGGTGGTGGACGAGATCACGTTGCTCGGCTCGCGCTGCGGCGCTTTTCCGGTCGCGCTCGATTTGCTCGGGAGGGGAGCCGTCAAGGTCGATCAGTTCGTCACCAAAACATTTCCTCTCGAGGCCGGCCCTGAAGCCTTCGAATACGTCAAGAACTCCTCCTGCCTCAAGGTCCTCCTGGTTCCTCCGCATCCCGACCGGGAATAGCGAACCGCCAGCGAGAGGTCTAAGGAGAAAGGGTTGGCGTGAGGCCCGCGGCGCCCCCATCGCCACGCGCCTGTCGGCATCGTTCGTTTCGATTCCGCATCAAACTGATCTACGACTCGCAGCTGCAACCATCTTCCGCAAAATCCCTACATCGAGTTATGCTAGGAGGCGGCTGGAGAGCCTTTGCTGTAGCGCGGCTCTGGGAGCGGCGAAGGCGATCGTGGCTATCATCGCCGGTCATAGGCCGGCGTTACATGGGGAGAACTCGCGTGGCAGCACGGTGGATGCGGATTCTAATCAGTCTGGCGGCGCTCGTGGCGATTCTCGGTCCCGGGGTGGCCCTGGCGGCGGAGAAGAAGGCGAAGCGTGTGGCGCCGCCGGTTTCGGACCTGCCCAACTACTTGAGCTACCTGGCCTGGCAGTTGCGCGGCAGGCACATGGATGAATCCGGTGAAATCACCGGTGAAATCCGGAAGCGCGTGCTCGAACACATGCAGGAGTGGCTCACTGCTGACCCATCGCGCGCGGAGAGCGTGACGGCGCGACGCGAGTTGGAGCGAATCTTCTACAATCTCAAGTATCCCACCGAGGCCAAGCCCTCCTGCTTCGATCAGTCCTGGAAGGGCGCGACGCTCCTGGGCGTCGGCTACACCCTCTACTGGACGAATTACAACCGCATCAACGTGCTGGCGATCTTTGTGAAGAGCAGCGGCCAGGTGCGCCTTGCCACCGTGACGAGTTTCATTCCCATGGTGGACCTGCTTTATGAATTTCCGTCGCAGCAGGGCGCGGACGATTTCCGCTTCTTTGTCTACGGCACCCGACCCGGCAAGAGCCAGCCGCGCCTCTCCGTGGTGCTCTATTCCTTTGACGGCCAGAATCTGAAACCCTTGTGGGAGACGCACGACGTTTACGACGGCAAGATGGATGTCAGCACGGAAAAGGTGATAATCCGTTACTTGAAAGAGGACGAGTACGTGCGCGAGCAGGTCCACAACCGCAAACCACCCCGTCACGAGGCTACCTACAAATTCACTTCGCAGGGACTGGAACTGGAGATCGATAAAGAGATCCCATTCTGAATGCCGCCGCCGGTTGACAGTCCGCAGTCAGCAGTAAAACGCCGACACTAACCGAGATATTCCAGTTTTGAACTGCGGACTGCTGACTGTCAACTTCGCGCGAAGTCTACTTCGCGCGTTCCAAATACGTTCCCTCGGTGGTATCGACGCGGATGGTTTCGCCTTCGTTGATGAAGGGCGGGACGTTGACGATCAGGCCGGTCTCCATTTTGGCGGCCTTGGTGACGTTGGTGGCGGAAGCGCCCTTGATCCCCGGCTCGGTCTCGATGACCTTCAAGTCCACGGTGGCGGGAAGTTCGACGTCCACAGGTCTTCCCTCGAAATAGACGACCTTGAGCATCACGTCGGGCACCAGAAACAGCGCGCGGTCACCCAGTACGTCCTTGTGCATGTTGACCTGATCGTAGGTCAAGGTGTTCATGAAGTGGTAGGAGTCGCCGTCGGAATACAGGTATTGCATTTCGGTTTCATCGAGCATGGCGCGTTCGACGGCGTCGGTCGAGCGGAAGCGGTGGTCGATCAGCGCGCCGGTGCGCAGATTGCGCATCCGCGCCTGGACGAAAGCGCGCAGGTTGCCGGGGGTGCGGTGCTCAGCCTTGTGAATTGAAAAGAGTTCGTTGTTGTGCCGGATGACCATGCCGGGTCGAAGATCGTTGGCGTTCATTGCAATCCCTTCGAATGTGGTAGCGTGGGGCTGCAAACCAGGGAAGAAACACGCGAGGTTACGTCCGGGGCGAGCCCAAGTTGATATTGTAGCCGTGCCGCCCCACTTCCGTCAACGCACCCCCCAGGGTGGTAGTGGGTCAATTCGCCTTTCTGTAGCGGCGGTCTCCGACCGCCGATCTTGATTCTTCAGCGGGTTCCGACGCTCAGAAGGCGCCGCTACAGCAAACTGCACCATTACCCCCAGGGCAGTGCGGCGGCCACCTTCACCCACCCCATCAGTGGCCGGCGGTGAATTTCGGAATTCTGCCCGCGAAATCCGGGCCGCCATGGCGACGCCGGCCCGCGACGCAGCGCGTACTTTGTGGTATGATGCGCCTTATCCGGGAGGCGCGCGTGTCACCCGGTTAACCCCGATGACTGCCTCCGACGAAAAATCATCGCGTCGCCGCAGCACCCGGATTCTGCTGCGGGTTCCGTTGATCATCAACGTGGCCCAGGAATCACCGGAAACCGACTGGGAATCAGTTGAAACCGTCACGGTCAGCCAGCACGGAGGCATGGTTCGCACGCGGCAGAATTTCACCGTCGGCGACACGCTGGAGATTCGAATTCGCAACGGGGATCGAACCGCCAGGGCGCACGTGGCCTGGACATCGAGCAAGCTTACCGCTAACGGCTTTGAGCTGGGTTTCGAGATTATCGACGACGATAACTTCTGGGAGATCACGTTTCCGCCCGACCGCTGGTCGGCGAGGATGAGGCCGCCCAGGGAAGAGCCCTAAGAGCGCCTCGGGGACTCAGGCGCGAGAAGGGAGAGCCGCATGTTAGTGCGAGACTTCATGACCACCGATGTGACTTCTCTCCAGGACACAGACAGCTTGCTGGACGCCCGGCTGGTCTTTGTTCGCTCGACATTCCGCCACCTCCCTGTCCTGCACGGCAAACAGTTGGTGGGCGTTGTCACCGAGCACGATGTGCGGCAGCATACGCCCTCGACCCTGAGCGGGGTCAGCGCAGAGGAGTACAACCAGATACTGGAAAACACTCCTGTGTCCCGGGCGATGACCCGCGACCCTGTCACGGTGCGGCCCGACCAGCCTGTCTTCATGGCAGCGAACCTCCTCTATACCCGCCGCTTCGGCTGTCTCCCGGTCGTTGAGAATAGCGAATTGGTCGGCATTGTAAGTACGACCGACATGCTACGGCTGCTTGTGCACATGATTCGGGATCAGGGACTGGTCGCGGACGCTTCCTAGTCGCCCACCTGACCTCTGGCACGTCTCGGACGATGGTCGAACGCGTTCACGACAATCGCCGGGTTCCCCGGAACCAGATCCGGCTTGATCATAGCGAAAGCTAACTCAGAATGCGCCCTCTCAGCCTCCTGCTTCTGGTTGTGTTGGCCGGTGCTCCGGCGCCGGCGAAAGAGAAGCCGCCGATCATCCATCGCATTCCATTGCCGCCCAAGCCAGATTTCTCGGCACTGGAATGGCTGGTGGGAAGTTGGAAGGGCCGGACTGTCGAGCCAAGTCCTCCGGGTGAAATCAGCCTTGCAGTCTCATTCGACCTCGACAAGCGCTTGATGATCTTCCGCGGGCAACTGTCGCTATCCGCCACGACTACACTGCCGGAGACGAAAGAGACGTGGCTGGGCGTTCTCAACGCTGACCGCTCCGGCACGGAATTCGTCCTGCGTCTTTTTTCCGACACTGGTTTCGTGACGCGCTATGGCGTGACCGTGGATGGAGGCGCTATATCCTTCAGTCCAGAGGGCGGTGAGCAGCCACCCCAGGGATGGCTCTTTCGCCGCCAGATCCAGCGCACTGGAGCCAACGAGCTCTTAGAAGCGGTTCAGGTTGCCCCGCCGGGGAAGCCCTTCTTTGAGCATTACACCGCCAAGCTCACTCGCAATCCACCTCAGTGACCCCCGGAAGTTGGCGCGGCGGAGGCCGCAGCGAGCAGGGCGGTGCTCTCCCCTCCACGGTCCACAGAACAGGGAGGTCGAGTAGGCGACCTTGCAGGGGCGTCACCCCGGCCGGAATCCCGTCGCCGGGCTGCGGTTCGTCGCCGCTTGGAGTAGAATCGGAGCGGCGGTGCAGCGATCCCGCCGCAAGCTGGGAAACGGAGCTCAAATCATCGAGGGAGGAAAGCCATGTCCAGAGGAAAGAAGATCGCCCTTGGCGCCCTTGTGTTTCTTGTAGCCGTCGTGGCCGTGTTGGTCATAGTCGTCCCGCTGCTCATTGACCTCAATCGCTATCGCCCGCAAATCATTGCACACATTCAAGAGGAAACCGGCAAGCCAGCGGAGATTGGGAAAATCCAACTCACGCTCTTTCCTTCCGTGTCGATTCGAGTGGATAGTTTTGCGCTGGGCAATCCTCCCGGATTCCCCACGGGTTATCTGGTCAAAGCGGAACGAATCTATGCCCGGGTGGATGCCCGCGCCCTGCTCAGCCGGCGTGTGGTCATCCAGGCGCTCGAGCTCGACGGGCCCGTCATCCGTCTGCTTTCTGATGCACGCGGCAAGTGGAATTTCGAAAGCCCGCCAAAGACGGTAAAAGCAGTCAAGTCCGCCGCCGCCGAGCCTTCGGCCTTCACGCTGGGGGTGATTCCGAAGGCCAGCATCAAGGACGGGGATATCGCGGCGGCGAATCTTCTCGCCTCCGGTCGCCCCGGCCCAAGCTTCTTTGAAGGGCGCGGAATTTCCATCAACCTCGAAGACGTGGACCTTAACGCATTTACCAGTGAATCGGCATCCTCCGTTGTCCCTCGATCCGATCCGGCCCAGAATTCTGCCTCCACCATTTGGGGACCGGCGCTTGTCTACGCCGCACCCGCCGCCCCCAAGCCCGCGGCCCAGGGCACGCTGCGCGCCGACGCGCTGAGCTTCGGGACGCTCAAGGCCACTTCGGTCAGGACCAAAGTCCGCCTTTTCCCCAAGCAGATCTACTTTGATGATTTGAATTTCGATGTCTATGGCGGCCGGGCCTCCGGCAATCTGACGTGCGATTTCAGCGGCGCCAGCCCGCGCTACGCGACCAACGCCCGCCTCAGCGGGGTAGACGTTGCCAGCCTGCTCGAAGCTTTCCCCGACGCGCGCGGCAAGATGACCGGCAAGCTGGATGGCAATATGAAGCTCAACGGGGTGGTTGTTCACTCCCCCGATCCCCTCGCCGGGATGAGGGGCACGGGCCAGGTCAGCATCAAAGACGGCCGTATGCCCAGCCTGCAACTCAATAAGAACCTGATGATGCTTGCTCGCTTGAGCAACTTTGGCCCGGCCGCGGGCGACCCGTCTTCGTTCAAATCGATTTCCAGCGACCTGAACATCGCCGACGGGAAAATCACCAGCAACAAGGTAGCAATTGTTGGCAACGGCGTTGATGTGGACGGCACCGGGGTCATGGCCATCGCCGGCGAGGGCAGCCTGGCTTATGACGGCACCGCCAAGCTCGCCGCCGCACAAAATCCCCTGACAACCCTCCTCGGTGGGCTCTCTGGCGCAACGTACGCGGACGGCAAGCTGAGCTTCCCCTTCACGATTGGCGGGACGTTCCAGAATCCGCAGTTCAAGCTCAAATCGCTGGGCTCGAAGCAGCAGATGAGCGGACTGCAGACCCTTCTGGGTGGCAAGACAGGCACGCAGCAAGGCCAGACGGGGCAGCAATCTCCCGCCGACGTGGTCCAGAGTTTGGGAGGGCTCTTCAAGAAGAAGCAGACCACCCAGCAGACCCAACCGAAATGAGGCGGATCTGGGCTTGACTGGGGTCAAGGGGTAATGGCGTGCCCGCCTCGCCACTTGGTAGCGTAATGCCGCCGCTTGAGCGAACTGCCTGACCGTCGGGCCGCCAATCTCACTTGACACCATCCTAACGTGGGGGTATTAATTAGCTGTATATCCTTTGAGTCCATTCGGCCGATGCAATGCCGCCTGCATTCTTCAACAAGCTCCGGACGATGATGGGAGGCCCGAGGTCAGACGGCGCGAAGAAACTCGTCGGGCGCCAACCCCGCTATGTTGTTGAGAGCTCGCTGATCTACCGGCCAACCGGCGGGATGGTTTGGTATAAGGGCACCACTCGGAACTTCAGCTCGACGGGAGTTCTGTTCCAAGGCGAGACGCCCATCCCGGCAGATACTACGATCGAGATGAGCATCACCCCCCCCAGGCGGTCGGACAAGAAACCCGCGGATGGGATCTTCTGCTGGGGAACTGTTGTCCGCGCGGCCCCCACCTCCGACACTCCCGGCACCTCGCTTGCCGCCCGCATCGACAAGTACCGCACGAAACCCAAGTTCCTCACCGAAGCGGATATTCACTTCGATCGGATGATGTGAAACCCCCTCCCAGCCATTGGGTGATTTAGCGATTGAGGGATTGAATCGCCCAATCATCGGGTCAGTGAGCCGATCAGCCCGCGGCGCGTGCCGCTCAAAACAGAAGGGCGACCCGTAGGGCCGCCCGAGTGCTCGCAGGAATTTTGAATTCTCTTTTTCCGACTCCCCCCCTAGTGTCCTGAGTTGGAAGTTCGGTTACTAATTCGGGGCGCTTTTCGCGGTTGAGACACCAGCAACCGCCTTGTTTGCAATGCATGGAGCGTTCTGGGCCGCCGTGAATTAGTCATGTTTCTAACA
>Ga0315282_10001524_pt1 | contig 43371 bp, 31 predicted proteins | sample YL17G07_20_MG_FD_203693 | JGI IMG/M metagenome (GOLD analysis project Ga0315282, IMG submission 203693) | Sediment microbial communities from Yellowstone Lake, YNP, Wyoming, USA - YL17G07_20 | ecosystem: Environmental > Aquatic > Freshwater > Lake > Sediment | place: USA: Wyoming | collected... | reverse complement strand
GTGAAAAGACAATATGTCAGCCTTATATGAGAAGAATCTAGCGTGGTTGAAAGAACGGTGCCCCGCCTTTTTCGACTGGTTGGAGAAATCAGGGGAGGATCGAGGGGTAGAGCTGATCGAGATCAAACCCGGCATCAAGGATCTTCGGGTGACAGGAAAGAATAGGCAGAGATTCCTTTTTTATCATGCCGACCCACCTTTAGAGCATGAGAGGGAACTCCTTCGAGAAAATAAATTTGAGGAGAATTGCGTCACTTTCCTGGTTGGTTTGGGGTTAGGCTATAACCTCCTGGCTGTTGTAGAAAGGATGGAGAAAAACCATACGGTTGTAGTGATCGAATCCAACGCCACGATCGTGAAGCATGCCCTGGAAATCCAGGACCTTGCTTCGTTGATTCAGGAAGGTTTCCGCCTGATCTTCTGTCCGCCCGACTCCCAAATGATAGAACAAACTGCCATCATGCTGCTGACGGGAAGGATAGGCTTAGATGCGCCAGAGGATGTCTATATTCTTTTGCATCCTTCATCGGATAATATCTCCTCCGAATACAACGACTATTTTAAGCTTCTGGAAAACCAATTTTATTATTCCATGGTGAATTTAAAAACGCGCACCCATTGCGGGAAAATATTTGCCATAAACGAAATTCAAAATCTTCCCCAGATCGTTTCTTCGCCGGGAATTCAGCATCTATCGAATTGCCTGCCCAAGGTTCCAGCCGTCGTTGTCTCCGCTGGCCCCTCACTTTACAAGAATGTTCATTTGTTAAAACAGATTCAGAACAAGGCGATTATCATCGCCACTGCCCCGGTAGTAAGAATCCTCCTATCTTACGATGTCCGGCCGCATCTTATCGGATCGATGGATTTCGGCAAAAACAATTACCAGCCTTTTGAGGGAATCTGCGATATGGAAGAGATCCCCCTTGTCTACCTTACCCGGCTTTACCCGCAAGTCGTATTTGACTATCAGGGAGACCTGATCGTCGTCCCTCAAAATGGAGGGATTGTCAATTGGCTGGGAAATGTGTGGGGAACCAAGGAAACATTACCGGGTTGTGGTAATGTAGGGTTATTTTGCCTCTATATTGCTGCCGCCTTGGGCGCCGACCCTATTATGTTAATAGGGCAGGATTTAGCTTTTACCCATCATTCCTCCCATACCGAAGGAATCATGGGCCGCCTAAAAGTGGATACGGATAAAGAAAAATTCATTTGGGTAGAGGGGAACCTGGAAGACAAAGTTCCCGTGAACAGCGCTTTTCTTACCTACATCAGGCAATTCAAAGAAGCGATCAGCTCGTTGAAAGGCTTGTGCATCAATGCGACAGAGGGAGGCGCCCGGATTGAAGGCGCCGTGGTGATGCCGTTACTGGAAGCGATCGAAACGCATTGCTCTGAAACATTGGATATTGATTCGATGATTAAGTCAGCTTTGGGTTCGGATCCATCCGGGATTCTTGATTACCCCGGCTTGATTCAAGAAATCGAAAGCAAGATCAAAACGTTTCGACACATCAAAACGCTTTGCCGGAAAGGACTAAAACTCAATCGTAAAATAGACCGAAAAATCAAAAAGGGGGAGGGGATTAAAGATCCGGAAATAAACAGGTTGATCCGTAAAAATTACGAGGTCTCCACAGAGATTCAACATTTTTGCGATGCCTTCATTCTATTTCAGATCTATATGGGGAATGAAATTTTCCGGATTAATAGAAGGGAATACCAATCTGATCCGGATCAGTCCTGCGAGGCCTATGATCCGGATTCCCTTGCCAGGGGAATTAAACGAAACCGTTTGATACTTCGGGAATCCGAAAAAGCCATTCTTGAATTGACGGTGGAATTGAAAAAAAGCCTGAATTTGATTAGAGAATATTTTCAAATGCAGGAAAAAGTTTCGGCAGTTCCCCATGATTCCCTTCTTCAATATCAATGGGGGAAAATACTATTAAAGGCGGGATTCGGGAAAAAGGCACGGACAGCCTTCCTGCGTTCTTTGGAATTGGGTCAGGATGATTCAGATCTACTTTTAAGTCTGGCGGATGCTTATGAGCGGTGTGGTCAGGTACCGGATGCCCGGCAAGTATTACACCGGCTTGAAAAACAGGATCCGGCCAATATCGAGAAGGTTCAGATGGCGTTATCCCGTCTTTCAGAACAAGAAAGAGAATGGTGGAACAAGGCCGAGGCCTTTTGGACTGAAGGCGATTGGATCAATGCCTTGCTTTACAGCAGGAAAGTCAGGAGGAGCAATCCACAGGCAGAGGAAATGATAACTCTGGCCGCCAAAAGACGGGAAGAAGCGATCCTGCAAGCAGACAGGGAGAGATCCGAATGGGACAACACGTTAGCCGCTCGCACAGAATATGGAAATCTATTTGAATCTGGCCGGAAGATGTTTGACGAAGCCCGATTCAAGGAGGCAGCGGGTCTTCTCGAAAAGGCGGTGGCCTTACCCTATCGGGAAACTTTAGAAGCCCAGGTTCTCCTGGCCTGTGTTTATTCAGAATTAGGGGAAATCGGAAAGACGGAAGCTTTATTAAGGGAGGCTATGGCCAAGTCGCCCCGCAGCGGCCTTTTTCATGTCAATCTTGGAAGGGCCTATTTAAGGAATGGCCATATCCCGGAGGGTTTGAAAGAGCTCGAAGAGGCGGTAAAAAAAGAGAGTCGATTCTACGAACAGCATATGGACATCGGAGGCGTCTATTTCCAATTACGAAATTACCAGGAGGCGGTCCATCATTTCAATCGATATCTGGTCCATAATCCCGCGAGCTATGAGGCCTTCACAAAGGTGGGAAACTGCTATCTGGCTCAAGGGCGGATCGAACCTGCAAGGGATTGCTACGAGAAGGCCCTTGATCTAAAGTCCAATTACCCGGCGGCGAAGGCAGGCCTTTCCGCCATTGAAGAAATCAGGCAACGCCGTCTTTGAAACTTCATAAATCAAAATGGAAGCGAGGGTTCTAAAAGGATTCAGGGGATGGGAGACGTTGGAATGTGGACGGCACCTGATTCATAGCGCCTATGATCCCCAGCGTGAAGCCGCAACGTTGATTCAGCCGGCCCTAAAGACAAATCCTGAGCTACTCTTAATTTTTGGCCTGGGGCTTGGCTATCACCTGGAGTGCATCGTTCAGAAAATGAAAAAGGTTCAGGTGATTGTTTTTGAGCCCAGTCAGCAGGTCCATCAGATATATCTCCAAAAGGGACGGCTTTCTCAGGGGCCTAAAGACTGGCTTTCGATCACCACCCATCTTGAGGAGTTCAACGAAGTCTTCTCCAAACGCTATATTTATCGTCCGGGGGATCCATCCTTGGGATTATTGATCTTACCCCCCTATGCCAGACTCTTTCCCGCAGAGCTTGCCCGTTTTAAGGAAAACCTGAATCGAATGGTGACCAGAAAGGCATCGAATGTTGATACGATCGCCCGGAAAAAAAGGCTGTGGTTTGAAAATTTCCAGGAGAACATTCCTCATCTGCTTGAATGCCCTGATCTCACCTCTCTCTCCGGTTTATTTCAGAATATTCCCTGCTTTCTTGTAGGGGCAGGGCCTTCGCTATCAAAGAATGTCAATTTTCTTAAGGAAGCAAAAGATCGGAGCCTAATCTTTTGCGCCAATGCCGCACTGGCGCGTCTTGCTCAGGAAGGAGTTCAGCCAGACATAACGGGTATCCTGGAAGGAATCGATGTCAGCAGCCATATTCGGGGTGTTACCGGGATACCGTCATCTTATTTGGCCATTGATGCTACAAGCCATCCGAATCATTTTGCGATTGAAGCAAAGGGGAGGTTCGTTTTTCATACCCAGAAGTGGACAGCGGATCTTTTGGGAAATGATATATTCTCGCCCAACGGGGGGCATGTGACCTCGGCAGGGTTCACCATAGCGGTCATTTTGGGTTGTAACCCCATCATCCTGGTGGGTCAGGACCTTGCGTTCGATGGGGAAAAGTTGCACGCGGAAGGAACGATGGGGCCCGCCTTTGTGCCTGAAGGCTCAAAGCTAATCCCTCTCGAAGGGTTTGATGGGAAACCCGTGCTTTCCCACCACACAATGCTTTCCTACCTGCTGTGGTATGAAGAATCGGCCTCCTATCTGAGAAGAAAGGACCCCCAACGGATTCTTTTGAATGCGACCGAAGGGGGTGCCAAAATATCCGGCATCCCCAATGTCCCTCTTCGGGAAGCGGTAGAACAATTTTGCCTGAGGAAGGTTGATTGCGAAGAGGTCCTGAAAAAGTATGGGGCCCAAAAACCCTTACCTACTCCCATCCCCCTAATAAAGGTGGAAGAGCTGATCATGAAAATGGAAAGATTCCTAAAAGAATACGGAGGAAATCAGTCTCCAGGGCCCATGAAAGAATTGATTGCCCATTGCAGTTTCGCGGAGGCTTTTTTCCAAGATATTCCAGAAAAAGATGTCGACCTGAACAAGGCCCTGGTCTATCTGAATCATCTTCGGGCACGGATCAAAAGATATTTAGACGAGAAATCAGCTACATGATGAAAAGCAAAATTCCAACCATCTCCTTATGTATGATCGTTAAAAATGAGGCTCAGAATTTGGGTAGGAGTCTGAAGCCGATCCATGGCTACTTTGATGAGGTTATTGTACTGGATACGGGATCAACAGATGGGACGAAATCACTGGCCCAAGAATATGGCGCAAAAGTATTTGATGTCCTCTGGCGGAACGATTTCTCTTACGCCCGGAATCAATCCATTGAACGGGCCTCTGGAGACTGGATTCTTTGGTTCGACGCCGACAACTGCATGGCAATCGAGGATGCGAAGAAAATTCGAGGTATGCTTGATGACCAGCTTAACAAGATCTTTTGGTGTACGGAGGTGGTGGAGCCCAGGGGAGAAGAGTTGATTCAGAAAAGAATTTTCCCCAATCGGCCCGATTTCCGCTTCGACGGCTCGATTCATGAACAACTGGTTTACCCTGAAGAGGGGATTCGGTACGTATGGAGCGATATCAAGATTTACCACTGGGGTTATGCCGATAAAAAACTATTGAAAGAGAAAACACTGCGGAACCTCCGTCTTCTCCGGGAAGGGCTCGACCTCCGCCCGGACGATTTCTTCTGCCATTTTAATATCGCCCGATGTTACGGAAATTTGCGCGAATTTGGGAAGGCTATGGATCACCTGAAGCAAGTGATCCAGAATCCGGCTGCCAGACAGGAGAATCCCGATATCTATTTTTATGCCTTTATCTTGATTTTCCTTTTTCTGGAAAAATTGGGAAAGAAGCGCGAGGGGCGTGCCATATTAAACCGTCTGCGAGAGGAGAATTCTCGATACGGACTGGCATGGTTTTTTTCAGGCAGATGGCATTTTCAGGAGGGAGAGGTTCAGCAAGCCATCCAGGAATTGAAGCAATTTCAAGAGCTGGGAATCTCCGCTCACTCCATCGATCTACCCCGGCAGAAGATGATGTTTGAATCCTACTACTGGCTGGCTCAGTGTTATGAAAAATCGGGCGAACCCTCGCTGGCCCGGGTGGCCTACGAGCGATCCCTGGATTTTGAACCTGGGAACGGTCATGTTTACCTGAAGCTGGCATCCCTGTGTAAACATTCAGGTCAAGGAGAAGAGGAAAAGTCCTTCTTAAGAAAGTGTTTGGAGCTGCAGCCCGGAAACAGGAGTGCCAGGGCGGCGTTACATCAAGGGAAATACTGTGAGTTGTGAGTTGGGAGATACAAAAATCCGTGAATTGGGGCAGGTCTATTCAATTACTCACCACGCCCAACTCACAACTGTACTTTTAGCGGTGGTCCAAAGAAGAGCCGTCCTATGGGTAAGGTAATCGGATTTTTTGCCGATGGGCTTCCTTTCGATGGCGAAACCATCCTCCATCGATCCCTGGGCGGAAGTGAGTCAGCGGTCTATTATATGGCCCGAGAATTGCGCCTCTTAGGTTATGAAGTCTGGGTGATCAACAATTGCGACCGGCCCGGAGCCTATGAGGGGGTTCGGTATGTCCATAAAAGGGATTTTGGATCTCTCGCTCTGCAGACTGAGTTCGATGTATTTATTGTCAGCCGATTTTACAGTTTTTTTCAGGTTCCATTCCGCTCCCGCCTCAATATCCTCTGGAATCACGATATGCTGGGCAACAAATTCATTTTGATGAAATACCTCCCCCGGATTCAAGTTCTCTTTAACTTGAGCCGTTTCCATGTGGAGAGTTACCTGGCGAAAATTCCGGAGTTAAAGCCCATGATCCGGCAAACGCGCAATGGAATCGATCCCGCTGCTGTGAACCGGGCAGCCCTGGGGAGGGAAAAGATTCAAGGGAAAATGATATACGCTTCCCGGCCGGAAAGAGGACTTAAGATCTTACTGGAATCCATATGGCCTAAATTGCGGTCCACATTTCCGGAGCTGGAGCTATATATTTGCGGGTATGAAGTCGATGGGCAAGCCATCCCGGCGAAGGTAAAGAACCTATACAGCTACCTGGATGGGCTCATAAGGGAAAGCCCGGGTGTCCATCCTTTGGGGGCCTTATCGAAAGAGGATTATTACCTGCACCTGGCGGAGTCGCAATTGATGCTTTATCCCTGTGATTTTCCAGAGATCAGTTGCATCGTTGCCCTGGAAGCACAGGGCTTAAAAACCCCGATCATTACCACCAAGGGCTTTGCCTTGACGGAAACAGTGGGGGTGCAAGATTGGCTGGTTGATGGACTTCCCGGGTCCAGAGAATACCAGGATGGCTTCATCGGCAAGGTTGAGGCGCTCCTCACGAACAACTCCTTTTACGATGAAACTGCCCAAATGGGGTATCAGTGGGTTATGCCCCGGTTTACCTGGCCGACAATCGCTCGGGAATGGAGTGCGCTTTTTGAGGAATATCGATCCGGCAGTGGATAACCATGAAGTCTGATGAAGAGCAAATCCTGAACGGATGTGTAGGTCAAAGAGGAGGCCTTTTCCTGTCCCAGAACCTTGAAAAGCTTCTGAGGGAGAATCCGGACTTGGCCATAAGGCTAAGAAATACCCACCCGCCCGCCGAGATTCATGTAATTTTCTGCAAGACCGGGCTTCCGGTTATCAAGATTGGACAAGTCACTTTTCACAGCATGATGGACCCGGAAAAAGAGGCCAGAGGTTGGGCGGGTCGAGTAGAGGGTTCCCCGCCTTTTCAAGAGGACAATAGGGTGGCGGTCTTTGGATTTGGCATGGGGTACCACGTCAAAGCCCTATTGGATCGAGGGTGCCCTTCGGTAACGGTTCTCGAGCCCCGTCTGGACATCCTCCGGGTGGCTTTGGAGTGGGGCGATTTTTCGGAATATATGAACCGCATCACCTGGGTCGTAGATCTCCAGAATTTACCCAGCGGGAAATTTTCCCTTCTTCTTCGCCATCAGCCTTCCGCTCGTTTTTACAGGAATATTTTCCCCTTATGGGAAGAGCGGCTGATAACAGGAGATGGACATAAAGAAACCATGGGGGGTCTGCTGCAGTCTTTTAAAGGTCACCGTGAAATTACCGAATTTCTAAAGGTCTTTCCCCCAGATGAAACGGCGAATCTGGACAGGCTGGCGGAAAGAATTGTCCGGGAACACAGTCCACTCAGAGACTGGCAAATCGTCTTCCTTTTGATGAAGGAATTCCAAGATCGGGTGGCCGCCCCTTGATTTCCCAACCGAGAGAGAATATCCGCCTCCTAAAGAACCCATCGGGCGAAGCCAATTTACAAGCCCGGGGGGAAACGGGAAAGTGGGTTACTTTTTACAGCCAGCGAGATATCCGGGGCGAAATGGATTCTTTTGGGGGGAAATTGTGCATCCCGGAAAACCATATCCCTGTTCTTTTAGGTTTGGGGCTCGGCTATCATCTGAGAGAAATATTAAAGAAAACCAACCAGCCTGTGCTGGTAGTGGAAAGAGATGAGCAGATCTTCCAAACCGCTTTGGAGGAAGGAAATCTTTCCGATCTGCAGAATCATCCACAGGTCGTTTTCATCGTGGGAAGCCAGGTGGACCAGGCTATCCAAGAGATTTCTCGAGGACAATTAAAATATGGCCTTAAGGATATTTTCTTAATCAAGCACCCACCATCGATTCGCTGTTTCCCCAGTTTCTATACCTCGCTTGCGGACCGGTTGGAAAACACACAAAGGATAAAGATCGGGGACCGCCTGAAATATGGAAAATTCAAGAGTGAGAAGCATAAGATCTTACTGATCAACTCGCAATATCTGATGATGGCAGAACTGGTTCATGCCATCCAATCCTTGGGACACTCCCTCAAGACCTTAGTCATGGAGAGGGAAGCTGAGGTTGCCCAAAACGAATTTATCGCAAATCTACTGCGGGTTTTGCTGGAGTTCAAGCCGGATTTTATTCTAACGGTTAATCATCTGGGGTTTGACCGGGAGGGAATTGTGACCGATTTCTTGACGACTCTTAAGGTCCCTTTCGCTTCCTGGTATGTCGACAGCCCCATGCTCATCATTAAGCATTATGAAAGGAATCTATCCCCCTACTGCGCGATTTTTTTGTGGGATCAAGACTATATAGCGGATATGCAGGCTCTGGGATTTGATAAAGTGCATTATCTTCCCCTGGGAACTGACCCCCAGGTTTTCAAGGGGCTATCGCTCCGGGAAAATCCCTTAGCCAGCGAACGGAATGAAATCTCTTTCGTAGGGAATTCCATGGTCAAGCCGATTCAAAAAAAGATGGACCGGCTGGGCCTTGGCCAACAGGCCAGGCCTCTTATCGAGGCAATGGGCAGGGCATACGCGCAGAGTAGTTGTCGAAATGTATCGGATGTCCTGGAGCAGGATCCGTATAAGGAGGACCCTCTGGTAAAAGGAATGCAGAACGGAAGGCGGGTGGATTTTGAAGCCCTGATCATGTGCCAGGCAACCCTCTTGCACCGGTTCGCCCATGTTCAAAAGTTGGAGCCCTTTCGCCCCGTCATCCGGGGGGATGATGGCTGGTATTCCCTTTTGAATAATTCCTATCAAATTGGGCCGGAGCTCCTTTACTACTATGACCTAAACTTTTTTTACAATGTTTCCAAGATCAATTTCAATATCACCAGCACTCAGATGAGAAACGCAGTGAATCAGCGGGTGTTTGATGTCCCGGCCGCTGGCAAGTTTTTGCTCACGGATTATAAAAACCAATTAGAGACCCTTATGGATGTCGGCAAAGAGGTGGTTTGTTACCGGGATAAAGAAGAGATACCGGAGTTGACCCGTTTTTATCTGGCCCATGATTCCCTGAGAGAAAAGATCGCCCAGCGCGGAAGAAAGCGGGTTCTAGCTGACCACACGTACACGCGAAGAGTAGCGGAACTATGTAGCTGGATGAGGAAGTATTTTAAGGATTAAATCTTGCCACAGAGCGCACAGAGTTCACAGAGAATCTTATGGCTGAGACACTTATCAAGTTATTAGTTCATGTATAATTCTTGGATAGGAAATTATGAGAATTTTTTTGGCGGCCCAATTTTAGGCATTTTAGGCACTTTAGCGCACTTTAGGCATTTCTTATTCTCTGCGTTCTCAGCGTGCTCTGCGGTGAGAGGGGTTTTCTTAGGATGCTCAAGGATTGGCGGTTTCTAATTTTTATCTATCTATTCTTGACCGGCATATGGGGGGTATTGGCGAAGATCTCTGCCTCCCGTCTCAACCCCTTTACGGCCACATTCATAGCCGTAACCAGTTGCTGGGTGGTGGTAGCAGCGACTTCCTTTTCGAAATTGCAGTGGCAATCCAGGGTGGGTATAGTGGCCGCGCTTACCTGCGGATTGATCAGCGGTCTTGCCGCCATCGCTTTTTATGGTGCCCTGAAAGAGGCCCCGGCGAGTGTCATTGTACCATTAAGCTCTCTTTACATTGTGCTGACGTCCTTCCTGGCCTATTTCTTTTTGGGGGAGGCGATGGGAATAAAGCAGATTGCCGGCATTGCGCTCGGCATATTAGCCATTATTTTGCTGGCGCATTAAATTTTTCACCGCGGAGAGCGCAGAGAACGCCGAGTTAAGGTGGAAAACAAAGCGAAAAAGGTACGTAGGGGCGGGGTTAATCCCCGGCCAGGCGGCTGTGCGGTCGGGCATAAAGCCCGCCCCTACAAGCTCAATATTTTCTTATGTGGAAGAATAAATGACGCTGTGTAAAGGACCCAGACAAAATCAACCCTTGGATGGCCAATTGGGATAAGAATGATGCGATTGTATTATTACAGGAAAAGGGGCGGTCCTTGACGAGGAAGGGTTTTGATAAAAACGATTTCTCTGCGTACTCTGCGAGCTCTGCGGTGAATAGTATTCTCGTTATCCAGCTCACCAAGATGGGAGATTTTCTCCAGACGACCCCGCTTCTCCAGCGTATACGAAATCGCTACCCCCATGCCCAGATAACGGTCCTGATTGACTCCAAGCAGGCTGAACTCTCTTCCAACATTCCCTTCGTAGACCGGATCATCTCCCTGGACCTGGCTTCCATCTCCGAACAAATTGACCAGGATGATTTGTCCCTTTTTGCAAAATATCATATCCTTCGAACCATATTGGACCCAATAAGAAGTGAGAATTTTGACTTAATCTATAATATAAACTTTTCCAGAATTACGGCACTTCTCTGCCAGTTTTTTCCAACGAGCAAAGTAGTCGGATATCGGTTTTCCCCCCGCTTCGATCGAATTCTGAAAGAAGAATGGGTGAGCTTTATTTTCCACCTCATGCGAAACAGGAAGCTGATCCGGCTTAACCTGGTTGATTTGCTAGCCTCCTATGAAAACAGCAATTCTTTTCCCAGCCGGCGTCTGTTCTATGGGAAGGAAAGTCAAGAAAGTTTCACTGAAGAATTTCCCCTGCCGGATGGCGGAAAGCAAAGGAAGATCGGGCTACAATTGGGGTGTGGCGGATATCTGCGGCGCTGGCCCGTTCCTTTCTATGCTTCTCTGGCTCACAGGTTAGCCACCAGTCATGGAACCCAGATAATTCTGTTTGGGGGAAAGGGCGAAGAATATCTCGGGAAACAATTTCATGATGAGTGGGTCCGGCTGGCGGGGCAAAGGCCGACGGCCGATATGGTAATGGACCTTATCGGAAAGACAACCCTACTCCATCTCGCTGAGGCCCTGAAAAAATGCGATTTGCTGATCAGCGGCGATACGGGGACCATGCATCTGGCAACCGCCGTCGGGACCCGGGTATTGGCCCTCTTTTTGGGAACGGCTTTATGCCATGAAACGGGCCCTTATGGCGAAGGACATTTCGTCATACAGGCCCATATGTCTTGTTCCCCTTGTTCGGAAGGGGCCTGTCAAGAACCTCTTTGCCAACAGTTGATCCGGCCGGAGATGGTGGGCTATCTGGTTTCTTCGATTTTGGAGAAGAAAGAGGAATTTTGCCCCCAGGAGTTTCTTGATGAGGGAGCGAAAAAAATTACCTCCCGCCAGTACGTGCAGGTGTACCGGTCAGAAATGGACGCGTGGGGCGTCAAATTTTTGCCTCTCGTTCCCCGACATTTAGAAATTGACGATCTCATGGCGGGGGTTTATCGAGAGGTTGGCCGCAAGTTGACCTATCCGGCCTATCGGATCCATCCAGAAAGCCTAATCCATGAATTTTCCTGTTTTTATCGGGGGATTACCGCCGAGGACCGCGAAAAGATGGATGAAATTCTAAGAAATCTGGAAATGGCCCAATCCCTATGTGAAGGAGGTACAATTTACTCTATTGGCCCAGGGGAAAAGATTGGAGAAATTCTTGGCTCCCTGGAGGCTTTAGCCCCCTTGTATGGTTTTTTTCAAGATTTGCAGGACGGAACGGGAATCGATTTCGGAGGGCATTTCAGCACGAAAAATCCATACGAAGCCATGATCGCCCCACTAAAAATCTGTATTGATCTCCTGACCCATGTCTATCATTTTCCTTCAACCCCTGGTCTACTCTCAACTAATTAGTTTCCATCCGGAAACCCACATTTACCCTCCCCTCTCGATGGGGGAAGGTGCGAAAAAATCGGAATATCGCCCCTCACCCTACCCTCTCCCGCCCGGGGAGAGGGGGATCAAAATGGACACTAATTAATACTTCAGCCCCTTTGGGGACTTTAGGCACATTATTTGCAAATTCACATAAAAACCGCTATGGAATGATGGAATAACGGCATTCCAATTGGGGAGGGAGAGGGCATGGAAATTTCATTGGACCGGAAAAGCATAGAATTGGAAGGAACCCCCGTTAGCAATCTTGAAGAAATACTGAGGAGGGTCATGTCGGAACATATGCAACCGGGGAAGGTGATCACCGCCGTTAAGCTCAACGGAACGGGCTATTCCGAAAAGAACCCTCATGACGCCGCCGATGTTCCCATGAAGGATATTGAAACCCTGGAAATTGATACCATGTCCGCCGAGGAAATGGCCAGACATTTCTTTCGCAATGGGGGGAAATATCTGGACCTCCTGATAAGAGGGGCAGAAAAGATTTCCGAGCTTTTCCGAATCGCCGATGAAACCGAAGCCAATGAACATTATTCCGAGTATTTAGAGAATCTGCGGCTCTTTCTTCAAATGGTTGCTGAAAGCAGGGGGGCATTGCATCTAAACTTCTCGTCCATCCCTTTTCAGAAAGCTACCGTGGAAGATGGGGTTCAGAAACTCTCCGGCGTGATGGATCAGATGCTGAAGATCCAGGAGAACGAAGACTGGGTGATGTTGGCCGACCTGCTGGAATATGAATTGATCCCTTTACTCAAGGAATGGAATGAAATTCTTGCGGTTCTCCAGGACAAATTGAAATATTCCTGATCCAAGGGATAGTCTGGATTTCCTCAGATCCGGATCCCTTTTAACTGGCCAGGCGCTTCCGTGGTTTTGCGGACCTCAGGTTTAGAGGCGATCGCTTCCCAGGCCTCTTTTAAGTTGGAAAGAATATTGATGACCTCCTGAACCTTCTGCACGTCATTCTCAATATTGGCCATGGTCAGATGTCTTTGCATAAAGAGATAGAGGGCGTTGAGGGACTTGGCGATTTCCCCCCCCTGGGAAAAATTGAGGGAGTTTTTCAGCTCGGCGATGATATCCAGAGTCCGATTGATGTGGTTGTGTCTTTTGACGACATCTTTCTCGCGGATTCCCTCTTGGGCCGTTAAAAGAAATTTTATGGCTCCTTCATAAAGTAAGACAATGAGCTTTACACCATCTACGGTTGTAATCTGAGTTTTCAAGTACTGATTCTGACCATATCCCCCCATTTCCCATACCCCCCAAACGATCTTTCTAAGATTCTTTAGCCACAGAGCACACAGAGTTCACAGAGAAAAATGGATCAAATTCCTTGCAAACAAAAAGCAGACAAATTTCTGAATCCCTGTGTTCTCGGAAAACTATGTGACCATAGAATTGGTCCTTTTCTTATTGCTTAGGAAATTATTAGATTCTTTTTGTTAACCCAATTTTAGGCATTTTAGGCACTTTAGCGCATTTTAGACATTTTTTATTGAGAGCTTGTTCCCGTACTAGTCGATGTCGCCCAAGACGATTCTAATTGGTTGATATACGTGGTTAGAGATGATTGCTGCAGGGATAACTGCCCCAAAAGCGTTTCCAATTTGGCGAATTGATCTTGCAGATTCTTTTTATACAAGTCGACTCTTTTTTGCTCACTTTCTATATTCTTATCAATGTTACTGATGATGCCATCGTAATTATCGAGCAGGACATTCATAGGCCCCGATTCGCTGTCATCGAGCTTGGCCATTTCCTGAGTCAGGAGTTCCAAGACTCCATTCTGGGTTCCGGTGGTTTCGTCTTTGACAAAAAGTTTCTTGACGCCTTCCAAATTGGTACTCAGGGCATTATCCAGGGTGGTAGAATTGATCTCCCATTTCGCCGTTTCCGGGTTGGTTTCTATTCCGATTTGGGCCAAGTGGGTATAAGGGTCAACGCCATCGGTTAGACCGGGAATACTGCTGGTCAAAATATCCTTAATCCGCTGCTGCACAATCTGGTAGGAATAATTACCGATCATTATCCCGGCTTTTTTGGTTGTGGGGTCATATTTCGTCTCTTGTTTAATGTAATCCAGTACAAAATTGACCGAGCTCACAAAAGCTTGGATGCTGGTTCGAATGGCGCTGAGGTCTGCACTGATACTCACCGTCGCCGTCCCGGCGGCGACCAGGGACAGGCTGATTCCGTCGATTACGTCGGAAACCGCGTTGGTGAGTCGCTGAATATACTCGGAAGTACTGGAGGGGGGATAACCATCGACCTGGAGCATGGCATTCTGAGCGGACTGGGATTCAGTAAAGGTGGCACCGAAGTTATCTAGAGTATGAGAGATAGAAGTGATCTTATAGGCTGCGCCCGTGCTCTCACCGGTGAGGACAAGGTGATAGGAGCTGGAGAGGCCCATTCCATCATTTATGATGCTGGCGGTCACGCCTGGATTGTCAGGATCATTGTTGATCAGGTCTTTGAGCTCCGTTAGGGTCGTTCCTGAAGCGACGTCAACTGTCGTACTTCTTCCATTGTAAGTGTAAGAGAATGTGCCTGCCGCCGTGGTCACAGCAGTCGTGCCAGAGTCAGAAAACCCGGAATGAACCTCCCGCTCCACCTGGGCAACCCCCTGGTCTTGTCCCGCCTGCAGATCGTTATGCCAGACATCGACCGAGAAGGTGTCACCGCCTACAATGGTCTGGGTAGCAGCCCCGAAGGAGATGGTTAAGCCTTGATAGACCGAGAGATTTGTGTAGGTGGTATCGGTCACATTGATCGTCCCGCCATTTCCCTCATCATCCGTCCAGGTGACATTAAAAGAATCCGCTCCAATGGTATTGGAGTCCGTTCCGCTTACGGTGAACCGGAAAGTCTTATTCGTTGTCCCAAGATACTGTCCGCCAGAAGTGACCGATCCCTCCCCTCCCCAGCCGCTCCCCAATTCAGCCGAATCCACCCTCTGCGCCGCGGTCATGTTGAAGTTTGTATTCGTTGTGTTGCTGCTGATCGTGATCTTGCCCGCTGACCCGCCGGTCTTCGATGTCAGGACGAGCCTGTAACTATTGGAAGAGGACCCATCGTCAATGACCTCTGCGGTGACCAGAGTGGAGTCGGTGTTGATCGTCGTCACCATCTGATCGAGGGTGCTATCGCTGCCAAAGGTAATCGTCTCGTTCGAGCTTCCCACGGTGATCTGGAAGGAAGTGCCTGCGGAGGCATAGACCGTCGTATCCTGATCCGCTTTTCCGTCAGAGGCAAGGCGGTGTTTGATGCTCGAACCGATCACAATCGTATGGGCTCCTGGAATAGCCGTGCTCGTCGAAGTGGCGGTCAGTACATCGGTATTGCTGGACGTGGCCGCAGTTGCCATGAATTCAGAGGCCGTATTCTTAGATTTGACGAACGATTCCAGGCTTAACATCCGGGAGTTTAGACCCTGGATGGACGTGATTTTGTCCTGCCAGCTAGTTTTCCAGGTGTTCATCTGGGTGATCCGATAACTTTCCACCTGGACTAATTGGTCGACAATTTTAGTCCAATCGGTGCCGGAACCCAGGCCTGTGAAAGTAATATTGGCGGTCATCTAGATTCTTTTTTTCTCCCGAGTCTTTAATTTTCCAACAGAGGTTTTAATGCAAAGCATATGCCAGTCCGGATTCTTGTTACTCCTCAAGAAGGCTGGGGAAAAATGATAAAAAAGGGATTTAGAAAGTTGGATCAAGGAATTATTTTCCGGGAGCTAGAAAGATTTTACCTACCGAATCTTACCAAGGCCCCGTGGTCGCTTGGTCATCCGTGGTGGAAATACCCCCTCGCCCCCCTTTATTAAAGGGGGGTTGGGGGGATTTGAAAGTTGTTGGCTAAGGAAAGGCAGGGAGGGGATCCCTCCCTGCTAGCTAGGGTTTATCTTCTTACTCCCTGACCATTATAGCCCGCCGCCGCCGCCGCCGCCGAGAAGCTGCAGCGCCAACCTTGACATGGCGTTGGCCTGGGCCAGCATGGCTGTGGCCGCCTGCGTCAGGATGCTGTTCCTGGTGAAATTGGTCATCTCGGTAGCCACGTCCACGTCGGATATACGGGATTCGGCTGCCTGCGTGTTTTCCGCCTGGATTTGGAGGTTGGTAATAGTATTCTGAAAGCGGTTTTGCAGGGCACCCAGGTTGGCCCGCTGGGCATCTTTGGTGTTGATGGCCGTAGTGATCTCGGCCAGGGCCAATTGAGCGCTGGACTGGGTGAGGATGTCCGCACCGTTCCAGCTTCCGCTTCCGGTAGCCTCTGTTTCAGCAAAATCGGTCTGAGCATTTGCCCACCCGAGAGCAGTCAGGTTTGTTGAACTGATTGTATTAGCATCTTGAATGGTAATATCATAATTTGCTCCTTTGTCGTTGCCGGTGAGTTGGAGATATTTAGCCCCATCGGTTTGCGTGGCAACCTCTGCAATGGCCCAGGTGGCTCCTCCGCCGGATAGCTGCGTAGAGGTAAAAGCAATGCTGTTTGTGATTGTTCCAGTGGCTACAGTAGCGCCATTTCCTCCATAGCCAGGATCCTTATAAACAAGCATTACCGTCCCGCCGCTTGCAAGAGCCAGGATACTTTTAGTTCCTGCGCCGTTAATTGCATCGACCAGAGCGCTTGCCAGGAGATTAGCAGAACCAAGAGAGCCTCCTGCGGAGGCACCGGCCGAGGCACCAGAAATTAACATAATAGAAGACAGGGAGATACCCACACCGTTTGTAGCGCCCCATCCAGAAGTACCTCCTGTCATGGCGTCGGCTGTCATAAACCAGACTTGCAGATTACCGACTGTTATGTAAGTCGAAGCCACCTGGGACATTGTGGCCCCACTTGCAGCATCAAAACTGAGATACGTGCGTGCGGCTGTGCCTTGATTAAGAAGATCTATCATCCCGCTAAGGGTTGTTCCGGTTGCGAGACCATAGAAGCCGGCAAAGTCAGAAAGCGAGGTTGTGCCGTCACCACTAACATCATAGCTGTAGGCAAAATATTGACCGGCGGCCCCATTGGAAGCAACGACCACTCCTCCGCTGGCAAAGTCTGTGGTTGCCGCTAAGATCTCTGCCGTAGCGCCGCCTCCGACCTGCAACCCTGTTGTGGTGGTAGCGCGCATGTCATTCATCTTGATGTAGTAATAATCCTCGGCCGAGCTGTTGCCGGTGCCGAAGTGGATCTTCATGCCGCTGCCGCCATGCAAGGTGGATAGGCTGCCGTCCAGAAGTCTCACGCCGTTGAAATTCGTGGCGTTGGCAATTCGGTCGATTTCAGCGGCCATGGCCTGGTATTCACTGTCCATGATAGCCCGCTGCGTGGTGCTGTACGTACCGGTGGCGGCTTGCTCCGCCAACTCTTTCATTCGGATGAGTTTTTCATCGATAACGGAAAGGGCGCCATCGCCCGTCTGAATCATGGAGATCGCGTCGCCGGCGTTGCGGACACCCTGATTGATGACCGCAATATCCGCCCTCATGCTTTCGCGGACCGCCAGGCCGGCGGCATCATCGGCACCGGAGTTGACTCGTAAACCTGAAGATAACCTTTGAGTGGATACGGCCAAACGGCCGTAGGCGGTTGACAGGTTTCTGGCCGTGTTCATGGCCATTAGATTGTGGTTGATGACTAATCCCATGGGAATTTCCTCCTTGAATTTGATTTAAGCTGTGTAACAGCTTTTTAGGCTTCCTTGCCTTTTTTGGGATCGACCGGCGGGGTTTTTTAATCCGTCACCTTCTTTCTCCCCTGAATTGGTCAATCACCGAGCTTGACCTTTCTCCAATCTGAACATTTTATCGGGATGCCCGTCGCAAAACTTAAATGGAAAGGAAGGTCCGCATTTGAAAAATTTATTTCATGGGAGAAGATAATTTTTCTTTAAAGGTTGGTGGAGGATTTGCCGATAGAGGGATCAAAGAATGGTGGCCATTCACCGCGGAGCCCGCAGGGAACGCAGGCAGAACCGAAACCAGGGATGGAAAGATGATCATTCCGGAGTGAGCGCGGTACCAATTATTCAATCGCTCCTTCAAAGGAATTCTGCAATCCCAGCGACCCCTGCGGACCCATTGCAAAGAGTATTCTTAGGGGAGGAAGACAATGGATCCGATAAAACCGATTTCCTTTCCAGCCGTGGAGATGGATATCCCTGTTAGAGCCATCCACGTAGATCCGGGATCCAAAGGCTCGTCAGCGGAAGAGCAGAGTAAGCTTAAAGAAATTTCGCGGGCCATCCAGGAAGAGGTGGGGATGAAGGATATCCGCTTAAACTATTCCTTCAATAAGCCCACCGGGCAAGTTCTTATCACGGTGCTTGACGGGAAGAGCGGCAAGGTCATTCGAGAGATTCCGCCTCACGAGCTATTGGCCCTGGCCGAATCCATGAAGGAATTTGAGGGTATTATTTTCGATAAGAAGATTTAACCGGTCCCGGTGCCAGTGAACTTCCTGCGCATACCCGCATGCCCACTTTTCTCCATCTCCCTTCTCCCCGGAAACCTTTCGGATGCGGATCGCCAAAAGGGTGAGTGACCCGGCTGTAAACCTTCATGACTGACAGAGGACTTCAAAGGGGCGGCTAAATGATGGTGGGGTCGAGGCGAGTTTTAAATCTCCGGGAACCCCGAGGGGATAACGCAGACAAAGATCAAAGATTCCGCGTCGCCGCTTTTCAATTGATGTTCTTCGTCCGGAGGGATAAAAACGACACTTCCCGTCGAGAGGGGAAGCCAAATTCCTTTGCTATAGATGGCCCCTTTCCCGGCATGAACAAAAACTTCGTGTTCCCATGGGTGGGAATGTTTGGAGGTAATCCCCCCGGGTGATAATTCAAACACCCGCATGCAAAAATTCTTTGCCCCATCTGCCTGGCCGATCACCACGCGGCCCGTCGTCCCTTTGGCCAGATTTCCAGAATAACCTTTCGGCTCAGCTTCCGAGTAGTGTATGATCTTCATGGGCACCTCTCCACGTTAACAGGTTGCGGTAAAACTCCAACAGACCGTCACTCCCGCGAAAACGGGAGTCCATCCCGCCGAAGGCGGGACTGCTTCCGCAGGAATGACTTCGTAAGACCGAAAACGACTTTTTCAACAATTTGTTAATAACAATTTGTTTCATTCGTACCGCAAAGCTTCGATCGGGTCCAATTTGGCGGCCTTTCGGGCCGGGTAGAAGCCGAAGAAGATGCCTACGCCTCCGGCGAAGGAGAAGGACAACAACAGCGCGTTGATGGAGATGAGGGTTGGCCATTTAAAGAATTGGGAGATAAGTTTGGACGCGCCTACACCGATGCCGATGCCGATGAGTCCGCCAATCAGGCTCAGGACCAGGGCCTCGATGAGGAACTGGTAAAGGATGTCTCGCCCGCGCGCGCCCACGGCCATGCGGATACCGATCTCACGGGTACGTTCGGTCACGGAGACCAGCATGATATTCATGATGCCGATCCCTCCCACCAGCAGGGAGATGGAGGCGATGGCTCCCAGCAGAAGGGACATCACCCGGGCCGATTCCTCTGCTGTGGACATGGCCTCAGTCAGGTTGCGAACGGTGAAGTCATTATCCTGGTTGGCCCGGATGCGGTGGCGCTGCCGGAGAAGCTGGGTGATCTGCTCCTCGGCCAAATTCATCGTATCCGGCCCCGTCGCCTGGACGCTGATGGAGCGCACCATCCCCGGGAATTGCTGCCCGAAAAGGAGTCTTTGTCCAGTGGTGAGGGGAACGTAAACCACATCATCCTGGTCCTGGCCCCACGTGGTTTGGCCCTTTATGGAAAGGACACCTACCACCGTGAAAGGGAATTGCTTGACGCGCACGACTTGGCCCACGGGGTCGATATCGCCGAAGAGGTTCTCCACCACAGTCTGTCCCAGGAGGCAGACCTTAGCTGCTCCTTCCAGGTCAGGCTGAGTGAAAGCCCGGCCTTTGGCGACCGGCCAATCCCGGATGAGCAGAGCTTCCGGAGTGCTGGCGAAGGTGATGGTAGACCAGTTCTGGTTGCCGTAGACCACCTGGGTGATGCCCTGGAGGACAGGGGCGGCGTATTTTACCGCGGATGACTCTGAAGCGATGGCTTTCGCATCCTCCACCGTCAGAGTGGGAACCGATCCTGAACCCCACCGGAATCCGCCACTGGTCGCGCTTCCCGAAAGCACGATGAGCAAGTTGGACCCCATGGAAGCAATCTGTTCCTGAATTCGCGCTTTGGCTCCGGAACCAATGGCGATCATGGCAATGACCGCCGCCACGCCGATGATGATGCCCAGCATGGTGAGCCCGGAGCGCATTTTATTCCGCCCCAAGGCTTTGAAGGCGATACGCAAAGTCATGGGGAAATTCATGGGCTTCCCTCTTCACCGGGCGTGGGTAACTGGCTTAGGTCTTCCCCCGCTTGCCGCGGCTGGAAAGTTTCGTCTTTGATCACCTTCCCATCCCGAAAGACAACCTGGCGGCCGACATAGCGGGCGATATCCAGTTCGTGGGTCACCAGGATGATGGTGATCCCAGAGGTTTGATTCAACTTCTGGAAGATGTCCATAATCTCCAGGCTGGTACGGGTATCTAAGTTTCCCGTGGGCTCGTCCGCCAGGATTAGAGAAGGTCGGTTGACTAAGGCGCGAGCGATGGCCACGCGTTGCTGCTGCCCTCCCGAGAGCTGACTGGGAATATGATGTTCCCGGTCTTGAAGGCCCATAATGGTCAACGCCTCCATGGCTCGCCGGTGTCTTTCGCGGGTAGAGCTATTATCGTAGAAAAGAGGGAGTTCTACGTTTTCCAGAGCCGAGGTCCGCCCCAAGAGGTTGAAATTCTGGAAGACAAAACCAATTCTCTTATTCCGGATTCTGGCCAGGTCGTCTCGGGTTAAACCAGAAACATCGTTGCCCTCTAAAAAATATTTACCCTGGGTTGGGCGGTCCAGGCAGCCGATAATATTCATGAAGGTGGACTTACCGGATCCGGAAGCCCCCATGATGGCCACGAATTCGCCGGCCTGAATGGTCAGATCCACCCCCTTCAAGGCCGGGACCTGCACCTCCCCCAGATAATATGTTTTAACCAAATGATCAACGCGGATTAATTCGGGCATAAACTTTAGAGAAACAGGTTCCCAGGATTCCAGAGTTGATGGTCTCGTAAAAAGTCGTCACTCCGGTGGAAACCGGAGTCCAGAGAATTTTTAAGTGTTTGAAATAACTGGATTGTATAGGAAATTGCTTTTTCATCCTTCACCCTCACCCTGACCCTCTCCCCTCAAGGGAGAGGGGGTATTTTCGACTTTTTACGATTTCATCATCTGTGGTTATCTGCGAAAATCTGCGTCCTATTTATTTTTACCGACCCCCTTTGAACCCGGGCAGCATCTGCGTCCCAGAAGTGGCCCCGCCTTTGTTGTTGCCTGCCACGGCATCCAAGATCACTTCCTGTCCCTCTTGCAGGGGGCCGGATAAAACTTCCGTGTAAGACCCGTCCGATATGCCGGTGGTAATTTCTACCGGCATCGGCCTTTTCTGCGGCACCGGGACCCATATCTTAAACTTGGGGAGAATGGTCTGGGTTCCGGTCTGTTCCGGCATCTGGTCAAATTTTTTCCGCTGCTCTTCGGTGAGCACGGAACTAATCTTGGAACGGGCAAACGCGGAAAGTTCTCTGGCTTTGGCCAGAGAGGCCTCCGGGCTCCCCTTCCGGGCTCCCTGCAGCTCATTCTGCGTATCCGCGAGGATATGGGAGATGGCGGCCTGTTGAGCGGGTGAAAGATTCAATGCAGCTTTCAGTCGCTCCAGGCTCGGAAGGGATGGAGGGGGAGGGGCCACGCTCGGGGCTGCTTCTTTCCCCTTTAGGGTGGTAGCTTCTCTTTTGGCGAAATCCGGCCGGAAGCGCAGGGCAGCATTGGGAATCCTGAGGACATCATCCCTATGGGCCACGAGAATCGAGGCATTCGCGGTCATCCCCGGCCTCAGTTTCAACTCGGGGTTCTTCACCTGAATGACCACATCATAGGTGACCACATTTTGGATGGTTATCGGGGCATTGCGGATCTCCGTGACCTTTCCCCGAAAGGTGGTCTGGGGAAAGGCATCGACGGTAAAGGTGGCGTCCTGGCCGATGGCAACCCGGCCGACATCCGCCTCGCTCACGTTGGTGTCCACCTGCATTTCTGTCAGGTCCTGGGCGATCGTAAAGAGGGTCGGGGCTTGCAGACTGGCAGCAACAGTCTGCCCTACGTCTACATTGCGGGAAATGACGATGCCATTCACCGGCGCCGTAATGCGGCAGTGGTCCAGGTTCACCTGCGCCAGTTCCAGCTCGGCCTCGCTCTGCTTGATTCCGGCGCGGGCCGCTTCCAGCTTGGCGATGGATGATTCCAACTGGGCTTCGTTGGCCTTGAGCTGAGCCTGGGCCGCCTCGAGCAGAGCCAGGGCTGAATCGTAGTTCGTCTGGGCCGTGTCCCGGTCGCTGGCGGCAATCAGATTCTTCTGGAATAGTTCCAGGGCCCGGTTCAGGCTGCGCTTGGTGTCTTCCACCGAAACCTTGGCTTTGAGGACGTTGGCTTTGCCGGCCTCCACATTCGATCGGGCCGTGGCAATATCCGCCTGGGCGTTGAGGGCTGTGGCCCGGGCATTCTCCACCTTGGCCTTGGCCTGGGAGACCTGGGCCCGGAAGATGGCCGGGTCGATCTGGGCAACGATCTGCCCCGTCTTTACCTGGGTATTGTAATCGGCATAGAGCTTCAGGATCGTACCCGAAACCTGGGAGCCCACGAGTACGGTGATCACGGCGTTGACCGTGCCATTGGCCGTTACATAGGCCGAGATACTACCCTGTTCCACCCTGGCCGTGCGGTATTTGACAGCAGGCCCCTTATCTTTGAAAAAATAGGCGTAGCCGAAGCCGCCGGCCGCCCCCAGGATAACAAGAATGATCCAAAAAATAGGTTTTTTCTTCACGCTTTTTCTTCTTTCGCTTCCGGGGCAATTTCTCTCTTTAATCGCTTCTCAAAGATCGTGTACAGGGTAGGTATGAATACCAGAGTCAAGATCGTGGACACGGAGAGTCCACCGATCACAGCAATCGCCATGGGGGCATTCGATTCTGAGCCTTCCCCCAGCCCGACCGCCATGGGAACCAGCCCCAAAATAGTGCACAAAGTGGTCATCAAAATGGGCCGAAGCCTCGTTCGTCCCCCGAGTGTGACCGCCTCCTCCAAGCTCATGCCCCGCCCGCGCAGCCGGTTGGTGTAGTCTACCAGAAGAATTCCGTTGCTTACCACAATCCCCGCCATCATGATCACGCCCATGAAGGAAGTCACCGAAAGATTGGTTTGGGTGAGGAAGAGCGCCCAGAGCACTCCGATCAATCCCAGGGGCACGGAGAACATGATGATGAAGGGGTCGATAAGGGATTTAAACTGGGACGCCAGGACCATGTAGACAAGCACCACGGCCAGGATCAGGGCTCCCAGCAGGGCGATGAACGATTCCCGCTGGCTTTCCACGGCGCCGGTCATGTTGATCTTGAAATTGGGCGGCAATGGGAGATTGTCGAGTTTCTCTTGAATGTCCGCGGCCACGCTGCCGAGGTCCCGGCCGAAGGTATTGGCGGTCACGTGGATGACGCGCTGTTGGTACTTGCGTTCGATCTGGATGGGCCCGACCCCGCGGGAAATGGTCGCGATGTTGTCCAAAGAGATGGGCCGTCCTTCCCGGTTGAAGAGAAAGATATGGTCGAGGTCGCTGACGGAGGTGCGGTCGGCCCCATGAGCCCGTACCGTAATGTAATATTGGTTTCCGGTCTGCGGGTCAGAGAAGATGGAGGCCTGATAGCCATTGATGAAGGTCTGGATCGCCCGGGCCACCTGGGCCACGCTCAGCCCGAGAAGGGCGGCCCGCTCCCGGTCGATGACGATGTTTTGCTGGGGATAGTCCGGCTCCCGGCTGATCCGGACGTCCTTGGCGCCGGGCGTCTGGCGGATGATCGCCTCCACCTGCTCCGCCAGCCTCTGGCCGGCCTTGAAATCATAGCCTAAGATCTCGACATCGATCGGGTTTTCATAGCCGAAGGAGATGAGCATGCGTACGATTCCTCCGGAGACGAAGAAGATGCGTACGCCGGGGAATTCCTGCAAAAGTTTTGGGCGGAGCTTCTCCATCAGGGCATCGGCCGATAGTTCCCTATCTCCAGGGTCAACCAGCCGAATCCGAATCCATCCCTTGTGCGGTCCCGTGTTTTGAGACCAGATCGCTGACAATCCCGTGGGAATTCCAAAATTTACCTGGATCGCCGTGGTCTCCTTGCCGACGGTCTGCCGGATGACCTCTTCCATACGGGCCGCCATTCGTCCGGACTCTTCAAGCCGCGTCCCCACAGGCATCTGGACGATGAAGCGGAATTGGCTTTCGTCCATGGAAGGGAAGAATTCACTGCCGATGAATAAATAAAGCGGCAGACTGCCCAGGAAAACTACAGACACGGCGATGACGACCGTCCAGCGGTGGGCGAGAGCCCAGGCCAATAGGGACTGATAACCGGAGTCGACCCGTTCGAATAGCTCTTTGAACCGCCATTTCAACCGGTCCAGCGCAGTGGGGGAAGGGGGCAACACCGCTTCACTTTCCGGATGCAGGTACTTGCGGGAGAGAACGGGAATGACCGTCAGGGAGACGAAGTAAGAGGCGATCAGGGAGAAAGCCACCGTCAAGGCCAGAGGCGTGAAAAGGAGGCGGGCAATGCCGGTGATGAAAATCACGGGCAGGAAGACGACGATCGTAGTGATTGTCGAAGCCAGAACGGCCAGGCCGACTTCCCCCGAACCTTTGATGGACGCCTCCTGGGGAGACTCACCGGCGCTGCGATGGCGGTAGATGTTCTCCAGCACGACGATGGCATCGTCGACCAACCGGCCGACGCCCAGGGCGAGGCCTCCGAGGGTGAAGGTATTCAAAGTAAGATTGTTGAAGTAGAGGAGGATAAAAGCGCAGACGATCGAGATGGGAATGGAAAGGGAGACAATCATCGTACTGCGCAGGTTGCGCAAAAAAACCAGGATCACCAGGATGGCCAGGACCGCTCCCAGGAGCGCTTCGTGCTGCAGGCTTTTGATGGAGTTCCGGATGTAGAGGGATTGATCGAAGAGTTCCATCATGACCACCCCCGGGGGGAGCATCTTCTGAATCTTGGGCAGGATCTTGCGGACGTCATCCACCACCTGGATGGTATTCGTTCCGGACGTCTTCTGCACGGAAAGGGCCACGGCCGGCTGGCCGTTTACCCGGATGAGGTTGGTCTGATCCTGATAGTAATCCCTCACTTCTCCGATGTCCCGGACGTAGACCGGCCGCTTCTGGAAGTTGGAAACGATGATGTTTTCCATGGGCTTTACCAGGCTGAACTGCGTCTCGGTAGAAAGTCGGTAATCATAAGGCCCGGCTTTGATATCCCCCGCGGGCAGGATCAGATTGGACTGCTGAACCGCCTGGATGACGTCCTCGGGAGAGAGGTTGAAAGCCTGCAGGCGCTCCCGGTTGAAGTGCACAAAAATTTCCCGGATCATTCCCCCGACGACCCGGGCGGAGGCGACGTTGGTTACATGCTCGATCTCCGGCTCGACAGTGTTGTAGGCCAGGTCGTAGAGCTGACCCTCGTTGAGCCCCCCGCCCATGAGCGCAATGAAGACGACGGAGATCTGGGCAATGTCAAATTTCCGGATGATCGGGTTTTCAACTTCCTTGGGCAGGTCGGCCCGAGCCAAATTGACGACTTGCAGGACATCGGACTGGGCGCTGTCCAGGTTGGTTCCCCAGTTGAAATAGATCGTAACCAGGGAGGCGCCCTGGCGGGAGATGGACTGGACGTACTTCACTCCGTTAACGGTGGAAACGGCTTTTTCCACCGGGTAGGTGACCATCCGCTCGATGTCTTGAGGGTTCGCACCTTTGTAGAAGGTAGCCACGGTAATGGAGGGGAAGGTGATTTCCGGGAACATGTCCACGGGCATCTTCGAAAAGGAGATGATGCCCAGGATGACGACCATCAAGACCGCCATTAAGATGGTGATCGGGTTGCGCAGGGCAAATCTTGCCAGGTTCATGTTTTCGATCCTTAAATCTATTTCTTCTCGGATTTAACCGCTAGGCGCACCGGGATTCCATCACGGAGGAATTCTTGCCCGGCCGTGACTACTTGCTCCCCGGGATTCAGACCCCCGGTGATTTCCACGACGGTGTCTTTGGAAATCCCCTTCTGAACCGGGCGGCGGTAGGCTTTGCCGTCTTTCAGAGCGTATACAAAATCTTTTTCTTCATCTGTAATCAGAGCCTGGATAGGGACCAGGGTGGCCTGAGGATCAGAACGGAGAAGGGCCTCTACCCGCCCGAACATCCCGGGGTTCAAAATGTATCCGGGGTTGGGAATGGAGATCTGGATTTCTGCGGTGCGGGATTGCAGGTCCAGCGCGGGGGTAATGATCAAAATGCGCCCCTGGAACGTACGGTTGGGGAAGGCCATAACCGTTACCTTTACCGCTTGTCCTATTTGCAGGCGGACGAATTCCTTCTCGATCACATTCACCATCATTTTGACCTCATCCAGGTCCATGAGGGCCAGGATAGGGGTGGTGTCTTTCACCATGGTTCCCGGGTCAACGTGACGTTTGGTTACCTTTCCATTCATCGGCGAAAGAATGATCAGGTTCGCGAGCTGGGCTCGGTTAAGGTCCAGAGTGGCCTTGGCTTGCTGGACTTGAGCCTCAGCCAGGGCGATGTCGTTCTCCCAGGTCTTCTGCCGTATGCTGTTGAGAGCCAAGTCATAAGCTGCTTTGGCCACGCTGTATTTGGTCCGGGCTTCGTCCAGCTGTTGGCGGGCGATGAAATTTTTCTCGTGAAGTTCCTTGGCGCGATTCAGGTCTGCCTCAGCCAGATCCAGGTTCGCCTTGGCTTGCTGGATCTGCGATTGTATGGTCTCCTCCGCGGTCGCTTTGACCTGCTTCAGACGGGCAACGGCCGCCTCCAGGCTGGCCTTGGACTGGGCCACAGTGGCCTCGGCCTCGCGGGCGTCCAGGGTGGCCAGCACTTGTCCGGCTTTGACCCGATCCCCTTCGCGGACATTGATCTTTTCCACCCATCCCTGGACCTTGGAGTAGATAGTCACCTGGGCATATGGGGCAATATCTCCGGTGCGGAGCATTTTTTCCTCAATCAGGCCCTGGGTCACGGGAGCCGCTTCCACGATGGGTGCTTGGCTCTTTCCTTGGCGTTTCGGGTCCTCGCTCCTTTTGCTAGAGATGACCTGGGCAGCGCGAACCGCGCCCAGAGCGGCGATGCCTAAGATCACCAAAACAAGAATTATTTTTTTCACGCGACTCATAAATCCTCTTTTCCGACGGGTCTGCCGAATTCCTATTGGGGAGCTATCCCTTGCTACCCCTTTAATCCTACCGAATTACTCATCTTCCATCAATACCTTTATCGGAAAGCGCCCATGGCTTTTTCGATCCGTGCTTCCGCGATCTTATAATTGTAAAGCGCCTGGATATAATTGGCGCGGGCATTGGCCAGGGAAACTTCTGCATCCGTGATCTCCAGGGGAGAACCGACGCCCACCTGGTAGCGGCCCGTGGCCAGGTCAAAATTCTCCTGGGCTTGGCCGACAGTTCTCTCCGTGACTTTGATCTGTTCATCGGCTACCTTCAGGCCAAGGTAGGCCTGCTCTCCTTCCAGGCGGATGCCCAATTTCGTATTTTCCTCCTGAGCCTGAAGGCTCCGCAGGGTGGCCTGACCCTGGGCGATCTGTGCCGGCGTGGAAAAGCCGCTGAAGATCGGGAAGCTCAGGGAAGCCCCTAAAAAGGTGTCCCAGTAGAAAGGATCATCAAAACCGGTGCTGCGTAACAGATAGCTGGCATTGCCGGAAAGAACGGGATAGTAGCTGGCCTTGGCGAGTTTTATAGTCGCATCCTGGAGGCGCTTCCTGGCCTGGAACTGGATGAGTTCGGGGCGCTTTTCGTAGGCGGTATTCACAATCTCCGCCAAGGTGATCTCCCGCGGCTTGAAAGCCAGGGAGTCTTCGATTTCATATTGCAGATTTTGCCGCAAGCCCATGGCATTGTTCAAGGTGACTTGAGCCACCTGGTAATTATTCCGGGCCTGAATCAGGGCCAGTTGGGCATTGGCCAAATCTACCTCCGCCTTGGTTACGTCGATCTTCGGTTTGGTTCCTGCCTGGTAAAACCCCCGGGCCTGGTCCAGGTGCTCTTGGGTCTGCTTGACCGTATCTTCCGCCACCGTGATGAGGCGCTTTGTCTGGAGGACGCTATAATAGGCTTGATCAACATTCAGGATGACCGTCAGCCGGGTAATGGCTACGTCCTCCTGACTGGATAACACATTTTCCTGGTTGATCTTGACGGTATTGGATGTACGGCCGAAGTCATAGATCGTCTGGGTGGCCACGAGGCCCGTGGAAAAGATGTTAGTAAAGGTCCACCTGTACCTGTCGGGAGCAGCAGAGGGTAAAGCGACTGCACCGCCGGTGGGAGCGCTAACGGGGGAAGTGCTGAAATTCGTCGTAAGGGCCGTATAACTATTATTGAAATTCAACTGCGGATAGTAAGCGGCCAGCGCCTGTTCCACTAGTGTTTTGTTAGCGACGACCGTTTCCTTGTTGGCCACTAGGGAGGGATGGAACTTTAGGGCAATCGCCCTCACCTGGTCGAGAGTCAACGGCTTCCCCGGCGGGGGGAGAAGGTCTTCAGCAAAAACCCAGCTGGCACAAAGTAAAAGAAGGATAAGATTTAGCCCCCAAATAGACACTGCCCCGGTCATCATTCTTTTCATCCCTCAGTCCCCTTTCATGGTATATATGCATTCTTTCGGCCAAATTTTTTCATTCTGGAGTGTAACATAGCTAATTTATTCTACAACCTTGTCAAATACAACCTTATTCCGCCATAGCAGATGGCTTCGTAGCTTGTGAAGCTCTCCGGTTCCGGATCAGCAAGGCCGGGACGATGCCCAGGGCGATGATCAGGGCCGAGAAGACAAAAGCGTCACCGAACGCTCCAACCGCAGCCTGGCGTTGAACCCACAGGGCCATTAGATTTTTTCCTTTGACCAGGATTTCAGCCGGTGAATACCCGGCCTTGAGGAGCAATTGCTGCATGGCCAATTGGGCCTGAACCACAGCTGGAGAGAAGGCATCGTTGATCTGCTGCAGGTAATGGGCGTAATGGAAGTACTGCCGGCGCTCCAGGGTGGCCCCCAAAATGGCGACTCCGAAGGCTCCCCCGACTTGCATGATGATGGTCAGGAGACTCGAGGCGATGCTGGTTTGCTCCCGCCGGACGGCATTGATGGCGGCGCTCATGAGAGGGGCATTGATTAATCCCAGCCCAGCCCCCCGCATGACTTGGGGCCAGAACAGGAACCAGTAATCGGAGTTGAGGGAAAGGTCTTTGTATAGGTATAGGGAATAGGCCATCAGCACAGTACCGAAGAATAAGGGGACCCGCGGCCCAATGCGGTCGGATATGAGCCCGGAGAAGGGCGAGATAATGGCGACGCTGATGGCCGTGGGGGCCAGGATGATGCCCGTCTGAAAGGCCGTATAGTTGAGAAGATTTTGCAGGTAAAGGGGGAGAAGGAACATCGAGCCGAAGATGGCGACTGCTCGAAAGAAGTTAACGATATTCGCCATCAAAAAGTTATGGTTGGCGAAAAGGCGCAGATCGATGAGCGGATCTTTAACCAGGAAGCCGGAGGTGATGAAGGCAGCCAGCCCCAGCAGGCTGAAGCTAAAGCAAGAGAGAATGTAGTCAGAATCCCAGCCCTCCCGCTGACCCTGGGCCAGGGCGATCAGAAGGGGGGCCAGAAAAACCGAGAAGCTGATGAAACCGATGAGGTCAAACCTACGCGCCTGGACGAGTGCCCTGCGTGCAGGGAGAATTAAAAGCGCTGCGAATACGGCCACGGCCCCTACCGGCAGGTTGATGTAGAAAATAGACCGCCAGCTGACTTCGTCCACCAGATACCCGCCCAGGAATGGCCCGACAGCAGGAGCGACCATGGCCCCAATGGACCAGAGGCCAATGGCCATCCCTCGCTCCTGAGGGGTGAAAGCTTCCGATATAAGGGTCAAGCCCGTGGGCATCATGGCGCCTCCCCCGAGGGCCTGGATAACCCGAAAAGCAATTAGGGAGTCTTTCTCCCATGCTATGCCGCAGAGAGCCGACCCGAGGCAGAAGAGTATCAGGCTGGCGATGAAAACTTTTTTCAGGCCGAAAACCTCCCGCAGCCAGGTGGTCGCCGGCATGGAGATGGCGAAGGCGATCATGTAACCGGTAATCACCCATTCGATCTGGTCCACCGTGGCCCCGAAATTTGCCATGATCTTGGGCAGAGCCACGTTGACGATAGTATTATCCAGGATCGCCATGAAGCTGCCGAAGATAACGACCACCAGGACGCCCCATTTATGATCTTTGCCTTGGTCAGAAAAGTTATTCAATTTGACCTAACCCGGCATAGCCGGAACCAAACAGGTTTTCTCTTTGCCGCGATGTAGGGGCAATTCATGAATTGCCCCTACGACTTTGCTTCTATATCTACCACCACCATCATCCCCGGTCTAAGCCGATTCTCCGGGTCTTTTACAGAAATTCGTACCGGAATCCGATGGGTGATTTTGATGAAAGTGCCCGAGGGATTCTCAGTCGGCAGCAGGGCAAATTCCGATATGGCCGCCGCACCGATAAACTCAACCCGGCCTTCAAAGGTCTGACCCGGGAAAGCGTCGACTTCAATTTTTGCCTTAGCTGCTGGGCGTACCCGGCGTACTTTTGTCTCTTCCACGTTCGCCACGACCCATTTATCTCCCGGATCATTCACTATGAAAATCGGCTGGCCGGGCTGGACCATCTGCCCCCGATCCGCCATCCGCTTGGAAATGACCCCGCGGATCGGGCTAAAAATCGTGGTCTCCTGAAAACGAATCTCGGCCAACTGGAAAGCTGATTCCGCTTCCTGGATTTTGGCCTTCAGGAGCTCGATATTTCTTTCTTGCAGGATGATCTGCTTTTTTTCTTCCTCCGCCAGGTTCAGGTTGTGTTGGGACCTGCGCAAAACCTGCTCGGAGATGCGGATATTCTGTTCCTTCAGGGCGATCGAACGCTGGTTGGCTTCGGCCAGTTCAACCTGGGAAAGGGACTCCCGTTCATTTTCCAGGGCCGACTGGTACTTGCTTTCAGCCACCTGCCGGGCGGTTTCCGCGGCATCACGGGCGTTTTCCGCCACGTATCTTTGGCGGAATAGTTCTTGAAGCCGGGCGAATTCTTTTTGGGCATTGTCCATCGTGGCTTTGGCCTCGACGACCCTGGCGCGGGCTGCCTGGTAATTGGCTCGGGCCCGGTCGATTTCCTTATTCACCCGATCCGTTTGCAGGACGGCGTCATCCTGGGCGAGTTTAAGTCCCTCCCTTGCCTCCCCCAGGGAAGCCTGGGCCACTCCAATCCCCTGCACGACCCTCTCCTGGGTCAAGGAAAGCTGGGTGATGGCTTTGGCCAGCTCATGTTTGGCGGTTTCCAGGGTGGCGCGAGCCTGGTCCCGGGCGGCGGCGTAATCTTCTTTTTCCAGCTCCAGGAGAACCTGCCCCCGCTGCACTGAATCCCCTTCTTCAACCAGGAGCTTCGCGATCTTTCCCGGAACCTTGGCGCTGAGATTGATCAAATTCGCCTTCACTTGCGCATCGTCAGTGGAGACGTAATGCCAGCGAAAAATCAACCATTGCAACCCAAAATAAATTCCCACCCCCAGGGCGGCTGCCCCAAACAGCAGCAAAAGGGTCTTTCTCCGGGCTTTATTCGGCGGGTTTTCTTTCTCCGGCTTCATTTGGCGACTGGCTTCCCTTCAACCCGTTTAAAAAGGCGTCCACGAGTGTGTCCACCACTTTCTTCTGGGAGAAACGGGATGTTGCTTTCATCCCGTGGATTTCCTGGGTCTGGACATAATGGATGACCATGCCCATGAAGGCCCGGGCGGCCAACATGGGGGGGACTTTTTTAAAGGCCTTTTCTTTGATCCGTTGGCGAATATATTTGGAGAGGAGCCGGGTTCTTTCTGTGGCGTGATTGGCAAAAAAAATATTCGAAAGATCATGGCCCTCCAGAGAGCTGTACAGAATCAAACGCATAAAGGTCGGATCTTCTGTGTTCTTCCGGATGAAATAAGAGGCGATGGCCTGGAATACCTGCCGGTCATCCTTGGCCTGGATGGCTTCCTTGGGGAAAAGCATTTCTTCCGAACCATTCGTTTTCTTCCGGATGATCGCCTGGTAGAGAGCTTCTTTACTGGGAAAGTATTTAAACATCAGTGCCTCGCTGATGTCTAACCGCTGGGCAATCTCCCGGGTGGTGGTGCCGCGGAAGCCCTTCTGCGCAAAAATCCGCATCGCCCCCTCCAAAATCTGCTCCCGGCGACCTCCGGCAGACATCCGTCTTTTCATGTCCTTCCCCTTTCGGTGCTGGAGAAAATAAGTAACCACTTACTTATAAAATACTTTACCGCTCCCGTCAATAAAAAAAGAAGGCCCGAGGCAATCCCACCTTCTGACTTTTGACCCGAGCCGGCTCGGTCTATTCGGTTGGGTCTTGATTCTTCTCTCAGAATCGGTTACTTTTCCCGCAGGCGAACCTCGGCCCACGAGTTCCTCAAGCTCAGGTGGAAAGTCTCATTCAAGCCTTGAAAAATAACCTGTGATCCGTGATTCTTTTCAGAGAATGGTGCCCGAATACTTGACAATTCAACGGGTCTTGTTCAAAGATAAGACGCGAGCGGGAGGCAAAAGTATTGATAAAGGGAGATTTTCAAAAAGGGGAGAAAATGGTGAAGGTTCCCGAGCCCAATTTTGACCTTCTCTTCAACCCGAAATCCATCGCCCTCATCGGGGCGTCGAACAATATCGGGAAATGGGGCGCGATCATTTTCCTCAACATTCTTCTGGGAGGATACCCGGGCCGGCTTTACCCGGTAAACCCCAAAGAGGAAAAAATTCTGGAGCATAAGGCCTATGGCAGAGTCACCCAGATCTCCGATCCAGTTGATTTGGCCATTATCGCGATCCCGGCCCATCTAACCATGGAGTCTGTACAGGATTGTATTCGCAAAGGGATCCGCATGGCCATCGTGATCACATCCGATTTCAGCGAGACCGGGGAAGAAGGAGCCCGGCTGGAAAAAGAACTGACCGAAACGGCTCGAGCAGCGGGATTGCGCTTGGTGGGGCCGAATACCATGGGAATCTTCAGCGCTTCGGCCAGCCTGACGGCCCTGATGCCCCCCGTAAGACCCAGAAAAGGCAGTGTTTCCCTGGTATCTCAAAGCGGAAACATCGGCACGCAGATGCTGGGCTGGGGAGAAAAATTTGCGGTTGGTTTCAATAAATACGTAAGCAGTGGAAATGAGGGGGACCTTCGGTCAGAAGATTACTTGGGTTTCTTTGGCCAGGATCCCGAAACTCAGGTCATCCTGTTTTACATCGAAGGTCTGGATGATGGGAGAGAATTTTTTGAGAAGGCCAGGAAGATTACGCCCGATAAACCCATCATCGCCTTCAAAGGGGGAAGAACCCTGGCTGGGTCCCGGGCCGCTAAATCCCATAGCGGCGCGATGGCCGGGGTAAAAGAAATATATGAAGCCGCCTTCAGGCAGGCCGGCATTTTATGGGCCTCAACGACAGAGGAAATGTTAGAATGGGGCGCGGCCTTCTCTTCTCTCCCCCCACTTCGGGGAAATCGGGTCGCCATTCTAACCCGGGGGGGAGGATGGGGGGTCATTACCGCCGATGCCTGCAACGAGCTTGGGTTGGAAGTACCTCCCCTGGATGATTCCGTCATCCAGGCCCTGGACCGCATACTTCCATCCTATTGGAGCCGGGGGAACCCGGTAGATATGGTTGCAACGATCGGGACAGAATCCTACGTAAAATGCCTGGAGCTCCTGATTTCCTGGGACAAGGTGGATGGGGTAATTTCCCTGAGTGGAGACGCCGGCCCCCTGGCACGGATTATCCCGGATGTCAAAAAAAAGGGAGATCGCCTTCTTCCCCCAGAAAAACTCGAAGATATTTCGAAATGGGTCTCTGCGGCCAGAACCCAGATATATCAGCGAGTATGCGAACTGGTCCGGAAATACCAAAAACCTGTTTTCGCGGTGGGTCCGAACATGGAAAGGGGAGAGGGCAGCGAACCGTCAGATTTTACGCTGGCTCAATTCCGCAGCCCGGAAAGAGCGGCCAGAGCAGCCGGTGTATTCCATCAATATTCCCGTTTCCGGAAAGCGATCGGGATGGAAAACCGCGAAAAGGGAATATTGGAATAATGGAAGATGGGAACAACAAAGAACGGAAGAATGGAAGATGGGAACAATGGAATGATGGGAAAAGTAAAAATTCCTGAATGATGGAAGATTGGAATAATGGGGGATGGAAGAATGAATCTTTAGTCTCCCGACCCCCTATTCCATTTTTCCATGATTCCAATATTCCAAAGAAAGGGAGGGCGTGGTTATGAGACTCAAAGACAAAGCGGCCATCGTGACCGGAGCGGGACGAGGAATCGGGGAAAGCATTGCCCTGCGCTTCGCCGAGGAGGGAGCCCAGGTGGTGGTCAATGACGTGAATGAGGCCGATGTCAACCGCACCGTGGAGACGATCAAGAGCCAGGGCGGCAAGGCCGTACCCGTAATCGGCAGCGTGGCTTCGCGGCCGGTCGCGCAGAAAATGGTGGACACGGCTGTAAAAGAATTCGGGACGGTGGACATCCTGGTGAACAACGCCGGAATTATCCGCGATGCCATGCTCCACAAGATGACCGATGAGCAATGGGACCAGGTGATCGAAGTAAATCTAAAAGGGACGTATCTCTGTATCCAGTGCGCGGCCCGAGTGATGAGGGAAAAGGGGTATGGAAAGATCATCAACATCTCTTCGACGAGCTGGAGGGGGAACCCCGGGCAGCTGAATTATTCGGCCACCAAGGCCGGAGTGATCGGCATGACCAAAACGGCGGCCAAGGAGCTGGCCCCCAAGGGGATCAACGTCAACGTCATCGCCCCGGGGATGATCTGGACGGACATGATCAAGTCCATGCCCCCGGCCATTGTCGAACGCATGGAAAAGGGCCTGGCGTTTATCGTCCCCCTCAACCGGAAAGGCCAGCCGCGGGATATTGCCAACCTGGCCCTTTTCCTGGCTTCGGACGAAAGCTCATATATCACCGGCCAGCTGATCCATTGCGACGGGGGAATGATTATGTAGAATAGGGTTCCGGGGGTCAAGGGGTCAAGAGTTCAAGGGAAAGCAAGAAGGGGCACTCCCAATCAAGGGCGTGCCCCTAATATATTTTTGGCGCCGTCGTCGATTCAAAAAAGGAATAAAGGGTTTGAGTCTTGTTTGATTTTGAGAGAGGGCCAGTCAAATTCATCCGGGGAGGCCGATACCCTTTCTGTAACTCAGTCCTTGTGGATGACCAAGCCAGGGCAGTGATCGATGCCTCCAGTGACCGGGACAAATTGCAGGCCTTCAAAGCCCGGAGGACGGTTGCTTTCCTGATTACCTCCCACGCCCATGAAGACCATCTGGTCTTCAATTACCTTTTCCCGGAATCCAAATTTTGTGCCCATCCCTTCGATGCCCCCTTCTTCGAGGACATCGAATCTCTAATCGATTGTTATGGAGACATGACGGAAGAAGACAAAGGGAAATGGCGGCATTTTCTGATGGAGGATTGTCACTACCGGCCGCGAAAAGTGGACCTGTTTCTGCGGGACGGAATGGTCATGGATTTGGGCAAGGTCACCATGGAGATTATCCACACCCCCGGGCATACCCGGGGCCACTGCGCCTTTTATTTTTCCCCTGGAAAAGTGATGTTCACCGCAGATCTGGACCTGTCCAAAGCCGGACCTTATTATGGGGATCGGGGTTCGAACATAGATGAAACCATTCGGTCCCTGGAACGATTGAGGGCTTTTGAGGTAGAAACCTATCTCACCTCCCATGGTAAAGGCATCTTTGACGGAGACCCGGCTCACCTTGATCGCTACCTGAAAATTATTCTTTCCCGGGAAGAAAAATTAATCGACCTCCTCAGAAAAGGGCCGAGAACTCTGGAGCAAGTTGTGGAGGAGGGAATTATCTACGGGAAAAAATCGATAGCCGCGGGCCCATGGGACCTAACCCTCTCCGAGAGAGTCATGATGGCCAAACATTTGGACCGACTGGCCAGAATGAACCGGGTCCGCCGGGAAGGAGATTTTTTCATCCTGTCCCAATAGTCTCAAAGAAAAAGAACCGCAGAGCGCTGCGGGATGAAAGTATCCTACAAGGCGCCATCTGACCTCTCTTAAAATGAGGTCCTCGTGTCCCCACAAGCATTGTTCCACCTTTTACCTATCCGATATTTTCCCAATGCCAGAAATGATGTTCTCGTAAAAAGTCGTCACTCCGGTGGAAACCGGAGTCCAGAGAATTTTTAAGTATTTGAAATGACTGGATTCCGGCGCCTGCCCCGGACCCGATCCGGGGTTCGCCGGAATGACGGGAATACGTCTTTTCAGACTTTTTACGAGATCATCAAATCTTAGATAATTAGCTGGAAAATAGCTTTCAACTTCCCCCAACCCCCCTTTTTTAAAGGGGGGCGAGGGGGGATTTTTCCCGCCAAGGCGGGATTCATGGGTGAGGGTGCCACTCTGGAAGATTACGGGTAAATTCCCCGCAGCCGGGTTGCTTCGGCCACTCGGCCGATTCCCAGCATGAGGGCGGCCGTACGCATATCCACTTTTTCTTTCCGGGAGAGGTTTAGAACTTCGGCAAAACTTTTCTTCAATATTCGGGTCAAGCGGTCAGAAATCTCCTCCTCGCTCCAGAGCAATTCCTGGAGGTTTTGCACCCATTCAAAGTAGGAGACGGTAACGCCGCCAGCGTTGGCCAGGATGTCCGGGACCATAAATATGCCCCGACCGTGAAGAATCTCATCCGCCTCCGTAGTCGTGGGACCGTTGGCCCCCTCGGCAATGATCTTGGCCTTAATTTTGCGGGCATTCTTTTGGGTGATCTGGTTTTCCAGGGCGGAGGGAATCAGGATGTCGCAATCCAGCTCCAAGAGTTCCTCGTTGGTAATGTTGTCTCCTTGCTTGGTCCCCGGCGTGATCAGGCAGTAATATTTTGTTTTACATTCCAGCAAAGTTGAAATATTTAACCCTTTCTTGTTATAGACCCCACCCTGCGAGTCGCTGATCGCGATCACCTTCGCTCCGGCTTTCTCAAAGTATTGGGCGGAGATCCCGCCCACATTCCCGCATCCCTGGACCACTACCTTCGCACCCTTGAGAGGAATCTTCAGATGAGCAGCCGCTTCCTGGGCGGTAATAAAGACCCCTTTCCCCGTGGCTTCATACCGTCCCAGTGATCCCCCCAGTTCCAGTGGTTTTCCCGTTACGACCCCCGGAACAGAATAACCCTTTAAGATGCTGTACGTATCCATGATCCAGGCCATGACCTGGGGATTGGTATAAACGTCGGGGGCGGGTATATCTCGCTCCGGGCCGATCATTATGGCGATTTCCCAGGTGAATCGCCGGGTCATATTCTCCAGCTCCTTGGCGGACATTTCTTTGGGGTTGCACTGGACTCCTCCTTTTGCACCCCCAAAGGGAATATTGACCACGGAAGCCTTCCAGGTCATCCACATGGCCAGGGCTTTCACCTCATCCAGGTTTACATCTGGATGATATCGGATCCCGCCCTTTCCAGGTCCGCGAGTCATATTGTGTTGGACCCGGTATCCGGTAAAAACTTTAATACTCCCGTCATCCATTTTCACGGGGAAGTGGACGGTTAGTTCGCGCTGGGGTTGCCTAATTTTTTCACGAATCCCGGGATCTAGATGTAAACATTGCGCAGCGATGTCCAGCTGTTTCATCGCTACGTCGAGGGGGTTGATTTTTTTCCCTTGCTCCATAGTAAACTTTTCCTCCTGGATTTTTTTGTAACAGTTTGGCCAAGAAAAGGGTTATAGATTAAAAGACATTAATAATAAAAAATCCATTTGCCACAGAGGTCACCGAGGCCACAGAGAGATTCGTGTTCAAAAAGCAAAAGAAAAAGGGTAACGCCTGAAGAATCTGTTTTGAGTATGCAGGGTTAAATTTTTTTCCATTTTCGGCCCTCATATCTCTGTGCTCTCTGTGTCCTCGGTGGCTAAATAGTTTCAATTTTTTAAATTCGCATCGGCCAGGGGGAAGCTCCGAAGCCTCATGGCTCGACGAGGATTTTGATCTCCTCCTTTGTTTTTCGGCTTAGAACTTCGAACCCTGAAGCGGTTATATGTTCGAGGGGGATGATTCTTGTAATAATCGACTCGGGCTTGACCCCCTTCGATTCTATCCAGCTCATGGCCAAGGAAGGATTGATGGAGTTCGCGCCGATCATGGTGGTTTCCCGGGTCACGAACCCGAGCATGTGAACCGGTATTCGCTCCGTAAAGATTCCTTGAACAAGGACTTTCCCCCGGTAGCGGACGGAAGCGAGGCAGTCCTTGAGAGTGGCTTCGATTCCTACCGCTTCGACGGCCACATCGACTCCTTCGCCAGCCGTGAGCTCTTTGACCCGGGCCGGGATTTTGCCTTCCATTGGATTCAGGACAGCACTGGCGCCCAATTCTTCGGCTTTTCTCTTTCTGCTTTCTGAGACCTCCGTCACATATATCCTTTTCACGCCAATGGCTTTGAGGCCCAGCAAAATCATGAGACCCACCGGTCCCGCTCCCGCTATGAGGGTTGTATCGCTCGCCTTAATGCCTGCCCGTTCGATGGCATAGGCGGCCCCGGCGAGCGGCTCCACCACGGCGGCCCTCTCCCAGGTCATGTCCCGGGGAATCTTCATCAATCGTTCCTGCGGGCACACCAGGTATTCGGCATAAGCCCCCTTTGCGAAAGCGGTCACGCGGTCTCCGGGCTGAAACCCCGCGACCTCCGGACCGACCTCGACGATTTCACCGCAAGCTTCATGGCCAAAAGGACTCTGCGGGAAAAGACCGTGCAGGTATTCGTGGAGGTCCGACCCACAAATACCACAGTATTTGACTTTGATTTTTACTTCCTTTAGGCCCGGCTTTGGTTCTTTGACCTCCTCCACCCGGAGATCCCGTATCCCACGGTATACAGCCATTTTCATGGAAACCTCCCTGTTATTGGCTCTTATGGACAAATGAATGTGCCGTTGCCGGTTGGTCTGTCCCGAGTTCCATCCCGCTGCAGCGGGAGGAAATCCCCCCTTGCCCCCATTTGCAAAAGGGGGGATGGGGGGATTTGAAAGGGAGATTAACAGAATCAGGGATGGTATGTCAAAGCCGTTCAAAGCCTGGGAATTGCATTCCGAAATTCGTACTATACACAGCACCGTTACAGATCGCGTCGCTGCTGCGAAAGCAGGAATCCGTGCTCCTGGATTCCGGGTCAAGCCCGGAATGACGAAGTGCATAAGACTTAGGTCGTCATGCATAATACCCGAAACCCGCAACCCGAAGCCCGTAACTTTTTTGTCGGCCCAATTTTAGGCATTTTAGGCACTTTAGCGCACTTTAGGCATTTTTTACCGCTTGACATCTTTCCCGGCATCCTCTAATTTTCAACGCATGGAAGATGTTTTTCAGAAAATTCTTCAGGAGATCATCCCCCTCAGGCCCTCGGAAGGGCAGAGCAAAGTAATGCCCTTAGGCCTCGCTTTGCGGAAATATGTCCAGCCCGGCCTGACTCTCCATCTCGGCATAGCCTCCACCCCACCCACCGCCATCATTTATGAGCTGACCCGTCTCTTCCGGGGAAAAGACCCCCGTTTCACCCTCGTGACTCTGGGGTTGACGACGGTCTATTCCTTGTTGGTCCACGCGGGTTTGCTGGAAAAGGTGATCACCACCTTCATCGGCGACACGTACCCATCGCCGGGCCCCAACCCCATCTTCCAGAAGGCTCTGCTCGAAGGAAAGATTAAAGTCGCGCACTGGTCATTGCTATCGCTTGTCCAGCGCCTGAAGGCCGGGGCCATGGGCCTGGGTTTCCTGCCCACTCGTTCCATCCTCGGCAGCAGCATGGAGTTGGATAATCGAGAGGATTTTTTCGTGCTGGAAGACCCCTTCCGCAAAAGCGGACGCATCGGCTTGCTGCGCGGCCTGAACCCCGACCTCTCACTTTATCACGGGCTGGTCGCTGACCCTCAGGGGAATACGCTTTTTGCTCCTCCTTACGGGGAGAACCTCTACGGAGCCATGGCCAGCAGGCTGGGAGTGATCGTAACCGTGGAAAAGATCGTTTCTACCGATTTTCTCCGCGCTCAATCCGGTTACGTTCGTTTACCGGGTTATCGGGTCCTGAGTGTCTCGGAAGTGCCTTTCGGCGGGCATCCCAGCGGCTGCAATACTCATGGAACTGCCGGGATCGATGGGTATGCCGTGGATAACCCCTTCATCTTGGAACTGCGAAAGGCGTGTAAGAAAAGAGAAAGCCTGGATGCCTGGATGGACGACTGGGTTTTGGCCTGCTCAGACCAACCTGCCTACGTGAAAAAACTCGGAGAGGCGCGACTTAAAGACTTGCAGAAAAAATCCCATCCCGATTCCTGGCGTGATGAACTGGAAACGATCCGCCCTCAGATTCGGCCCGACGAACCCGCCAATGCCATGGAACGGATGGTCATCGCCGCCATGCGAGAAATCATCTCGCGGGTGAAACAGCAAAAGTACCAAACCCTTCTGGCCGGGATCGGAGCTTCCAACCTGGCAGCCTGGCTGGCTACCTATCTTTTGCGCCAAGAGGGGTACGAAATTGATGTCATGGCTGAAATCGGTTTTTTCGGGTACCTTCCCCGTCCGGCCGACCCCTTCATCTTCAACTTCTCCAACATCCCCACATGTAAAATGCTTACGGACATTCACGAAGTTTTGGGCATCCTTATGTCCGGTGAGACCCAGCGTTGTTTCGGAGCCTTAAGTGCTGCGCAGGTGGACCGTTTCGGGAATCTGAATTCCACGATCGTCCCCCCCAATCTTTTGATAACCGGCTCGGGGGGCGCCAACGATGTGGCCTCGGGCGCTTCTGAGATTCTGGTCGTCGTTCCCCATTCCCCCCTCCGCTTTGTGCCCAAGGTTCCTTATATTACCGCTCCGGGGCATCGGGTGAGGACACTGGTCTCCACCCTCGGCCTCTTTGAAAAAAAAGATGACCAAAAAGAATTCTCCCTGACCGGGGTCATCCAAGATGGAACCTCCACCCCCGAGGAAACGATTCGCTCGATCAAAGCTCAATGCGGCTGGAACCTGAAGATCGCCCCCGATGTAAGAACCATCGGCCCTCCGACGGTTGAAGAGCTTGCCCTGCTCCGTCTCTTCGATCCCCAAAAATTCTTCCTCACCGAATCCATCTGAAGAAGATTAGCCACAGAGCTCACCGAGGCCACAGAGTCTTAATGGCAATGAATGGTAAAGAGTAAGAAGTTAACAGGCAAATAATGAGAACGGGGACGAGAGAGGGGACGGGCAAGAAAGGGGACGTTCATGCAGAACGTGCTTGGCCATTTTCATACATTTTTCCCGGTCTTAAGCCGTTTGGCAACTTCTGCATGTCCCCCTTAACGATCCCTGATGCCAAATTCCGGGCTTTTACCCCTTTAAGGTCCGGGCGATATCTTCCACCAATCTCTTGGAACCGACGTAGAGAGCCGTTCGCTGGTGTTGCTTCTCCGGATGGATCTCAAGAATGGGGACTCCCAGCTCATTGACAGCCATCCCCCCCGCCTCTCGGCACATGAAGGCCACTACCGCCGCTTCATACATGAGGCGCAGTTTGCCCTCGGGACGGTTCTTTTTTTGATTTGGATGATTGACGATGGCTGGGTACATGAACATGCCGCCGTTCCCCAGCATCCTGTGAAAATCTCCAGCTAAAGCGCCCAGGTACCTGAAAGCATACTTACTTTCATTCTCCACAATCCATTTCTGGACGCGTTCAGCATAGGTGTGGCGGTTGGACGCGTTGAATGACAATTCCCAGCCTTTGGTGTCTTCGGGAAGGATCATCCGGGTCGGCCTGACAAAAGTCATCGTCTCGTCGATGTGGAACCGCCAGGTACCCGCATCCTTGAGTCCCAGAGTGAACGTGCCAGTCGGAATCACAAACATGCCGGCAGCGATATAATCGTTCCCAGCCCTCAGGTGGCCGTCCTCGGGACCTTCCAAGTTGCGTTTCGCGATCCCAAATAGAAAACCGACCGGCAGCCCGTGGGGGATATTGGATGAACCATCCAGGGGATCGAAATAGACAAAATAGCGTCCCCCATCCGGATTGATCGGGATGATCTCCTCCGCTTCTTCACTGACCGCATGGATGACTCTGCCCGAGGCCTTCAAATAATGGATGGTGATCTCGTGGGCGATCTGATCCATACGCATGACATCCTCACCCTGCACGTTGACGTCGCCTGCGAGACCGAGATTTCCCTTTAAGGCACCCGTGAGATAGTATTGCTGGATATGCTTGGCCGCACTAATCAGTGCATCCATAAGGATCAGAAAGTGGTATGAGCGGTTGTGTCTCTCCTGATGTTGAAGAAGAAAGTTCATGAAGGTTTGCTCGGATCGGACCATTGGTTCTCCTTTCCATTCCATTTTACCACGTTATGCGTTAGAAAGGTTTTCAATTTTCCTACTTAACGGAAGAAATTTGCCCCTGCCGGTCATCGCGGACCTGTAGGGGCCTGGGAAGGGGGACCTCCTGTTTATGAGTTTGAGTTTGGTGAAGCTTACTCTTATCTCTTTACAGGAGGTTTCTTTTTTTAGAAATGTGGGGTAACATACAGAATAAATTTTTTTTATGTCATCCTTTGGAGTGTATCCTCTCCTCGTTTCTATATATAACGTTGGTTCAAAGTGAAATTATTATTCGGAAGCCTCTATGGCTCGGTTCTCGGAGATGAGGGCTTCGTTGCTGAATTGGGTGGCGAATGCGGAGGAGCGCTTTAATGTGGATCAATACATGCAATAAGTTGTCTTTACACCAACGTCCCCTTTTTTCACTTTTTTCACGTTGGCAGCGAAATCAGTTTTGCCGATCTTGGCAAGACTGACTTAACCGTAACGATCCCAGGCACCACGCCGGTCACAGGTAAAGCCACAATCAACGGCTTTGGTATCGCTGCGGTGGGCACAATTCCTTCGAGTATGGGCCTCTCGCTATTCGGCAAGCTGGGTGGTGTCTTTTCGACACTAAACGCGTCGACTACCGTCATTATATTCAACAGTGGCACAACCGCAAGCAACAAGGAACATAAATTTGT